>Ga0210406_10000075_pt1 | contig 154083 bp, 136 predicted proteins | sample IncBWC30MmetaG_FD_155454 | JGI IMG/M metagenome (GOLD analysis project Ga0210406, IMG submission 155454) | Forest soil microbial communities from Barre Woods Harvard Forest LTER site, Petersham, Massachusetts, United States - Inc-BW-C-30-M | ecosystem: Environmental > Terrestrial > Soil >... | reverse complement strand
CCGGTACGACTTGCTTAATTCTACACCCTGGAGCTTCAGCATTCCTCGTCAATTCACTTTTCGACTCGGTGCTTCGTCAGCGTGCGCGATCCATTTTCTGAATCCACGATGATCGTAGCATCCGCTAAAAAGAAGGTCAATTGATGACCTGTCGTCGTACCTTCAGAAGCGTCAAAAATCGTCGGCGAGCCGCCGCTCATCACGAATTTCCCATCCGCCGCCGTGTATTCGCCGTGCTCTGCGGTTGCCCGCCGTTCGCCCTGCAGCACGGTCACGCCGCCCGTCGCCACCGCCCGGCTGATCTGCTGGGCGCCGGGCAAACCTGCCGATCCGCCACTAGAACTGGGGTTTGAACTGGAGGTGGTCGTTAATCCGCTGTTGCCGGCGGCGTTTGTCCGCGCGAAGTACAGATCCAACATGGCACTGGTGATCTTCTCGTCCGGCGATTGCACCACTACGTTCTGCTCCAGCCGCGCGCGATTCTCCTGATCCCAGTAAGTCAACTTGGCCGACTGCGCATGCCAGAGCACAGGCGGCTCAGCGGAATTTGTTACCGCAGCCGCGCTGCCCGGCGCCTGCGGAAACACGGCCCTCACATTCCCCGCCGCATTCATCATCCGCTCGTTCTTCAACAATTCGATCGACTGGGCCTCGAGCACCGAGTCGCCCTGCCACAGCCTGGCGCGCCCGCTGTACAGCGCCCGTCCGCTTTTCGAATTTCCGCTTAAGTGGTCGGCGCTTACATTCGCGGCTACTGGCGCCAGGTGCACTGCGCTGCCGCGGGCCGACAAATCCGAGGAACGCACAGCGCCTTCGCCCTGGACGTCGCCGGTCGCCTGCCAAAAGGTCAGCTTCTGCGCTGAGGTCAGAGTTGTCGCATCCCTCGCCGTGGCGTGGCCCGTCAGTGTCGCCGTTTGCTGCGCGCGTTCAAACATCGCCTGATCCGCTCGCGCCGTTCGCGTTCCCTGATTCAACTTCACATCTTCGCTCAACTCCATGCGCGACCATCCGCCCTGCTCCTGCAATTCCACAAATCCGTTTCTCGCCGTAGCTGTTTGTTTCTCGGCATCCACGGCGCTGCGCTCAGTGCGAACATTTCCTCTTGCATCCAACCGCGAAGCTTTCCCGCTCGAATCAAATTTCATTCCCAATTGGTTGGCTTGCAGCACCGTCTGTGACGGCTTCGTGCTCGCATCGCCGGTTTCGTTCCACTCGATCCGTCCCGCGCCCGCGGTATCCGCGCTCGCCAGCTTCGTTCCCTTCACTCCGCCGTTTTTCAATTGCGTGTCCTCTTCGAGAAAAGTCAGCCGCAGCTCTTCAGTGGTCAGCCTGCGTGTATCTCCGCTCTTGGCGCCACCTGATCCTCTTGCGCCAGTGTTTGTGCGCGCGTCCACGCTTCCACGCAGCACCAGCAATTTTGGCGCATTGCGTCCGGACACCATTTCCATCGAAGCGCTCTGCGCTTTGAATGAATGCTGCGCTTGGCCCTGCTCGGACTCTCCGCTCACCTGGCCCTTGGCATCGGCGCGCAACACCCAGCCTTCCGGAGCGAATGTCGCGGTAATTTCTTCCGCGGACAATCTCTGTTTTCCCGCGCCCTTTACTGCGTTGAACTCCGGCAGCACATCTTTGCCGTTCGACTGCGCGATCAATCGCCGTGCGCGAAAATTTTCATCCAGCTCCAACAAAAGAGCCGCGGCCGTTAATCGCTGCGATTGAGTTTTCGCTTCAGCCGGCCCGGACAGATGTATCGTGCCGTTATTCCGCGAGAAATCCATGCGTGTTCCGGTAACTTCGATCGGCTCTCGCTTGGGCGCCGGCGCGCTCTTTGCATTTATAGCGCCCTTTGTACCGGGCGCCGACGGCTGCTCCAGTTTCAACTTCACATCCCGTTGCAAACGTAGCGTCCCCTCTTCTGAGTTGTATGCCGCTCCAACCGCTTCCCCGCTGCCATTCGCAAACGAAAATTGCACGCCCCCATCCGTGGTCGCTTCCCCGCTGCTGCGGTTGAACGAAACCCCCTTCGTTTCGATCTTCATGGTTCCCGGAGCGCCCGGTTTTCCGCCGGTAGCCTTCCATTCGTCGGCACTCATCAGAATAATTTCCGCGTCGCCCGCGCAGGAGATGTCACCGCTGTCCTTGTTGTAGCGGCAGGTGTGCGTTTCCATGGTGTCGTGCCGCGCTCCTGCGTCGCCGAAGATGGTGATTTTCACGCCTTCCAGGTCGCTCGCGTTGGCTCCCTTAAAATCAATCGATTTGGACGCCTCGACAGTAAAAATCTTGTGCGTTCCCTCACCTTTTGAAAATGTCAGATGGCTCGACTGCCGCTCCACGTCCACTGGAGCCGCCGGTGGCGCATTTTTGCGCTCGATGTGCCGCGTGTATCCCCGCTTCAGGTACAACCCTACCGTGAGCCCCGCGAACACCAAGGCCACCGCCGCGCTCCAGCGCGCGTATCTTGCCGCTTCGCTCTTTCGCATCCGTGTGGCGCCGCCTTTCCAGTGCCACCGCTTTCAGTTAATCAGAATTGCGCACAGCTGTCATTGTGTTAAGCGACCGCGCCGCAAGATTCAAAGCGCGTGCTCCACGCGTCGATCTTCCGTGTGGGCAGCTCACTGTTTTCTCCTACATGCTTGAAGGCTTCGGGAAAGCCGTCGTTGATGGTTTCTGCTAGCTCGCCGACTCTGCACTTGCCGCTGGGAGCGGCTCCAGGATTCCTACGTTGGCTACTGCCACGCTGTCGCGGTTGGTATTTTTCGCCAGGTACATGGCCTCGTCCGCGAGGTGCAACAAGCCTTCTTTGGTGCGCGAGTCCACAGGATACGACGCGACACCCATGCTGGCCGTAAGTTTAATGTTCAGCCCCTCGCCGGGCAGCCACAACGATTCGCGCAGCATCTTGTGCAACCGGCGCGCCACCAGCATCGCGTTGTCTTTTGAAGTTTGCGGCAGCAGCAGCACGAATTCGTCACCGCCATAGCGAAACGCGAAATCGATCAGCCGGCAATGCGCCTTCAACGCGTTCCCGATTTCCCAAAGCAGCCGCGAACCCACCAGATGGCCCTGGGTGTCGTTTACCTGTTTGAAGTGATCGAGGTCGATAAAAATCAGCGAAAATTCGTAGGCATACCGTTGCGAACGGTAAATTTCCGTTTCCAGAATGAAGCCCATGTGCCGCGCGTTATAGAGCGTCGTGCAATCGTCGGTGATCGTCAGTTCGTGAATGCGCTTCACGTGCCGCGCATTTTCCAGCGCGATGGCGGCAAAGTCTGACAGCGCTTCGAGTAGCTTCAAATCGCGCGCATCGAAGCCGTCCGGACCGATGCAATTGATCAGCTCAATGACTCCTAAACAGGTATCGCGAAATTTGACAGGGACCGCAACGATCGATTGCGTCTCCGTCTTCGTTTTCTCATCCACCTGCGAGAAAAATCGCGTGTCCTTCGAAGTGTCAGGCACCACCACCGTCTCGCCGTGCGCCGCCACCCATCCGGCGATTCCCTGCCCCATCTTCACGCGCACGTCTTTCAGCGCCGTCGAAGCCGTGCCAACCGCCAGCTCGAAATATAATTCCTGCTTGGCCTCGTCCAGCAGCAACAGCGACCAGTTATCCGGACGCAGGAATTCGTCGATCTTTTCCATGATCGTCCGCAGCACCTGATCGAGCTGTAGCGAAGACGTCAGCGCTTTTCCGAGTTCCTGGAAGACCGCGACTTCGCCGGCTTCGCGTCGCTCCCCTGGGAGTCCCGGACTTCTGCGTCGATCAACGGTGGGAAACTGTTTGTTCTCCTCCACGCGTGGTGGTCCTGTCCCCTTCGATGAGTCGGCAGCCGCACCTTCGTGCGGATACACTGCGCCGCTCGCAGCTTCCTGCTTTCTGCGATTCAAGGCCAGTATAGTCGTGCGGCAAAAATGTGCGCAACCTATCCGTGGTACAGGCGTTGCCATCTCGCCATCCAGGTGGCGGCCACAAAATGCTCCTGCGCTTGGGTCAGCTCACAATTTCCTTATCCGATTCTTTTTCAAGCGTTTGACACCGCCTTGGCGGCGCACCTATAGTGCGTCAGGGCAATCCGTATGGCCCATTTCTTCGGGCGCCTTTCCGCCCCGAAGGAACCGCGGTATTTCGCCAAAATCGCGCGTCAACATGCTGGCGCTGAAATTTAGGAACGGTTCGACGAATGGCCAAGGGCACGTTTGGGGAGCGTCTGAAGCGCGAGCGAGAACTACGCGAAGTCACGGTAAAGGAAATCGCTTCCGCCACGCGCATCGCTCCCAAATTCCTGGAAGCCCTCGAAAATGAAGACTGGAATAAGTTGCCCGGCGGCGTCTTTGGACGCGGTTTTGTGCGCAGCATTGCACGCTACCTCGGGCTCAGTGAAGAGAATTTACTTTCGGATTACGACCTGGCGCGCGGCGAAACCTCCGCTCCCGTCGCGCAAAAACCGGAAGATCGAATTCCCTCTCCTCCCGGGTGGATTCCTGCGCTCGCTGTGGCGCTGGTCATTGCCGCGCTCGTCGGGGTGGCGTTCGCAGGTCACTACGCCTGGCGACAATACGTGGCGCATCGCAACGCAAAGAAAGCTTCCGCCATAGTCAGCATTCCCTCTTCAACTGCCGCGCGAGTTCCTCTCGGGAACAGTTCATCGGCTGCGCCGGCCAGTGCCGGCGAAAAATCTCTTGCGCTCGAGCTTTCCGTCGCGGCATCCGCCGCGACGCGTGTGAAAGTCGAAGTTGACGGCATGGCCGTATATGACGCGGAACTGCCCGCCGGACAGAATCTGCATCTCTCCGCCAATGATAGATTGGAAGTCACCGCAGCAGACTTTTCCGTGCTGTTGCTGGAATTGAACGGCCAGAAAGTTATGCCCACCCCGGCACCCGGCTCATCCAGTACAATTTCACTGACGTCAAAAGACCTGAGGCAGGCCGCTGGTGGATCTATTAAGCCCTGAAGTTTTGCAGGAATTGCGTCGCGGCAACGCGACCCGTGAAGACAAGCTGGCGGTATGCACGGGCGGCGTCAAATTGCCGGCTCCCGATCTGGCGGAAATTCTCAGTGCGCTGGCGCTTGATTCCGATGAACTGATCTCGACGCGCGCGCAGGAATCGATTCTGGCGCTTCCCATCGAGAATTTTGTCGAGGCTCTCAATCGCCAGCAGGCGCTGGAACCGCTGTTCGAATTTGCCGCGAAGAATCTCGCCGCCAAGCCCGGCGTCGCCGACGCATTGATCAAAAACAAGAATTGCTCGGCCCAGCATCTGGTTCCATTGGTCCAGCATCTTTCGGCGCTCGGCGTTCAGGCTTTGATGGATGAATTGGATCGCGTCAGCGATTCCCGCGAACTGGCCGAAGCGCTGGAAAAATCAAGTTCCGTAACGCTGGAACAAAAAAGTCAGCTGCAGGAATTGCTCAGCGACGCCATGCCGGACATGGCAACGCTCACTGACGCGCTGGCAGACGCCGAGCCGGACAACGAACGCCGCAAAACGCTGCTGCAGCAGATTTCCACCATGACCGTTTCGCAGCGCGTGAAATTCGCGATGAAAGGCGGCTCCGAAGCGCGCCGCACGCTCGTCCGCGACACCAACAAAGTTGTGCAGCGCGCCGTGCTGCAATCGCCGCGTCTCACCGATCAGGAAGTGGAATCTTTCGCATCCATGACCAACCTCACCGACGAAATTCTGCGCTTGATCGGGAAAAACAGAACTTTCCGCAAAAACTATAACGTCGTGCGCAACCTCATGAACAATGGCAAAGCCCCGCTGGATGTTACTCTGGGACTTCTCCCCATGCTCAATCCGCCCGATCTCAAAAAGCTTGGCATGAATAAAAACATCCCTGAAACGCTTCGCGCCACCGCCGTCAAACTCATGCGCCAACGCAACGAGACTAAAAAATAAATTGCGCAGGAGTGGCGGGCTTGCCGACGGGTTTCCGGCTGGCTATTATTTTCTTCGATGAGAAAGACTGCTGGTATTCCTTTTAAGAACCTCCATCTCGCGCTTTTCTGTGCGATGCTGACGACGACCGCGATCACTCTGAATTTCGCGCTCGCGGCTCCAATCGACCCGTGGACCGCCGCGCAAACCGCGCAACCCGCGCAGTTGGCCACCGAACTGCAGCCGGAGAAAGATCCTCACGTCCAGGTCATCTATGTCGGCCCGCGCACTCTGTACAGCGGCGGGCACATTCCGGGAGCGGTCTTCTACGGCCCCGGATCAAGCGAGCAAGGCATCGCCGACCTCAAGAAATACGCGGCAACGTTGGCAAGAAATTCCGATGTAGTTCTGTATTGCGGATGCTGCCCGCTAGAAAAATGCCCGAATCTCCGGCCGGCCTTCACGGCCTTAAAAGATACGGGATTCGCGCGCCTTCGCGTGCTGATTCTGCCAACCAGCTTCAACACCGACTGGGTTGAAAAAGGTTTTCCAGTTCAAAAAGGCAACTGAATTCGCTCGTTGTTCACGGGTCAAGCCGTAGGCGAAGTTTGTGAAAGCCGGTTGCCTCCTGATAGGCGCGCGCTAGTGCCAGCATTTTATTTTCTCCGTATAAATTTCCGAGAAATGTCAGGCTCACCGGAGTTCCGGGACCGCCAACATTTTCCTCCGCACCTTCCACAGCGGAGGCGGGAGGAGGCGCGTCGGCGCCGCGAAATCCGTTTGGCAGAATCAACGCCGGATGACCGGTGAGGTTGGTGATCACCAGCTGCTGGCTGAACGTCGGCGTTACGATCACATCGAATTCAGAAAATACTTTGCCGACTGCATCCATGGCCATACGGCGGGCACGGCTGGCCTGAATGTATTCGACTGCCGGGAAAAAACGCGCCGAACGAAACGTGTTTGGCCAATCATCCGGCCCCTGTTCTGTAAGCAGCTTGTCTCGACCAGTTCGCGTAAGTTCATCGAACGCAGCAGCCGCCTCCGATTCCAGCATCGCCGCCATCGCGTCGTAAGGGAACTTGGGCATTTCCACGGGAATCAGGTTCACACCCATCGCGCGAAGTTTTTCCAGGGCGGCGTCGCTGTATCTGCGATCGTAGGCGGAGCGCTTGCGGAAAGCTTCCCGGCGTTTGCGGTCCTTTTCGCGCTTTTCCTGTTCCTCGGGTGTAGCGGGCTTTTCTTTACTCTGCGATGGCCGTTCCTCCTTTTCCGGCTCGAAGTCTTTTTTCAGGTAACCGACGCGCAGTTTCCTCCAGTCCAGATTGGCGTCCCAATTAAACGTGGCGTGCGCATTAACCGTCCGGTCGTTTCCATCCGGCCCTTGAATCGCATGGAGAACCAGAGCGCAGTCTTCCACGCTTCGGCAAATCGGTCCAAGCTTGTCCATGCTCCAGGAAAGCGCCATTGCGCCGGTCCGCGGCACGAAACCGAAAGTCGGGCGCAGCCCGGTGCAACCGCATCGCGTGGACGGCGACGATATCGACCCGAGCGTTTCTGATCCGATGCTGAACGCCACGCACCCGGCGGCCGTAGCCGATGCCGGGCCTGCCGATGAACCGCTGGAACCCTGACTAGGATTCCACGGATTACGCGTGATGCCGCCGAACCAGTGATCTCCCATCGCCAGCGCGCCAAGCGTAAGCTTCGCCACCAGAACCGCGCCAGCTTCATCCAGACGCTTCACGACTGTTGCGTCTTCATCAATCACTTGTTTTTCGAAGCCGCCCGCGCCCCACGTAGTTGGATAGCCCTTCACCGCCAGCAAATCTTTTGCGCCCCACGGCAATCCGTGAAGCGGACCGCGATATTTGCCCGCCGCGATTTCGCGGTCGGCTTCTTTCGCCTGACTGAGAGCGCGCTCTTCGGTCAGCGTGACTACGAATTTCAATTTCGTGTCGTAGCGTTTCAAGCGTTCGAGATACATCTCAGTGAGCGAACTGGAAGATATTTTTCTGGTGCGAACCAGCTCCGCAAGTTCCCGCACCGTGGCAAATGCTGATTCGTCCGGGTTCTTGGACACCGCAATCGCCGGCGCTTCCGACATGCGCACTGGCAATTTTTCCGTGTCGAACTTTGCTCGCGACGTGTCGGGAAAAAACAGAAGCGACGGCTGCACTGAGTTAGGCATGTGCAGCTGCAAGATCGCTTCATAACCTCCAACGTGATCATTCAGGTTTTCCAGCATCATCTTCTTGTACTCATCCGGAATCGCCACGCCGGCAATTTTCGCGGCCGCATCTATCATCTCCGCGGTGACAGCCGGTTTATCGTGCGCCTGCGCCCAAAGCACTCCGGGCAACAGCGTCCCGCCCAGTCCCGCTGCCGAAAACACCTTCATGAACTGGCGCCGCTGCAGCATTTGCTTCACCTCGCAAAAAAACGAATCGCGTGTACGGTATCACAGGACGTAAAAAGGCTCGCAGCAATAGCTCATGGGGGCCGAAATACTGAATTCAGACTCAAGTTGAGGTACTCTCTAAAGCCAATAAGTGTCTGCTCTGGAGAAAAAATGAAACTCAATCGACGTGAATTGGCGTTCGTTGGCATGGCGGTTCTGTTTACCGGGCTGCTCGCAGGAACTTCCACGACCTCGCTCGCTCAGTCCGCTTTGCCAAAGCCCGACAAAGATACGGTGCTCAAAGCTTCAGACATCAAGCCCAAGCTTTTCCCCGAATCGGTTTTCTTTCGCGGCCAGACCGCTCCCGCACAAATGCGCAATACCGGCGGCATCCATTTCTCGGACGATCTCTACATGCTGGCCGGGCTGGTGGACAATTCCGGCTACTCGACCGGCATTCGCGAAAAATATCAGGCCTACCTCATCACCGAAGCAACGCTGCAATTCGGCGCGCAAACGCTGAAGCCCGGCGCGTACGGCGTCGGCTTTATCGAAGGCGGAAAATTTGTGGTGCTCGACTTAGCCGCCAACGAAATATTTCAAGCAGCCTCGCAAAAGGACACCGAGATGAAACGTCCGGTTCCGCTGCAAGTCACCGCATCTGAAGCAGGCAAATACCGCTTATACGCCGGACGTGAATTCGTGGAATTTAGCCGCACGAAATAATTTTCCCGGCGGCGCCGTTAAGTACGGATCACAAAGAAAAAAATCATGATGAACATCGATTGGCTCCGCAAAATCTGTCTGGGGTTTCCCGGCGTGAGCGAGCAACTTCAGTGGGGCAACCACCTACTGTTCAAAGTGGCCGGAAAAATGTTTGCCATCGCGTCCCTCGAACCCGCCCCAGTCTGCCTTACCTTCAAATGTTCCGATGAATCGTTCGCGGAACTGACCGAGCGGCCAAAGATTATTCCTGCTCCCTACCTGGCCCGCGCAAAATGGGCGGCACTGGAAGCCTCCGACGCCCTTACGCGCAGCGAACTGCAGGAGCTACTTCATACTTCATATCAATTGGTATTCGCAAAACTACCGAAGCGCGCACAGGAACGGGCGAAAAGCCAAGTGTCGCATCCCAAACGCAATGGTGCCACTGGCAGGAAGTCAAGAAAATCCGCCCACCGCAAAAGCAAATCCAAAACTTAAGCCGTGACTTTGTTGGGGGTTACTTTGGGAATGGCGCGTCGCAGCGGTTTCGCGCCGGAAATCGGAAAGGTCATGCTCCAAAAATTAATCTCGGTGGACAGGAATTCCACGCCCACATAAGTTTTACCGTCGCGCTTGCGCTGAATCGATGCCACACGGGCTTCCGTTTTTCGCGCGCTGCTTTCATTCACCAGAATCAGCACCTGGCCCACGACCACCGGATGTTCGGTTTCAATCTGCGCCCCGTGCTGGCTGACAGCGTTGGACTTCACATGGATGCAGAACTTTTGTCCGTCTTCATTGTGCCCATGCAAAGACAACGGAACGGTCAAAGAGACTCGTTGTGTACGGCGGCGTTCTTTACAACGAAAGTGCAGTAGTGACATAACGTGCGCCAGATACTCCTGCTGGCCTCCAAAATTAACAGCGGCTTCCGCTCGAGAGACCAAGCGGCAGAAGCTCGCGGAAAATGACCGCGTTCTTGTTACCAGCCGCCACCGGTCGGGAATCATCCCGATGTGCGGCTATCTTCTCAGTTGCCTGCAAAACGGACAATAGAGGGGTAGTACCAGAACCTCTCACCCAGCGAGTAGTACGCTAATACGTTGTTTTCGCGTCGTCAACGGCAAACTTCTGTGGTTGCACAACTTTAAAACAGATCTTCGCGCTCCAGCACTTCTCCGCAATTTCTACAGCGAACCCTCCACAACGCCGCATGCCAGCCGGGGCGTCTAATTAGAACGGAGAAATCGCCCTCAGCCTTTTCCATCGCCCTCGATTCTCTCGCCAGAAAGCTCAAAAACCATTTCAGGAGACCCGAATGAGCCGTATTGCGCTGTTGCTAATCTTGTGCGGAATTGTGGCCGCCCCAGCGGTAGTTGCCCAGGATCAGAATCACGTGGCCGTCGGAGTATATGCCGACTACTTTCGACTATCGCAGACGGATAGCAACTTCGCCGGGGTTGGCGGGCGGCTTGGCGTCGGGTTGGGTCATCACCTGATGCTGGAAGGGGAGATGAGTTACGACTTCAATCAGGTGTTCACGGAAACGTTCGAGAATGGCGGGACCATCGCCGTAAACCGTTCGAACTACCGCCTGCTGCACGGACTCTTTGGCCCCAAGCTGGCTTTGGGGCACACCAATTTTCATCCCTTCGTGACCATGAAGGGCGGATTTGTGGATGCAATGTTCGACGCGGCGCCAGCCACGCTCGGGACTTTCGTCAGCAATGTGCAAAACCTTCGCGACAAAAACGTGATGGGTTCGGTCTATCCGGGCGGCGGACTCGAAGGTCGCATTGGACCGATCGGATTGCGTCTCGATGTGGGCGACGAAATCTACTTCAATGGCGGCACGCACAATAATTTCCGTGCGGCGTTCGGTCCTTATATTCGTTTCTGATCCAGACAGCGTTGAAATTTGTGCCACCGGGCCCTGCCTGCGAAGTTCGCAGTCAGGGCTTTTTGGTTTCAAAGATCGAGGTCAGGGATTTTCTGGCGCGCCCGGAGCGGGACTGCCTAGGATTTTGTCCTTTTCCAGTGTCAAGTGCGCTCCTCCCGGCCATGTCCACGTCATGCCGTGAATCAAGCCGTCCGCCGCCCGTTCGAAATGGATACGTGCATATTCCGCGCGCAGGAAAAAAGTGTCGCCATCAGTCATCGCCATTTCTCGCCAGAACGGATCGTTGCCCCAATGCATGGCCAATTCGCCGCCACGAATCGCCAAGGCCTGCGGGTAAGGCGTTTCATTCGAATGGTAGCTCCCGATATACTGACGCATGGAACGCTCTCCGAGCGTGAGCGCCCTTATCTCCGGCGGTGTGGACACGGCGCCACCAAATAAAACCGCCTCCAGATCCGCGGCAATGTAGTTGGAAAATCCCGATTGAATATTGCCAAGCACAATCGCGTAGATGTGCTCCTTGGGATAAATCGCCACGTGGGAAATAAATCCTTCGAGCTGGCCCGATTGTTCAATTAAGTCGCGCGAAGCGTATTTGCGTTTGCCCCAGCCGTAAGGATACTTGAGCTTGCTCACATCAAACTGCGGGTTGCTGTCTACCGCGCGAAGCCAGCGGCAAAGATCTTGCGCATCCGCAAAAACCGATCCCGCGCCGTCGAGCGCGGCTTCGTTGAAAGGCAAGGGGCGCAAGCGCGCTTCCGAGGCGGTGGCGACGCCGCCGAAGGCGTTGTGGCCCTGCGGTAAATCACGGCAAGCAGTTCCGGAATTTTCCATGTGCAGCGGCGCGAAGAAATTCTTGCCCAGAAATTCTTCGTAGGATTCTCCGGTTACCCGCTCGATCACCGCTGCCAGCAAGAAATAGCCTTCGTTGCTGTACTGCGATTTTTTTCCCGGTGCAAAAAGAGGTTTTGTGACGGCCAGGCGGCGCAGCAGGTCCGGCCGTGAGAGGCAATCGCGGAAAACCTCCTCTGCGTCCAGCACTCCGACCCCGGACTGATGCAGCAGAAGTTGCTCGATGGTGGTCGAATCGCCATTCGGAATTCCCTGTACATATCGATTCAGCGAGTCCGAGTAATGTAACTTTCCGTCGCTGACCAGCTTTTCGATCGCGGCGGCAGTGAAAGTCTTGCTGACCGATGCGATTCGAAAACGAGTCTCCAATCGGTTTAGTGAGCCCACCTGTGGATCGGCCGCGCCATAAGCCTTCTGAAAAATAATTTTCTCGCCTTGCGCCAGCAGCACCACTCCGCTGAAATCCCCTGCCGCCTGATAGGACTTCAGCCATCCATCGGCTCGAGCCGAGACCGCCGCGGGATCCAGGGCTACTTGTGCGAGGCAGGGGATGGCCGTGAGCCAAACGAAAAACATCGGTAAAAGGACTCGCGTGAACTGATATCGCGTGCGCATCCGGTCGACCGTAAGCAACAGCATTTCTCCCGGCGAACTGGGTTTCTAACTATCTGCAAGCAACAGAATACCCCACCGCGGCACTGACCGGCCGTACAGGTGTCAAAAAGAATCCGCGATCACAGGCTATGGCCGTTGTAACCGGATCGCTATTTGCAGTTTGACTACGAAGTTCCGCACCGACGTTCGCACCCGCGAACCGTGTGCTAGATTTCAAAAACGGCGCATTCGTGCGCCCACAACCGTGAACAGTCAATTGCCAAACGATCCGCAGCACCTGGCCGGCCCCGAACGGGTCAAGCGCGTCGAAGTGTATTGGCACGCAGTCTCCTACAAGAGTTTAGTGATGTACGCCTTGATTCTGGTGGCGCTGATTTTCGCGTCCGTATACTTCGTTACGCCGGGATTTTACGCGGCAGTACTGAAAAAAGTTTCCAACGCGGTCAGCGGTACGGACGGCGATGTGGTGCCGTTGGCGGTTACACAAGTGAAGTTTGTAAATCTGGACGGGAGAGTTCAGGTCAAAAAAGTAAACTCCGTACAGTGGGTGGACGCGGATTACCGCACCACTCTCGACAAGGGCGATCTGATTCAAACCGCGGCGGATGGAGCGGCGCGTATCACCTTTGCGGACACGACGTCATACACGATTAAAGCCGATACGCTCGTAACAGTGGAAGAGAATAATGTTACGCAGGAACAGGCGACCACCGCGGTGCGCATCAATACCGGTGCCGTCGATCTTTCCACCCCGAATTGGAGTTCGCCGAATTCACACGCCGCCGTCAGCGTCGAGGATACCGTGGCGCAGATCCGCCCCAACAGCCGCGCATCGGTAAAATCCGATTCGCAATCGAAAGAAAGCGAAATCACCGTAGCCAGTGGTAGCGCGGAAGTCCGTCGCGGAACCGAAAAAGTGGAATTGGGCCAGTGGCAGAAGGCCAATATTTCTTCGGTTGGTCCCATCAGCAAGTCTGACGTGCTGGCGCCTCCCGATCTCTCGCAGCCTCTGAACCTGGCTCCCATCATCGTCGAAGTTCCCAAAGCGGCCTCCATCCATTTCGAATGGAAGCCGGTCAAGGACGCCGTCTCCTACACGCTTCGCATCAGTGCCACCGCGATGTTCACCAAAATGGTGAAACAAGTAAGACTGTCGGGACCGTCCGCGGAAATCAGCGGACTGGACGCGGGGGACTATTTCTGGAACGTCATCGCCACCGATGCCAGCAAGAAGACCAGTGACGTCAGCGAAACTTTCAAATTCACGCTTGTCGCTCAGGGTCGCACTCAGGAAATGATGCTGGAAATCGGCGGCACTCAACTGCACGGACGCGTGGTGGAAATTTTCGGCAAGACCGAGCCCGGGGCAGCCTTGATTATCAACGGCCAGCCCGTGCCTAGCATTGGCGGCGACGGCAAGTTTCAATATTTCACCGAACCGTTGGAGCCTGGTGAGCACACCATCGTGATCATCGGGCAAAACCGGCGCGGCGGCACTGCAAAGCAGCAAGTTACGATCGTCGTGCCTAAGTGAGTGTGAGAGAGTAAAATTTTGCCGAACGCGCGAACTTTGCGCGGAGCGCGGTCTTCGGCGAGAATAAAGAGTTGCACGTCGCGCAAAAATGTTTCATGCCCCTTCAGGGGCGACGCGGAACATGATTGCCGCGCGCGGAGCGGATGCGTCCGATTCGAAAGGACTGGGGGAATGAACAAGAACGGTTACAACATGAGGTCGGTATTCAGTTTGTTTTCGTCCGACCTGGCTATTGATCTAGGGACCGCGAACACCCTGGTTTTTTCGCATGGCAAAGGCATCGTCGTCAACGAGCCCTCCATCGTCGCGATTAATAAAGTAACTGGAGAAGTGGTGGCGGTCGGCCGCGAAGCCAAGGAAATGCTCGGCCGCACTCCCGGGAACGTGGTAGCCATCAAGCCCATGAAAGACGGCGTGATTGCTGACTTTAAAGTCACCGAAAAAATGTTGACGTATTTTATTCAGAAGGCCCACAACCGCCGCGTGCTGGTGCACCCGCGCATCGTCATCGGCGTTCCCAGCGAAATCACTCCCGTAGAAAAGCGCGCGGTGCAAGACTCCGCTTATCGAGCGCGCGCCAGCGAAGTGTATCTCGTTGAGCAAGCCATGGCCGCGGCCATCGGCGCCGGCCTGCCCATCGAAGAACCCAGCGGCAACATGGTGGTTGATATCGGCGGCGGCACCACCGACATCGCCGTCATCTCCATGAGCGGCATCGTCTACTCGCGTTCCGTGCGCGTTGCCGGAAACGAAATGGACGAAGCGGTCATGCAATATTTGAAGCGCAAGTACAACTTGCTGGTCGGCGAGCGCACTGCGGAACAGATCAAGATGGAAATTGGCTCGGCCTATCCGCTGGAAAAGCCGCTGACCATGGAAGTGAAAGGTCGCAACCTGATCGAAGGCGTTCCGCGCACTGTCACCATTGACGACAGCGAAATTCGCGAATCTCTCGCTGAATGTGTTGCCACCATCGTCAACGCCGTACGTGTCGCGCTTGAACGCACTCCGCCGGAACTGTCGGCAGACATCAGCGACCGCGGCATCGTTCTAACCGGCGGCGGCGCGCTGCTCAAAAATCTCGATAAGCGTATCCGCGAAGAAACCGGCTTGCCGGTCTCGATTGCCGATGATCCTCTTGCCTCCGTCGTGCTCGGTACCGGCAAGATGCTCAGCGATTTCAAACTCTTGCGCCAGGTCTGCATCGATTAGCCGTTTTTTAGTTTCGAGTTTCGGTTTTTTGTTTTTTCGAATTTAATAAGATCGAGCCGCTAGCTCCCAGCCACTAGCCGCTCAAGAAAGATTCGAGCCAATTTCGCGTTTCGGAACACCAATGGCAGGCCTACCCTCTCGACATCGCTCGCTGTTCCTGTTGGCGCTGGTGGTGTTGCTGCAGGTCTTGATGCTCGCGGTACAGATCAAGAGCGATTCGCAGGGCCGCCTGATCCGCGTGTGGACCGTCTCCGCCGTTTCGCCGGTCGAACGCAGTGGCGCCTGGAGCATCGGAAAATTCCGCGACGCGTGGCGTCATTACTTTGCGTTGAGCGACACTGCGCGGCAGAACGAAGAGCTCATCCGCGAAAACGGCAGGCTCAAGCTGGAAATCACGCAGTTGCAAAGCAAGTCCGCGGAGGCCGACCGCCTTGCCAGTCTTCTGAATTTCAAGCAGAAACAGGCCAAGGTTCCCATGATCCTGGCACGCGTGATCGGCTCCGGCGCCGACGCCAACAGCGCGGTGGTTTATCTCGATCAGGGTCTGCACGAAGGCATTCGCAAGAATATGGGAGTGATCACACCCGAAGGCGTAGTCGGAAAAGTGATCGAATCGTTTGGCGACACAAGCCAGGTCCTGCTTTTGACCGATCGCGACAGCGGCGTCGGCGCAATGATTGCCGATTCGCGGATCCATGGCCAGGTTGGCGGAATGGGCGAGCCTCTGTTAGATATGAAGCACGTCGGCGCCGATGAGGAAGTGAAAATTGGCGATCGTGTGGTCACCAGCGGCATGGACAGAATTTTCCCGAAAGACTTGCCGGTTGGCATCGTAAGTCAGGTGAAACCCGGCGCTTCTTTCAAGCAGATTCGCGTGCGGCCTTCCGCAAATATCGAAAGGCTGGAAGAAGTGATCGTCTTGCTAACCACCGATCCGCTGAGTCTGAAACTGGACGTGCCAGCCGCCAGCGGAAACGCCACCGCCACGCCGCCTGCCATCGCGCAACCGGTCTCGGGATTAATCAACACTAAGCCGGCGGAAAAACATCCATGAACGACACTTTCGATCTTCGCATCAGCGAATCGCACATCGAAGTCCACAAGTTCCACGGCGGAACGATTCTGCTTTGCGTTATTTTTGCTGTGGTGCTTCAGGCGTTTCTGCCGGTGTACATCACCAAAGCCAGCATTCTCGATCTGCCGCTGCTCATCACCATTTATTTCGGCTTAAGCCGCCGAAATCCTTCCACCGGTTTGCTGCTAGGCACCTTCATCGGCTTGCTGCAGGACAGTTTGAGTAAAACTCCTATCGGTCTTTTTGGAATCGCAAAAACCGTGATCGGCTATCTCGCGTCTTCCATTGGCGCGCGCCTCGACACCGAGCATCCTCTCGCACGCTTCGCGCTAACCGCCGCGTTTTTCGCCCTCCACCAAGGCATCGTCGTGCTGGTACAAAAACTGCTGCTCGCGCAGGCCCAACCCTGGTTCACCACACGTCTCCTCGTCGCCTGCATCGTCAACGCCATCCTGGGCGTGTTCCTCTACCACTTCCTCGACCGCCTCCGCAAATCGTAATCGAGTTCTCTAGTTAACACTGACACTTCCGAACGTTGTCTTCGGAGCGGGGAATCTCTGTTCGTCCGGCACACTTCGCTTATCCTCACACCCAGAAGAATTGCTGAAATCAAGTTGGACGAAACATCCGACCACGAACTGCTATATACAGTCTCACCGGATCTCAGAACACGCGACAAATACTTCCGGCAGTGCGATCTTCCCCGGCGAAACCGATTTCTTGAATACCCATTTCTAAACCGCTAACGGCTCTATCAGTGGAGCAACAAAAACTGCTTGAATTCCTCATAGCCGCTTGACATCGCCACCGACAACTTCGGCCGTTTCAAATACGCCGCAAGTCGATCTGGTAGCGGCGGCGCAGTCCCAATAGCCTTCATCACCACATCGGCAAATTTCGCCGGATGAGCAGTAGCAAGCACCAGGCCCTGCGCCGGCTCGGAATGCTCCTTCTTGTAAGCCTCCCAGCCAAGAATCCCGACCGCCGTATGCGGATCAGAAATATAACGATATTTTTCCCAGACCGTTTTCATCTCCGCCAGCGTTTCGTCGTCACTCGCGCCGTGCCCCCAGATTTCCCGCCGCACATATTCCAGCCGCCCGCGGCACAAGTCCAGCAGCCGCGGAAAATTGTTCGGATTCCCCACATCCATCGCGTTCGAACAGGTGGCCCGCGCTGCCCGCGGCTCGTACTTCCCGCTCAACAGATATTGCGGCACCACATCATTGGCATTGGTAGCCGCGATAAATTTCGCTACCGGCAACCCAATACGCTTGGCAAAGAGCCCCGCTGTCAAATTGCCAAAATTTCCGCTTGGCACTCCGACTACCAGCGGAGTTGAAGCCACCGGCAGCTGCCTGTAAGCCGCCAGGTGATAAAACATCTGCGGCAACAACCGCCCGATATTGATGGAATTTGCCGAAGTCAAAAACGCGCGCTTGTTCAACACTTCATCGCAAAACGCTTGCTTAACCAATCGCTGGCAATCGTCAAACGTCCCGCTCACTTCGAGCGCCGTAATGTTTTCGCCCAGCGTCGTGAACTGCTTCTCCTGCGCCTCGCTGATGCGCTTCGAAGGATATAAAATCACCACGCGGATTCCCGGCACGCCCAAAAAACCGTGCGCCACCGCGCTTCCCGTATCGCCCGAAGTCGCCACCAGCACCGTCAACTCGCGGTCTTCGCCACGCACGAAATAACCCATCAGCCGTGCCATGAACCGCGCGCCAAAATCCTTGAACGCCAGCGTCGGCCCATGAAACAACTCCAGAATGTGCAGCCCTGGCGAAAGCGAAACCAGCTTCACCGGAAAATTGATGGCCTCGCTCACCGTTTGCCACAACACATCTTCCGGCACATCCGGCGTCGCAAACGGTTTCACCACGCGAAAACAAACTTCCGTAAACGGCAGCGCGCGAAATTCTTCCAACTCTTCTGGCGAACGCCGGGCAATTTCCGCCGGCATATACAGTCCGTCGTCCGGAGCAAGTCCGCGCAGCACCGCACCGCGCAACGAAGTCAGTGGAGCTTTTCCGCCGGTGCTGCGATATCTCATCGCGAACCGCCCACGCCCCGTGGCCCGAACTCCTCCGGCAACAATTCCAGAAACGCCGCGGCGCTATGCGGCAATTCGCGTAGCGCTGCCACCTGCAACGTCGCATGCGCCAGCGCCGCGTAACTCTGCCGCCGCGCGGCAACCAGATGCGGATAGCACCTCGCCACCGTCTCGCGCGCCGTTTCATTCGCACGCGCCTGAAATGCCCCGCGCCAAAGCACCGGCTTCGGATCGCTCAAATATCGTTCAATCAACAACTGCTGCTCGGCATCCGACGCCGCCAAATACAGTACGGTCGTCAGCTTGCGTAGCCGATGCAGCAAATGATTCCCCGCATAAATCACACTGCCGGTCGTATCCAGAACCAGCGGCCGCTGCGAATCGCGCTCGAGCTCCGTCAGAATTTCGTCCAACGTGAAAATTTCTTCGCGAAGATACTCCGCCTCCCGGGAGGCGTAGGCCGCCGAGTCGGGCCATCCCATCCAAGCCGCGACGCCATTAATTCCCGCGTAGCCGCCGGCAGCGAGTCGCCGCGCTAATCTTTCTTCGATACGATCGTCGCAGGAAATCGCAGCAACTCCCGTTTCCGCAAGGCATCTCGCCCAAAAGGTCTTGCCCGCTCCGGACATGCCGATCAGTGCCAGCCGCAGCGGTTTCGCAGAAGCGTTTACAGTATTTTTTGTAAAGTTCGCCATGAAAATGCGCGCGATGCGCGCAAAGTATCCATAATTATAATCGGCGATTAGCACGAACCAGTATTAGAAATAGTGATGGGTGCCTCACTATGGCCGCGTGCTCGCACCCGAGTCCTCCCCGGGGCCGTCATTTGGAGCACGCGAGGGATCTCTCTTCCCTTTCGACTGACGCACCGTCTCCTTGGCGTCGTCACCTCACAATTGGAGAAATTCCTCCAGCCCGTGTAGTGTAGTTACGCTTCAAACGAAACATCGCAGCGATAAATCAGCGTCGAGGAGCGAAACGTGGCCGGAGAAAAACTCAGCGGTGCCGAATTCAAAAAGCAATTGCGCGCTGGCCAGCCCAAAATGGGCTTGTTCCTGAATTCCCACAGCCCTACCGTTGCCGAACAACTCGCGCACAGCGGCTACGACTGGCTGCTCGTGGATACTCAGCACGGCCCCATGGGATTCGAGAAACTTTCCGCGATGCTCGGTGGAATCGCAAGCGGCGGCGCAAAATCCCTGGTGCGTGTCGAAGGCTATCACGACCGCGGCGGCATCCAGCAAGCTCTCGATCTCGGCGCCGATGGCGTTTTAATTCCCTACATCAACACCGCCGCCGAAGCGAAACAAGCGGTGAGTTGCGCGAAATATCCCACTGCCGGCACGCGCTCGGTCTATTTCCCGCAGCGCAGCATGAACAAAGCCGGCCTGCTCGGCTACGCGGGAACCTGGAACGCCGAAGGCATGGTCGCGCTGCAAGTCGAAACCGCCGACTGCATCAAAAACATCGTCGAAATCGCCGCCGTTCCCGGCGTGGACATTCTTTTCCTCGGCCAAAACGATCTCTGCATGTCCATGGGGCTCTACGAAAAATACGAATTCCCGCTCATGTACACTTCCCCGGAACTAAATGCCGCCACGCAAAGCCTGGTCGAAGCCGCCCGCAAAAATAATGTCATCCTCGGACTTTTCCTTTTCGGCACATCGCGCGTCGGCGAATTTCTCGACAAAGGTTTTTCCTTCATCAGCATCGGCAACGATCTCCATCACGTATTAACGCAAACCGGCGCCCACGTCGCTGACCTGGAAAAAATCGCCAAAGAAAAAGGCAAGCCCTGGACGCGCCGCCCCACCGCCCTGTTCTGACCTTTATATTGGGTGGCCGCGTCACACTCTGCTCGAACCACGATGTCATCCTGAGCGCGCCGAAGGCGCGCGAAGGATCTTGATCTCAACCTTCCGCACCCCCGTTCCGGCCCGTAAAACCGCGGCGTTGACCAGGCGGAAACCTGTCCTTCTGGACGGGTTGCGACTCACCAACCTAAGTGTTACGTTGGAAAAGACTTCGCCGGACGTTTCGAAAAACCGTCGACACGGGGAGTTCTGCGCAGATTTTCGACCTCTGCAAAAATTTCGTGAATCGACGGGCTAATTGCGAAGCCCAAGTGAAGGGCTTCATGCTTGTGTTGCAAGCCCTAAGGTAAGAAGAATTCGTGTCGTACTCGTTTCACAGTGACAATCGATTGCCGCAAACGCGGCTGGCCGTCGTCTCCTACATCATCGTGGGCATGGTCGGCCTGTTGCTTTTGGGCTTCTGGAAATTGCAGGTCATTGACAGCGACAAGTACGGCCAGATGGCCGAGCAAAATCGCGTTCGTTCGATTCCCATCATTGCTCCTCGCGGACGCATGCTCGATCGCGACGGCCGCGTTATGGTCGACAATCGTCCCTCTTTCAGCGTCCTTCTTCTGCGCGACGATCCCAAACTGGTAGAACAATATCTCCCCGCCATTTCCGACGGCCTCGGCATTTCCGTGGACGATTTGCACGATCAATTGCAGAGCACCCGCAATCTCCCCAAATTTCAGCCAATCGTCATCAAACCCGAAGCCTCCAGCGCCGACCTCGATTTCATTGAATCGCATCGCGCCGATATTCCCGTTCTTGAAATGCTTTCCGTTTCCCGCCGCCGCTATATGCCCAATGGCTTTCTAGGTCACGCCACCGGCTACGTCGGTGAAGCCAGCGAGCAACAAATCGAAGCCAGCAATGGTAAGCTGCGTCCGGGCGACGTCGTCGGCAAATCCGGCCTGGAGCGCCAGTACAACGACATTTTAATGGGCACCGACGGCATGCGCCGCGTCATAGTCAACAGCGTAGGAAAGGAAGTCGATCACCTTTCCCAACAAGATCCGATCCCCGGCAAACAAGTCACGCTCACCATCGATCTCGATCTGCAGACGGTCGCCGAACAATCTCTCGGCGCGCGCCCCGGCGCGGTCGTCGCTCTTGACCCCCGCACCGGTGAAGTCCTAGCGATGGTCAGCCGTCCCACTCCCGATCCCAATGATTTCGCGGTTCGCATTCCAAAAGAGGAATGGCGCAAGCTCAACGAAGATCCTCTGCATCCGCTCCTCAACCGCGCCATTCAAGCCCAGCTCGCGCCGGGTTCCGTCTATAAAATTGTCACTGCCACCGCGATGCTCGAAGACCACAGCATCCCGGAAAGTTTCACCACCTACTGCCCCGGCTACGGCACCTTTTACGGTCGCCAGTTCAAGTGCTGGGTCTATTCCTCGAAGAAGGGTCCGACTTCGCATGGCTCTACAAACCTGCACGAGGCCATCCTCAAATCTTGCGACGTCTTTTTCTATACCGTTGGTATGAAGCTCGGCATTGATCGCCTGGCTTACTACAGCGACAAAATGGGCATCGGTCACAAAACCGGCATCGATCTTCCGTCCGAAGAATCGGGCCTCATGCCTTCTGAACCCTGGGTCGAGCGCGTCTTCCACCGCAAATGGTACGCCGGTGAGACCATCTCCGTCGCCATCGGCCAGGGCGCCATCACCACCACTCCCCTGCAGCTTGCGCGCCTCATCGGCGGTATCGCTTCCGGCGGAGTTTTTAGACAACCCCACATGCTCAAAGATACGCAGAATGTTGGCGAAGAAAAATTCCCGCTTTCCGAGCACACTATCGAGGGCATCACCGACGGCATGTATGGCGTCGTCAACGAGCCCGGCGGTACCGGCGGGCAGTTGAAACTCGCCGGGATCGAGCTAAGCGGAAAATCCGGCACTGCGCAGGTCATCGGCTACGACACCCGCAATCGCTTGGGCAAACAGAAAAAGTTCGAAGACAATGCATGGTTTGTCGGCTACGCTCCCAAGCGCAATCCGGAAATCTGCGTCGCCGTCCTGGTTCAGGAAAGCGGCCAGCACGGCGGTGAGGCCGCCGGTCCGGTCGTTCGCGATATCGTTAAAGCTTATTACGACAAGAAAAATCGCAAGAACCAGGGCACCTTCACGGCCGACGAACATGGCGCAACACCCGCCAACGGTGCCGCGGTTGTCGCCCCCGTCGTCGCTTTGAAACCCAAGAATCCCGTTCCCGCGGCAGCCAGCGCTGCGGAAGCCAACACGGATCCGCAATGAGACAAGCGCTTCCCTTCGCTGTTTCGCACCACTCACGCCGCGCAACTTGCGGTTTTCCTAGTGGCCGGTCTTCAGAGCGGTTCTTTTCTCTTTCCTTTTCTCGCCACTCGTCCTTCGCCACTCGCTCCTTTCTTCCCATCGGCAAGGATGCAACCTCATGAAAGACGCTCCCGGCACACGCGATTACGATTGGTGGCTGATTGCCATCCTGGCCGCCATCTGCGCTCTGGGTGTGATCGAGATTTACTCCGCTACGCATGCCAGCAACCTGGCAGGAATGCACATCAAGCAAATCAAATGGCTGCTTTTTGGCTTTGCCATTATGTTCGCCCTTTCCCGGGTGGACTACCATTTGATTCTCGATCAAGCCCTCATCCTCTATGTCGTTTGTCTGGCGGCCCTTGCGGCAGTTCTAGTACTCGGCGGCACTCGTTTCGGCGCTAAGCGCTGGATTCACTTCCTTGGGCAAGACTTTCAGGTGTCAGAACTCGCAAAGTTGATTATAATCATCGTACTGGCCCGCTTCTTCGCCGAAGTAAGGTCGGACGAGCTTGATTTGCGTGATCTGCTGAAGGCAGGTATGCTCGTCGGCGTGCCGTTGGCACTAATTCTCAAGCAGCCAGATCTGGGCACCGCTCTTGTACTCGTCCCCATGCTATCCGTGGGCGCGTTTTTGGCGGGCTTGAAGTGGCGACACGCCGGAATTTTTACTTTAGCTGGAGTGCTGCTTGTTGGAGCGGTGTTTTATCCTCCCGTCAGCAAGCACATTCTCAAAGCGTATCAGAGAGAAAGGATTACTTCTTTCTTGCACCCGGAAGAAGATGCCAAAGGCTCAGGCTATCAGCTTTTGCAATCTAAAATTGCCGTGGGTTCCGGCGGCTTCTGGGGTAAAGGGTTTGGCAACGGCAGTCAGAATCAACTGGGTTATATTCCCGTCCGGTATTCCGATTTCATCATGTCGGCTTGGGCGGAAGAACAGGGATTCAAAGGCGTGCTGCTTGCCTTAGGGCTGTACATGGCACTTCTGCTTCGACTCGTACAGAATGCACAACGCGCGAAAGACCGCGCAGGAATGTTTCTGGTAATGGGAGTTGCGGCAGCGCTGGGTTTCCACGTTTTAGTGAATGTGGCCATGGTCATTGGCGCGATGCCGGTGACCGGCATACCGTTGCCGCTAATGAGCTACGGGGGCTCGGCCACATTGTTTGTGTTCATGGCGATCGGCTTGGTGATGAATGTCCGGCTGCGCCGCTTCGTCAATTAGGCCGTGAACCGGTAATCGGCGGTTCCGGATTTTTCCGGAACGCTCGAGCAGAAAGTGATTCGGAAAGTTAGGCATTCAGGGTTTCAGGCTTTCTTTGGAAAGCCGCCAGCAAAAGAGTTTGTTTTACAGGCCCTGAAGCTGAATAGGTAATTTTAAGTGAGGACAGCATCGTCCCCCGTTCGCCACGGATCTTTCAGGCGACGGACCATCCTCGTTAGCTACGCAGAGTTCAAACAACTCTCCCTCGGCTACGATCCACAAGCCGCTTCCCTACTGGTGTCAGTAGTGCTGCATTTGTGTGCCCCGGTTACTCCGGGGTTGGTCCCGTCTCTTCGGACTACCGTTGGGCATGAACCCGCGGCGATGCGTCCTGTTCCCGGCTCTGTCGGGTCGATGAAAGAGGAGTTTTCATGTCAAAAGAATTGGTCATCAGCGCGACTTCCCATGAGCGGAGAGTCGCGATTCTGGAAGAAGGTCAGTTAGTCGAAATCTACATCGAGCGCGAAAAAGAATTCGCCCTCGTCGGCAGCATCTACAAAGGCAGGGTCACCCGCGTTTTACCCGGCATGCAGTCTGCATTCGTGGACATCGGTCTGGACGGCGACGCCTTCCTGTACGTCAGTGACGTTTTTGAGAATCTCGAGGATTACGATCACGGTCACGCTCACGAGCCGGCCCCCCCCATCGCCCAGAGCGAAGCAGCGGCCAGCACGGAGCACATCGAGCTGCCTGGAGAATCGCTGAGCCGCGCGCACCAGGCGCCGGCTACGGAATCTCTCAGCGAAGAATCACACGGCGATTCCGAACCGCACGACGTGCATACACACGTCGAAGAAGCGGAACCCGGCGCTCCCGGCGTTGACGAAGTTCACGCGGAAGAAGAGCGCCAGCCCGATTCGAACGAATCGGCTCCGCAAAATTTCGCTCCACGCTACAACCCCACCCAATACCGCCCGGCGCCCAGTTACGGCGCGCGCGGCCAGGGTGATCGCGGCGGCGACAGAGGCGGTGACCGCGGCGGCGACAGAGGCGACCGGCCACAGTTTGGTGGACGCGGCGGGCGGGGTCGATTTGGACGCGGCGGTGGCCGCGGACGCGGCGGACGCAGTGGCGGCGGTTTCCGCCAGGGCGGCGCGCGCGATCTTCCCCCTTCCAAGTACGCTTCGCCGCAAGGCGAGTCTCGCGGCAGTGACCGTGGCCCGGACCGCGGCGGCGACCGGGTAGGCCGTGGCGGTTATTCGAATCGTGGCGGCGGCTACGACCGTGGCCCGCGGCGTGACTTCGACAATCGCGGTTCAGACGCTCCGCGTCCATCCGCGCCATCCGATTCCACGGAAGAACCGTTTGTATTGCCGGGCGAATCGCTTGCGAAATATCGCGGGCGGCCAGTGCCGGAGGCCGCCGCAAGTGCTCCAGTCGCGGAGCCAGAGCGCTTCGAACCGCAGGTTGAATCGGATGAGCCGCAGCCGCGCGTTTCCGGCCAGCCGGCTCCGCTAAACGCTCCGCGCCGTTCGCGTGGCGGATTGCCCAGTTGGCTTCTCGCCGGCGCTTCCACCGAAGGCATCGAAGCCGCGGAAGCGAATCAGTCCATCGCCGAAGATCTTTCGAACGAAGTGCGTGGTGCGGAATCCGCGCAAACCGACGAGGAGGAAGAGACCTCACTGAGCCTTGAATCTTCCGAAGCGGAAACCGCTCCGGAAGTGGACATCAGCGAAGAAGAAGCCAAACTGCTTTCCACCAGCGTCATCGAAGCCAAGCAGGATTTGGTTCGCCAGGAAGTGTCGGCCGCCTCCACTTCCGGCGCCGCGATTTTTGAGGAAGACGAAGTCGAAGAAGAGGAAGAAGAAGTTGACGAACGGACAGCCGCGGAAGTCGAGCAGGACGAAGAAGACGAGGAGCAGTTCCATCAGCAAAACGAACGTGCGCAAGAATCTTCCGGACAGCATGCGGATGACGAGCACGAACACGACGGCGAGCATGAGCACGACGTTCAAGAAATCGTAAGTTCACCGCAAGCCGTTGCTGAGGCGGAAGCCGACGCGGCGCACGAAAACGCTTTGCACGTGGCTGCGCTGGGCGAGCACATTGAAATCGACCCTTCACACGAGTCTCACGAATCGCATGAAGCTCACGACGAATCCGGCCAGCATGCGCACGAAGGCGGCGATAACGGTCCCGCCCTTGTTGACGATGGCGTTATTTTACTCCCGGGTGAAACACGAGCACGCGTTCCGGGGCAGGCTCCGGAACCGCTGGGAGAATTCCCTCGCCAGTCCGCGCGCGTCGGCGGCAATCCCCGCTCCCGTTTCCAGCGGCCGTTTCGCAGCGGCGGCAGGGACCGCGGTGGCCGAGGCGGTCGCCCCGACCGTGGCGGCGAGCGCGGTGGCGAGCGCGGAAGAGGAGGCGACCGCGGACGCGGGCGCTTCGAGCGCCGGCCCGGTGGCGGCGGCTACCAACAGAATCGCGGGCATCACGGCCATGGCCACTCCGGACATTCGCGGCGTCCGCAACTGATTTCCGAAATGCTGAAGGCCGGCCAGGAAGTGGTGGTGCAAATCGCCAAGGAACCACTCGGCAAAAAGGGCGCGCGCATCACCAGTCACGTGGCGCTTCCCGGACGTTTCCTGGTTTACATGCCGACCATCGATCACATCGGCGTGTCGCGCAAAATCGCCAGCGCCGAGAACCGCTCGCGGTTGCGGCGCCTGGTAGGCGAAGCACGCGGATCGTATCCGGGCGGCTTCATCGTCCGCACCGCCGCAGGCGACGCGACCGACGAGGAAATTCGCACCGACATCGACTTTCTGGGCAAAACTTGGAACGAAATCAAGCACAAGCACGACGAGCGCAAAGCGCCGGCGATTCTGCATCGCGACCTGAATCTCGTGGAGCGCATCCTGCGCGATTACGTTAGCGACGATTTCACCGCGATCTGGATCGACAACGAAGAAGAATTCGCCAAGGTCACCGAATTCGTCAGCCGCTTTCAGCCCAAGCTGGTTAGCCGCGTGAAACTCTACGCCAAGGAGCAGCCCATCTTCGAAGAGTTCGGCATTCAGCACGAACTCGATAAGGCGTTGCGCGCCAAAGTTTGGCTCAAGTCCGGCGGCTACATCGTCATCAATCACACCGAAGCGCTGGTGGCGATTGACGTCAACACCGGCAAGTTCGTCGGCAAAGGTTCGACGCGCCTGGAAGACACCATCGTCAAGACCAACCTCGAAGCCGTGAAAGAAATCGTGCGGCAAATTCGGCTGCGCGATCTCGGCGGCATCATCGTGGTCGACTTTATCGACATGGAAGAGCGCCGCAACCGCGAACGCGTTTTGTCCGCATTGCAACAAGCTCTCGATCAGGACAAAGCTCCATCGAAGGCGCTTTCCTTCAACGAGTTCGGTCTGGTCTGCATCACTCGCAAGCGCACCAAGCAGGCGTTGGAGCGCGTGCTGTGCCAGCCGTGCCCTTCGTGCACTGGCTCCGGAATGGTGAAATCCATTCCGACGCTGTGCTACGAAATCCAGAACGAAGCGCGCAAAATGGCCGCGGCAACTCCGGACAATCCCAATCTGACGCTACGTGTACATCCGGAAATCGCAAAAGCCCTAAAGACTCGCGAGTCCATGCTCATCGACGAACTGGAACAGAACGCACATAAGCACATCATCATCCAGTCCGACGCCACCCTGCACTGGGAGCAGTACGATATTTACTAGTTGTGAAGTTCTCAGTCGTAGGTTCTCAGTAGCAAAGGGCCCGGGAGCGACAACGCTCCCGGGCCCTTTGCTTGGTCCCCACACGAAATAAATGTAACGTTTGCGGCGCTTCCGCGGTAAGTACAGATAAGAGGGTGGCGGGGGATGGAATTGCTGGAGCGATTCGCGGCGGGGGATCTGGACGCCTTTGAATCGCTGTTCCGGCTATACCAGAGTGAGCTGTATCGCTGGGTGATGCGCATCGTGCGGGATGCGGCGGTGGCGGAGGAGTTGACCGTGGAGGCTTTCTGGCGCGCGCACAAAGCGCATGCGGGATTTGATCCGCAGAACAATTTCCGGGCGTGGCTGCGGCGCATTGCGACGAACCTGGCGCTGGACCATTTGCGCAAGAGGCGGCCGTATGTCGAATTGGCGGAGGATGTTGCCGCTGAACAAAAACCGGATTCGGCGGTGCAGCAGCAAACGCGCGCTGCTCTACGTAGGGCTCTTGCGGAATTGCCGCCGCGATTACGGATCGTCGCACAGCTGGGGCTGATTGAGGGCCAGCCTTACGCAGAAATGGCGCTAGCGCTGGGCATCTCGGCAGGCGTGGCAAGAACGCGGATGTTTCGCGCGGTGCGCTTGCTGCGAAAGAAATTGCAACGATTGGGAGTGCATCCATGAGTGATGGTTTAAAGGACGGCGGCTTGGATAAAAGCACAACGAGTCCTTTGGAAAAAGATAAGTTCGGCAGATTGCGAGAAATGCTGCAGGAGGCTTTGCCGCCGATCGACGAGCTGGGAAGTGAAGCGGAACTGCGCTGCGATCTCTGGCCGGCCATGTTGCGGCGGCTGGAGCAACCAGCGGTGCGTGTACCGTGGTTTGACTGGGCTTTGCTGGCTGTTTCGGGCGCCGCGACGATACTTTTTCCAGCGCTGATTCCCGCGCTTCTGTACCACCTATGAGGAGGCATCATGAATAAGCATCCGTTTCTTCGCGCGTACCTGGCCGGGATTTGCGTCCCAACGATTTTTCTTCTGGTGGTGGCCACGGGCTTTATCTTCCTGCGCTACGTCTATAACCTGCCCATCCCGGTAGAACGGGTGATTGTATTCCCGATGGCAGTGGTGCCGAATCTGTGGGGACTGTGGAACGTCCTCTTCGCAGCATTGCCCGAGCGGCTGCATCTTTCGCTTGGCCTTCACGGCGCGCTTCTCCCAATTTTGCTAGCGCCGCTGGGAATGGCCGTTGCCGGCATTCTGAATTTTCAGATTCCGGCGTATGCCGGGCACGTTTTTCCTTTTTTGGCGCCAGTCGCGCTGATCGTTTACTATCTCGCGTGGAAATATCTCGTTGGGTCGCTCAACGCGGAACTTGGCATCGGCTGATGCGCGATACACCGTACGAGCTGGGCTCACTCCACGATGATTCGGTCCGCCCATTCGACGAGGGATACGAAGACAGCAGGGTTGCCAAATTTCGCTCCCCACTGAGTTAAATCGGTTTCCGAGACCCCACGGGCCCGGGAGCAGGCTCCTCAAGCAAAAATCGGAATATGTTTGGCGACCAGTTTTTCGAGCGTTTCGCTGAGAGGCGGCCAGCCCACCGGCAGAATCGCGTTCGCGGTAGCCTTTCGCATCAACGAGGTAGCTTCGGCCAACAGGAAGACCTGGACATCGTGTCCGGCTTCGGCAAGGACCAGTCCGTGCGAAAAAGGAAACGCGGCCCTGGTCGGATCTTCGGGTCCCCACGCGCTCTTCATCAAGATCTTCAGAGGTTTCTTGGCTCCTTCCGCGTTCGCGGTTCGCAGGAAAAATGGCAAACCGGCAAGCTGAGCCAGAAATGTACGTCGGGCCATAGTTGGTCTCCTCGATCGAAGTTTGGCAAGAACAGTTGGGTGACTTTACTCCGGTTGTAGGCGTGTTGCCAAGTAAAGAAGCCTGAAGCCAGGTTGCGACCGCGACCGGCCGGCGCGAACGGCGGACCCAAAAACGAGTTCATTGAGGGGGGCGTTGATGTGGCGTCGCGTTGCGAGGAGCTGTGCGCGGCTGAGGGTCCGCCGCTTATTTGGTCTTCGACCTAACGCCAACTCCCAACCCGCCATCCTGAACGCAGTAGACTTTTTCCCCGTTTCCGTACCGCGTCTGCGAGAGGGTCGGCCTGCGCAGTGAAGACCGCTTCCTCTCCGACTGGTGGATAGAAGGAGAATCTCCCAGCTGTCCTATCTCGGCCAGTCATAAACGGTTCCAGCGCTCCTCCCGCCTAAGGTCGCAAGAAAAAAGGACCAAGTCACCAGCCTGGCCTCACGAAATCGGTTGGCAGGTGAATTCGACGTGGGTGGTGTTTAAGAGAAAAGAGAAGACCGCTGCGAATCGGAAGTACTCAATGAATTTAGATTTTCTTGCGGCCAGGCACAGAATTCGGATATTCCGAGGCTCGGCAACCGGAGAGTCTGCCGGACCGAGAGGCCATTCTCATTACAAGACGAGGAATAGCCCCTTCCTAAGGCCGCTGGTGGGGAAGTTTTGGTGCAATTATTTTTTCTGTTGTGCTGCCGGAGCCTGTTCGCTCGACGGGGGAACGATGTTCTTGATACGCATGTAGGTGACCAGATTGCCGTAGTGTTCCATGTCATGCGCGTTGTTAATGTTCAGCACGCCGAATTTGGGCATATCCATGCCGAACAATTTCACCATTTGCGCGCCGGACGCATCGCTCATGCCGTCATAGGCTTTGTCACAGTAGGCGAGCGCACCTTTGAGCGCGGCAACGAGATCGGCTTTGGTGGTCTTGGTCTCCTCGATCTTGAGGCCGGGATTGGTCTCCCCGAGTGCCAGGGCACAGAAGTTATACTGTGCGTCCGCGAGGTGTCCGACAATCTGGCCGTAGCTGCGGACGGAGTCAGTGGGCTTGAAGTTGTAGTTCTCTTCGGGCATTTTTTCAGCGGAACTGACGAGGATGGCTTTCATCCTTGCGTAGAAGATTTTATTGTAGGTGCTGAAGGGACCTGGTGAAGCCTGTTCTCCCTTGCTGTTCGAGGCTCCCTGCGCGGTTTTGGAATCCTGTGCGAAAACCGGCATGGATACCAGGAACAGCACGACTGCTGATGCGATAGCGCGTAATTTCATTGCATTCTCCTGACTGAGCAGATTTGGCACCGACACCCCAGGCGCTGCCCTTATATACGCAGCTGGGTCCTGTTTCATATCAGCCGGAGCTGCTCCGGCGGTCAAATAGTCCGCCACCTCTGCTCCTACCCAGGTACACGGGTGTTTTTGTGGTTGAAGCAACCATGCAAAAGCACCGGTCTGAAGACCGGCCACTACGACGGCAGGAGGCGAGCGTTGAGTTGGGCCAATCAGGGGTCACCAGAAGCCGGATGGCCGAAAAACGTGGTTTAATCTTCGCGGAGACAGATTGAATGCCCTGGATATTACGGCTGCTCATTATTGTTGTCCTGTTGGTATGGCTGTCGCGGCAGGTTCGGAAACCTAGCGGTGCGCTGGGCAGGCGGTTTGTGCGTGCGATGGGTGTGGGCCACTCAGCAATGACCGATTGGGGATTGCAACAGCTGACGATTCCGAAGGACGGCGCGATTCTGGACGTCGGGTGCGGCGGCGGGCGGACTGTGAACAAGCTCGCGGGCCTGGCGCCGCAGGGTAGAGTTGTTGGATTGGACTACTCGGCGGCGAGCGTAGCCGTTTCGCGAAGCACGAATGCGCAGGAGATGCAAACCGGACGAGTGCAGATCGAAGAGGGTTCGGTGGCCGCATTGCCATTCCCGGATCGGAGGTTCGACGTGGTGACCGCCGTGGAGACGCACTACTACTGGCCGGACTTGCCTGCCAATGTTCGGGAAGTGCTGAGAGTGCTCAAAGCTGGCGGGACGTTCGCTCTGATCGCCGAGACTTATCGCGGCGGGCCGTTGCGTTTTCTTTACGGCATAATTATGCCGCTGCTCGGTGCCGCGTTCCTGAGCGACAAGGAGCACCGCGATCTGTTGACTCAGGCGGGATTCACGGAGGTCGCGACCAAGCATGTTTCTGGCAAGAACTGGATACTGGCCACGGGACGACGACCAACACCAACCCAGGCGGCCAACATAAAAATAACTTGATTTGTAAAATGATTGTTGTGCGGCTGGGAAGCCTTGACTTGCCCTACCCTGAGAACTAGAGTTTTTTGTGAGACAGCCCTCCCTGGAAAGAGATCTATGAGCCAACGCGCGCGGATTCTCATCGAGCTGGCGCTAGCAATGGGCCTGCTGTCGCCGGTGGCATTGGCGCAGAAGCCGCCGGCACCCAGGCCTCCGCCTTCCGGTCCGCCTAGCACAAATCCGGGCCAGCCCACGACGGCGAATCCGTCGAATACGACACTGGGCCAACCGACGGCAGGAGAACTGGTGATGTTCCTGCATGGGCAGGTTGCTACCGATGACGGGACGGCTGTGCCGAGCGATGTGCTCGTGGAGCGGGTGTGCAACGCCAGGGTACTTCAGCAGGTGTATGCAGCGCCTGGGGGCGGCTTTACCATGCAACTGGGCTCGATGAATGATTCTTTCGTGGACGCTACCGCCGACCCATCTGCGCGAATTGGCCAATTGCATAACGCCGCGGGGACAGGAATTCCGCGGCACCAGCTGACCAATTGCGAACTGCGGGCTTCGGTTTCTGGTTTTACTTCCAAAGTGGTGAATCTGGTGGATATCAGTCCCGGCAGCAGCGACGTGGATGTCGGCGGGATTGTGGTGCACAGAACGGAAAAGGTCAAAGGCGCGACGTTGAGCGCCGCGCCCTACCAGGCGCCGAAAGATGCCAGAAAAGCGTATGAGAACGGAATTGAAGCCGAGCGGAAAGGCAGACTTCCCGACGCGCGGCAATATTTTGAAAAGGCGGTAGAGATTTATCCGAAGTATACGAGCGCGTGGTTCCAGTTGGGCGGGGTGCTGCGGAATCTGGCGCAGACGGAACCGGCTCGTGACGCGTTCAGCCATGCCACGGCGATCGACAGCAAGTTCCTGCCGCCCTATTTGTCTTTGGCGGCAATGGCTTTCGAGGCGCGGGAATGGACGCAGGTCCTTAACCTTACGAATCACGTGATGGATCTCGATCCGTTGAGATATGCCGACGTCAGAGGCTACATCGTGGATCTTGATCCGGTGGATTACGCCGAAGCTTATTTTTATAACGCGGCGGCAAATTACAGGCTCGACCGGGTCGAAGAAGCGGAAAAGAGCGGGCTGCGGGCGGAACGCCTGGACACGCGGCCACGTTTTCCGCAACTGCATCTTTTGCTGGCGGAAATATTCGCGCGAAAAAACGACTACTCCAGAGCAATCTCAGAGACGAAAATTTATCTGGAGCTGATGCCGCATGCGAAGAATGCGGATCAGGTTCGGCAGCAGCTGGCGGAACTGGAGAAGCTGAACGGTCCGGCGTCGTGACACGGTCCATAGGTGGGAATTTGCACCAACCGGTCTGAAGACCGGGCACTCCAGAGGCAAGTTTAACCCACGCGTATTTTCCCAGTCTGATCTCGATGTTCCGTCGCAATTTATCCTGTGTTTAGACGTGATGCGCTAGTTTCTTTCGCGATGAGGCGGCAAGCAGCGGAGCGGAAGCGCTGCGTTAGCTTGGACGCCATCTATCGCGAGGGGGTCGCATGAAAGGTTTTAGTTTGGGGCGTGTGACGAGTGTGGCGGTACTTATCCTGGCGGGTAGTTCGCTGCTGGTAGCGGCGAACGGGTATCACCTGCTGAAGAAATATACTTTCGGAGCGGCGGAGGGGGCCACGCGAGAATATTTTGACTACGTTACGGTAGATTCCGAAGCGCGACGCGTGTACTTGTCGCATGGCACGGAAGTGATCGTTATGGATGCGGACAGCGGAGCGTTGATCGGCAAGATCACGGGATTGAAACAATGCCATGGAGTGGCGGTAGCAAGCGAATTTGGCCGCGGATACATCAGTGACGGAGAGCAGGGGAAGGCCATTGTTTTTGATCTGAAGACGCTGAAGGTGACCGGCGAAGCGACGGCTGATAAGGATGCCGACGCCATTATTTACGATGCTTTTTCGAAACGCGTTTTCGTGATGGATGGCGATCCGCACAACGCGACGGTGATTGATGCCAAGAACGGGAGCGTTGTGGGAAAGATTGAGCTGGGCGGCGGTCCGGAATTTGCCGCGGCCGACGGCAAGGGAACTGTGTACATCAATCTGGAAGACAAGAGCGAAGTGGTGGCGGTTGATTCGAGTTCGCTGAAGATCAAGTCACGTTGGAAGGTTGCGCCCGCCGGAGGGCCGACGGCTTTGGCCATGGATCTTGAACATCACCGGCTGTTCAGCGCCGGACGCGAGCCGCAAAAGCTGGTGGTGATGGACTCCGACAGCGGAAAAGTGCTGCAGTCGTTTGCGATCTCCGGTGGAGCGGACGCGGCGGCATACGACCCCGCAACCGGGCTGATTTTTGTTTCCACGCGCGAGGGCCTGGTGCACGTGTTCCATGAAGACTCACCCGACAAATTCAGCGAAGTGGAGAAGATCAAGACCGAAGTCGGCGCGAAGACCATGGGGCTGGACCTTAAGACTCACAAATTATTTCTGGACACATCGGACTTTTCGCCAGCGCCCGCGCCTACGGCAAAGAATCCGCATCCGCGCGGATCGGCGATTCAAGGAACATTTCACGTGTTGGTTTACGGGCAATGATCAGTGGATGGCGAGCAGCGGCTATCCTACCATTGACGCAACGCGGGAATTGATCAGCGCGAGTCAGGTGCCGGAATAGCGCTGTTCTTTCCACGGGTCGCCGTAGGCATGGTAGCCGTTGCGTTCCCAGAAGCCGAGACGGTCTTCGTCGAGCAAAATAAAACCGCGTACCCACTTGACGCTTTTCCAGGCGTAGAGGTGCGGAACGATGAGGCGGACAGGGCCGCCGTGCTCGGCAGTGAGCGGAACGCCATCGTGATCGAAAGCGAACAGGACATTGGCACGCAGCAAATCTTGCAGTGGAACGTTTGCGGTGTAGCCTTCTTCGGCGAGCAGCAAGACGTGTTTGGCTTCGAGTTTTGGTTGCACTAGCCTCAGAACGTCGCTGAAGAGTACGCCTTTCCAGGTGTTGTTCAAGCGGCTCCAGCGCGTGACGCAGTGGAAGTCGGACGTGACTTCGGTTTGCGGGAGCGCGCGAAATTCTTTCCAGGATAATTTTAGCGGAGCGGCGACTTCACCGGAGATTTTGCAGTCCCATTTGGCTTCGTCGAAATGCGGCACGCTGCCGTAGTGCAGCACCGGCCACTTCAGAGTTAAGGATTGGCCGGGCGGCAAGCGGCCTTCTGCTTTGGCCTTTTTCTCGAGTTCTCTGCGATCGCCTGGCTGTAGAAATTCGACCATCAAAGTACGTTCTAATTATTAATTCCCATTTGTGTCAGAAAGTAGGCGTAGTCAAAGGCGTTTTCATGGAGGTGATCGTAACGCCCCGATGAGCCGCCATGGCCGGCAGGATCCATGTTGGTTTTCAGAATCAGCGTATTGTGGTCGGTGCGCAGAGCGCGCATTTTGGCGACGTACTTCGCGGGCTCCCAAAAGCCTACCTGGCTGTCGTTGAAAGAAGTTCGGACCAGCATGTTGGGATAGGCTTTGGGCCCTACGTTGTCGTAAGGCGAATAGGTGATCATGTAATCGAACGCGGGCTTTTCCTTGGGATTGCCCCACTCCTCGAATTCCGTCACGGTGAGGGGAATGGATTCGTCCAGCATGGTATTCATGACGTCCACGAACGGAACGCCCACCAACGCGGCGTGAAACAAATCAGGCCGCATATTCAGAACCGCCCCCATCAACAGGCCACCGGCGCTTCGTCCCTCGATGACCAGGCGATCTTTCGAACCGTAACCCTGCGCCAAAAGATATTCGGCCGAGACGATGAAATCGGTGAAGGTGTTTTTCTTGTGCATCATGCGACCGTCGTCGTGCCAGGCTTTGCCCATTTCGCCGCCGCCGCGGATGTGAGCGACGGCCACCACGACGCCGCGATCGACCATGCTGAAGATGGGGGAATCAAAGTAGATGTCATACGGATAGCCGTACGAGCCGTAGCCGGTCAAATAAAGGGGGCCCTTCCCGTCGAGCTTGGCGCCCTTCAGGTGAACAAGTGAGATGGGCACTTTTACTCCGTCGGAGGCGGTGGCGGAAATCCTCTCGACCTGATAACGGTTGCGATCGTAGCCGCCAGGCACTTCTTTCTGTTTGAGAAGGGTGGAAGTGCCGCTGGGCATGTCGTACTCAAAAACCGATTGTGGAGTGATGAAAGACTGGTAGCCGTAGCGGAACTTGGTGGTGTCATATTCACGATTGACGTAGGGGTAGTCCGCGTAGGCGGGTTCCGGAAAATCGATGCGGTGTGACTTTCCGGTTTGCAGGTCGGTGACACGAATCTGCGGCAGCCCCTTTTCACGTTCGTAGGAGACGTAATAGTTCTTGAAGAATTCGGTGTCCTCGAGCATGACATCGGGGCGATGCGCAACCACTTCCTGCCAATTCTTGCTGCCGGGGTCGGAGACTGGCGCTTGGACCAGCCGGAAATTGCGTCCGGCGTCGTTCACGCGAATGTAAAAGAAATTGCCGTTGTGGTCAGGATAGTATTCGACGTCCTGCTTACGCGGTTCGATGATTTTCCATTCAGCCTGGGGCTGATCGGCGGGAATGTAACGCGCTTCGCTGGTGGTGTGACTGCTGACGACGAGCAGTATATAAGCTTTGCTGCGGGTTTTGCCGGTACCCACCTCAAACCTTTCGTCTTTCTCTTCATAGATCAAGGTGTCGGGCCCGGCTGTGCCGACAGCGTGACGGTAGAGTTGGTACGGGCGTTTTGCGACAGGATCCTCGACGGTGTAGAAGAGAGTCTTGTTGTCGTTGGCCCAGGCGACGGAATCGACACGCTCGGCGTGATCCACGAGCGTCTTCCCGGTGCGCAAATCCTTGACGGCGAGCGTGTACTGGCGGAACCCAGTGTTGTCCGTCGAATAAGCCAGCAGATTTCCGTCATCACTGACATTGTAAGCACCAAGCGACATGAACTTCTGGCCTTTGGCGAGTTCATTCACGTCAATTAGAATTTCTTCCGGCGCGTTCAGGCTACCTTTTTTGCGGCAACGGATTCCATACTGTTTGCCCGCTTCGGTTCGAACATAATAAAAATAGTCGCCTTCCTTATAAGGCACTTCGATGTCGGTTTCCTTGATGCGGCTCAGCATTTCTTCATAGAGTTTCTTTTGCAGTGGCTCGGTCGGCTTCATGACCGCGTCGGTATAGACGTTCTCGGCGTCCAGATACGCTTTCACGTCGGGATTTTTCTTGTCGCGCAGCCAGAAGTAGTTGTCCACCAATTTTTGCCCGTTGATCTCGGTGACTTTGGGCTCTTTTTTTGCGACCGGCGGAGCGGGCAGCGAAGAAGAAGTATCGGCCGCGGGTAGTAGGAAAACGAAGGCCAAGATTAGCGTGGCGAGGGAAAGTAGTGCGAGATGGATGCGCCGGAAATAGAATTTGTTCATCGGACTTCCTTAGCGAAGATTGAGAGGCGCAGGAATTCTATACCAAGTGCTCGCGGAGATACACATGCCCGGCGCGCGTGCGGAAACCGCGCGTCCCGCGGCAGTTGGTGGCGGCGCGTATGCTATTCTCTTGCTATGACCGCTCGTATTCTGGATGGAATTAAGATTCGCGATGAGATTTTCGCGGAATTGAAGACCGAAGTTGCGCAGCTGGCTACGCAAGGCGTCCGTCCCGGCTTGGCCGCGGTGCTGGTGGGAGAAAATCCGGCCTCGCAGATGTACGTGAAAAGCAAAGTTGCGGCTTGCGAGCAATTGGGCATGGCGAGCTGGTTGCACACACCGGCGGCGAGCGCAACCACCGGATACCTGTTGCAGCTCGTGGACGATTTGAATCGCGATGACAATGTGGACGGCATCCTGGTACAGCTTCCTTTGCCCGCGCCGGTGGATTCGAAACGCGTGCTGGAAGCGGTTTCTCCCGCGAAAGATGTGGACGGATTTCATCCGGTGAACATGGGCATGCTGGTGAGCAACCGGCCGGGGTTGGTGGCGTGCACACCCGCCGGGTGCATGGAGATTTTGCGGCGCAATCATGTAGCGATTGAGGGCGCGAATGCCGTTGTACTGGGCCGCAGCGACATTGTCGGCAAGCCCATGGCACTGTTGCTGCTGCACGCCAACGCGACGGTGACGATCTGCCATTCAAAGTCACGCGGCCTGCCGGAAATCATTCGTGCCGCTGATATTCTGGTGGCGGCGATCGGCCGGGCTGGATTCGTGCAGGCGGATTGGATTAAGCCCAGTGCCGCGGTGATTGATGTCGGCACAAACAAAGTGACGGATCGCGCGCAGGCGGAGAGTTTGCTTATCAATTTTCCGCAAAGGATGGAAAAATTTCTGGCCAAAGGAAGCGTGCTGATCGGCGATGTGCACCCGGACGCCGTGAATACCGCCGCCGCGCTGACTCCCGTTCCCGGCGGAGTTGGGCCGATGACCATCACCATGCTGATGAGCAACACCGTGAAGGCCGCGAGGCTGCGGCGATTGTCCGGCAAATCACAGCCGGCAGCATCCGTGGCGCATTGAAACTTTGATGCTGCGCTACGGCCTGACTGGAGGAATCGCCAGCGGCAAATCCACCGTGGCGAGGATGCTGCGCGAACTTGGTTTTCCGGTGATCGAAGCGGACCGCCTCGCGCATCAGGTGATGGAGCCTGGGCAGCGCGCTTACCAAGAAGTGGTTTCTGTTTTTGGCGACACGATTCTCAACTCCGACAAACGCGTCGATCGCGGCAGTCTTGCGGCCATCGTTTTCAATGACCCGGAAAAACTGACGCAGTTGAACGGAATCATTCATCCACGAGTCGAGGAGGAATTGCTACGGCAGTTCACGGAACTGGAGCTCGGCGAACGGTATCCCGCGGCGTTCGTCGAAGCGGCGCTGATCTTCGAAGCCGGCTTGCACCAGAAACTGGACGGCGTGGTGGTCGCGTGGTGCCTGCCGGAACAGCAGCTGGCACGTCTAATGGAGCGCGGTTTGAGCGAAATCGAGGCAGGCAAACGGATCGCGGCGCAAATGCCGGTGACGGCAAAATTAGCTTTGGCGACGGAAAGAATCGATTGTTCCGGGCCGCTCGAGGAAACCCGGCGCCAGGTGGAAGTGTTTGCCAAAGAGTTGGGCCGCGCGTCGCAGGGCAAATGATCCCGGCGCGGCGATTTGCGCTATCATCATCGTTAAGAAGCGCAAATCGGCGCAAGAATCACAACTGGAAGGACTGCCATGTCACCCCGAAACCACACTTCATTTCTCAGGCCGCTAGCGGTCATCGTCATTCTGATCCTGGGCGCTTATTGGGCGGGTGCGCGCTGGGGGCAGCGACAGCCCATCAATGTGGGCGCTGTGCCGAGCGAAACGAATTCGTCGCCGATAAAGAACGTGAATTTTGCGGAGCGCGACGCGGCGCTAAGCAGCGACGAGGCGCTGAACGTTCACATCTACCGCCAATCGGCTGCCGCAGTGGCCAATGTCCTCACCAAAGCAACCGAATACGACTTCTGGATGGACCCGGTACCGGTCGAAGGCGCTGGCTCCGGCTTCGTGATTGACCCCAAGGGCTACATTCTGACGAATTATCACGTAGTGCAAGGCGCGCAAACGATCGAAGTTGTATTGGGCGATCAGTCGCGGCACTCCGCGAAATTTATTGGCGCGGACCAGCGCAACGACGTCGCATTGATCAAAATTGATCCGGCCGGCAAAAAGCTGGCGGTGCTGCCGCTGGGCGATTCCGCTGCGCTTCAGGTGGGGCAGAAAGTTTTAGCTATTGGTAACCCATTTGGATTTCAGAGCACTTTGACGACCGGCGTGGTCAGCGCCTTGGGACGCACGGTGCAAACCGGACAGAACACGCTGATTGATGAAGCGATTCAGACCGACGCTGCGATCAATCGCGGAAATTCCGGCGGTCCGTTGATCAATACGCATGGCGAAGTGATCGGAATTAATTCGGCAATTTATACGCCGAGCGGAACGACGGCGGGCATCGGCTTCGCGATTCCGATCAATACGGCAAAATTAATCGCGCACGATTTGATTACCGACGGCCGCGTGCATCAGGCGTTCCTTGGCGTGGAAACGATTCCGATCAACGAATCGTTCGCGGAGGCGCTGGGACTTCCTGCACAAGAAGGGCTACTGGTACAAACGACCACGCGCGGCGGACCCGCGGCTGCGGCTGGCATAAAAGGCGGCGATCGCGTGGCGCAAGCCGGCATGCGGCGTTTTTATATCGGTGGCGATGTAATTACCGCGATCGACGGACAAAAAGTTACCAGCCCGCTGGACGTGAATCTTGCCCTGAACAAAAAACGACCGGGTGACACCGTGAACGTCACTCTCTTCCGGGGCGGCAAGAAGATGGATCTGCAGATAAAACTGGGGGAGCGCCCGGGCAACAGCTGACGCCCGGCGGGCAGCGACTAGTGAGTCGTGAATAGCGATTGGAATTCCGGGCATTACCGCTTACCGCCCTATGGCGATACGATGTGCTTTGCGTTCTGATTCATTCAACCCAAACCAGGCTTCGGCGAGGTCGCGGACGCGCTCCAGTTCTTTCTGCATTTCGGAGTGTTTGGTTTCCAATAATTTGGCGTCAGCGTCCGGCGGAACCTCGATGGGAGGCGCGAAAATCATGATGGTCTTGGTGAAGAGCCTGGGCAACAGAAAGTGATCCCAGGTTTTGTCGAAGGTTTTTCCCCGCTCGACCCCGATGTGAAAAACGACAACGGGAGCGCTGGTGCGCCGCGCCAGCATCACCGGACCCGGTTTGGCGACGTAGCGCGGGCCACGTGGACCATCAATCGTAAAGGCGCAATCCCGGCCTTCTTCGATGCGGCGCGCCATGACGGCCAAGCCGCGCAATCCTCCGCGCGACGAACTTCCCTGCGCAGTGCCGTAACCCATCCATTCGATGACTTTGCGCGTCCATTGCCCGTCGAAGGCAGTCGTGTTCATCACCACCACGCCGCAGTTGCGCCGCCACCAGACCACGGGAATAATCACGCGATGCCAGAAGGCCCAGATGATTCGCCTGCCGGAAGCGTAGACATTTTCCGCGTTTTGCCAACCGAGCACTTCGAAGCGCAGCGTTGGGCCGAGGATGCGAATTACGGAGTACACCAGCGCGGCGATCAGGGGGATCTGAATGCGGCGCGACCACGGCAATATTGGCAATTGCGTATCGTAGTGCACGCCGACCTTGCTCGATGGCGGTTCGCTGTCCAGCAGCGCCGAGTCAGCACTACTGGGTTGCTTTGTCTGTTCGTCTGCGGGCGGCATGGTCATGTCAAGGTTTGTAAAGCCACTTATTAGCCCAGGGCTTAGAAGTACAAGACCTGAAACCCTTTTCCTGTGGCGAGAAGCCGCCAGACGTATAGTATAGAGAAGAGAGCGCCACGGCGACTCTTCGCCCCCATCATGAAAACACCGCAGCAACAGTCCAGCCGTTGTCACCATGCCGTGTACAGGTTTATCCGCGTTGCGGTTTTCTTCGCCTTTGTTGGGTTACTTTTCGGAAGCAGTAAGGGCCCATTCGCAATTCCTCCCCCGCAGGAACCTCAAGGCGAAATCATCGGAACCGTGGAAGGCCAGGCCATCGCAGTCAAGGGTCCGATGAGCGTTCAAGTTGTCGGCAACCAGGTGAAAACCCTGCTGCGCAGTGGCGTGGACATCCGCGTCAAATCGGGCCGCGCGCGAATCACGCTCAGCGACGGCAGCACCATCGCAGTCTGCGGCCCGGCGCACATATCCATGTTGAAGTCGGGAAACGCGTTGACCATTGCTCTCGACACCGGCAGCATTCATGCTCGCGTGGCTGGCAACCTGACGCTGAATGTTTTTACCGCGCAGATTCTGGCGAAAACGGTTGCGATTGGCGACGGCCCACAGGATTTCCTGGTCGGTTTCGACACTCCTGGCCTGATGTGCGTGCGTGCCGGACTCGGCGCACTGCACCTCGAGGAACAATTCGGAGGACAGAGCGTGATGGTGCCGCAAGGCGGCGACATTACGCTGGCCAACGGCCAACTGCAAAACATTCACAACAATTCCGGACTGTGCGCGTGCGAGGCGTCTGATCCAGCGTCGTCACCCGCCGGGACCACTGGACCTGAAATCAGTGCGCTGGCCAGCAGCGAGGAAGTACGCAGGGATTCCACGCCGCGCAAACCCGCGGCGCAAACGGCTGCCAATCCTCGCGCTCCCGATCTGCCAAAGGGACCGGCGGTTGAACCGACGTATCAGGTTTTCATGCCGCCGCTGCGCTACGACGCCAGCGCCAAAGTGCAGGACGAACCGGATCCAAAACTGATCGTGTTGGTGCGCCGGGTGCGCGTGCGGCCAACGCTCATTTTCCAAAGTCGCGTCCAGGGCGATCCTCTGCCGTCCGCGCAAACTGCGCTGAGCGCTGAGAAATCGAAGCAGCAGCCTGTTGCGTCAAAACCTTCCGCGGCCGCGAACAGCTCGGTTGTCGACCGCGTGAAAACTTTCTTCAAGAGCCTGTGGACGCCCAGTTCGTAGGCAATCAAGAGTTGCTGGACCGCGTGAAGAACGGAACCTGATTAGTTACTATACGGTTATAATACTATAACAAATTGAGCACGCCGTGGATGTTAGCGAGGCAATTCATGGTATTTTTAAGTGTCCTCGGACGGCGGTGCCCCCTCACCACCGTGCTCTATCAACAGTTGTAATTGAGATCTCCGGAGAGTCCATTTGAGAATCTTGAACGGCTTGCAGCGGCTGTGTGTACACTCGCGCTGGTTGGGTCCAATTGCTTTTTCGATATTATTTCTGCAGGGCTGCTCTTCCAATTCCTCTGTCAAACAGGACCCAAGCGTCACCATTTCGGTTGCCCCGACGGCCGCTTCCGTCGTTGCTGCGAAGACTCAGCAATTCGCAGCGACGGTCACCGGCTCGACGAATACGACCGTCACCTGGCAAGTCAACAGCGCCACCGGTGGCGATTCCACACACGGCACTATTTCGACTTCGGGCCTGTACACAGCGCCTTCAGCACTGCCCAACCCTGCTGCCGTAACAATCACCGCTATTGCCCAAGCTGATTCCACCAAATCTGCTTCTGCCGCAGTGACGGTCACCGCGGCGCCGGGCCCTGTTGCCATTTCGATTTCTCCAACGTCCGCTTCCGTCGCCACCACCAAGACTCAGCAATTCACCGCGACCGTCACCGGCTCGACGAATATGGCCGTCACCTGGCAGGTCGACAGCGTCACCGGTGGCGATTCCACGCATGGAACCATTTCGACTTCGGGCCTGTACACAGCTCCGTCGGCAGTGCCAAGCCCTGCGAGTGTAACGGTTACGGCCATCGCCCAAGCTGACTCCACCAAATCCGCTACCGCCGCGCTGACGGTCACAGCTTCCGGCGGCTCAAACATAACAGTAAGCGTTTCCCCACGGCGCGGCGGTCTGACTGTCACGCAACAGCTTTCCACGCTGCAGGCGACTCTTACCAACGACACCACCAATGCCGGCGTCACTTGGTCTTCGAGCGGAGGAGGTTCCTTCTCCTCAACGACCAGCCTTTCTGGTGTCGCCGTAACGTTTACCGCGCCATCGTCCGCGGGAGTCGTCACCATCACGGCCACAAGCGTGGCGGATGGCTTAAAGACCGCGACGGCCACCATTGGCGTCACGGACTTACCGGCGGTTTGGACTCATCTGAATGGAAACCTGCGCCAGGGTGCAAACCTTCAGGAACACGCCCTGGCGACTTCCGGACCGACTGCGGTCAACTCGACTAATTTTGGGAAGCTTTTTTCCTGCACTGTGGACGCTCCAATCTACGCCCAACCTCTTTGGGTAGCCAACCTCACGATTGGCGGAGCCAAGCATAACGCAATCTACGTCGCCACCGAACACGACACGGTTTATGCTTTTGACGCCGATGTGAATTCCAGTCCTTGCGTGCCGCTGTGGAGCGCGAGTCTGCTCGCCTCCGGCGAAACCTGGGTGTCGAGCGCCGACGACTCCAATTGCACCGACCTGTCCCCGGACGTCGGTATCGTCGGCACTCCGGTGATCGACATGTCTTCAAACACTATGTTTGTGGTTTCCGCGAGCAAGAGCTCAGGCACTTTCCATCAGCGAATACACGCGCTCGATGTCACCACTGGAAGCGATAAGATTGCGCCCACAGAAATTTCTGCAACGGTAGCAGGAACCGGCAACGGAAGTAGCGGTGGGACGATTTCGTTCGACCCGTTATTGAACAACCAACGTTCGGCTCTGCTACTCGAAAACGGTCATATCATTATTTCGTGGGGCTCCCACTGTGATTTTGGCGCGTACCACGGTTGGATTATGTCCTACTCAACCTCGCTGCAGCAGGAGGCGGTGTTCAACGCCTCACCCAACGGGATCAATGCCGGAGTCTGGATGTCCGGCGGCGGTCCCGCTGCCGACGCCAGCGGAAACGTATACTTCGCCGTTGGCAACGGAACCTTCGATGCTTCCAACAGCAGCGGAACTAATAACGATTATGGCGACAGCGTTATAAAGCTCGGACCGCCCAGCGGAGGGAGCTTCTCGTCCGTGAATTATTTCAGGTCATCCAAGCAGCAACCATCGCCAGACAATGCGGATTTGGATCAAGGTTCGGGAGGAGTGTTGCTCCTGCCGGCGGTTGGCACAAACAATTATGCTTTGCAGGCCGGCAAGGACGGAAACATATACCTGCTGAATCAGGCCGGCTTGGGCGGCTTCAGCACGACAGCCAACAACATTGTCCAGGAGGTTGACGGGCAATTGCCTGGCGGCGTATGGGGTTCTCCGACGTATTGGAACGGAAGCGTTTTTTACGGTCCGACCGGGAACGCGGGCATGCGAGCCTTTGCTTTTGATAACGTTACCGCGGGTACTTTATCTGCCACGCCGACTTCCACCAGCACGAATGCTTTCAACTTTCCCGGACCTACTTCGCCGATTTCCGCAAGCGGAACGTCGGACGGAATTGTATGGGCGCTGGATGATCAAGAATACTGCACGGACCAATCACTCGGATGCGGTCCGACGGTCCTGTTCGCTTACGATGCAACTAACGTCGGCAGCCAATTGTGGAATAGCGGTAGCTCAGCGGGAAACGCTGTGAAGTTTACGGTGCCGACCGTTGCGAACGGAAAAGTCTATGTGGGCACGCGAGGGAACAATACCGGCGGCTCCACTTCTTTTAGCAGTGTTCCGGGCGAACTCGACGTTTACGGCTTGCTGCCCTGAGGGCATTCGCCTTGGAGCGGAGCCTACATTCCTTCGTAGTTGGGCCCACCGCCGCCTTCTGGAACCACCCAATCGATGATTTGATACGGATCCGCGATGTCGCAGGTTTTGCAGTGCACGCAATTCGCGAAGTTGATCTTCAGCTTCATCTCACCGGTGGTTTCTTTTCCCATTTCGTAAACCGCCGCCGGACAAAAATACTGGCAGGGGTTGCCGTATTCTTCGACGCATTTTGTTAAGCAAATGTTTGTGTCCAGGACATGCAGGTGGCACACTTGATCTTCGTTGTGGCGCGTGCCCGAATGATAGACGTCGGTCAGGCGGTCAAACGTAAGTTTCCCGTCGCCTTTAAATCGCTCGTCAGAACTTGCAGCCCGCTTCGTGCCATCCAGCTTTTTGTAATGTTTGTATCCGGCCTCCGCGCGCATCGGGTCCACCAGACCACGCCCACCGGAGATTTGCTGGAACGCAGTGTGGATAAATCCGCCAAGCATCCCGTGCTGGAATGACTGGTGGAAGTTGCGGACTTTCCACAGTTCGTCGCGAATGTAACTTTGTTCGACACGATTCTGGAATTTGCCGAGCGTTTTGTTGCTGGTGTCGCCGGCCTTCAACGCCTCGAAAATCGTTTCCGCCGCCAGCATGCCGCTCTTCATCGCCAGATGAATGCCCTTGAGGCGCTGCGAATCAAGGAAACCGCCGGAATCTCCGATGATCAGAACGCCGTCCACGGTGTTGCGCGGCATCGCGTACCATCCGCCATATGGCAGCGACTTCGCGCCGTAGCGCACCAGTTTGCCGCCGTCCAGAAGTTTTTTTACGAATGGATGCGTCTTCCACTTTTGAAACGCGGCGTGCGGATCGAATTGCGGGTCGGCATATTCGAGCGCCAGCACCAGGCCGATCGAAACGCGATTGTTTGATAGGCCGTAAATCCAGCCGCCACCATACATGTCTGTTGAAACTGGCCACCCCAGCGTGTGCGCGACATACCCGGGCTTGATGCGATCAGGCTGCACTTCCCACAATTCTTTTATGCCGATGCCGTAGCTCTGCGGATTGATGTTGTCGAGTTGTTTTTCGGCGACCAGTTTTTTGGTCAACGAGCCGCGCGGGCCTTCGGCCAGCACCGTCACCTTCGCCCGCAGCTCGTAGCCTGGCGTGTAGTTGTCCTTCGGCTTGCCGTTTTTATCGAGGCCCTTGTCTTCGGTGATGACGCCGGCCACGCCGCCGTTTTCGTACACAAGTTCGGCGCCGCCAAATTCCTTAAAGACATTTGCGCCAGCTGACTCGACCAATCCGCCCAGCCACTTCACAATTTTGTTCAGCGAAACTACATAGTTGCCCTGGTTCTGAAATGGCGGCGGGGTGATCGGAAAACGAAACGACGATCCTTCCGTAAAAAGCAGCGCCGCCGACTCCGTCACCGGAGTATCCAGAGGCGCGGACTCTGCAAAATCCGGCACCAGTTCCGCAAGCGCTTTTGCATTCATGATCGCGCCAGAAAGCTGGTGCGCGCCGATTTCGCGCCCCTTTTCCAGCACATAAATGTTTTCAGCAGACAGTTGTGTCCCGCCGCTCGAACTGCTCGCCTCATTGTGCTGCTTGATTAAGTTGGCCAGGCGCAGCGCGCAGCTCAGCCCCGCCGGCCCCGCTCCAACAATCAGCACATCCGCTTCGAGTTGTTCTCGCTGTACGCCCAACCTATTTTGCCTTCTGCAGCTCTTCCGCCAGCGCGGGCATGATTTCGAAGATGTCGCCGACGATGCCGTAATCGGCAATTTCGAAGATGGGGGCGTTCTGGTCCTTGTTGATGGCCACGATGGTTCGCGCGCCCTTCATCCCCACTACGTGCTGAATCGCGCCGCTGATGCCCAGGGCCAGATATAATTTCGGTGCGACCGTTTGTCCCGAACTGCCGATCTGCCGCTCCATCGGCAGCCAGCCTTCGTCGCAAATTGGCCGTGAAGCGGCAATCTCAGCGCCCATGGCTTTCGCCACCGCTTCTGCTTGCGGAATATTTTCCGGAGCTTTGATGCCACGGCCGATCGCTACAATCAGCGGCGCTTGCGTCAGGTCTACTGCGGATTTAGCTTCCTTGAACAGTTCCAGCGGCTTGGTGCGAATCTGATCCGCCTTTACTTCAACGCTTACTCTATTAATCGGTCTCGCGCCGCCTTCAGATGCCGCAACCTGATCCGCACGAAATGCTCCCGACTGAAATGAAGCGAACCAAGGACCGTCGCCAAGAAACACGACATCAGCCGCCGTCTTGCCCTGAAACATCTGGCGCACAAAAATCAGCTTGCCACTTGCGTTGCGATATCCGACGCAGTCGCCGATCATTCCTTTGCCCAGCATGGCCGCGAGCTTCGGGGCAAAATCGCGCACCTGATAGGTATGCGGAAACAACACCAGTTCCGGCTTCGCCGACTCGATCACCTGCTTCAGCGCAACGCAATATCCGTCCGCGGTATAAGAATCAAGTAGCTCGTGGTCGACCTGCAGCACTTCCGCGACATTTTTCCCCGCAAGCTCCGAGGCAAGTGAATCAACTCCTTTGCCGATCAACAGTGCGCTCACGACGCCTGACAACGCTGCCGCAATCTGCTGTGCCGCGGCCAGTGTTTCAAAACTGGTGTTGTTCCACTTCCCTTGTCGCTGCTCGGTGATTACCAGAATCTTCATGATCAGATCACCCGCGCTTCGAACTTCAACTTTTCCACCAGCTTTGCTGCAACGTCCTTAGGCGTGCCCGTCAGAAATTCCGTTTTTTTCGTTTTCACCGGCACGTAGATCTTTTCTACTTTCTGTGTTGGCTCGCTCTTGGCGCCCAGCGATTCTCTCGTTAACACTGCAATCTCTTTCTTCTTGGCGCCCATGATGCCTTTGAGCGTCGCATAGCGCACCTTGTTGATGCCGGACTGAATGGAAAGCACGGCTGGCAGAGGGCATTCGATCCACTGAAACCATCCAGCTTCCAATTCGCGCTTTAGTTTCAGTTTTCCTTCGCTGGCTTCTATGGCCATGATGATCGTGGCGTGCGGCCGATCGAGAAGGGCGGCGAGCAGTACTCCAGTCTGCCCAAATCCCTGGTCGTCGCTCTGCAAGCCCGTCAAAATTAGATCGGCGCTTTCACTTTTGACCGCTGCGGCCAGCGCCGTCGCCGCGCCCAGCGGGTCAAGTTGCGCAAATTGGTCGTCCGCAATGTGAATTCCGCGATCCGCGCCCTTGGCCAACGCTTCCTTGATGGTCTGCTTCACGCGTTCCGGCCCCATGGATAGCGCGATTACTTCGCCACCATGTTTTTCCTTCAGGCGCAGCGCTTCTTCCAACGCGAAACTGTCTGGCTCGTTCATCTCAAACCCGATGTCCGATTCCTTGATCCAGTTTCCGGTGATAGAGAGCGGCGCGTCTTTAGCCGGCACCTGTTTAACGCAAACGATTATTTTCACGGAGTTTTCCTGCCTTGAAATCGTATTGCAAACTGCACGCGCCAACTGCCGAGCAAGCGGCGCACGCTTTTGGCTCCGTTGTCACCCTGGGTCCGGCGAAGGCGGGCGAAGGGTCTCAACGTATCAATTTGCGCGAGTAAATTGATCGGATGAGATTCTTCAGCGAACCTTAGCGGTTCGCTCCAGCATGACAACGAAAACGTCGGCCGTGCGTTCGGTACTCTAGCGGCTACTTCCCTGCCCACCGCTTGAAAATCAGCGCAGCGTTGGTACCGCCGAATCCAAACGAGTTGGATAGCGCATAATCCACGGTCGCTTTGCGCGCCGCGTTCGGCACATAGTCCAGATCGCATTTCGGATCGGCATGAAATTGATTGATGGTCGGCGGCAAAATCTGATCGCGCAACGCCAACACGCTGATCCCGGCTTCCAGTCCACCCGCGCCGCCAAGCAAATGTCCGGTCATGGATTTTGTCGAGCTTACCGGCAGCTTTTTGCTGATCGCGCGTTCTCCGAACAACCGCTTCATCGCCGTGGTTTCGATAATGTCGCCAATCGGCGTCGAGGTTCCGTGCGCGTTCACGTAGCTGATGTCGTCAGGCGAAAGCTTCGCGTCTTTCAGAGCCGCGCGCATCACGCGGAACGCCCCATCGCCATTTTCCACCGGTTGCGTGATGTGATACGCGTCGCCGGACATTCCGTAGCCTACAATTTCCGCGATGATTGGAGCATTGCGCAGCGTCGCGTGTTCGAGCGACTCCAGGATCAAGATTCCCGCGCCTTCTCCAACAATAAACCCGTCGCGGTCCGCGTCAAACGGACGGCTCGCGGTCGCCGGATCGTCGTTGCGCGTGGAAAGCGCTTTCATCGAAGCAAATCCGCCAACGCCCATCGGCGTAATCGTAGCTTCAGTGCCGCCGCAAATCATCATGTCCGCGGCGCCGCGTTCAATAATTTTGAAAGAATCGCCAATGGCGTGAGCCGACGCGGAACATGCAGTCGCGGTCGCGGAATTCGGCCCCTTCGCTCCATAGCGAATCGAAATATGCCCAGAAGCCAGATTCACAATCGCCGAAGGAATAAAAAATGGTGAAATCTTGTTCGGCCCGCCAAAAAGAAGTTTGCCGTGTTCGCGCTCGATGATGTCGAAACCGCCGATACCGGACGAAACGTAAACGCCCACCTCTTCCAGATTGGATTGTTCCGGTTTCCAGTGCGCGTGCTTGACCGCAGCATCCGCGGCCGCCAAGGCGATCTGGATGAACCGCCCCATTTTTTTCAGCTCTTTTTTCTCGATCCAGTTGAACGGATCGAAGTTCTTCAATTCGCCGGCAATTTTGCAGTCGAACGCTGCGGGATCAAAATGGGTAATCGGCCCAATGCCGCTCACACCCGCGACAAGGTTCTTCCAGCTCTCGTCTGTGCCAATGCCCAGCGCGCAGACCAGCCCAACTCCCGTTACCACGACCCGGCGAGTCACGGTTCCCCCGTTCCCATATATGTGAGAGGTCGCACGGAATGCGCGGGCTTACTTCGACTTGGCGTGCTTATCAATGTACTCGACGGCGTCCTTCACCGTAGTCATCTTCTCGGCGTCCTCGTCCGGCACTTCAATGCCGAACGCTTCTTCGAACGCCATCACTAATTCCACCTGGTCCAGCGAATCCGCGCCCAGGTCGTCCACAAACGATGCTGTCGGCGTCACTTCCGCCTCATCCACGCCGAGCTGCTCGACGATAATCTGTTTTACGCGTTCTTCTACGCTGGCCATTCGCATTCCTCCGCGATCCGGGATCGCTTGTTGTTCTTGCTTAAACTCACCGTACTTTAAGTCAAACCGCCGCTAAACTCTTCGTTTTACCCACCCTGGGCAACCTGCCCATTCTAAGCACGCCCCAGTGCTAGGTCAACTTTGCGCGTGCCCATCTTTTGCATATTTTCGCAATCCGCGGTGCGCACACTTTTCGGCCAACAGAACACCCCGGTGATACCGCACTTGGAGGCAAAATTCTTCGCGCTTCGCGGACACAACAAAATCTGAGCCACATGGTTGAGAGAAACGGCAATCAAAATCCATGCAATTACTCGCCCCACACAGCGTCCGCTATTTCTGCGTGTAGAAGAGCGTGCAAAAGTCGGGCCGACCAGCTGCATTCCGGGCATAAACCCCAAGGTCGCTAACAGGGGCACGAATTCGCCACTTGCGATACTCCGATCATGTCTCTGCCTACCGTCGATCACCCCAAATGCATCCCGCCATTCACATTCAACACGTGCCCGGTAATGTATCCCGCTTCATCGCTCGCCAGAAACACAATCGCCGTCGCCACATCCCGCGCCAAGCCCATCCGCCCCAGCGGAATACGCACCTTCAACTCGTCCTTCACTTTATCTGGCAACACATCCGTCATCGGCGTCTCGATAAATCCCGGCGCCACCGCATTCACCGTAATTCCGCGCGAAGCAATCTCAATGGCGATTGCCTTCGTCAATCCAATCAGCCCGGCTTTGGCAGCCACATAGTTCGCCTGTCCGGCATTCCCCATCTGCGCCACGATCGATGAAATATTGATGATCCGCCCGGCCCGCGCCTTCATCATCGTGGGCAAAGCCTGCTGAATACAAAAATGCGCGCCGGTCAAATTCGTCTGTAGCACCGATTCCCAATCGTCCTTCTTCATGCGCATGGCCAAGCCATCCCGCGTCACCGCTGCATTGTTCACCAAGATATCCAGACGGCCGAATTTTTCGACAACCTGCTTGAAGCAGGACTTCACCTGCTCCGCATCCGCCACATCCATTTTCAGCGCGGTAGCTTCGCCGCCGCCAGCAGCGATCGCGCCAGCCAACACCATCAGCTTCTCTTCATTTCGCGCGGTAACAACAACTTTCGCGCCCGCTTCGGCCAACGCCAGCGCCGTCTCGCGCCCAATACCCTGCGACGCGCCAGTCACCACCGCCACTTTGTCCTTCAGACTAAACATGACTCCGCGCCTCTGCGTCTCGGCCGTATCCTTTCTTTTTCCGTTCTCAACTTGTTTTTACTTGCCGCTCGTCACTCGCCACTGCTCTTTTCACGCCGCATCGGACTTTGCCCCGGAGATTTTGTCCACCGTCATCGCCAAACTCTTCTGGTCTTCGATGTTCAACGTCGCCACCGACCGCTCCATCTGCCGCAGCAATCCAGTCAACACGCGCCCCGGCCCCACTTCCACAAACGTATTCACGCCTTCATCAATCAGTGTGCGCACCGACTCTTCCCACCGTACTGGCATGATTACCTGCCGTATCAACGCGTCACGCGCTTCGCTGCCCTTGGTCTCCGTATCCGCATCCACGTTGGTCACCAGCGGCCACTGCAAGTCCGCAAATTCCGTCTTTTCTAAATCCTTCGTCAGCTTTTCCTGCGCCGGCATCATCAATGAGGAATGAAACGGGGCGGACACCGGCAGCATCACCGCCCGCTTCGCCCCGAGTTGCGAAGCAATCTCCACAGCGCGTTTCACCGCACTGGCATGACCCGAAATCACAGTCTGCTCCGGCGAATTCAGATTTGCCGGTGAGCACACTTCATGATCCGCAGCGCGCTTACATGCATCCGCCACTACCGCCGGCGACAATCCCAAAATCGCGGCCATCGCGCCAACACCCGCGGGCACTGCTTCCTGCATGTACGTCCCGCGCTTACGCACCAATTGCACCGCATCCGAAAATTTCAACGAACCGGCCGCCACCAGCGCCGAATACTCGCCCAAACTGTGCCCCGCCACAAAATCCGGGAGCAATCCCTGTTCCGCCGCGACGCGAAACACCGCCACCGAGCAGGTCAAAATCGCAGGCTGGGTGTTCGCGGTCTGTTTCAATTCTTCTTCCGTGCCCTCGAAGCACATTTTCGAGATGGAGAATCCCAGCGCCTGGTCCGCTTCTTCAAACACGGCTCGCGCCGCGGCATACTTCTCCGCCAGTTCTCGTCCCATTCCCGGGTATTGCGAAGCTTGTCCCGGAAAAACAAATGCAACTTTTCCCATACTTTTTATCCGTCGCCGCCCGAAGTGTCGCTTTTATGCGCGCTCGGTGACCAACGATAGCTCCTGTTCAATTTTCTCGTTCATGTTCGCCTTGGCCAGTCCCGCCGCCACGCGAATCGCGTTCTTAATCGCGTTCGCGTTCGAACGGCCGTGCCCGATCACGCACACGCCACGCACTCCAAGCAGCGGCGCTCCGCCATACTCCGTGTAGTCAATCGTCTTCTTCAATCCCTTGAACGCCCCTTGCGAAAGCAAGGCGCCGAACTGCGACAACAGGGAACTCTGCAGCGATCTTTTCAACAGCCCGAATATCTGGACCGCCAATCCTTCGCAAATCTTTAGCGCGATGTTGCCCACGAATCCGTCGCAGACAATCACATCCACATCGCCGGAAAAAAGGTCGCCGCCTTCGACGTTTCCGATGTACTGCATGTGCGCGCCTTTCAACCGCTCATTCACCTCGCGGGTCAACTCGTTTCCCTTGCTCTCTTCTTCGCCGATCGAGAGCAACCCCACTCGCGGCTTGCGGCTGCCAAACGTCGCGCGGTAATACATCTCGCCCATCACCGCAAACTGCACCAGGTGCTCCGGCTTCGAGTCCACATTCGCGCCAACATCGAGCATCACGCTGACGCCGCCCTTGGCATTTGGAAACGGCGCCGCCAATGCTACGCGATCCACTGACTCCAGCGTGCCGAGTAAAAACCGCGCCACGGTCATCACCGCGCCGGTATTTCCCGCGCTCACCAGCCCATCGGCCTTGGCTTCGCGCACCAGCCGCGCCGCCACGTGTACCGAGCTGTCCTTTTTCCGCCGAAACGCCTGCGCCGGGTGATCATCCATGGCGATCACTTCGCTCGCCGGCACAACTTCAACCTTTAACCCGCCGCGGTTGTGCTTCGCCAGCTCGGCTTTGACGGCCTGCGGCTGCCCAACCAGCATCACGCGAACTCCCAGTTCGCGCGCAGCCAGCACACTTCCTTCAACCTCGGGACGGGGCGCGTTGTCCCCTCCCATAGCATCCACGGCAATTGTGATCATTGGGGCCTACTGCCGATCTCGATCAGGAAAGTGCGATGAGGGGCCACTCGCAGTTTAAATCCCCTGGGAGCGCCAATCTCCCGATTGACTTTTTTGCCGCACACCTGCCATCTCACAGCACCTACGCGCGAACTTCCTTCACCGCTTTGCCCTTGTAGTACCCGCAACTCGGGCACGCCTGATGCGGCTTCTTCATCTCATGGCAATGCGGACATTTCCCAAACGTAGGCTTCGACAAATGATCGTGAGCCCGGCGCGTGCTAGTCCGGCGCTTGGAATGGCGTCTCTTTGGATTTGGCATGGTACTACTCCTTGTGTAGCGGCGGGTTTCGCCCGCTGCTCTTGCTTTTCTTGGTCTCGCTGTTTGCTCTTACCGTTGTGTGGCGGCGGTCTTTGAGCCACCTTCCGCACTTGTACTTTTACACCGCTTAAACTCTTATATCCCGCACCCCATCCACACACCTAACCGTCAAAAATCCCGCCACCGCAGCAAATTATTGTTTCTTGAGCCAGTCCTGCTTCAACCGCGCCAGAGGAGCCAGCCGAGGGTCCGTCGCATGTGTCTCGCACCGGCATTCTTCATGATTCAAATTCGCGCCGCACGCAGCGCACAATCCACGGCAATCGCTGCGGCAAATCGCCTTCATGGGTACAGCCAACAACACCTGCTCCGCCAATACATCCGCCAAAAACAGTCCGTCGCCCTTATAAAACCCAATATCGGCGTCCAAATCCTTCAGCCGTTCTTCTTCCGGCTTGCTCATTTTCGGCATCGGACTATAGAAAAGGTCAAAGTGCCGCTGCACGTCCTCCACCACCGGCTCCAGGCAACGCGCGCATTGCAATTCGATTTTTGTTTCCAGCTGCCCGGTAACCCGGATCTGCGAGTCAATCAGCTCAGCGGTAGCCACCACTTCCAGCGGCTCGATTTGCTTCAATTCAGCCGTATGGAAATCAATATTCCCCGGAGCGTAGCTCTTCCGGATGTTCAGTTTGTGGACTGCCAGTTCCTTTACATCCAGGAACATCGCCTCTGCACCTCTAGCGCTCGCACTCATGCCTATCCATTATTGGGTCGCAATCCGCGCAAGTCAAGAAAACTGGCCTAAAATCAACGAACCTTTATCTCAACACAACGACCCCTCCGCCGTCATTCCAAGCGCAGCGAGGAATCTCTCCTCGCCCCGCCGCCGCACGTCGCGCTCTAGGCATCCGGGCGTTAAACGTGCAGAGGGAGGGCACGGCTCTAGCCGTTAACCCTGAGGTGCCCCGCCCCATCCTTCGCAGCCCCAACAGGTCTGCACAACTCCATCCGCTTTCCATGTAATGATGTTTCACACCAAGGAAACCCATGAGCACAATCCTTACCAGGCTCGGCCGCTACTTCTTCGCCATTCCCCTGACCGTTTTCGCCATCGAGTATCTGGCCCGCGGCCGCTGGCTGGGCGGCATGCCTCCCGTCCCTCCCTGGACGCATGGCGAGCACATTTTCTCCTACGTCACCGGCGCCACCCTGCTGGTGATCAGCATCAGCCTTCTAATCAATAAAGAAGCGTGCCTCTCCGCCGCAATCCTCGGCCTTCTCTTCATTTTCTGCGTAGTCTTCCTGCACGCCGCGAAACATTTTTCGGGAATCCTTCACGACGGCAACACGCGCACCCGCGCCTTTGAAACTTTCGCCCTGGGAGGAGCCGCCTTCGTCCTCGCGGCGCTGGTCGCCAAAGGTTCCTCAATCCAATTCCTCGCTTCAGCCAATCCTTTGCTGGCTGTGATCGGCCGCTACATCTACGCCTTCTCCATGATCATTTTCGGCGTGCAACATTTTCTCTACGCGCAATACATCGCCTTCCTCATCCCCAAGTGGATGCCTGCCCATCTGTTCCTCGCTTACTTCACTGGCGCCGCCTTCATCGCCGCGGGCCTGGCCATCGCCACGCACTTTTTCTCGCGCCTCGCTTCCATCCTCCTCGGCATGATGTTCCTGCTCTGGGTCATCACGCTCCACACCCCACGCGTACTCGCCAGCCCCCACAACGCCGACGAACTCGTCAGCCTCTTGGTAGCCCTGGCCTTCTCCGGCGCCTCTTTCCTCCTGGCCGCCCACTCCGCAAAGTCCCGCTAAGGATTCCCGGGCGCGGAAAACACAATGTTGCGCCCGAAAGTGCGCGCGCCGGCGCCTTCCGCGCTGTACTCCTGCAACTTTTCGCTCACGCCGGCACAATCCATGCAAATTACAGCGCAAGCTTTCTCCTGCGCGATTTTCGCTCTGTACCGTATCGTGGCGTTGCGCACTCCGCTGTACCAAATCCTTCGTTCCCTTGCATCGGCGTGAATTAATGCCAGCATCGGATACACAAAGAACGACGGCGACGAGCGCCGGATCACCGGATCAGGTAGATACGAATCGATTGCAATCCGGTTACAGTTCGTTTGATTGATCGCCGCGGCCGCCGCAATGTACTCCGCGGCAACGTCCTTGTGCTCATCGCTAAAATAAAGATCCTCCCGCGGATGATAGACATCGCTCACCCGGCTCCACGGGACTAGTGAACGTATCCTGTTGCTGGCCGCAAAAACCAACCCCATCGTCACCAGCGTCCCCGCAATCACCGTCGCCGCACGCCGCGAAAAATATCGCTCCATCACCAATCCAATCAACGCGGCTCCCAGCACAAACATCGGCAGCTGCAACCGCGTCATCCAAACGTGCCATCGCAGGCTGGCGCAAAAATAAACGAAGCCCGCGGCAATTCCCGCAGCGAACCAAACCGGCGTCCAGCCCGCGCCCCGCCTTCCCGCCCACACGGCCACCACGCCGGCAACCATCAGCAACAGCAAGTGCACCGGATTCCCCGCATGGATTTCGTGCATCGAAAAATGCGCCTGCTCAAAGCCGTCGCCCAGCCAGGTCTGAGCCGGATCGTCCGGATTCGCGCCGGCCAGCTTCATTATTTTTCGAAACACCATTGCAATCTTGTCGTTAACGTGATCGCTGGGCGTTCCAAAATGTAGCGACACATTTCTCACCATGTTCGCCACAGTCCCCGAAACGGTTTTGTGGGCAATCGTCAATTCCAGTCGCGGCGTATAATCCGGCAGCGGCATTCCCAAAGCGGAGCCGGTCAGTTGATAGCATCTTGCGTAGTGCGCTCCGTTCAATACCAGCACCGCCACAACCGCAATCCACGCCCACTTAAGCAATTTCCATCGCGCCGTTTTCGTCCCCATCCACCAGCACACCAGCAAAATCCCGGGAAGAAAAATGTACGCCAGCCCCTTGGTCAGAACCGCCAGGCCTGCTGCCATTCCCGCGTACACCATATAGGCGACGCGCTGCGACTCAGCCCACGCCAGCAGAAAAACCGCACTGGTTACAATCCAGAATGTCACCACCGCGGTGTTCATCGCGCCCGAAGCTTCCAGCACCAGTTCCGGAATCGTCAGGCTGACAATCCCTGCAAGAATCTGCCCGCGAATTCCCGCCCCCAGATATTTCGCGATCAGCGAAACGCTCAGCGCGCTTCCTAGATAGCTCAAAAACTCCACCAGGTCCACGAATCGATCGCCGCCGCTCAACAGCATCGTTTGCGTCATCGCATATTCCGCCCACGGCGCAAACACCAGTTGCTGGTAATCTGGCGTCGGATAAAAACTCACCCGGTGATTGCTCATCCACATCACCGTGCGCGGCATGTGATACGCCATCGCATCCCACGTGTTCGGCGGGCACAACAGCGCCGTCACCAGCACCAGCCCGCAGATCGCAACCGCCCCGCCCGCAACGGCCTTCAGCCCCACATCCAGTCCCGCAACACTTTGCTCGTCCGGCGCGGCGCCACCCGAATTACCAGTAAGTTTTCGCTTCACAACCATGATCCGCGCCACTGCCCCCGCGGCAATCGCCAGCCACGTCAACGCAGAACCCACGCGCGTCAACATTCCCAACGCGCTTAGCCCTTCGGTGATTCCCCACACGCAGGTGCCGCAGGCAACCGCCGACGCAAGCGCCGCCAGCCGCCACTCCCAACCTTGTTTTTTCAGGATTCTAAGAAATAACACAAACACGATGGCGGGTAGCAGGGCCAGCATCAATCTCACCACCTATTGTCATCTCTTTGGTGTAACTCGACATAATCACTCGACGTAATCACTCGATCTGATTACTCGACTTTACTACTCGACGCCGCCGCACGTGCGTCGAAGCCACCAGCCTCGGCGAACCGCAGCTGTGGCCCAAGACTCTAGCGAAATGCCACCACATCGTTGACATCCTCCCCTCCCTAAAGGGAGAGGTCGAATTTGGATGTTCGAGGGGGTCACGGATACGTTAGGACGCAGCCACCGGAACCGCTGTTGAAGGCGTTGCTCCAAAGAGACTGCACCGCGAACGTGCCGGTGGTCAGATTAATGTCCGCCGAAGCGCCCTGGCCCGAGGAGATCCATGCGCACTTGTCGCCGTTCTCCGCGCCGCTCGAGTCCAGCCACCCGCCGTTGGGGAATTGGTCGGTGATCGTCTCGGCCATTTCGTGGCCAGAGACAATCGTGATGCCGGCCTTGGGGCCGAGTCCGTTGAAATTGGCGCCGCAGCTCGCGCCTGCGTCGGTGATGTACGGCAGATTGGTATAGGCGACGTTGCCGTAGGTTGAGCTGGTCGAGCTGTGGTAGGCGCAGTATTGGGTCTTAAATCCACTGGAGCTGTGTCCCGTGGAGGTGGCGATCACGTACTGCACGCTGGCATTGCTGGCTGCGGTGGTATTGCCGAAGTGGGCCGCAGCCCGCACGGCCTCAGCGGCAATCTGTGACTGGCGTGGCTTCGATGGCGCGAAGCTTGCGTTGTCCGCCCACACTCCGGCAAAAATGCCGGTCTTGTTGCCAGCGGCGGTACCTGCACCGTTGCAATAGAAAGTGCCGCTAGCCACGCCCTGGCAATACTGGGTGACGCTATTCAGCCAGGAACTGCCGCCGGCGCCGTGGTAGAAGTTCTCCAGAATTCCCGCTTCGCCGCTGGGATCATTGCCGTTCCATTGCGAGCCCCAGAGCACCAGATAGATCTTGGGTGCGGTTTCAACACCGATGCCGCCGACACCGCCGTGGTAGTGAAGGTCATTTGCGGTGCTGGCCGCCTGGACCTGGCCAGGCCGCGCATTCGGGTGGGTCTCGCGGAATCGTTTCGTCTCATCGAGGGTAGCGTGGATCATGACAGGGGGTTGGCCCTCTTCCATCACCCGCAACCCGCCAACGGTGTCTTCGTAAACCATGGGCTGTTGCGGCTGGTTTGGCTCCTGTGCGCGCGACGAGGGACTGTATGCCAGAAGTCCAACAACAGCGACAAAACAAACGGAAGCGAAGTGAGACCGGATCATATGACTCCTTTTGCGCATACTAGGTTATTTGAGAGCGACGAGCGATGCAGTTTGTGCCGGGTCTGAAATCAACCCTGTTGCAGGTTCGCGGTCTCGGGACACGGTCGGGGATCGACGGAAGTTAACCCTGGCGCTGGAGGTTGGTCAAGCAAAATGATGGATTGCGGAGCTTGCCTTTGGCTTTCCACGTTGTAGCGGTCCAATCGGTGGGCGGGAGTTCTTTTGCGTCCTGCGATTCTCGGACCCGGGGAACGTTGGCAAGGCGTTTCAGCAACGACTCAAGCTTGCAAAGGACGCGGCGCGGACTATCTAATGGCGTCGCTCGAAGGACGCCCCCATTTAGTGTGCGCGACAGCCGCAATTTCGGCCAGGGTATGGCCTACGCAGCTCGCAAACGTGGATTGTCGATCACCGTATTTGCTAGTGTGAACGCCAATCCGCTTGCGCGCCGTCGGGGCGCAGGGGTGGGACTTGTCGGGGAGAATTTCGACGCCGCACATTGAGTCGCGAAAACGCTGGCAGAAGAAAAGGGTGCGAAGCTAATGGAGGAGGGCCGGGTCCCTGCCATCGCCGAAGGGTCCGGCACAATCGGCATGGAACTGCTACGCTGGCCGGAGCTGTTCGATTCCATCTTGGTTCCGCTAGGTGATGGTGCGTTGTTGATGGCGTAGAAGACTTGTTCAGGAGATTGGTCGACAGCAAAAGAAATGCTGTCATTCTGATCTCTCATGTCTTGCCCTCCTAGCTGCGAATGGCTGGCCCTGGTCGGCGCGTCAATTCCTGCCCCTTAGTGCGGCAAGCACCAGACTTCGTTGATCTTGCAAAGTCGTGCAAGCATCTGTTCATATTCCTTGTTGATGGCTGTTCGTTCTGTTACCCCGACAAACTGGACGAAGTATCCGTGGGGACCGTGAAGAATGACAAAGGGATCCGGGCTGGCCTGCCAGCGCCCATGCTCGCTGAAGTAATGCAGTTGTTCGGGAGTCGGGCTTGCCCCGCCTACGTCTTCATTGGATACATTCGGGGCATAGTGCATTACATGAGGAACGTTGGCAGTCGCCACGTTGTCATTTGCATCCGGATTGACGTAAGTCCTAAGGATTGGAGACAGCATGTATGAAACACCGGCTCGTTCTGGGGCTTTGTAATAGTGTGTCCGGTAACGTTCCTGGATGATCTTCTTCAGTTCTTCAGGAGGAGTACCTCTAGCCTGCATCTCTGCGGCATCGAAGAAGACCCGCATCTGTGCCTTGGCGCCCGCTTCATCAAAAGAAATCGGGTAGAGAATATCATCTCTAAATTTGGTAAAGGGCCAAGAGCCCCTGAACGTATCATCGCCAGTTCGAGCAACCAAGGCGTAGAATCCATTTTCGCCCTTGCGGGCAACTTCAAAGCCCTTGTCGGGGTTTAAAACATATACGGTCGCATTATCTCTGAGGTGCGGTGGAAGCGCGCTGAGCGCCAGCTGAATTTCCAAATCTCGTGGCAACGGCTCGATTTCGTTCGCCCCCCTGGGAGTATGTTTATTTTGCGCGCTCGCCGTGAGCGAGAAGAATAGACCTACGATCACTGTAATTGTCTGAACCTTTCTCATTTTGAGCTCCTTTAAGTTTCAACTGCCTATCGAATTACTCTTCGACGATGTAGTCGCTTAAGCCCCTTCCCCATCCCCTTTTTCTTTCTGGTTGCGGCTTCCCTTACCTGTAGTAATCAAGCTCTGTAAACTGCCCTTGATGTAGGAGGCCCAGGTGTTTGAACAGACAGTGAAACATTCACATTCAGCAACGAAACCCACGTGAGTAAAGCGGATTTCCGTCTTGCCGCTTTTTTTAGAGACCTCAAAGATAATTTTTGTGCCCTTCCACTAGGTTTTGTCTTGCGTGAAGTTGAAATAGTTGTCCAAAACAGGCCACACAGCTTTTTTGTGGGGAATGGCTTCTATTAATTTCATTCTGCAAGAATGAAAGTCCTTGTAACGATACGTAAACTCATCGCCGAGTTTGCCGGTGCCACCTGCAATTCTTCCGACCACCATCCGCGAACATTATTGATGGCGGCGAAGGCTTCTTCCGGAGATTGGTTTACTGAAATGGTTGTTGAGAAGTCTTGTTTCTTCATGAATCGCTCCTCTTGTCCTTTCTGTCGATCCATCAATACGTTACTCAGACGCCGGCAGCGCTCTGCGGCAGGAAAGCTGAGAATTGCCGCTCGAGCGCCTTGCTAACGCCAGTGCGCCAGCCCTCCGCGATGGACTGCGACGCGGGATCCGGAAAGATTTCCTCTTCCTCTTTCTCCAACCCATCGAAGATGCCCGCAGCCGCGGACTGAGTCGAGGCCTTCGGTATTTCGAAGCCGCGGTTCATATCCGTGTCGACGGGGCCCAGGACGACGGCATGGACCGTTACGCCTTGGCCGGCCAACAGCGCTCTCAGTGACTGTGTCATGTTGAACGCGGCCGCCTTCGAAATGGAGTAAGCAGGTATCACTGGCAAGGGAGCCAGCCCCACCAAGGACAGGTTGTTGACGATGGCCCCTTTGGAGCGTTTCAGCAACGGCAAGAATGCGTTCGTCACTTTGAGCGAACCCAAGAAGTTGACCGCCAGGTGCTGTTCGATCACGTCGAGATTGCTCAAATTGTCGAAGATCGCAATGCCCGCATTGTTGATAAGGACGTCGAGCGTGTCGACCTCGTCGACTGCCCGTTGGATCTGCGAAGCGCTGGTTACGTCCAGCGCGAGGGGCGTCACGCGCTTGTCAGAATGTTGCAGCGCGCTCCGCGTTCCTGCATATACCTTCGTCGCGCCCCGTCGAAGCGCTTCATCGACAAGCGCCCGGCCGATGCCGCGGTTGGCGCCCGTGATCAAGACCGTCTTGTTTGTAATATCCATGACTTTCTCCTTTTGAACCGCGAACTCGCGGTTCTAAATTCAATTTCACTGCAATTTCAAAACGCGAAAACACGACCTGACATCCAACATTCGTTCATTTCGTCTACTACGTTTCAAGAAGGCGCGCTTCAGAGCGGAGAAAGGGCGTCCGCAGGCCAGTACGGAATGTTTGCGTCTGCCAGATGGCCGGTGTCGTAGCGATCATGATGGCGGAGCCAGGACATCGTGAACGGCAACCCGTCTTCGTCGCGGCCTTTGGGCACGAGGTCGAGATAGTTGTAAGTGTTCATAGTCGTCTCGGTGCCGCGCGCGTGAGCGGAGTATGTGTGAAAGATGTCTCCGTTCTGGTCCTTGTAAAACACGCTGAAACCGGGCGCGTCCGTACCGGGGAATGCTTCCAGATGGAAGTTATGGTTCACCTTGCCCGTGGCGAGTTCCTCCTCTGTGAACAACACGTGATAGTCTCGGTTGAAATCGCTGCCGTTCGAAGACACCCAGTTGAAGCGCCAGCCCAATCGTTTTTTTAACGCGGCGATCTTGCCGTATGGTGCTCGTGAGATCGCGGCGAACGACACGTCGCGTTGTGCCAGATGCACCAGCGCGCCGTCTGTGTGATCCATGTTGAAGGAGCAGCTGGGGCAGGCTTCCTTCCACTCCGGGCCGAACATGAGGTGATAAACGATGAGCTGGCTTTTGCCGTCGAAGAGATCGGCGAGCGTTTTCTTGCCGTTGGGGGAATCGAAAACGTAGTTCTTTTCGACTTTGACCCAGGGCAGCTGGCGCCGCTTGGCCGCGACCGCATCACGCTGTCGGGTAAGCTGCTTTTCGCGGGCGAGTAGTTTTTTGCGGGCGACGAGCCATTCCTCTCGCGACACGACGTTGCGGTTATTGACTGTTCGGGTTGACATCTTGATTGCTCCTTTCATTTGGGTTGGGAATTTCTTTTGCGTTGCTTTTCTTACGAGACAATTTCACCGCCAATGCCGTCAGCCCTCCGGCGGAAGTTGCGCTGGCAACGATTAGCCCCATGCTTGCTAAGCAGAATGGGCACATCGCATCACCTCTCGGTCGGGTGGCGAAGCGTGACCGCTAAGCCGCCTCTGTAGGGATGACGGGTAAGGCGGGGCGATTTCTACATCGGTCGACGAAAGGAAACTGAGGGGCTAAAGCCAACTGATAACGCAGAACTTACGCTCGGATTTGAGTCAGTCTGAGCGGGCAAGGTCGCGAGCTTCTGAAACCTAGGCACCAATTTTCTGATTTGGACAGTCGGAAGAATTAGCCGCGCTTTTCGAGCAGGAACCGTCTCACGGCAGGATCTTCCGCTAACCCGATGGCGCGGTCGTAGGCGTCTGAGGCTTCACTGGTTCTTCCGAGACGGTGCAGCAGGTGGGCACGAACGGCCCAGTACGGCTGATAGTGCGACACAGCGTCCGGGTCAATGGACTCCAGAACGGCAAGTCCTGCTTCAGGTCCGTTCGCTTCCGCAAGCGCCGCGGCGTATCCAGCTCGCGTGCCGAGCGTCGGCGATATGCGGATCAGTCCTTCGTAGAACTGCGCGATCGCGGCCCAGTCGCTCCGGCCGGTGCGTGCACGTTCAGCATGTACCGACTGAATTGCAGCTTCAAGCTGAAATCTGCCGGAGCGTCCTTGTGTGAACGCTTCGCCGAGATGGCGCTCCGCCTCTTCGATCAGCTGAAACGACCATAGCTTCGCGTCCTGCTCCGAAAGAGCAATGTATCGGCCGTCAGGCCCTCTTCGCGCCGGGCGTCGTGCTTCGCAATGGAGCATGAGAGCTAATAGACCTCGAACTTCGGCCTCACTGGGCATCAGCTGCAAAAGGACCCGCGCCAGCCACATCGCTTCCTCGGCCAGGTCGCGCCCGCGCTGGTCGGCGCCCGCCATGTCGTCCCAGCCGATCCCGAAGGCGGCGTAAATCGCTTCCAGCACGGCGCCAAGTCGCTCCTGCAGATCACGCTCTTGCGGGATTTCGAACGGAATACCACCACTGCGAATTTTTGTCTTCGCGCGGAACAGACGCTGCCCCATGGTCTTCGGTGCGATGAGAAAGGCTTGGGCAATGCGTGCCGCATCCAGGCCCAATACCGTCTGCAGCATAAGGGGTGTGTGCATCGCCGGGTCGATCGCCGGGTGAGCACACACAAAGAGCAGTTTGAGCCGTTCATCGGGAAACTCGGTCGACGAGGTCGCCTCCGTGGGGTTTTCCTGGAGCAGCACAAGAGTTGGCTCGCTAGCCTGCACGACGTGTTGGTGACGGATGACGTCAATGAGCGAACGACGCGCCGCTGTCAGCAGCCAAGCCTCTGGGTTTTGCGGCACGCCATCCTGTGGCCAATGATTGAGCGCCGACACCAACGCGTCGCTGAGAGCGTCCTCAGCGCTGACGAAGTCGTGCGTGTGCACGGTAAGATAGGCCACCAAGCGGCCATAAGACTCGCGGGCTACGCGCTCGATGGTCCGGTGTGCGTCCCCCTGATTGATTCCATTCACCCTGAGAACCCCCGACGCTTGGCTTCAGGTGCCAGGGGGCGGACTTCAACTGCGCCTATTGACGCTCCCGGGCATCGCGCTGCCCATTCGAGGGCGGCGTCAACGGAAGGGAGTTCCAGAGTGATGAATCCTGCCAGTTGCTCCTTGGTATCAGCATAGGGTCCATCCTGCACGCGGCGCTTGCCTTCCTTAAGACGCACCGTCGTTCCTGTCTCGGGCACCTCAAGTGCATCGGCGCCGACGTAGACTCCAGCCTCGACGAGCGCTTTGTAGTAAGCCCGCCAGGCTCCCAGATGAGGATCGTTATAGTCGTTCTTGCGCATGGCAAACTCTTGCGGTGAATGGTAGATCAGCAGGGCAAATTGCATCAACTTTCTCCTTTTCAGGCGATTGTCGGCGGTTTCACGCCTAAACGTATGACGGATGGGAGGCGGTCCGTTCGACTGACCTTAGGAAAATATGCAGGAATTTCTTGTACAGTCCAAGGCGTCTGCGGTTCCTAACGTGCAATCTGGTAGTGCAAATGTTGCAGACCGGGGCATTTGCAAGTTACCCGCTCGGACAAGATTCGCCCAATAAGCCGTCCCTGACAAACCATGCTCTGATGTCGGAAACGTCGGCGGGCAAAGCTCAGGCCGAAGCTATTGCATTTAACATATAGATAAGACATTTTGTTTTGCCTTTTCTTTCTGCCCCGTTTTATTGGGGGCACGACACATGGGATATCGCGAGGCCGCAAACGGTGCCAACTCGATCTGCGGCTACACGACGTGTCCGCCAAGCGTGGACCCTGCCGATCCTGGTGGATCGGTTCAAGCCACGCTTGCTGCGGGACAAGGACAGACCCGGTAAGCTTCGATAAAATGCGCCCCTCAAAGGGCTTTTGGTAACGCAAACTTGCACGACGGTTTAGGATTGCGTGTAATGGCGCCGGTTGTTACACTCGCGAGATCTGCACTATGAGGCGTTCGCTCCACGTTGCTATCGATCCGGGAAGAAGTTTCGGAGCGTGGGTGTGCCTGGTAGCGGTCGTGACGCTGTGGGCGCCCATGGGGGCTGCGGCGTGGCAAGTGAACGGAATGGCCTGCTGCCAAGGCAGCATGTGCGTAGTGCATGGACATTCTGGAACGAATCATCCCAAACCGCAGGAGACGCCGCCCGGGGAATCAGCAATGAACTGCGCGCACCACGGCGATAGCGGCATCGTAAACTGCTCTTTGTCCTGCGGCCACGACAGCAGTTCCTTCCTAACGACTGCTGTGATTTTCGTGCTGCCAGTTCCCACGACCATTTCAGAACCAGCCCAGGCTTTGCCAGTGCCCACCACCTTCGCGCCAACGGCATTTTTTCCGTCGTATGACCCGCTTTCTCCCCCTCCTCGTACATCTCACTTCTCCCTCTAATTTCACCCCCTGTTGTTAATTCAAACTCCTTCCGGGTCCATGGGATCCGCGGCGGACACGTTCCGCTATCCAACGGAGAAAATCGATGTTGCAGCGCATTTGGCTTTTTCTGGTAGTCGCGCTTTTCACTGCCATCGGAGTGTTCGCCACCGTGTTTGGAACGGTACGCGGAATCGTGCACGATCAGCAACACCGCCCGATCTCCACGGTCCAGGTCGTATTGAAGGCGGCAAATTCGGAATACACACAGATCACGGAGACAAATACAGACGGTGAATTCATTTTTGACTCGGTACCGGTAGGACAATACAAGGTGACCGTGTCGAAATCCGGGTTCGCCTCGCAGGACATGCGAATGACGGTGCTATCCGGTACAGCTCCAATTCTGCATTTGGAATTGACGGTGGCGACGCAAGTGCAGTCTGTCACGGTCACATCCGAGACGCCGCCAGCACAGACGGAATCCATCACACCGACGACGCTCACGACACGCGAGGAGATCGCCATAACCCCGGGCGCGTCGAAATCGAACAGTTTGGCAATGATTATCGATTACGTTCCGGGCTCGTACTACACGCATGACCAGCTTCACGTGAGGGGAGGACATCAGGTGAGCTGGCTGATCGACGGTGTCTCGATTCCGAACACCAATATCGCTAGCAACCTAGGTCCGCAGGTCAACCCCAATGATATCGACGCGCTGGAAACCATGAGAGGCAGCTATTCCGCAGATTACGGAGATCGCACCTACGGCATCTTCAATGTGGCGCCACGCACCGGGTTCGAGCGCAACAACGAAGCCGAGTTGGTTTTGAGCGCAGGCAATTTCTATCAAACCGATGACCAATTCAATTTCGGCAGCCACAGCAATCGCTTCGCATACTACGGGAGCCTGAATGGCAACCGCACCGATCTGGGCTTGCAGACGCCCACTTCGGCGGTGATTCACGATCAAGCGAACGGCTACGGCGGCTTTACGTCCATGACCTACAATCTGGATTCCTCGGATCAATTGCGGCTTGTCGCGCAACTTCGTCAGGACTACTACCAGGTTCCCTTTGATCCGAACGATCCGAATACCGCGGGACAGTTTCTGAGCGACTCCAATAAAGAGAAAGACGGCTATGTTCTCTTTTCCTGGGTGCGTACCTTCAGTCCCGGTCTGGTGCTTACCGTCTCGCCGTTCTATCACTATAACAGTGTGAACTATGCCAGCAGCCCCGACGATCAGCCGAGTTCGGCAACTGAAAATATCGCCGCCAACTACGAAGGCGGTCAGGCAAATCTTAGTTGGATCAAACAGCTCAACAATTTGCGTGCCGGCGTTTACGGTTTTGCGGAACAAACGAATCAGCTGTTTGGATTGCTTTGCAACTCCCCCGGACAATGCCAGAATGTCGAGCCTCCCGCCACCGTGAGCCCGACCGGGGGCCAGGCGGCCGTTTATCTTGAGGATCGGTTCAAACTGACCTCGTGGCTGTCATTGGATGGCGGCGTTCGCCAGACGCATTATTCCGGCCCTGTGGTAGAGAATGCCACTAGTCCTCGCGTCGGTGGCTCCCTCAGGATACCCAAACTGAATTGGGTGTTCCGGGCATTTTATGGACATTTTTATCAGGCTCCGCCGCTCGTAACCGTCTCCGGTCCACTACTGGACGCCGCCAATAATCAGAATTTGGGTTTCACACCCTTACATGGCGAACGCGACGAGGAGCATCAGTACGGCGTTACGATCCCTTTTTGGGGCTGGACCCTCGATGCCGACAATTTTCTGACTCGCGCCAAAAACTTTTTCGATCACAACAATTTCAACAACTCCAACTTGTTCTTCCCTATCACCATTCAGGGCGCGCGCATCAGCGGCTGGGAGCTGACGCTGCGGTCACCCCAGATTTACAGGCGCGCACAGGTCTACCTGACATATTCGAACCAGCTAGCCTTAGGGTTCGGCGACATCAACGGCGGGCTCACGGATTTTTCTTTCGGCGATGGTTTCGGCTTCCTCGACCACGACCAGCGCAACACTCTCCATATTGGCGGAAACGTGAACCTGCCATGGCACAGCTACGTCTCGACCGATGTGTACTACGGCTCTGGCTTCACGAACGGTTCGGCGCCGTCAAACCACCTGCCGGGACACACGACATTTGACCTGATACTGGGCAAGGAGTTTGGCGAGAAACTCTCGCTCTCCGTCACGGGGTTGAACCTGGCCAACCGCCGGGTACTGCTGGACAACAGCTTCACCTTCGGCGGGACTCATTACAACAATCCTAGGGAAATCTTTGTTCAGGTTCGCTACCGCTTTCACTACTGACGGTGGCGTCGTCTGTGGTGCTGTCTGTGGACTCTCCTCCCTCAGGCAGCACCGCGGATTCAGGTTCTGCTTGCTAACGAACGGGGACGCTCCGGTTGCGTCGTGAGTTAATTCCGTATAATCGCGATGCGATGCCACTCGACTTTCGAGACCCATTCGTCTTCTGCGTTTTTCCGGGAGCGTTGTGTTGCGACGGTAAGAACGGTGAACTTCGAACCGTTGTTCCGCGCTTGACGTTGCTCCGGGTCAGAACCAACGAATCCGACCAGAGTTATAGAGTGGAGGTTCAGGTCGGGAATCACGGTGGAAAAAGACGGGTCAAACGTCACATGCCATCGCGAGGCGCCCTCACACAAATCGGGTGATACTCTCGTTGCGAAGGGCCCGCGAGAGTGAGTGTCGCGCCGCAATGGAGCTTTCGTTATCGTCATCGGTGATCGATGGCATAATGCAGTGGCAAGACCATCGAAGCCACCGATGAACGCCGCCGTACTACACACGCTTGGGAAACCTCCTCGATTCGAGCAGTTCCCTGATCCCGATCCGGGCGAAAACGAAGTGATCGTGCACGTCCGCGCCGCAGCGCTAAAACCTGTCGACAAACAGATAGCTTGTGGCTCGCACCATTCCAGCCCCCGCGAACTGCCCGTCGTGTGCGGCATTGATGGAGTTGGACTTCTCGACGATGGAACTCGGGGGTATTCTTCGGCGGACCTCGCCGACCATTCGGTGCGATGGCACAGCGCACTGTAGTCCGCCGATCGCAGTGCTTCCCAGTGCCCGAGGGTGTGGCGGACGAAGCTGCAGCGGCCCTGTCCAATCCCGGCGTGTCCGCTTGGCTCTCACTCAACTATCGCGCAAAGCTCGTCGCCGGCGAAACGGTCTTGATCCTAGGCGCGACCGGAGTCAGTGGAAAGCTCGCCGTGCGAATAGCCAAACTCCTTGGTGCCGGACGTGTGATCGCTGCAGGACGCAATGAACAGGTATTGAGTGCGCTGCACAACCTCGGTGCCGATGCGACCATTCGCTTGGATAACCAGCAGGAGGGTCTTACCGAAGCGTTCGCGAGGGAAGCGGGCGCTACCGGCTTCCAGGTCATCATTGATTACGTCTGGGGCCGCTCACGCGTGCAGAATTTGCTGTTGTAGAAACGGAGACTCGTCTTGTTCAAGTGGGCGAATCTGCGGGGCCGACGATCTCACTTCGCGCCGCCGTGCTGCGCGGCATACCGCTGACGATGCTCGGGACTGCTGGCATTCCTCCGCCCAATCTCCTTGTGGAAGCGTTCCAACAGATTATGGCACAGGCCGCCAGCGGCAGACTGTGCATCGAGACTGAACAGGTTCCCCTTGCTGAAATCGGGGATGCTTGGGAGCGCGCTCAACGCTCTCGAGTCGTCATCATGCCATAGCCCGTCGTGCCGGCCACTCCCTCCACTGCGGCCTAAACCCGCCGCCTAGGGCGTTGCAGGCCTCCGTTCCAGGAATGGCCATCGAGGCACGCACCATGCTCTGATGACGGAACGTCGGCGGGCAAACCTCAGCCCGAAGCTATTCCACTTAACACATAGCTATGCCGTTTCACTCTTTCGCATTCTCTTTCACTCTTAAACCCGTAAGTCCTTTGCTTGCCACTTATGCGCAAAATACGCAGCGCAGTCCCCCTCCCCATCCAAAACTTTCTACGACTTCGTTCTTGCACACGGCCCATTCCAAAACGGAACCGGCAGCGTCTTTTACCCTAACTTCCCTCTGCCAGCCGTCATCCAACCTTTTCAGGCAGCCTTAACAGGACACTTCTCTCGTGCAGCCAGCCATCTCTCGCTCCTTTTTTTCCACCCTGCTCGCTGCCGCCATTTGCTTTTTCGCTCCGCTCGCCCGCGCTCACGAACCCAAGCCTGAAACTCTGGCCGCCTTCGAGCATTACCGCGAAAGAACCGAAGCGCGGATGGACTCCGATCTCCTCGCCGGTCACTTCCTCTACATCGACCAATTTCCCGGCCCGCGCCGCAATGAAATCGACGCGCAGCTCCGTCGTAACGAGTTCTATCTCGAACAGCTGCACACCCTGGATGACGATCACCACATCCACGTGCCCGGCGGCATCATTCATCACTGGATCGGCATCGCGTTCCTTCCCGGCGCCAATCTCGCGCAGACCAAATCCGTTCTCGAAGATTACGCGCACGAAAAAGACAATTATTTTCCGGACGTCCGCCAATCCCAATTGCTCTCTCAGAACGGAAACGCCAGCGAAGTTTTTCTGCAGTTTTACAGCAAGACCATCGTCACTGCCGTCTTCAACGTCAATTTCGCTTCGCTTACCACAAACTACTCGCCCGCTCGCACGCAAGTTCGTTCCTGCTCCACCCGCGTTGCCGACGTGGAGAATTTCGGAACTCCGAATGAGCACGAACTTCCGCCCGCCGATTCACGCGGTTATCTATGGAAGCTCTGCACCTGGTGGCACATCGAGGAGAAAGACGGAGGAACCTACATTCAAGTCGAAGCCATCGAACTCAGCCGCACCGTGCCGTTGGCGTTTGCGTGGATCGTCAATCCCATCATCCGCAACGTTCCAAGAACTTTTCTTTCGCACCTGCTCAACGCCACGCAAAAAGCCGTCGCCAAAAAATCTGCCGCTCCCAATCGAGACATCGGCTCGATCGTTCCAGCTCCGCCGCTCCCGCCAGCAGGCTGGGACAAAAAAACGCAAGTTGGACCTTAGGAGCGCGCGGGGTTAACGGCAGACGACCAACGGCGCACGAAGTCGATGGCACACAACGGAGGTTTTATTCGCAACCACGCTCGGCAACCTGTTCCAGCATTTGCCGCGCCTCAACACTGCCTTTTTTCGAAGCTGCCACCAGCAAAACGCGCGCCTGGTCGCAATTTTTTTCTACTCCGTCGCCGCGGCGATACAAGTCCGCCAGCGTCACTTCCGCCGGCACGTGGCCTTTCCTTACGCTGGACCAAAGGAGCGCCACTGCTTTGGAGAAATCCTGCTGGCGGCTGCTGCCGCGCAAAATGTCTCGAGCGATGGCAAATTCTTCCTGCCCGTTGGCGGTATCTGCCGCGCTTCTCGCAGGATCAACTGCAACTTGCGCAGGAGAATTTTCCGGCGGTTTCACAACCGCTGGTGGAACGGAAGCTCGTACGGAATTCTGTGAATTGCGCGTCGGCGCCGCGCCAGTTTTCGGGCCAGCGATTTTCGTGTCACTTGTCACACCGTTTTTCGTGTCGCCGATATTCGTGCCACTTGTTGTTCCGGTTGCACCGGTCTTATCGTTTGTCGCGCTCGTCGTTCCGCCGGCTCCGGTATCTGTCGCCGGATTTTTTTCCACTGAACTGGCAGGCGGATTCGCTCCGTTCCCGGATTCCACAGGTGTGTTCGCCGTCTGCGAACCAGCGGGCTGCGACCCTTGCGCGCGGTTCGGATCTTCGGCTGGCGACGTATCTGGTTTCGTTTCCTGCACTGGCGGAGGAGCTGCCGGGCGATTCTCGCCCGATATCGATTGCCCGAGCTGGATGAAAATGCTGCCGATGTCCTGGCGGAAGTTATAAGCAAGCGCGCCCAAAATCACCGCTAGCGCAATAGAGATAATGCTGCCCGCCGCGGCGCGGCTCAAATGCGGTGAATCGGCCGGAGAAGTGAGTCTGGCTTGCTCCCAGGCATGCTCAAACGAATCTTCCAGCGGCGGAATAAAAGGCCGGGTCGGCGCGGGCGCGTGGCTTTCCGGCACGCTCGGTGCAGCGTCGCGGAATACGGAGGTTGCGGAAAAACTTTGCTTGTCGCCCGTAACAGTTTGGTTTTTCGAATCGCTCGCCGCCGGCGGCCTGATTGGCGTTCTTGTTTCGTTCGGCGGCTTCAAAAACGCCGACGATGCCGCAGCCGGTTTTTCCGGTTGCGGTTCGTTGGCGACAGGCAGCAGGAATACGCGACTTGCCGGCAGCGGCTCCCTAGTTTCCGATGTTTTTTCCGGTGCCGATTCGAAAATTGGACGTTTCGTTTTTGGCGCCGGATTTTTTCCAGCTACGGATTCCCCCGCATCTTCTTTTTTGAAAATATTTCTATCGGAGGCAGAGCGATCAACAATTTTCTGGTCGGGTTCCGGCTTTAATTCCGGTTTTTGTTCGGGTTGCCGTTCGGGAAACTTGGTCACTTCCGCAGGCCGCTTCGGATAGCCGGAACGCAAGTCCTCGCGGATTTTTTCCATGGTGTCGAGCGGAGTGGCGGCCGCCGGAGTTACTTCGCGTCCCGAATGATGCGAAGAATCCGAATGGAGCCATGCTCCCAACGCTGCTTGAAATTCCGAGGACACTTCGGTGAAGCGCATGCCGCCGCTTTTGCCGTCTTCCTCGACCCATTCAACGGTTCCCGTGCCTTCCAGGTGGTTTCTGCCGTCCAGGGAAAATGCAAAAGGCATGGTGGTGTTTTCCCGCACCGGACTGACCGCGCGAAAACGAAAACCGTCTTCGGAAATGCTGAGCAGCATTCCGCCGTTTCCGACGCCGAGCTCCAGATAAACGAGCTGCAACGGCTTTTTCTGGGTGAATTCCTTGTGACCCACGGCCATAAGCGTTTCAGTACTCATCCAATTCTATCGCGAAATTGCCCTGAAATTCTCTGTCTAACGGGAATTGATAGTACTTGCTGTCTACCCTACGCGCTCATTTCTATTGAAGATGCCCGATTCGCGTCCGTTTGTGGCCGTTTGACTTGCCTGCGCGCACAAAATAAGATGTGCCGCACATGGCCGGCCCGGATTCGTTCCTCGGACAAACTGTTTCGCATTACCGCATCGTCGAAAAGCTCGGCGGTGGTGGAATGGGCGTAGTCTATAAAGCCCAGGACACACGCCTCGATCGCTTCGTAGCCCTCAAATTTCTGCGCGACGCGGTTGCGCAAGATCCGCACGCACTCGAGCGATTCCGCCGCGAGGCCAAAGCCGCTTCCGCCTTAAATCATCCGAACATCTGCACCATTCATGACATCGGCGAAGACGCGGGCCGCGCCTTCATCGCCATGGAATACCTTGAGGGGCAAACTCTGAAGCACGTTTCGAGCGGCCGCCCGATGGAATTAGATTTTCTGCTGCGAATCTCCATCGAGATTGCCGATGGGTTGGATGCGGCGCACGCGGTGGCGGAGGAACCGGTAGTATGCCCAATGGCTCGGGGAATCGTGTAGAGACGGCGGGGGTTGCGGAATTCTTGCACTGGGGTACAGTTCCAGTACGCCAACTGGCGTACAGGGATTTCCTAGTATCAGCGTGAAAGCAAAGATGTTAATAAGATAGCGGCGAAGCTGGGAACCTGGCAGGCTTCATGCCCAGAAGAAAGGTTGTCGAGGAAAGCTGTTTTTTCTGGTTAGCTGAACAGGGGCCCAACATGAAACTACGAACCATCTGTACCGTGGCCACGATTTTCATGGCATTTTTCACCATCGCGGTGTGGAAGTCGCCAGTACGCGAAAATTGATCAAGCATTGACCAAGACTGGTCGGGGAAACGGAACGGGCAAGGGCTGGTCTCAAAGGGCTGAAAGAAACGGCGTTGTAACAAACAGTACGCGTCCATCTGGATCTAATTATCAACGATAAGGCGGGCTTCCAGCCAAGTCCGGCGAAGGTGAAGACTTCGCATTCTCAAGTAGTTCTCAGGCGCGGAAAAACCCGGCCGCGCTCCGCAGTTGACTAGAAGTTGCAGCCCTGAGAAAGGAATAGAGATTGCGAACGACACTAAAACTCGTTCTGCCATTGATCGTGAGCGTGGCATTGGTGTCGTTGCTGTTTGCTGCCTACCAGGTGAGAACGCAGCGAAGAAATCTGCGAAACGATTTAACGCGACGCGCGGAGGTGCTGGCGGAAAGCCTGCAAGAAGCGACCGATCCGCTGTTTGAGAAAAACGAGCGCAGTTCAGACAAGAGTATGCAGCGAGTGGTGGACCGGTTCGCGCAGCGCGAGCATATGAAAGGCATCGCGATATACGAGGCAGACGGACACTTGCGGGCAATGACGTCGTCGCTCGGAGAAGAATTTAAGGACGCGCCGGAGACGGCGAAACGCAGCATCCAGAAGAACGCCGCACAAGGCGATTTCACGGCGGTAAATGACTCGCCGGTGTACTTGTATGCAGTTCCGCTGCAGCGCGCTGGAAAGACTGCAGGGGCGCTGCTGGTGATCTTCGAAACCAGCTATATTAACTTCAGGGTACTATTAACTGTTCGCGACGCGCTGTTAACGGCGCTGCTGGAAACTCTGCTGATCAGCGGACTGGCGCTTATTCTGGTTCGCGTGACATTTTTGGATCCGCTGAAGCGCACGGCGAAGTGGCTGAGGACGCTCCGGGCGGGCGAAACGCAAATACCGGCCTCGCTGCCGCAGGGCGAAATCTTTGACCAACTAAACAAAGAAATGACGCACTTGGCGCGCGATCTGGGCGCAGCTCGGGCCGCCGCGGCCGAGGAAGCACAGTTGCGCGAGACGCACGCTTCGGTGTGGACCGCGGAACGATTGCGCATCAGCTTGCAGCGAAAATTGAACGGAAAGCCGCTGTTCGTGGTATCCAATCGAGAGCCGTATATGCACGTGAAGAGCGAGCGGGGGCCGGAGGTGCTGGTGCCGGCAAGCGGATTGGTGACAGCGCTGGAGCCGGTGCTGGTGGCGACTGACGGTACCTGGGTGGCGCATGGGTCCGGAAGCGCGGACCGCGAAACAGTGGATGAATCGAGCCGTCTGCGAGTGCCGCCGGACTTGCCGAGCTACACGCTGCGGCGCGTGTGGCTGACGGAAGAAGAAGTGAAAGGTTACTACGAAGGATTCGCGAACGAAGGGCTATGGCCGCTTTGCCATATTGCGCACACCAGGCCGACGTTCCGTCCAGAGGATTGGCGGCAGTACCAGCAAGCCAACCGGCGATTTGCAGACGCGGTGTTGCAAGAAATGGAAGGAGTGGAAGCGCCGATCGTGCTGGCGCAGGACTACCACTTCGCGTTGCTGCCAAAAATGGTGAAAGAAGCGCGGCCGGATGCGCGAGTGGCGATTTTCTGGCACATTCCGTGGCCGAATGCGGAAGTTTTTGCGATCTGCCCGTACCAGCGCGAGCTGCTGGACGGATTGCTGGGAGCGGACTTGATCGGATTTCATACTCAGACGCATTGCAACAATTTTCTGGAGACGGTGGACCGGTCGTTGGAAGCGTTGACGGAATGGGACCGGTTTGCGGTCAATCGGCAGGGTCATGTGACGCGCGTCAGACCATACCCGATCAGCGTGGCGTTTACGAACGGAAACCGAAAGGAAGAATGGCGGAACGCGGGGGAAGAACGGGCGAAGCTGTGCGAGGAATTGGGAATCGAGGGTTCACTGCTGGGCGTTGGAGTAGACCGCGTGGACTATACGAAGGGAATTCTGGAACGTTTCCGGGGAATCGAGCGGTTCATCGAAATGAATCCGGCGTACCACCGGCGATTTGCGTTTGTGCAGATCGGGGCGCCGAGCCGGACGGATATTCCCAGGTACCAGCAATTTCTGGACGAAGTGACCGCGGAAGCAGATCGAATCAATTCGCGATTCCAAATGGGAAACTGGAAACCGATCGTGCTGTTGAAGAAGCACCACTCGCATCATGAAATCAGCAGGTTTTACCACGCGGCCTCGGTATGCCTGGTGACTTCGCTGCACGACGGAATGAACCTGGTGGCGAAAGAGTTCGTGGCATCGCGTGACGACGAGCACGGAGTGCTGATTTTGAGCACGTTTGCGGGAGCCGCGCTGGAATTGACCGACGCCCTGTTGGTGAATCCATACGATGTGCAGCAAACGGCGGCGGCAATTTTGCGCGCGCTGGAAATGCCGGACGATGAACAAGCGGCAAGGATGCATCGCATGCGGACGAAAGTGAAGGAGTACAACGTGTATCGCTGGGCAGCAAACTTGCTGTCCGACCTGACCGAGATTCGTATTGATGCGCCGGAACGCCAGGACAACGTCGTATCGCCCGGCGAGGAACCGCAGGAAGTACATCCATGACCAAGGCCAAGATGGTAAAGACAACCGCAGTGGAGCCATTCCAATTCTTTACGGTAGCGCACGTTACTCGCATTGGAGATCAGAAAGCCGATACGGCGCGAGAGCTAGTGACGGGTATTGAAAGATGCTCGGACGAATCCATTTACCATCACATGGTGGAAGCGCTCGGGGACGAAGAGGATTTGGCGGGAAGGGCGTCAAATGATTTTGCGAAGTGGGCGTATGGACCGGCAAATTGCGGAGGGTTGGCGGAGCTGTTGGCGTCGCTCGATGAGCGCTATTACACCTCGATTGAAGAGATGCGGAACGATTTGCGGACGACGGTGAGCGACTACATTGCGGCCTACCCGGAATGCGCGGACGAGGTGGCATCAAGCCCGTTCTGTTTTTGCGAAGGACTGGAGCTGAATGTACCGCTGAATCAAACGGCGAGCACGCTGAAAGAATTGCGCAGAAACATCGAGGAAATGAGCAACGAATCGTTTTATCTGCATTTTGTGGCATCAGAGGCCAGGCTGGACGAGCAGCAAAGCAACGACTTTTCGATTTGGTTATCGGAGAATTTGGGGCTGGATGAGCTGGCGCTGAAGATAAACGAGATCGACTTGACAGAAAATACCCTGGCCGAAGCCAAGGAAAAGGTACTGCAGCTTATCAATTCCGAGCCGGATCGCGCCGAGCCGGGCAACTCATAACCGTTCAACTCACAATACCGACGCTCTTAATAAAACCCGGTTCCGCCAGCCATGATTCAAACCAACTGTTCACGCGAGAACCGATTGTGCCGTGATACCATCCGCGCAAAAGGTTGCGATTGGAGAACCGAATGAAGTGGACGCCGGGCGGAGAGAGCCAGGACATTGAAGATCGCCGCGACGAAGACGGAGGCGGAGGCGGCGGATTTCAGTTTGGCGGTATGCATCTGGGCATCGGCGGCGCGTTAATTCTGCTGGTGCTGAGCCTGGTATTTAAGCAGAATTTTTTCGCCTTGCTCGGCGGTGGAGGCGGTTCTTCTCCCAATGCTCCGGTGGCCAGGCACGCAAACCCCGGGCGGGACCAGCAGGAACAGCCGCTGGTGCAATTCGTATCATTCGTATTAGACGATACGCAAAAAACCTGGGAGCAGGTTTTGCCGGAACAGGCGGGAAGGCCTTACCGTCACGCCAAGCTGGTTTTGTTCCGGAACTATACGCAATCGGGATGCGGTGGAGCGGAGTCTGCAACTGGACCGTTTTATTGTCCGCAAGATGAAAAAGTTTATATTGATCTCGGGTTTTACGACGAATTGAGACAACGATTTGGCGCACCAGGGCAGTTTGCGCAGGCGTACGTGCTGGCGCACGAGATTGGCCATCACCTGCAGAAACTTCTTGGCACCGAAGCTCGAGTGGAACGGATGAATCAGGGAAACCGGCGGTTGAACAATGCGCTTTCGGTGAAGGTGGAATTGCAGGCGGATTGTTACGCGGGAGTGTGGGCACATTCGACGCAGCAACGAAATTTGCTGGAGCAAGGCGACATACAATCGGCGCTGGGAGCGGCGGCAGCGGTGGGCGACGATCGTTTGCAGAGAATGTCCACCGGCCACGTAACGCCGGATTCGTTTACGCACGGGTCGTCGGCGCAGAGGATGCATTGGTTTCAGCAGGGATTTGATAGCGGGTCGATTGCGGCTTGCAATACGTTCGCGGCGCAGGAATGATTTTGAGTCGTGCAACAAGAAGGCAGAGAGATTCCTCGTTTCGCTCGGAATCACGGCGTTTTTTCCAGAATCGCATTTTCCACAAATCCAATTTTATGCAGCATCAGGTAGGGGGCAGGTTGCCGTCGGGTGCGCCCGAGTCGCGGGGCTTTTCGGAGCGAGCCTTGGCCGCTTTGGCCTTTGCCGGATCGATCCAGGCGTCGGTTGTGAGGATGGGACCGACCGTGGGAAGGGCGATGGCCGCGCCGGTTTTTTCGATGGCGTCCACGATGGAAAGAATGAGCTCTTCCTGCAAGGCGAGAAATTCGGCGTAATCGCGTACCAGAATGTAGGCGTAAATTTCCACTTCGATGGAATATTCCGCCATGCGGAGAATACGAACGCGCGAAGTGGCGTTTTCGACGTGGTTATTTTGTTTGAGCACGGCACGGGCTTCGTCGAGAACGTAACGCAGATGATCGGAGGAAAGGTCGTAACGGAGACGGAGCAGTTGGCGAAAAAGAATCTTGTCGCGCTGACGATAATTTTCCAGGATGGCGGTTGCGACTGTGCCGTTGGGGATCGTGACTACCGTGCGGTCCTCGGTACGCAATTTGGTGGAACGAAGGCCAATGTCTTCTACAACGCCGCGCTGATCGCCGATGCGGCAGGGATCGCCGATGACCAGGGCCTTGTCGGTGAGGATGGAAATGCCGCCGAGCAAATTTTCGAAAGTTTTCTGAGCGCCGAGGCCGATGGCCAGACCGCCGATGCCGAGGCCGGCGAGAGCCGCGGTGACATTGACGCCGAGCCCGCTAAGTACAATCAACGCGACGAGGACAAAAATTACGACGTCAAGTACGCGGCGGGCTAGAGATACGATGGAACGCTCGGCCATCTTTCCGCTCGAGGTAAGTCGGGTCGCTAAACGCTCGAAGACTTCGCGGGTAATGCGAATCACCATCCAGTAAAACGCCACGGCAAGAAAAGTCCAGATCACGCTGCGATAATACTGGCGGTAAACGATGGACGCGCCGATATAGAAGACAAGAACGTAATGAACCTGAGCAGCAAGCAGCAGTGTGCCCGGGCCGATATGGAAGAGGCTTCGCGCGGGAGCCGCGGCCGGATCGAGCTTTTTTCTGTAATAGCGGACGGCCAAACGCGGAAAGAGCGAAAGAATCCAGCCGGCTAATACAGCCAGTGGAAGGGCGAGCAGAATGGCAATCCACTGCCACAGCGGCATGGAGAGGACGCGATGTCTGGCGAGGTAGGAAGGAAGCTTTTTTTCAATACCAGAAAACTGCAGCGAATCGTAAACCTCGGGAATAGTATCGAGAGTCTTGCGCGAGATGTACCAGAGCTCGTTGCCGTGCTCGTCATCGAGACGCAAGAGCCGGATCGAGAATAGGTTGCCGCCGGATTCGTGGACGCCGGTGAGAAGTTCCTGATTGGGAGGCAAACCGTCATCGAGCCGGCCCTCCGGATCGTTGTTGAGCGATTCGAGAGAGGACGCGAGAATTTTTTGATTGATGACCGCGAGCAGCTGCGCGGCGAGGTCATGTTCTTCCGTGGGATCGAGGTGATGATGCCCGGTAGCGGGCTGGAAATATTGCGCAGCGAGAGAATAGTTTTCGTCCTGCGCGGCATGAAGAAAACCCATTACCGTGCCGCGCGGTGTTTCTCTTCCAAGCGGATCAGATGGTTTAGTTTGGGACGGGGTGGCGAGCGCTGTTTTGGCGGTGGGCTTGGATGACAGGCCAGGAATTTGCGCAGCGCGCGCGAGCGCCGGCAACACTAGCGCCGCGAGTAGGATGGTGCGAAGTCTTACCATGCATGCTCCTGACCGGCTGAACGAACCGCGCTTTAATGATGGATTTGGGACGGGTCGCAGCGCAAGTGCTCAAGCCGGTGCGATGAGAGAAGATCCGGTGCCGCCGAAATGATCGCGATACTGTTTCAGCAGGAATTGATCGGTCATGCCCGCAATGTAATCGCAAACCACGATGTGGCGAGGAACGGTTAGCGCGATCTGTTCATGGTCGGGCGGCATGGATTCCAGCCTGTCCAGATAAAAGTGAAAAAGGCGTGCAAGACAATCAATGGATTGATCGCGATCGCCGGTGATGACCGGATTGCTGTAGAGATTTGCAGCCAGGAAATGTTTTAAGCGGGCGTTTTCAGGGGACACTTGCGGGCTCATTCCGGCCAGCCGTTCCGGCCAGCGGCGAACGTCCTCGACGGAATTTACTCCCGATTGAAGGGTGCGGGCGGCAGTCGTCTCGATCAAATCGGAAGCCAGCGCGTTGAGAACGTCCTTGAGAGCTTCGCTGAATTTGAGTTTTTCCCTGGCAGCTGGATGAGCGCGATCCACGGAAGCGTAGGCTTGCGCGAATAGCGGAACTTCGGCACGCACAAGATCGAAATCGAGAAGCTCGGCTTCGCGCGCGTCATCGAGATCGGCGGTGTTGTAGGCAATTTCGTCCACCCAGTCGATGAGCTGAGATTCGAGAGGCGGGCGAAGGTCGAGAAGATATTCGGCGAGATCTGGCGAAGCACCCGGCTGATAATCGCGCGAATGTTTGATGATGCCTTCGCGCACTTCGAACGTGAGGTTGAGGCCAGTGAATTCGAGGTAGCGGTGTTCGAAGCGTTCGACGATGCGCAGGGCGTGTAGATTGTGATTGAATGACGAGCCATGCGCTTGCATGAGTTCGTTGAGTTTGCGCTCACCGGCGTGGCCAAACGGCGGGTGACCGATATCGTGCACCAGGGCCAGGGCCTCCGCGAGTTCGCTGTTCAGGCCGAGCGCGGTAGCGACGGTGCGCGCGATTTGCGTGACTTCAAGGGTGTGCGTGAGGCGATTGCGGAAATGGTCGGAATAGCGGGTGGTGAAGACCTGTGTTTTTGCTTCCAAACGGCGAAATGCGCGCGCATGGATAATTCGATCGCGGTCGCGCGAATATTCGGTGCGGTAGCGATGGCGCGGTTCATGGAAGCGGCGGCCGCGCGAAAGTTCTTCGCGCATTGCAAGATGCGAGAGTGAGGAGGGATTCGGGATGGTCCGCTCCATCGAGTAGGGGCTTCCCGGGGAACGCGTCAGGATTTAGGAGCAGCGAGCATATCGAGGCCGCGATCGGCGCGCTCGGAAACCGCTGAGCTCGGATACTCTTTTTTGATCTGTTCGTAGAGAGTGGCGGCTTCGGCGGGCTTGCTCTGGCTGAGCAGGTCGGCGAGCTCGATCAGAACCAATGGACGCGGGACAAGAACAGATTTTGCGTCGGCGACCGCGCGGTAGGTCTTGACGGCGTCGTCCCTTTTTCCGGTTCGCGCATAGATATTGGCCATTTGATATTGCGCCATCGCGGAGAGCTCCTTGTCACTGCCGCCGACCACTTTTTTCAGCGCTTCGAGCGCCTGATTCTGTTTCTCCAGATCGAGAAGCGTGAGTGCTTCATAATAGCGAGCCAGCTTGCCGGGGTTAGTGCTGGGGAATTTGTCGGCTACGGCGGTAAATTTTGCCAGCGCGTCCTGGGAGCGAGTCTGGCTGTCGGAGTATGTGAGTTCGCCGGGTTCAACCGGCACGTTGGCCTGGCGGATGGGCGCGTTATAAATTTTCATGGCGTCATCCAGTGCCGCGGAAGCGAGGACGGTCTGGCGATCGTTGTAAAACTTCCAGCCGCCGTAGACCAGTACCGCCGCGATGACAACCGCGACCAGAATGGCGGCAGCCTGGCTGTGCGAATAGACAGCCTCGGCGCCGTGCTCGAGCGATTCGCGGAATTTGTCCTGCTTTAGTTCCTTGCGCGAAAGATGTTCAGACACATGTTCTCCTGACAATGAATCGAACAACAATGCTATCACAGAGAGTACGGCAAGGCAGAAGGCGCGCAGCCGGGAGTATGCGATACTTAAACTGCCTCGCAGAGACTTCCGCGACATGAACCGCCTATCCGCGTGCCTGATCACTCTGAATGAAGCGCACAATCTGCCCCGTGCACTGGCGTCGCTGAAGGAAATCGTCGATGAAATCGTCATCGTGGATTCGGGAAGCACGGACGGCACAGAAGCGATTGCCCGTGAACATGGCGCAATCTTCATCACGCGCGAGTTCAACGGATACGCCGAGCAAAGGAATTTCGCCGCATCACGCGCGGCGAACGAGTGGATTTTTGTGCTTGCCGCCGATGAAGAAGTCGCCAGCGAATTGCAGACCGCGCTGTTGAGCTGGAAAAAACGCAAGCCGAAGACGAATGTTTACGAGATGGCGCGGCGTACCTGGTATCTGGGCAAATGGATTCATCATTCGGGATGGTATCCGGATTGGCAGCGAAGGCTATACCGGCGGGACACGGCGAAATTCACGGGACTGATTCACGAAGCATTGCGATTCGAAGGGGCGCCCGGACGGCTGGCGGGAGATTTGCTGCACTACACAGTGCGCACGTTTGAGGAGCATAAGGAGAAAGTCGAGCGCTACTCGACGCTGGCGGCGCAGCAGTTGCTCGAGAACGGGAAAAAAAGATGGCGGCCGGCGATGTGGCTGGCGACGCCGTGGAGTTTTTTTCAGAATTTTATTTTGCGAGGCGGATTTCTGGACGGCTACCGTGGGGCGCTGATTTCGCACATGGCGGCGCGCAGCGTCAAACTTAAGTACGGAAAACTGGGCAAACTGCTGGCCGCGCAACGCAATCAGCGGAGCTTGCCGGGATGAACCCGTTGATTGTGGATTTGGAAACGGAATGGCGCGGCGGGCAAAGTCAGGCGCTGCTTACAGCGAAAGGGATGCTTGAACGCGGGCATGATGCGCAACTGCTGGCGATTCGCGATTCGCCGCTGGCGCAGCGGGCGACCCGGGCAGGCATTCAAGTACACGAAGTAGCCGCGCGGGCCAAGCGATCGCGCGCGGCATTGCTGCTTCGCAAACTACTTTCCCAGAGTCCATTTGGCGTTGTGCATGCCAACGAACCGCATGCGCTGACGGCGGCGTGGTTTGCTGGCGCGCATAAGAGGCTTCCAGTCGTTGCCTCGAGGCGCGTGGCGTACCCGCTGCAAAAAAATGCGATTGCACGCAGCCGATATTTGATGGCCAGCCGCATTCTGGCGGTTTCTCGTTTTGTTGCGGCCAGCGTTGTGCAGTCCGGGATTCCTGCTGACAAAGTGAAAGTGGTTTACGAAGGTGTGGAAGTCCCACCGGCGATTACGCCCGAAGGTCGCAAACGAGCGCGACAACGCTGGGGTATCGCCGGCAATGAAAAATTGCTTGGCTGCGTAGGGTATTTGCTGCCGGAAAAAGGACAGGAATCCGTGGTGCGCGCGATGCCCGAGGTGCGCGCCAAATTTCCCGGAACGCGGCTGCTGCTGGCAGGCGATGGACCGTGCCGAGCGCGGCTGGAAGGATTGGCGAAACAATTGAGTTTGCAGAGCGCGGTTATTTTTGCGGGATTCGTCGAAGATGTTGTGCAAGTGTACGAGGCACTGGACGTTTTTGTTTTTCCTTCGCTAGAAGAGCCGCTTGGCACTTCCCTGCTGGCTGCCATGGCGTGGGGGCTTCCGGTACTGGCGATAGCGAGCGGAGGCGTTCCGGAGTATGTGCACGACGGAGAAAATGGAGTCCTGGTCGCTGAATCCGATTCTGGGCTGGCGGCGGCCGGATTATTGCGGCTGCTGACGAATGATTCGCTGAGCGCAGAGTTCGGCCGCAAGGCGCGGCGAACGATAGAGGATAATTTTTCCGCGGGGCGAATGGTGGAAAATACGCTGAACGCCTATCAGAGAGTTATTGACGGAGCTTCCGGTAAGCTTGCCCAAGCTTGACGCAGAAAACAAAAAAGCGGTGAAACTCAAAGGCAAAATTGTCGTCACTGAAAAGCGAAATGCCGGACGGCTCCTTCTCGACCCGCCCGGCGTTTCAGATTTTTTACTACGCGCTAGTAATCTACTTTCACCTGTTGATGTTCCCTTAGTTCCCCTCCCTTCCGCTACGCCGTTCGGCCAAGCTATCTGGCATTTTGAACAACCCATCGTCCTTGCGGATCGAGGAACTCCACGCCAACAGCAAAGCCGTCGCCTTGCATCGGTTGGCAGTAGGCCACTCGGGCCGAGGAACGAAACTCTCCGGAACGCGAACTGAGGGTGAGCCGGTCATTGGGCTCCCAGCGCCGCGTGCTGACTACACGCGCGCCACGTTCGCTGACATTTTCCGTAAATGTGGATTCGGCACCGGGCGCTTGCCGGTTGCCTTCGAGAAATACTCCAATTTCCATGGGAATGCGGCGCTCGGCGCGATTAAAGGGATGGACTTGGCTGGGCTGTCTGGTCATGGTCTGGTCCATATCCTCTAGAGACACGCGGCGATGCGGGAAAGATTTTGAATGCTGGAGCCACCGCGATGCTTCATGCGGTAAAGAGCGCGGTCCGCGGCGGCGAGCAATTTTTCCGGAGTATCGCCATCCGTGGGATAAGCAGCAATTCCGGCGCTGGCGGAAACAGCAGGCGCTTCGGCGTCAGAAGACATTTTTTCGTGGATGCGGTTGACGATGCGGGCGGCAATGTCGGAATCAGCTTCCGGAAATACGATCGCGAATTCGTCGCCGCCATAGCGCGCGGCCGTATCAATCGCGCGGCAATGATTGCGCAGGATCTTGCCCAGCCGGACGAGGGCGCGGCTGCCGGTCAAATGGCCGTATTGATCATTGATACTTTTCAGGCCGTCCATATCGAAGAGCACGACGCTGAAGGGGCGCTGGGTGCGGCGCGAACGATCGAGTTCCGCTTCCATCACGCTGAGCAGGCGGCGATAGTTCGCAAGGCCAGTCAAGGAATCGCTGACAGCGAGCGTGCGAACCTGCTCGAAAAGCCGCGCCTGATCCAACATGGCGCCGAACAACATCACTACGTAGCTGGCAGTTTTGCTGATTTCAGCGAAGAAGAATGGCCCGTCCAGAAGATGGCGGGAAAAAGCCGCCGCGATGTGACACACCACGTTCATCGAAGCGACCAGAAAAAGTGAGTACTCCAGAACCGATGCCGACTTTTCGTCTTTCTTAATACGCAGGAAAAACGCGACAGCGGCGACAAGGAACAATAGAGCGGGCAGCAAGTCCCATACGCGGGAAAGAAGATGCGTAGGATGCGCGATGGGCGCGGAAGGCGCAGCAAGAAACGCAGCGCTAGTACCGTATGCAGCCAGCGCAACAACAAGCAGCGCAATGGCGATTTCTTTGCTCGGCTGGCGCGCGGTCGGCGTGTATTTCTCGACGCCAATTGCAGCGAGTAACAGGACGGCGAGCAGAGTACGACTCACCATCCAGCCAAGTGGAATATGCAGCCCGGCGCCGCCCATATGAAGAATGTGATTGAAATGGAAGTAGCCAACCGTTTCGATTAGTCCGCACAATACGAAACCGAAAGACAGGATCAGCGCGGTGCGATCGTGCGTACCGCGAAAGCGGACCAGCGCGTTTGCTGCGTAGCAGAAACAGAGGAGGGTGCCGCCAACCTCAACATAAAGATAGGTCTGATAGCTGCCAGACACGTCCGCATCGCGAAGATAGAAAAGTCCCGTCAAGAACAAGACCGCAGCGAGCGAAACCCCGATAGCCCAAACCAGGGCCGGGCGTTTGCGCAAGTCGCCAACGATTTTGAACCAACTTCCCAAGAAAACCTCCAATACCCGAAGAAACGCGGCAAGCCCAGCTAAATGCACGCGGATGACCGCTGATTGACGGAATGAAGGACTTGTATTCGCTTGATAAGATTGGGCTTACGGATGAAGCGGAAAATTAAAATCGCAACTGCGAGACAGTGAGAATCTGAGAATTCTCACAACTGCGGAGAATAAGCGTTTTGTTCCGTTAGAGTTACGTGGGGATTAGACACTTTTGAACAAGCTGGTGCGTTCTGTCTCAGTCTGAGACAGTCTCACCTATTTCGGAGCATGGAAACAGCCTAGATTTTCGGTTTTGGCGCGGGTAAATCGCGGGCAACTACGGGATCGTTGAAGCCGGCTACGTTGTGGGAACCATCGCAAAATGGCTTGTTCTTCGAGTGGCCGCAGCGGCACAGGCCGATAGCGGTGCGTCCGGCAAGTCCGAAAGGTTTGCCTTGCGGATCCACGATTTCGAAGTCGCCTTCGACGCGGATATTGCCATTACTATTGATCGTGATTTTTGTCGAGGGCATTCCATCTCCTGACCGCAAGTCGCGGCGCAGCGCAAATCATAGCGGAAGAATTGAGAAAGTGCGAACGGCGCGGGCCCGGCGGTCGTGATCAATGGCAGCGTTTACGTGACAATAACTTCGCGCATCGCGCCGGTCGTAACGTCGTATGCGTAACCGCGAACTTGAACCTGCTTGGGCAAAAATGGATTTTCGCGGATGCGCAGAACCTGGTCGGCAATGTTCTGATCAATGTCGCGGAACGCGTGGAAACGCATGTGCGACGCATCGCGTCCAGTTTCCGCCGAGAGTCTCCAGCGAAATTCTTCGTCGGTGATGGACATCAAGCCGCATTGCGTGTGCTGAATGACGGCCACGGCGCGAGTGCCGAGCAGTTGCGTGGAAAGAATCAGCGAACGAATCGCGTCGTCGGTGGCGATGCCGCCGGCGTTCCGAATCATGTGCGCGTCGCCCACGCTCAATCCGAGAAGCTGCTCGAGATCCATGCGCGAATCCATGCAGGTGAGGATCACCAGCTGCTTGATGGGCGGCGTTTGCAGATGCCCGAGGGCAAAGCGCTTTGCGTAGCCCTTGTTGTGCTCCATCAAGTCATCGAAAACGCGAGTCGCTTGACTGGTTAGGGTATTGGCCATGATTAATATTTCGGAATGCTGGGATCGACTTCATCCGACCAGGCGAGAATTCCGCCTTTGAGGTTGTGAATCTTACGAAAGCCCGCCTTACGCAGGAAATCGACGGCTTCAGCGGAACGCTTTCCGCTGCGGCAGTGGGCGACGATTTCACGCGAGGAATCAAGTTCGTGCACGCGGCGCGGCAATTCGCCAAGCGGCAACAAATGTCCCTTGATGTTGCAAATCTGATATTCGTGCGGTTCACGAACGTCGAGAATGTAGAGATCATCGCCGCGATCCAGACGCGCTTTCAATTCGCGCGGCAGCATTTCGGGGACCTGCAGATCGGGCGCGGGAGCTTCTTCGCCGCGCACGCCGCAGAATTCGTAATAATCAATCAGCTGGTGGATGGTGCGGTTTTTTCCGCACATCGGGCAATCGGGATTCTTGCGCAGCTTTAGTTCGCGAAATTTCATGCCGAGCGCATCGAACAGAAGTAGCCGGCTGGCCAAACTGTCTCCTGTGCCAAGAATCAGCTTGATGGTTTCCATTGCCTGGATCGAGCCGACAATTCCGGGCAGTACTCCAAGGACGCCACCCTCCGCGCACGATGGAACAAGACCTGGCGGAGGTGGTTCAGGGTACAAGCAGCGGTAGCAAGGTCCATCCGGCATGCCAAAAACCGTGGCTTGCCCTTCGAAGCGGAAAATCGAGCCGTAAACATTGGGTTTGCCGAGGAGAATGCACGCATCGTTGACAAGGTAGCGGGTCGGAAAATTGTCCGTGCCGTCCACGATGATGTCGAAATCCTTGAAAAGTTCGAGTGCGTTGGCGCTGGTCAGTTGCGTTTCGAAGCTGAGCACTTCGATATCGGGATTCAGATTGGAAAGCCGCGCGCGCGCCGCTTCGCTCTTGTGCTTGCCGACGTCGCTGGTGCCGAAAGTTACTTGGCGCTGCAGGTTGGTGAAATCCACTACGTCAAAATCGACAAGTCCGAGTTTGCCGACGCCAGCAGCTGCCAAATACAGACCGAGCGGCGCGCCCAGCCCGCCCGTTCCGATCAACAATACCTTGGCGTTTTTCAGCTTGAGCTGACCTTCCATGCCGACCTCCGGCATGATCAAGTGGCGGCTGTAACGAAGGATTTCTTCGTTCGACAAACTGGTTGCCGGAGCGTTCACGCCCAGCGTTTGCGTTTTTGTTGCCATGACTCCCTGCTCCAATTCATTCCAATAAAATGTTTGTGACTGACTAACGCCGCGTTTTTACAGGCTGCAGTGATTGCCGCCAGCAATCGACGGAACGATGCTGACCACATCGCCGTCCTTGACAGGCGTCGCTTCCTTGGCCATGTAGCGAATGTCCTCGTCGTTCAAATAGACATTCACGAAACTGCGCAATTTTCCATCATCGGTGAAAAGATGTTTGCGCAGCTCGCCAAATTGCGAAGTCAGACCGCCGAGAGCTTCACCCACCGTTTGCGCCGATACTTCGGCGGAATCTTTTTTTTCTGCATAGACCCGCAACGGCGTTGGAATAATTACTTTCACTGCCATCTTTTTCTCCGTGGTGATCGTTGTCATATCGTGCCTGCCCATAAAATACACTCCGCTCAGGCCAAAGCGCTGTTACGAATTTCAATGCCTTCGGGCGAATAATTCTGCCGGTCATCGTTCAACCGCCACGAGGTCATATCCGCTGGTTTACCGGCCATCACGCTAACAATCACGTAGCTGTACCACGGCCACGCATGCTCGCGGTCGAAATCGCTGGGCCGCGCCGGATGATCGGGATGAGAATGATACCAGCCAATGACCTCGAGGCCATGTTGGCTGGCGGCCTTCTCGGCATCGCGCACGTCGTCGGCGGTGACGGCGAAACGGTTGCGCGGGGAATCGTCGCGGCGATTCACCAGCGGAAACAGTTGCAAGACTTCGCGCCCCGCTTCAGGTTGAGTTCCATCTTGCGCGCTGTTTTCAACCGCCGCGGAGTCGCGTCCCAGCAGCGCGCCACAGCACTCGTACGGAAAAGTCTCCTCTCCGTGGCGTCGAATGCGTTCCGCCACGTCGTGACTCATCCAGAGCTGAACATTTTCCGCCATCGTTATTCTTATTCTTCGTCCCAGAATCGTTCACTTAAATATTTTGCCGCATTATCGGCAAAAACTGTGACCATCACCGCGTGGTCGCCAGGCGGGATCTTGTTTGCCACCTCAATGCAGCCGATGAGCGCAGCGGCTGCGCTGGGACTGACCAGCAAGCCTTCTTCGCGCGCCAGCCGCCTCACCATTTGATACGACCCTTCGGTCGAAATTTCCAAGTTCTGATCGGCCAGCGTATCGTCATAAATCGTTGGACGCAGCGCTGTCGGCATGTGCTTCCAGCCTTCCAGGCCGTTCCACGGACCGTCCGGCTGCAAACTGATGCAGCGAATCTTCGGATTGAGTTCTTTCAACCGCCGTGTAGTACCCACAAATGTGCCGCTGGTACCTAATGCCGCGACAAAGTGCGTGATGCGTCCGCGCGTCTGCTCCCAGATTTCGTTGGCCGTGCCGTGATAGTGCGCCTGCCAGTTCGCGGGGTTGCTGTACTGATCGGGGTAGAAATATTTTTCCGGTTCGGCGGCGGCGAGTTCACGAACACGGCGAATCGCGCCGTCGGTGCCTTCGTCTCCCGGAGTCATCACCAACTCAGCGCCATGCGCTTGCAGAATGCGTTTGCGCTCCGGAGATGCGCTGTGCGGCAGAAACAATTTCACGGGATAGCCAAGCGCCGCGCCAATCATGGCGTAAGCAATGCCGGTGTTTCCGCTGGTGGCATCGAGGATCGTCTTGCCAGGAAGCAACTCACCCTCCGCAAGGCCCGATTTGATCATGGCCAATGCGGCGCGGTCCTTCACCGAGCCGCCCGGGTTGCACCACTCCGCCTTGGCTAAAATTTCAACGTTCGGCAGGTGAGCCGCGACGCGCTCGATTCGCAGCAGGGGCGTGTGACCAATCAGATCGAGCACACCTGCCACTGTGCGCTCAAGCCGAGCGACGGATGCTTCGGTTCCTACGCGTTGCGTCTGGCTCGTGGTCGTACCCTCTAGCAACAATTCAACTTACGGTATATCCGACCAGTTTACTCCCAATTGGATGCAAATCGCTCCGTGAAAGATAAACGCCGGCACGGGGCGCCAGGGATCGAGCGCAGAGAACTTCTAGATCGGCCTTCACGGTGAGTCCTCCGAGAAAAGAGAAGGGCGGAGACGCCACCACAGCCGTCTCCGTCCATCGCGTCGCTCCTTATTGCGCGATTGAAGCCCCGTTAGAACGTCAAGTGCAAAGCCATTTGCAGGAAGCGGGGGCTGCCCAGCGTGTGCTGGATAATGCCCAACTGGCCGGTCGGGGGACAAGAATAAGCGCCTTGCAGACCAACGCCGGTCATTTGCGTAAAGCACGGATTGTGACTGGTGCCCACGTAATCTGGCGGATTGCCGAAGAATGGATTAAACCGAACGTTATTGTTGGGTGTGTCGAAACTCGGATGGTTGAATAGGTTAAAGGCTTGCATATCGTAGCGCAAGGAAAACCGTTCGGTGAGCTTGAATACTTTGAAGATGGTCATATCGACGCGCGATTGAAATGGACCACGGAAAATGTTGCGGCCCGTTGCGCCGAAACCCGTCTCGTAGATGTCGCACGCACCGGTGGTCGCGTCACAAGGTGGGACTCCGTTCTGGCCGGGTGCGAGGAGAGGTACACCGAATGCATTAATATTGAGCACGGGACTTCCTGCATTTACTCCGAGCGTACCCTGCAGCCTGGGATTCGTAGCGGTGGAACCAACTCCGCCGATCGGAATTATCGGATTGGTAATCTGGTCCTGCCCGCCGCCGAAAAAGAGGCTGGCAGCGCCACCCGAGAAATCGATCACGCTGTAAGGCTGACCGCTCTCGGCGACCACAAGCCCGCCAAGCCCCCAACCGTTTACAGCCTGCGCGGCGAAGCCATGCAGGTTGACAGCCTTGGGCAATTCGTATTGGAAGCTGACGGTGAAAACATGAGGCCGGTCGAAATCAGAGTTTCCGTAGCCAGTTCGGGGATTGAGCGGATCATTTCCGTTGTAGAAAAGTTGTGCGCCGCTCTCTTCATCGAGGCTGTGAGACCAGGTGTAGGAGCCAAACACGGAAAGCCCATGAGTCACCCTCTTGGTGACGTTGAACTGCAACGCGTTGTAATGAGACACGCCCTCGGCCTCGTTAAACTGAGAATTGGGATCAAAGCCGATGAAAGGCACGCGAAGAGATGCATTCCCCGTCGGGAACCCGGCAGTAAGAGTTTGCACCGCTTCAGCAGCCACGCCGGGAACGCTGTAACCGTAGGAATAGATTTCGCCGTTAATTGGGTTGGAGGGTGTCGCGACCCGCGCCTGATTGAATGGAATGGGAAGCACTTCATGCAGTCCGTGGTTTCCGACGTATGCGATTCGCAAGACCAAATCGTTTACGGGCTGCCATTGCACGTCGAGCGACCAATTTTCGGTATAGGGCAATTTGTTGCTCGGGTCATATCCACCAAAAAACAATGGCCCGCAGAAGGTCTGATTGGTTGCGATACAAAATGGTGTGGTCTGGTTTTTCAACTGCGCAATATTGGGGACCAGAGAAATAACACCGTTCAGACTGTTCGGAGGCGGAGGCGGAGCAGTGGTCCCGAATGGAACCTGAAAAGTCGCGGAGCCGTTAGCCAGGAAAGGCACCACGAAAGGCTGTTCGGTGGTCACCCCAAAAGGTCCGCTGATTCCGCCGCCGGAGCTTGGGGAGAGCAATGTGAAGTACTCGCCGCGGTCGTAATACAGACCAAATCCTGCCCGGACGACGAGGTTCTTGAGGAACCCAGGCGTCCAAGCCGCGCCGATGCGGGGAGCAAAACCCCACTGGCGGCCGGTTAGAGTAGAAGCACTGACGCCCTTTGTTCCAAAGGCTTTGTTATTGCCGGCGACGACCAGTCCGATATTATTCACCGTATCCGTCGTGGCATCGTATTGATAATTCTTGGGATAGAAGTTGGTCAGCATGCCATTCTTTTCGACCAGTGCGCCGTCCCAATCCCAACGCAAGCCCAGCTCTACGGTGAGATTGGACTTCACGCGAATATTATCCTCTGCGTACGTGCCAATTTGATTTGCGTGCATGTAGCGATTCGTAGCGCCGTTCAACAGCTCGGTGTTCGCTGAGAAGCACCCATTGTCCGGCGTACAAAGATTTCCCTGAGCGAAATCGAAGAAATTATCGAAACCAATGCTTCCCACTTCATTGTTCTTATTGATGATATTCAGCTGCGTGTAGTCCCACTGAAATCCGAAGCCCAGGGAGTGACGCCCGAGAACCCACAACAGCTTGGTGGAAGGCTCAAATTGATTCTGGAACACGCCGGCGTTTGCGAAATTAGAAGCAGCTCCGATACCAAGCGAGTTACCCAGATTTGCGTCGTCATTGCTGATGTTGATTCCGGGAAGCAGATTACTGCCGAAAAGGCTGATCCCGAAGTCGCTATTTCCAAATTGCTGTTGAGTGCTGGCGAATGCGACCTGACGCACAAATCCGAATCGTTGTGTCCAGGTCATGTTCGGCGAGAGAGTTCTGGTGTTTTCAACGGAAAACACTTGGGAACCTGCGCTCAACGTTTGCGGGAAACCCAGCGTATTGCTGACACCGAAGGGCGAAACGGTAGGGTCACGCTGATAATAGTATTTACCTGAGAGTCGGTCCTTTTCGTTCCAGTTATAGTCGATGTTCCCGTTCACCTGGTCAGCAGTGAACTGCGTGGTGGGACCCTGCACCAGGGAATCGTATCCTTGGGCGTTGGCGGTATTGGGATCCAGGATGGTGGGTGAGGGGAAGAGAAAGGCACCGCTCTTGGTTTTTGCATTCAAAATCGCCAGGGCCACAGGACTGATATTGGCAGCCGTGAGACAAGGGTTGGAGCTTGAGCCGCACGGGCCGTTTGGATTCTCATTATTCGCGACAGTTGCGATCGCATCGGCGGTCCGGGTATCGGTCAAACTGAGCGGCACATCGGCCCGCGAGACCGAGCCGTCCAGATCGCGAACGCGCTGCCCTTGATAGGAAGTAAAAAAGAACAACTTATCTTTAAGAATTGGACCGCCCAGCGTGCCCCCGAAATTATTGCGTTTCAGTGTAGGAACTTTTTGATTGGCTGGGATTGTAGGATCCGAATTGCGAAAGAACGGCGCGGCGTTCCACGCATCGGTCTGGTGATATTCGTACGCTTCTCCGTGCAGATCGTTGGTGCCACTCTTGGTCTGCAAAGAAATGTGGGCGCCACTGTAGGCGCCCTCGGATGCATCGTACATGGAAGTATTGACGTGAAGCTCTTCTATGGTTTCCGCGGGCGGCGTGGCCAGAGCCTGACCGATAGCACTATAGACCGACGTGCTGGTTTGGACTTCCCCGCCGGCGCTAAAGTTCTCACCGGTGTTTAGGACGAATCGGTTGGCGCTGACAGAGCTGGAAGATTTTCCGTTGAATAGATTGTTCGTATTGACGCCGTTGACGTCAAAGCTGTTGCTGCTATCGCGTTGTCCGTTCGCAAAAATGTTCTGGTTTCCCAAACCGGCATTGGTGCCGGAGCCGCTGAGAAGATCAGCACTGACGCCTGGACTTAGAATTGCCAGTTGCGTGAAGCTGCCAGTGCCCAGGGGAGTGGATTCAATGACGTCCGACAAAAGAACGTAACCGTTGGTGGTATCGAACTGGTTCAATAGCGGGGTGCCGGTCACTGTGACCGAGGTGTTGACTGAACCGGGCCGCAAGGACCCGTTCACGGTGGTGGTCAGGCCGCCTTGAACGAGAATATCCGAGTGCACTTCGCTGTTAAATCCATCCAGGGAAAAAGTTACGGAATATTTGCCGATAGGCAGCGCGGCGACCAGATACGAACCGTCGTCTCTGGTGGTCGCGGTGACTTCGAGGTTGGTGGCGCCGTTTTTTACTTTTACCGAGACTCGTCCGAGCACACCTCCGGTTGTGTCGCTTACCGCGCCGTTGATGGATCCGAGCGTTTGCTGCGCGTTGGCAATGCTGCTAGAAATGGCGAATAAACAGAAAAATGCAAAAAAACGAATCATTTTAATCATAGGAAGCTGAACCCACCCCTTAGGACGAACCCGAGATTATCCGCGCTGTTACGCGCGGGTCTTAATCAATCTGAATCGCTTGTTTGGCCAGCTCCGGGAGCTAGCCTCCATGCGCGGGAGTATATCCAAACTCAAGCCTTATCGAAATTTAATTTTCTGTGAACACTTGTCGCGGCGATGTATCCGGCGGGGAGTCATTTTTCGGCCTGGCATTGCGTCATTGCGTCGGCGCTACTTTACAGACCAGCCCGCTTTCTTTAGTCTTGAAGGACCATGTGGAACGTTGAACAGCGATTTGATCCGAAAGCCATTGAAAGCATGGCGGCCCTCGGCTTTGCCGTGGGCAGGACGCGCGGCGTGGTGCGCGTGGAAAAATACGGCTGCGGAGCGGAATTTCGCCAAGGCACTGATGGAAAATTCCAGCTCACCGTGCTCCCCACCATCATGGTCAAGGGAAAGTTCGTGCGGCTCTGGGATGCCGGTTACCAGAAATTTCTGCTCACCGACGATGGCCTGAAACTGCCTGCTCTGGCCACACATCTCCAAAATCTGCGCAAGTTCAACGAAGAGCTGCGCACCGCGCTTAACGTGCCCACTTTTTACAACGAAGCTCTCGGATCGGTCAGCCAGGTTTCCGTGTACGACCGCGTTAAAGGCCGTGTGGGTGACATTCCAGACGAAACGGTCGGCGCGCACAGCCCCACTTCCGGCCACTGAGCTGGACGCATTCACCGCGCCAGGAGTTCCCACTGGCAGCAAATTCGGTTTTTCGGGCATCTATGGTAGTACCGAGCTTAAAAATCGGAGTGAATCCTGGAGAGTCCCTGCAATGCCGCGTATCGTCGCTTACATGGATGATCTGTTTTTCCAGATGAAACTGGCCGAAACCGCCAAGCACCTTGCGCTGGAAGTAAAAGTTGCGAGCACTGCGGAATCCTTGCTGCAGTTACTCGATCCGCCGCCCGAATTGGTGATCGTCGATTTGAACGCACGCTCGCAACCGCTGGCAGCCATGCAGCAGTTGCGTAACCTCCAGCCTAAGCTTCGCGTGATTGGATTTTTGTCTCATGTGCAAACCGACCTGGCCCAGCAAGCGCAAGCCGCCGGATTCGATGAGGTTATGCCGCGCTCAAAGTTTTCCATCAACCTGCCCGATATTCTCGCGTCGGCTGTAACAAAGAATGGAAAGAATGACTCGTAAGTATTTTCTAGTCGTGATTTCGGCTTTTGTCCTTGCGCTGAGCACACCGTTCCAAGCCCTCGGCCAGCAGTCCAGTTCGCGGCCTGATTCGCCGACTTCCGCAACGTCAGCGACGGCGCCGCCATCATCAGCCGAGCGCGCTGCCGCTCCGGACGCGCCTTCTGTGGCGCTGCGCGATCTGCTGGCCGCCGCATGCGCTCACGACGAGCCGTCGTTTGAAAAATTCCTCACCGCGCGCAATGCGCAATCCTTTTCTCAACTCGCCCCGGCAGCGCGCACCGAACTCATGAAGCGCTTCGTCCTTCTCGATGGCGCCGGCAAGCCAACGCTTTCCTCCAACCCATCTGGCCGTCCCGACATTCGCTGCACCACCCCCGATGGCGCCGCCGACATTCAACTGGGTGGCGTCGAACTGCACGACAATATCGCGCTTCTTCCGCTGGATATCCGCGACGTTTCCGAACTCGGTGGCGGCGACCCGCATCACATTCTGATGGGCATGGTGCGCGAGAATTCTTCCTGGAAAATTCTGTCGCTGGGCATGCTGTTTCTGGATTTGCCGTCTCTCGAAATCGAATGGGACCAGGCCTCTATCGGCAGCAACGAAAGTAATGCTTTGAACGATTTGAAAATCATGGCGCGGGCAATCGAGAATTACCGCCTCACATATTCGCGTCTTCCTGAGTCTCTGGCCAAGTTAGGCCACGCTTCCAAAGCTTCCGCGGAAGCGGCCGGATTGTTGGATGCCGATTTGGTCGCGGGAAAAAGTAACGGCTATGTTTTTCGCATGGTCATTGCTGGCGCCAATGAGATTGGCGCTCCCGCGCAGTATGAACTCTCCGCCACTCCCGCAAGCTATGGCCGTACCGGGAAGCTTTCCTTTTTCCGTGACGCCAAGGGCGTTTTCCACGCCGCTGACCACCAAGGCGGAGTCGGCCACTCGATCGATCCTGTCGTCGAATGACTGGAAAATAATTCACGCCGCAAGCAGATTGTCACTTTTACGAAACGGCGAGACTGTTCCGTCTTGTCTTCTTTGTGCAATCACCGCACAATCAGCCAGGGTCATTCTTCCGGTTTCAGTTCACTCAATTGCGGTTCTCGCTCAGGCCAAGGATGTTGGGCGCAATGCGGTCACGGTTGAGTTGACCGCTCTGCCGGTCATAATTAGGTTGTTCGCCCTGCCTACAGGATTGACAGGAGATCCGGCCATGTCAGGCTCAATAGAAGACAAGCGTACCGATCCTCGCGTGCCACTCATTGCTGCCGTGGAAGTCACCGAAGTCGCCACGGGCACTCGCCTCAATTCGCGCACCAGCGACATCAGCCGCACCGGTTGCTATATCGATACTCTCAATCCCACGCCTGTGAAGACAATAGTCCGCGTGCGCTTAACCCACGCGGGCGAGGAACTGGAACTTCCCGCGCGCATTGTGTACGTCAGTCCAGGTTTGGGAATGGGCGTTCGCTTCGACGAAGATTTGTCTCCCGCTCAAATTGCTTGCCTCGATCGCTGGCTTTCCGGCGCGAAGTAGAGTTCTTCAATCGCGTTGTTCGAACGCTCGCAGGAGGACGAGTCTGCTAACCCGCGCTATTGCGCGCAACATTTGCCGCTGTGTGCTTTTGGCGATACCATCTTTGTTCTTCTCATGCGCCCATTGGGTACTTCCATTCGCCGGGCTCTCTGCTTCTTCGCATGCCTCGTCCCTTTTTTTTTCGCGCCCCCGTCTGTTGCGCAGGATGAACCTCCACCCCCTCCGCTTCCCGTTTTTGAATTTCATAGCGGCTTCTGGCTCAATCTCCACCACACCCTTTACAGGATTGCCCGCTCGCAGCGCGTTGGAAGCTCCACGGCGAATCCGGCGGGATCAAACACAGGAATCGTGAACCTGTCGCCCGGCGAACAGCGAGTCTGGTCCTCGGCAATTTCTTATTACTCGAAAACCTACGCCGACAGCGACATCACCGTCAGCCTGGAAATGATTCTCATCAAAAACCAGCTGGAAGACTTTGAAACCTGCGCCGATCTTGCAGGCAACAAGAAAAAATCCTGCGATGCCGGACTCCCGGCGAAACTCACCGAAGCGCTCGACGCCGCGGCTCCGGTCTACCGCGCGCGCCTTTGGCCGGAGCACGACCGCGCCAACCGCCGCTGGATTTCCGCCGTGGCTCCACTCGTTCGCCGAAACGGACTCGATCTCGCCCACCGCCTCGCTGAAATTTATCAGACCAACTGGCCCAAGGATCGCATACGCGTGGATGTCACGACCTACGCCGGTTCCACGGGTGCCTCTACTACGCTCGATCCGCTTCGTGTCACCGTGTCCAGCACCGATGCGCGCAATCAAGGACCGGAAGCCCTTGAAGTTCTCTTCCACGAGGCTTCGCATGGCATCGCCGATTCCGTGCAGGATGCCATCTTTCGCGAGTGCCGCCAGCGCGAAAAACCAATCCCGCGCGATCTCTGGCATGCATTGCTTTTTTACACGACCGGAGAGTTGATTCGCCCGCTCGCGCTCGACAGCAGCGGCTCGCCTTCCGCTTCGTCTCCTGCCAATTCGTCCACGGGATACGTTCCCTACGCGGTTCGCGAAGGCCTGTACAAACGCGGCTGGGAAAATTATCTGCGCCTCCTGACCGAATACTGGCAACCTTACCTCGACGGTCGCGTCACCTTCGACGACGCCATCGCTCACATGGTCTCCGCCTTGTGAGAATATCTTTTTCATTCACTTGCCGCTCTGAGGTGCGCCCGTGAAAGCGGACCTAGGCTGTTTCGCTCGACGATCGGCTGTTGCCAGCCTGCTTGCGATGTTCTTATCGACACCGCACTCTCTCGCTCAATCTGCGTCGCAAAACAGATCCGATTCCGGCGACCTGATCCTCATCAACGGTAAAATCATAACCGTCGACGAAAAAGACTCCATTGCGCAGGCGCTCGCCATTCACAACGGAAAAATCCTTGCTGTTGGCACTAACGAAGAAATCCGCAAAATCGCTGGCAAAGACGCGCGGGTGATCGACCTGCATGGCCGCACCGCAACTCCCGGTCTGATTGATGCGCACTGCCATTTCGACGAAACGGCCGCCATCTACGGAATCGAGCTCAGCAAAATAACCAAGATCAGCGAAGCTGTCGAACTGGTTCGCCAGAAAGTTGCTGCACAGAAACCGGGCGAGTGGATCCAGGGATCTGGCTGGGACGAAGGTAAACTCGCAGGGGCGCGCTACATTACCGCCGCCGATCTGGACAAAGTTGCGCCCGATCATCCCGTCTGGCTCACACACACTACTGGCCACTACGGCGTAGCAAACTCTTTTGCCCTTCGCCTGGCCAAAGTTTCGTCAGATACGAAAGATCCCAAAGGCGGAACAATCGATCGCGACTCCAGTGGCCGTCCAACTGGCGTTTTAAAAGAAGAAGCCATGGCACTGGTTACCTCGCTGATTCCTCCCTACAGCAAAGAGCAACATCGCAACGGCGTTCTAAAGATGATGGCTGACTTCAACAGCGAAGGCATGACCGCCGCGAAAGATCCGGGCATTGAAAGCGAGCGCTGGGATATTTATCAGGAGCTCTTGCGACAAAATAAATCCACTGTCCGTATTTTTGCGCTGCTCTATGGTGGACGCGACATGGAATCCGCTCGAGCCACTTTCGCGCGCCTGCAAGCGCAACCAAAACCGCCCCAGTCGTTCGGCGACGGAATGCTGCTGTCTGGCGGCGTCAAACTTTATATGGATGGCAGTGGCGGCGGGCGCACCGCCTGGGTTTACGATCCATGGTTCCGGAACCCCACCGAAATCGACGCCGGCAACACCGGTTATCCCAATATCGATCCGCCGGTCTATCGCGAAATGGTCAAACTCTTCCACGATGCGGGCATTCACGTCAGCACTCACGCGGTCGGCGATCGAGCGATCGACTGGGTCGTGGATACTTATTCCGACCTCCTGAAAGAAAAGCCCATCAAAGGCCTGCGTCACGGCGTCATTCACTGCAACATTCCCACCGACCACGCCATGGACGCCATGGCTCGAATGCAACGCGAATACGATGCCGGATATCCGGAAACGCAAGCGCCATTCATGTGGTGGATCGGCGACATTTACGCGACATCCTTCGGCGCGAAGCGGGATCAGCGCCTCATGCCCTACAAAACCTATACGCAAAAGCACATTATCTGGGCAGGCGGGTCGGACTATTTCGTTACGCCATTCCCGGCTCGCTATGGCCTATGGGCTTCCGTCGCTCGCAAGACATTAAAAGGCGTCTACGGCGAGCAGCCCTTCGGCACCTCCGAATCCGTTGACATCCACACTGCTCTCAAGTCCTACACGATCTGGGCCGCGCGCCAATTGTTCCTGGAAGACCGCATCGGCTCCCTTGAACCCGGCAAAGACGCGGACATCGCTGTATGGGACCGCGATCCTTACTCCATCCCCTCCGACGACGTCAAAGACATCCGCTGCGAACTGACTCTCCTGCGCGGGAAAGTCGTATACACCGCTCCCAGAAGCAAATAAAGCGCGCTCTCGTTTACTGGGAACTCCAATCAGTCGATTCTTGTATCTTTCTTTGTACCGAGGAGTACAATCCGCCCATTCGCCCGTGGTGATCGTCACAATCTGACGGAGGTACTCGATGCCTCGGATTCGCACTGTCCGAGTTGTACTTTCCCTTATTCCCTTACTTCTTGCCGCAACTGCAGCATTACCGCAGCCTCCGCAAAAGCCTGCGGTGGCTTTAACCGGTACGATTTTCTCTGACGGGACCAACCAACGCATTGCACGCGCAAGCATCGCCTTGTGCGATGAGGGCGGGATCGTCTTGCAGGAGTCGCCGGCCGACGAGGGCGAGTTTTCTTTCAAGGGCCTTCATCCCGCGCATTACATCCTCAAAGTGCAGGCTACTGGTTTTGACTCCGTGGGGCTGCACATTGATTTGACCTCGACTTCGCAGCGCGGGCTTTCCGTGATGCTCAAGCCGGCGCGAATTTCGCAACCGCCTGCTTCGCAGGGCCAAACAATTTCTGCCCACGAACTAGCCATGGCAGAGTCGTCGCGCGATCTGCTCGCTTCGGGAAAGAAAAAGCTGTACACGGAAAAGAATGCCGAGGCCGCATTGAAGGACTTTCAATCCTCGCTACAAAAATCGCCGCAATTCTATGAAGCGCACTACCAGGCCGGCATGGCTTATCTCTTTCTGCAAAGTCCCGCCGAAGCCGAAAAAGAGTTTCGCAAGTCGGTGGACCTCAGCCAAGAACAGTACCCGGACGCGGACATCGCCCTCGGCACAATCTTGCTCGAACGTGGCGAGACCAAGGAAGGCGAGACGCTTCTGCGCGAGGGGCTGGCGTTGCATCCCGGTTCCTGGCAAGGGCAATACGCACTGGGAAAAATGGAACTGTCGCGCGACCATGAGGACGTTGCCTTGGCGTTGGCGCGGCAGGCCGCAGCTCTCGCGCCAAACCAGCCCGTTGTTTACCGTCTGCTTGCCGTCATCCACCTGCGCCAGAAAAACTATGCCGCCCTGCTTACCGACCTCGATGCCTATCTCCAACTCGATCCGGACAGCCCGGCCGGCTTGCGCGCAAGGGAGCTCCGCGCCCAGGTAGAAAAACAAGTAGGCGCCGCATCAGGATCAACGGTCTCGGCCAAGGAGTAGAAAGGCCGCGTCGCCCGAAACATTCACTTCGTTCCCTACGTATCCTCAAGCATGATAAACCTCGATAACGCCCGCCCGCGCCTGCCGGCCCTCACCTCTTTACGATTCTTCGCGGCACTGCACGTCGTGTTCTTCCATTTTTTGGCGTTTAAGATTCTTACGAGCCAGGGCTGGTTTGGGCAGATTTCCTCCATTGGCTACGTCGGAGTGAGTTTTTTCTTCGTGCTTTCCGGGTTCATCCTGGTTTATACCTACGCCGGCCGCGACATCTCGGCTGGAGCTTTCTGGCGCGCCAGGTTTGCCCGCATCTATCCCGCCTTAGCCTTCTCTTTGCTGCTCACCGGCCCGTTCTTTTTCTACGCTGCCTTGAAGTTAAACGTGCCCTTTTTTGCCTGGTCTTCCGCACACTTAAAATTGGTTACGTTCCTGGTGCTGTTCCTGCTGCAGGCATGGGTGCCGTTCGCCGCCCTCGCTTGGAATCCGGTGGCGTGGAGTCTTTCGGATGAGTCGTTCTTCTACCTGCTTTTTCCCTTTTTGAAAAAGCGAGTTCTGAACATGGGCGTTCCGGGCCTGCTGTCGCTCGGGTTCGCATGTTGGGCCCTCAGCCTTGGCATCAGCTGGACTTATGTGCTCCGCAATCCAGACCATTTGCAGGTCATGGACGCGGATGCATTAAATGCCTTCTGGATGAATGCCGTAAAGTTTCATCCATTGGCGCGATTGCCGGAATTCCTGCTGGGAATGGCGTGTGGTGCCGCCTTTTTGAAGTCCAGGAACGAGGCGAAACCCGAAAACGATGCAAAATTGGCGCTGTCGCTGGTGCTCGCAGGCCTGCTGCTTGCCGCAACGGTTGCGCACTATTCCGCGCGGATACCCTATCCGGTGCTGCACACTTCATTGCTGGCGCCGGCATTTGCTGCCATCATTTACGGTTTTGCGTTGCGGCCCGCTTGGGGAGCGCCGCTCGCCTGGAAGCCGCTGGTATTTTTAGGTGACGCCAGTTACAGCCTGTACCTTCTGCACTCATTCTTTCTGGGGCCTTTCTTTTACACGCAGACCGGAGTGCCCAGGCACCGTGGCCTAAGTTGGTATTTCCTTTATTTCGTAATCATTCTGGGAATCTCAGGATTGGTGTACCGATTCGTTGAAGAGCCCTCCCGCCGAAAATTGCGCGGCAAGCAATCGCTGTCCGCGCTTCCTGCGACAGGCGAACCGTCAACCGCAAGCGGTGTTTCGCCGGCAACCGCATCCAGCTAAGGTGCCGGAAGGATGTTGCCGCGCCGATCGTCGGCGAAACCGCAATCGCTTACGATGCCTTCTGCACGAACAATCCTGAAAAGTTCTGCCGATAACGATAAAAGAGAAAGAACCACAGAATCGTCACCACCACCGCCAGCTGCGCAGCCGCTGGATGTAAAAGCAGGTGATACAAGATCATATTCACGATCACCGGCCCCAGCAACGTTAATGCCAGCGGCACATATCGGTTCACTAGCAGCAACACCCCTCCCACAATCTGCACCGCACAAATAAACCAAACATAGTGCGACTGGAAAAGCGCCAGCAGGAACTGTCCCGCCAGTCCGGTCGGCAATGGCGCCTTAAGAAACGGGAAAAACCCGTTCAATCCAAAAAATACAACAATCACTCCCATCAAAACGCGCGCAATGATCACGGCAATCTTCATCGCATCTCCTTCTCATCTCGAGAATCGCAATGGATTTACACGGCGGGCTGATAACGGCTACCTAAAGTTAATCATGCTTGAACCGCGGCTTGCATCAAGTGTTTGCCAATTTTGTCACTTTGCCGGCGTGGCCCTTACCAATCGCGAGCAATCAAGCCGGCAACGATTCCCAGGGCCGCCACTGTTGCGTACGCTGCGCCAGCCAATCTCCAAGAAATGGTTTTCCCCAGCACCGACAACGAAAATACGCTGATAATTCCCAGCGTGCACAAAATCGCCACCACGTACGGCATCGGCGCTCCGTGCGTCATCGCGATATACGCAATCGCCACATCAAACGCCATCGGCACCGGCAGGAACGCTCCTACCAACGCCACCAGCACGATTCCGCCAATGCTTGCCGGCACGATGATGGCCTGCGGCGGCAGCAACTCGATCACCATGGCACCGAGCACCGCTCCCAGGATCATCAACGGAAACGCCACGCGGAACACATACCAGAAGCTTTTCGCGTATGACCGCACTACGTTTACGATAGCCTGCCGCCAAGTCTCCGCCATCGGAATGTCGATCGGGCACGTATAGGACTTCTCTTCTTCCCGCGAAGCTGCCGCCGGCGCAAATACAAAAATCAAAAACAGCACCGTCGCCAACTTCAACAACGCCACCCGCGCCGGAAACAACGCAAACGTCATCGCCAGCACCACCACATTCAAAGCCGGAGAAGCGAACATTGCCGCCAGCACCGATTCCCTACTCATCCCGGCCGCATAAAGTCCTCGCGCAATCGGCGCCACGCAATTCGTGCACACCGCCATCGGCATTCCCGCCGCTGCTCCAAAAAGCGTATTCAAATATTTCGAGCCCGTCCGGCGTCGCGGCACCATCGCCAGAAACACCAGCGCCGCCGGCCCAAACAAAAACGAAAACGTCATCCCAATCCGATTCGCGTCCAGCCAATTGACCGTCGTCCGCCAGACCCGCACCCGCAGCGGCATGGTTCGGTCCAACTGATACACGGCCCCAAAAGTCAGTGCCCCCGCCGCTTTCACCTGCGTTCCCGCGTGATACCTCTTCAGCAGCGCTGGATACCGTGAATCCACCCAAAACACAGTGCCAATCACGGCCATCAAGAGCACCGCCAGCGTTCGGCTGCGCCAAGCCCCAGCGCTCGTAGTAATTATGCCCACACTCAATGCAGGATTTTGCGCGGACACGGTCCCCTCCAGGAAATCGCGCTCAAAAAGTGGCGTAACCTTATTCCGTTCCAGGCCTGTTCGGAATAGTAGGAAACCACTACGGCAATGCGTCGCCCGTGGCAAGGTCGACTTCGCCTCTGCTTGCCACCGTACATCTGGCCGCAACATCTGGCCGCAGCACTGGCCCGCCCCGACACTCCTGTGTTAACCTTCTTTCCGCAAACAGCAAAGACCCGGCACAGCGCCACGCAAGTTCCCGACGTAGCCCGGGTCCTCTCTTCCCGTTTCTGGCATCGCTCCGTAGGGATGGGCGTCTTTACACGTGGCCGCTGAGGCAAAAGGAAGCACGACCCACATGTCAGCACGTATCGCAGCGCTCAAATCTGGCGAACAAACCGTCGAAATCAAGCTCGCTCACTCACCGGACTCCGACGACGCTTTCATGTTCTACGCTCTGGCTACGCACAAGCTTCCCACTCCCGGCTACAAGTACACGCACGTGCTCTCCGACATTCAGACTTTGAACGAAGCCGCGCTCACCGAGACCTACGACGTCACTGCCGTCAGCTTCGCCGCCTATCCTTCCATTCGCGATAAATACATTCTTGTGGATTGCGGAGCCAGTTTCGGCGAAGGCTACGGCCCTATCGTCGTCGCCGCAAAATCAATGAAGAAAGAAGACATCAAGGGCAAGCGCATCGCCGTTCCCGGCTTGAAAACCACGGCTTATCTTTCTCTCAAACTTTACGAACCAAATTTCGAAGCCGTCGTCATGCCCTTCGATAAAATTCTCGATGCGGTGCAAGACGAACTCGTTGACGCCGGCTTGCTGATTCACGAAGGCCAGCTGATGTACGGGAAGATGGGCCTGCACAAGGTTCTCGATCTCGGAATCTGGTGGCAGGAACAGACCGGAATGCCTCTGCCGCTTGGCGGCAACGCGGTCCGCAAAGCGCTCGGTCCAGAGCTTGGCCGCCTGATTTCCAAAATCATTCGCGACAGCGTCTCCTACGGCCTCGACCATCGCGAAGATGCGCTGAAATACGCCATGCAATTCGCGCGCGACATGGAAACCGAACTAGCCGACCAATTCGTCGGCATGTACGTAAACAAATGGACCCTCGGCTACGGTGAAAAAGGAAAGCGAGCCGTCCAGGAGCTCATCACCCGTGGAACCCAAGCAGGAATCCTCCCAGGCCCGGACACGGTTGAGTTCCTTGCCGAAAACTAGCCTTAGCCGGCACGATACTGGGAATTTTTCGCTTCCATGAACCGACGATTTTTTCTACCACTCCTTTTTCTGCCGGCCGCCGCAGCTTTTTCTTTCCTGACATTTGGCGCTCTTCCGACTGCGCATGCCCAAGATGCCGCGGAATACAAAGCTGGTGCCGATTCGGAAAAAACCTGGCCCAAGGAAGCGGTGCGCGGGGCTCACGGCATGATCGCAACGGACGAGGAACTTGCGTCGCGCGCGGGCGTGGAGATTTTGCAACGCGGCGGGAATGCGGTGGACGCCGCGGTGGCTACGGCGTTTGCGCTGGCCGTGGTCGAGCCTGCAGCCGGAAATATCGGCGGCGGCGGATTCATGTTGGTGCGCATGGCCGATGGCCGCGCCAGTTTCCTCGACTATCGCGAAGTTGCTCCGGGCAAAACGACGCGCGATATGTATATTAAGCCGGACGGAAAACTGGACGAAGTCGCTTCGGTCATCGGATACAAATCGGTAGCCGTGCCTGGAACCGTGGCGGGATTGGAACTAGCCCTCAAAAAGTACGGAACCATGAAACTTGCCGAGGTGATGGCGCCGGCGATTCGCCTGGCGGAAAACGGCTACCCCGTCAGCGCGAAACTGGCGCGTGAATTCGCGGAAGAAAAGAAATATCTGCAGAACTTTTCCGTAAGCAGCAGGATTTTCTTGAAGAATGGAGAAATGTTCACAGCGGGTGAAGCATTGCGCCAGCCGGAACTTGCCGCCACGTTGAAACGCATCGCGAAGAACGGCGCGGCGGAATTCTATCGCGGCGAAACCGCGCGCATGCTGGTGAGTGATATGGACGCGCTGGGCGGCCTGATCACCATGGACGATCTTGCGCAGTACCAGCCGAAAGTGCGCGAAGCGTTACGCGCGAAATATACGATTGATGGGCACAGCTGGGAAGTTCTATCGTCGCCGCCGCCAAGTTCCGGCGGAGTCGCGATGATCGAAGCGCTGAATATGCTGAAAAACGTTCCACTGAAAAGCTGGGACGATTTGGACAGCGTGCACATGGTCGCGGAAACCATGCGCAGGGTATTTGCGGACCGCGCCGCGTACCTGGCTGATCCCGATTTCACGAAAGTTCCGGTGGACGGACTAATCAGCGGGTGTTATGCGAAGGAGCTGTCGGCAACGATTGATCCGAAACGCGCTTCGGCCAGCAAAACCATTCATGCAGGGGAACCGCATGTTTGCGGCGAAGAAGCTCGGAATGTTGTCCCACAGGAAATCAGCTTGAATGACGGGCCGCATACGACCCATTTTTCAGTGGTGGACTCGGCAGGAAATGCCGTTGCTAGCACAACGACGCTGAATGACAGTTACGGTTCGCATGCGACATCGAGTGCTGGATTTTTGCTGAATGACGAAATGGATGACTTTACGACGCAGCCGGGCGTGCCGAACGCGCTCTTTGGGCTGATCCAGTCGGATGCAAATGCAATCGCGCCCGGTCACCGCCCGCTGAGCTCGATGACACCGACGATTTTGCTGCGCGACGGAAAATTGAGTTTTGTGACCGGGTCGCCTGGCGGGCCAACCATTATTTCTGCCGTGTTGTTGACGGTGATCAACTGGATGCGGCTTGGGATGGACGCTCAGGCGGCCATCAATGCGCCGCGGTTCCATCATCAATGGATTCCGGATCGAATTTTAATGGAACAGCAATTCCCTGCTTCGATCGAGCAGGGATTGAACGCCATGGGCCACGCCACCAAGCGCCGCGGGCACATTGGCCTGGTAAACGCCATAGGTATAGATTCGCAAACTGGCCAAAGATTAGGGGCGGCAGACCCTCGCGATGAAGGCTCTGCCGTGGGATACTAACGGCGCATTCCAGCCCCCGAAGTTAGACTCGAACGGCGAGCCCAAGCCACCATGCAGAAAATTCTGTCCACGTACCTGTTTGTTTCGCGCAAATTGAACGCGGATTTGCTGGCACAAATCAACGCGCACGGGTTCTCGGCGCTCGAGGTTTTCTGCTCACGCGCTCATTTTGATTACGGTTCGAAGCAGGAAATTCAGGCTCTGAAATCGGCCCTGGAAGCGAACCGCATGACGCTGAGTTCGCTGCACGCACCGACCAGCAAGGACCTAAGCGCGACGCGCGAAAGCGGAACTCCACTTTCGATCTGCGAAGTAGAAAGAGTTCGCCGTATTGAGGCCATGGACGAATTCAAACGCGCGATCGATGTTTCGGAAGATTTGCCGTTCTCTCGAATGGTGCTGCACATGGGCGGTTCGCGCGAAACCGCCGACCCTCGCAAGCGCGACGCGGCGTTTAGTTCGCTGGAGCATCTGGTGCTGCACGCGCACCACGCTGGAGTGACCCTGGCAGTGGAAAACACCACCAGCGAGATGGGCGATCCGGCCTATCTGCGGGCTTTCGTCGACGAAACTCGCCTTACTGGCCTGCGCTTCAACTTCGATATCGGCCACGCGAATCTCACCGATGGCGTGGCCGAGGAGCGCATCGAAAAGAGCCTCGCGCCGCTGCAAGATCTTGTCGCGTCGGTGCATTTGCACGACAATCACGGGGAAAAAGACGAGCACCTGCCGCCGTACGACGGATCGATTGATTGGAACGCGGCGATTCCGTTGCTGAGGTCCACGCCTATCGAAGACATCCCGATTGTGGTCGAGTTGAAGGAAAAGTTTGGACCAGATGCGCCGTCCGCAGCAGAGCATTTGGCCGCTGCGAAGGTATCATTTGAGAAATTCGAGAACGCGTGGTAGTGGTCACTCGCCCAATTCCCAACGAATCCGCAACGAACTGATATTCGCGACCTAATTCCCTTCCGAAACCCACTAGAACCCTTCAAGTGATGATAGAGTTCTGGGCCGAATGGACGAATGGGCGCGAAGAAAAGTTCGCGCAATCGCAGGAGTCTGACATGAAGAAATTGAGATGGTATCTGGCAGGAATCTCTACTTCTTTGATTTTGATCTCGGTGGCTGTGTGTCCCGCGCGGGCGCAGGAGAAGGGTCCGGCGGTGGGGGCGTTTGAGTCGCACGGCGATGTGGGAAGAGTATTGCATCCCGGATCGGTAGAGTATGACGCTGCCAAGCGGAGCTACAGCATCGCCGGTAGCGGCGAGAATATGTGGCTCGGCGCGGATGCGTTTCAGTTTGCGTGGAAGAAAATGTTTAGCGACGCGACGCTCTCGGCGGACATTTCGTTTTTGGGCAGCGGCGGAAACGCGCACCGCAAAGCTGTACTAATGGTTCGGCAGAGCCTGGATTCCGATTCGGTGTACGTGGATGTGGCGCTGCATGGCAATGGATTGACCGCGCTGCAGTTTCGGGATGAAAAGGGCGGCATCACGCAGGAAGTGCAATCGCAAATTTCCGCACCGGGCCGCGTGCGGATCGAAAAACATGGCGCGTACTTCACGATGTGGCTGGTTGGGCCGGATGGCAAATTGGAAATGGCTGGTGGCTCGCCCAAGATCGAACTGAAAGAACCCTTTTATGTGGGAATCGGCGTATGCAGCCACGATAAAGATGTTGTGGAACGAGCTGTTTTTTCTAATGTGGAGTTAACGACGGAGCCGATCAACGCGGCTGCCAAACTTGCTCCGGCAACTCTTTATAGCGTGCTGGAGACGGTGTCTATCGATTCGGGGGATCGCAGGGCGGTTTACGTTTCCGCCGGGCGGTTCGAAGCGCCCAACTGGACGCGCGACGGCAAAGCCTTTTTGTTCAATCGCGATGGAAAGATTCTGCGGCTCGCCGTAAATGGCGGAACGCCGGAGACGATCGACACGGGATTTGCTCATCAATGCAACAACGACCATGGAATTTCGCCGGACAGCACGTTGCTGGCGATCAGCGATCAATCACAAGAAGAGCACGACTCCCTCGTTTATGTAGTGGCGATGGATGGTGGCACTCCGCGACGCGTTACCAAGAATTCGCCATCGTACTGGCATGGCTGGTCGCCGGATGGAAAAACGCTGGCATTCGTCGGACAACGCAACGGCGATTTTGACATTTACACAATTCCCGTCACGGGCGGCGAAGAAACCCGGCTGACGACAGCGCCAGGCCTCGACGACGGACCGGAATATTCGCCGGACGGGCAGTACCTTTATTTCAATTCCGAGCGCACCGGGCACATGCAGATTTGGCGAATGAAGGCAGACGGCAGCCTGCAGACGCAAGTCTTTTCCGACGGCTACAACAACTGGTTCCCGCACATTTCGCCGGATGGAAAGTGGATGGTGTTTTTGAGCTTCGACAAATCGGTCGTCGGACACCCGGAGAATAAGGACGTAATGCTGCGGCTGATGTCGCTCCCGGATGGCAAGATCAAAATTTTGGCAAAATTATTCGGCGGGCAGGGCACGAATAATGTTCCGTCCTGGTCGCCGGACAGCAAACAAATTGCGTTTGTGAGCTATTCGATTGTTGCTATAGGGCCGAAAAAATGAAGCGGTAGAACTAGAAACGCCGCGAAGTCATACTGCTCCGCGGCGTTCGTTAAATGAACGAACTGCGATTCGGCCTACTGGCCCACGTATTGGGCGTGCACATAGACGCCGGTTTGGGAGTTGTACACCAGATACCACCCGGGATGGTCGGGATCGTCGTACACGACAAAATTATCGCCCGGGCAATCCCAGCACCAGTCGGCGGCGAGAGACCAATCAAATGAGGCGATCTCAAAGGAAAACCCGCCCGGGAACCAGAAGCGGCGATGATCGCGGTCGAATCGCTCCACGTGATAGCGGTATGATGGGCCGAAGTGTTCGAAGTGTCCATGTTCAAAAGGATGAGCGATGACGTATCGCTTGTCGTTCGGCGCGTCGTGCCCATACCAATGATCATTGTTTACGTGCGGAACGCTGTTGACGCGACCACCTTCGTGGCGTTCGACTTCCGGTTTCGCGTGGGCGTCGCGGGGAGGCGGCGATGCCTGCGGAATATGTCCTTGATTGGCGTGAACTTCGTGATGCTGTTCCCCATGTTGGGCGAGCGCGGGGAGCGCCACGAAGAGTGCCAGCGCCAACGGAACTGCGAAGCGAATCTTCATCGTCGTAATTCCTCCTAAATCTTCGAATGAACAGGTGTCGACGCAAGGTAAGTTCAGCGACCGTACACCACTGAGGGTCCCAACTGTGCGACGTTTGCAGAGCCCGGATGGGTACAACGAGATTCCTGTACAAAGAATGGGTTTACTCGAATCTGATAAACTGCTGGTTTGCCGACAGGATGACGAAACAGACCATGACCACCATAACGATCGAACAGGCGGATAAGTACGACAGTCAGGAAGTGACGATTCAGGGCTGGCTTTATAACTTGCGCGAGTCTGGGAAATTATTGTTTCCGATTTTTCGCGACGGGACCGGTGTGATTCAGGGCGTGGTTTCATTGAAGGAAAACCCAGAGGCGTTTGCGGCGCTGAAGGGACTGACACAGGAGTCGAGCGTGATTGTCACCGGGAAAATTCGCGCGGAGCAGCGCGCGCCAGGCGGCTACGAGCTGGGTGTAACTGCATTAAAAGTATTGCAAAGAGTCTCTGAAGAAACGCCATATCCGATTCAGCTGAAAGATCATGGTGTGGATTTTCTGCTGGACCAGCGGCATTTGTGGATTCGAACGCCGCGGCAGGCGGCGATTCTGCGAATTCGCGCCGAAGCAATCCGCGCGGCGCGCGAATTCATGGACGGGCAAGGCTACACGCTTACGGATGCGCCGATGTTTACGCCCGCGGCGTGCGAAGGGACTTCGACGCTCTTCGAAGTAAATTATATTGACGACCAAAAAGCTTACCTCACGCAGAGCGGACAGCTATACGCGGAAGCGATTGCCATGGCGCTGGGCAAGGTGTATACATTCGGTCCGACGTTTCGCGCGGAAAAATCAAAGACGCGGCGGCACCTGACGGAATTCTGGATGCTGGAGCCGGAAGCGGCATTTGTCGATTTCGAAGGGGCGATGTCGCTGTCGGAAGGGCTGGTTAGCGCCATCGTGCAGGGTGTAGTGAAAAATAAAGCGCGCGAGCTGGAAACGCTGAAGCGCGACATCACAAAACTGGAAAAGATAAAGCCGCCCTTTCCTCGCATCAGCTACGAAGAAGCGGTCGCGGTGCTGAACCAGAAAGGCAATCCCGCCAAATTTGGCGATGATTTTGGCGCTGACGAGGAGACGATTGTATCGAGTTCGTTCGACCGGCCGGTTTTGATTCACCACTATCCAACCCCGATCAAGGCGTTTTATATGCAGCCGGACGCACAACGGCCGGAATTGGCGCTGGCGTTTGACATGATTGCGCCGGAAGGCTACGGTGAAATTGTTGGCGGCAGCCAGCGCATCCATGACTACGATTTACTGGTTAAACGATTGAAAGAACACAACTTACCGCAAGAGACATTCCAGTGGTACTTGGATTTGCGGCGCTTTGGAAGCGTGCCCCATTCGGGATTTGGACTGGGCCTGGAACGCACGGTGGCCTGGATTTGCGGGACCGAGCACATTCGCGAGGTCATCCCCTTCCCGCGCATGATTTACAGGGTGTATCCTTAACCCGGGTAGCTTGACCTTCCTGCAGTGCCGTACATTTTGAATCGGTTATAGCGGCCGCCTTTCGAGGCGGGCGCTTTTCTGGTCACTGATCTCTGGTCACTAAACGGAGTTTCCTCCTATGCCACAAAAAGTTCGCATCATTGGTGTGCCCATGGACCTGGGCCAGAGCCGCCGCGGCGTGGACATGGGGCCGTCGGCGCTCCGCGGTGCAGGACTGCAGGCTGCGATCAAGAAGCTGGGCCACACCGTCGAGGATATCGGCAACCTGGAAGTGAAGCAGCCGGAAGAAATGCCGGTCGGCGAAAAACGCGCAAAGTACCTGCAGGAAATTGCCGAGACTTGCCAGGACATCGCCAAGAGCGTGGACAAATCGCTCACCGAAGGATTCTTGCCGTTGGTGCTGGGTGGAGACCACTCCATAGCGGCAGGCGTCGCGGCCGGGGTGGCCGGCCATTTTCGCAATGAAAAAAAGCAGATCGGCTATTTGTGGCTGGACGCGCATGGCGATATGAACACGCCGGAGAGTTCGCCCTCGGGAAACGTACACGGGATGCCGCTGGCGGCGATTATGGGTTATGGCGCGGATGAACTGGTGATGCTCGGCGGATTCAAACCGAAGGCCGAGCCGGGAAATATTGTGATCGTCGGCGCGCGCGACTTGGATGCGCAGGAACGCAAAATTGTGAAGAAGTCCGGCATTCATGTTTTTACAATGCGCGACATTGACGAGCGCGGGATGCGCGAAGTGATGGCCGACGCCCTAAAGTACGCGATGGATGATACCGATGGAGTCGCAGTCTCGTTGGATATGGACTTTGTGGACCCGGCCGACGCGCCCGGAGTGGGCACGCCAGTCCGCGGCGGCGTCACCTATCGCGAAGCCCATTTAGCAATGGAAATGATCGCCGACTCCGAGGCCATGACTTCGCTGGAAGTGGTCGAGATCAATCCGATTCTTGATGAGCACAACCGCACCGCGCTGCTGGGCGTGGAACTAGTCCTCTCCGGTCTAGGCCAAAAAATCCTGTAACTCATTTTTGGCGCGGCAATCGCTTGTCCCTGCCTTTGTCACCGATGTCCGCGTCGGCGTCCACGCCGTCGAACTCCTCCACGGCGAATATTCTCTTTAGCTCCTCTCCCGCTCCCGGATAAACAGCGCCTCGTCGATCACTGTTCGTAGCAGCCAGCTCCCAAGCTCTCCTCTCGATAGGTGTCCTGTAGACGTATGCGCCGCAGCCAGGAGGCAGTTCCGCACTGCCTCTTCCGCGCCCTTGCCTCCGCCCAGCACCCGGGATGCGATGAACGCCAGAACACCCCGATACTCCTCGATTCGGCTGTCGAGCGCGTGCCGTTCGTCCTGGGTTTCCCAGATCATCTCAGCTTGCTTCCCGCACCGGAGATTGCCTTGCTGCAATCTTCCCCTGATAGGAGGATCCTGCAGGCACGAGCATCGGCACCTTGTCGCGATATTCCGCATACTCGGGGTGGAATCGCACCAGGTCGCGTTCCTCGAGTTGGATCGCCGCCAGAATGTACAGCGTCGTACCGATCGCGAACACCAGGTGCGCCGCTGTCATCAATGGAGCCGACCAGAACACCATCAGCCAGCCGATATAGAGGGGGTGCCGAACGTAGCGGTATGGCCCCGGTGAGCGGAATCCGAGCTCTGTGTACGGGCGGTCGAGCAGCTTGAGCCACACTTGCCGCAATCCAAATAGATCAAAGTGGTTGATAAGAAATGTCGCCAGCAGCACCAACAGCCATCCAGCCACATACAGCGCTGTAAGGATCAGTTTTCCCGTCGCATTCTCTACATTCCAGATCACAGTTCCCATCGGCTGCCATTTCCACATCAACAGGAACAGCGCAGCACACGAAAATAACAGGTATGTGCTCCGCTCCACCGAACTAGGCACAATCCGCGTCCATGCCGCTTTGAACCATGGCCGCGCCATTACGCTGTGCTGCAGCGCGAAGATAAGCACCAGCCCCGCATTGATCGCCAGCGCCCGCGCAAACGACGATTGCACTCCGGAATCGATCGAACGCGGCACTCCGAAATTGGCCCAAAACCCCGCCGCGTAGGCAAAAGTCGCAAGCGAAACCACATAGCAACCCACTCCATACAAGAACGCGATAATTCTGTTAAACATTTGTCTCTTCCTTCTCCTTCGGGTCGCCTGCGGATACAATGGGACCAAGGTGCAGAGCGATTCCCGCTGCCCCTATTAACTCTCCGAACGGGCACCTGGGTCCTTTGGCGGGTCTGATTTTTTTCTGAGCTATTTCTTCCAGGCTCTTTTTAGAATGCAGCCCAAACACACAGACTCGATCTACGAGTTCGGCCCTTTCCGGCTGGAATTGAAGGAACACCGTTTGGTACGAGACGGCCACTCCGTCCCGCTTACCGGCAAAGCCTTCGACACCTTGCGGGTGCTGGTGGAGCGACACGGCTCCTTGGTCTCCAAAGATGAATTGATGAGCGCAGTCTGGCCGGAAACCACGGTCGAAGAGAACAATCTCGATCGAAACATTTCCGCACTTCGCAAAGCTCTCGGCGAAAGAGGATCGGCACGGCGATACATCGAAACCGTCCCGCGCATCGGCTACCGCTTCATTGCCAATCTTTCCAAGCCCGTTCTAAGCTCCGTGGCTCCAGCGCCGCACTCCGCGCCCGACATCGCCGCCATCGCGGTTCTTCCTTTTGCGGACATGAGTCCCAATCGCGATCAAGACTATCTTTGTGAAGGCCTGGCCGAAGAGTTGATAAACGCTCTGACTCACGTGGAGGGCCTGCGCGTGGCTTCCCGTACCGCTTCCTTCCAATTTCCCGGACCTGGCGCGGACATTCGCGAGATTGGCCGCCAGCTTGGCGTTGGCGCACTGCTTGAAGGCAGCGTGCGCAAAGCTGATGACCGCCTGCGCGTCACTGTTCAGCTCATCGAGACCGAAACGGGCTATCACCGCTGGTCCCAGCGCTTCGACCGCACGCTCGACGACCTTTTCGCCATCCAGGACGAAATCGCTGAAACCGTCGCCACTTCATTGCGTGGCAGCGATCTGAGCCGCCGCGAAAGACAGGCCTTGCTGCGTCCTCACACCGCTACTGCCACGTACGAATACTATCTCCGCGGCCGCCAATATCTTCCCCGCCTCACCGAGACGGATTTGCAGCGCAGCGCCGAAATGTTCGAGCATGCCATCGAACTGGACGCCAACTACGGTCCCGCATTCGCCGGCCTGGCGACCGTGCATGCCACCTTGTACGAATGGTTTGGCAGCAAAGATCATGATCTTGCACGCGCAGAACGCGCCAGCCAAAAAGCGTTGGAATTAGCTCCGGGTCTTGCCGACGCCCATGTGGCGCGCGGCTTCACACTTTCCCTCTACCGGCGCTACGATGAAGCTGCCAACGAATTCGAAACGGCCATCCGCACCAATCCCAATTTCTTCGACGCTTACTATTATTTCGCCCGTTGCTGTTTCGCCCGGGGCCACATTGAACGCTCGGCGGAGCTTTTTGACATGGCCAGAAAAATTCGCCACGAAGACTTTCAAAGCCCCATGCTTCTCTCGCAGTCCTTGCAGATGCTCGGTCGTATCGAAGAAGCCACCGAAGCCTTAAACGAGGGCATCCACCGCGCCGAAAACGCTCTGCTTTTAAATCCGCTCGATGGCCGCGCACTTTCCCTCGGATCAGGGGCCCTGCAGGAAGGCGGCCAGATCGCGCGCGCGTTGGAATGGTCGCGGCGCTCTCTCGAACTCTATCCCGACGACATGGGTACTTTGATCAATGCGGCTTGTCTACGCGCCAAGCTAGGTCAGAAGGAAGAAGCCCTCAATTTGTTGGAGCGCGTCTTCGCAAAAGGATGGGGCAAACGCGACTGGATCGAGCACGATCCCGACTACGACATTCTTCGCGATGACCTGCGCTTCCAGAATCTCCTCGCCAAACTGAAATAGCCATGTGCAGAACCGATAATGCGAGCGGCTGCCCCAGTCAGCCCTCGAAACTGGCCGTTTGCTGAAGCCGACTAGAGCCTTTCTGCGCCCGCGCTGTTTTCCGCATCCATTCTACTCGGTGGGCCCTTTGGCAGCGTTCACTCCGGCCGGAGTGGCAAATCCACTCTTTCCAGTTCCAGTACTGTCGACATTTAGTAAATATTGTGCTATTGTCGCTCGTGAAAATCGCGACCCGCGCCGTCCTGCTTCCATGTCCTAAGCCAAGTCCTTTCGTTGCCACACATCGGCAAAAATAATACGGCCCCGCTCCCTTCGCCAGAGATTTCGAGTCGTTTGCCGTCCTTGTCGCGTGCTCCAGTCGCGCAGCACTTTCCTACTTGTACGCATCGCTCCATACAACTTCCGGGCATCTGGCCTTTCAACGGTAAACTGTGAGCGGTTGACTGCGAACGTGCATCCACGCGGTTCACCCCACGGGTTCTCATGACAAACGACAAGAAACGATTGCGGGTGGGAGTTTTGTTTGGAGGGCGGAGCGGCGAGCATGAAGTGTCGCTGGCGTCGGCCGCTTCGGTGATTCGCGGGCTGGATTCGGACAAGTACGAAGCGGTGCCGATTGGAATTTCGAAAGAGGGACATTGGCTCATTGGCAGCGCTGCGCAGAAGTTGTTGCCGGACGTCTTGAGGGGCGGGCGGCGCGTGATGATGGCTGCCGATCCTACCGATGCGGCATTAATTCCGCTGGATCGCAGTGAAATGAGTCAGCGGCTGGATGTGATTTTTCCGGTGATGCATGGAACGTACGGTGAAGACGGAACGATTCAGGGATTGCTGGATTTGGCCGGACTGCCGTTTGTTGGGGCAGGAGTGCTGGGCTCGGCGATCGGCATGGACAAAGATGTCGCGAAACGCTTGCTGCTGCAGGCAAAGATTCCCGTTGTGCCATGGGTGACCGTGTATCGCGCGGACTGGGAACGCGATCCCGCTTCGGTACAAAAACAAATTGAAAAGAAATTCCGCTATCCACTGTTTGTAAAACCGGCAGCTCTTGGCTCGTCAGTAGGAATGAGCAAGGTGCATTCGCGCAAGGAGCTGGCGCCGGCGCTCGATCTGGCTTCGGAATTCGCCATGAAGATATTGGTCGAACGGGCGGTGAGCGCGCGCGAAATCGAAGTTTCAGTGCTGGGCAATCACGAACCGAAGGCGTCGGTACCGGGAGAGATCGTGCCACACCGCGAATTTTATGACTACACCGCGAAATATCTGGAAGAAGGAACGGCGCTGATCATTCCGGCAAAGCTGAAGCCCGCGCAGATCAAGAAAATTCAGGCACTGGCCGTGTCCGCATTTCGCACGCTGGAACTGCTGGGTATGGCCCGCGTGGATTTTTTCCTGGAGAAAAAAGGCGGCAAGCTCTACTTGAACGAGGTGAACACGATTCCCGGCTTCACTTCCATCAGCATGTATCCGAAATTATGGGAAGCGACGGGAATTCCCTTCCGCGAATTGATTGACCGTCTGATCACGCTGGCGCTCGAAGTTCATCAGGAGAAAGCGCGCACCAAGTACGCAATTGAATTGCCAGAAGGCGCCGGCGGGGCACTCGAAGCCTGATGTCGGTGTCTAAGTCAGCGGCGCGCGTTCTCAGTCTAACGTCAATGGGGCGGCCGCCTGCTCCCAGTTGGTCATTCCGAACGGCGCGAAGCGTAGTGAGGAATCTCTCTTCGCTCGATCGGTGCCCGAGGCCGCCGCGAGCGCAGCCTTTGTTCTGTGTCGCCGGAGTTTGTTAGGATAAAGCAGCTGCGAAAATCGCAGTTCAGAAAACAATGTCACTCCTCTCACCGCCTCCCGAACCTTCCAACAAATACAAAGCTCTAACCTATACCGGTGTCGCGCTACTCATAACGCTGGCGGTCATACTGTACTTCGCGTTTCGCTATTACCCGGAAAAGCGCGCCGCCGAACACTTCCTCGACGCGCTCGTAGCTGGCCACGAGAAGCAAGCGTATGACCTGTGGAAGCCATCGGAAAGCTACAAGATCGGCGACTTCATGGCCGACTGGGGACCGGAAGGCTACTACGGACCGGTGAAAGGCTATTCGATTGTGAAAGCTGCTTCGGGTAAAGGCGCCAACGGAGTGATTTTGACGGTGCAGGTCAGTCCTTTTTCACCGATGCCCGATAAAAGCGACGTCGAGAAGAGCCGCCGCACCAAGCAAGTGAATCTCTGGGTAAATTCCTCCGACAAATCATTCAGTTTCCCGCCTTCGTTTTAGGTAGGATTGTGCAGAGATTGCTCGCTTCGCTCGGAATGACGGTGGGTATTGCGAGTGTGACGGTAACTTTTCAGCGAGTAAGCTCGTCGAACGCCTGGGCCAGTTCGGGCACGGTGACGCTTGCGGTGCCCAGTTTTCCCACTACGACACCGGCAGCGGCGTTTGCCAGCAACGCGGCGTCGGCAAGTGCAGCCCCGGCAGCGACGGCGAGCGAGAGCGCGCTGAGCACGGTGTCGCCCGCGCCAGTGACATCAAATACCTGGCGTCCCGTGGCGTCACGTTCGACACCGGACTGGCCCACCCGCGCGTAAGTTACTTCAAAGCTCGTCGCGGGAATAGTGATGTGGCGCGGCGACGATTCTTCAAAAACGCTGAGTCCCTTTTCGCCGCGAGTGATCACCACAGCGCTGCAACCGAAATGAGCGAGAAGCGCGCGGCCGGCTTCTTCAAACGATTTCTCGTCGTGCAAAGAGCGCGTCACAAAAAAGCCCGCTTCCCTGGCGTTGCAGACAATCACGCGCGCGCCGCGATACGCATAGAGCCGGGAAGTTTTTGGCTTCACAAAAACCGGCACCTTCAATTGATGGCACGCACTGAGCACCCGATCGGCAAACGCATCGGTGATCAAGCCCTTGTCGTAGTCCGAAAGCACGACACCGTTCAGCGCTTTGAGCGAAGCGAGCAAACGCCGAAATAGTTTTTCTTCGACAGGCGCAGCGACTGATTCGCGGCGTTCACGATCGATGCGAACGATTTGCTGATGACGCGCGATGACGCGGGTCTTGACGGTAGTCACGCGCGACTTATCAGCGATGACGCCCTGATCGGCGATGCCCGCGTTGCGAAGGCAGCGGCGCAGTGCCGCGCCAGGTTCATCTTCTCCGATAATCCCAAAGGCCGAAACGCGCGCGCCCAGCGCGCCCAGATTTGCGGCAACATTTCCAGCGCCGCCAAGACATTCGCTCTGCTCGACGAAATCCACCACCGGGACAGCGGCTTCAGGCGAAAGCCGCGTCGCGGTTCCCCATAAATACCGATCGAGCATCAAATCGCCCAGCACGCCGATACGCCGCCCCCTGAGACGGGGCAGCAAGCGTTTCAGGCGAGGCAATGACTCTGCGATTGGGTTCGGCATCAGCAACAATTCCTTCTATGCGTATTTATTCGTTCGCGATGGAGGCTTCTTCGATTAGCATGACGGGAATATCGTCGCGCACCGGATACACTCTGCGGCATGCGGGACACTTCAAGCCGCTCTGGTCATCGAGCAGCTTCACTGGCACTTTGCATAGGGGACAGACCAGCATTTCCAGCAAATCTTGAGAAATTGCCATCATTTTCCTCGGTATTGCGCTCTGCTGGGACTCTAGCATTGGGCGCGCCTGAGGGGCAACCAACGAAACGGCGTCGGGAGAAAGCTGACACGAGCTAATACCGACTCGAGCGAGTGCAACTGTTCGACGTCGCACACTTCGAATTCAAGTTGCAATTCGCGGGGGAGCGGCCTACCATCAGGCCAATCCCGCCAAGTCCCGCCCGGAGGGTCCTATGAAGGTTTCGGATCTCATCGGATCTCGAAGAGAAGTGTTCTCTGTCCCGGAAGATGCGTCGGTTCATCAGGTCGCCCAATATTTCCGCGAGCGGCAGGTTCGCTCGGCCGGAGTTCTGGACGCCAACGGGCAGTTAATCGGAGTTGTATCGCAGAGCGATATTTCCAATAAGGTTGCCGCGGAAAATAAATGCCCCGCGTGGATGAAAGTCGGCGAGATCATGTCGCGCGACTTGATTAGCGTGGGGCTTGAAATGACGCTGGAAGATTGCCTTGGTCTGATGGACCGGCATGGCGTCTACCACCTCCTGGTAGTGGACGTGCGAGGCAATTTTCGTGGCATGGTTTCTGTGCGCGACTTGCTTCGCGTCCTGGCCACGGACCACAAGGAACGCGCCGACCTGCTGCAGGCGTTCATTGACCCGGTGCGCTAGCACGCGCCACGGTCCATTGAGAGTGAGAAGTCTAATTCGATAAGTCTAGAGCCCTTTACTGACTCTAAATTCGCGCACCACGGTCACAATGTCTCGCTGATCCGCATCCACCTCGCGATTCAAGTGCCGCATTTCATCTTCGGAGATTTTTCCGGCCAAGTCGGCAAGAGCGGCGCGCAATTGCGGAAACTTTTCCAGTGCCGCGCGCCTGACGACTGGCACCGCATCGTACGGCGGGAAATAATGCCGGTCGTCTTTTAAGGGAACGAATCCCAGCGCGTCAATCAGGCCGTCGGTCGAATTGCCGGCGACAATGTCCACTTTCTTCTCGGCAAGAGCGCGATAGAGCAAACCGAGGTCGAGCACGCTCGGTTCCTTCCCGAATTTCAGACCGTAGCGCTCGATCCAGCCCCGGTAGCCATCCGGGCGTTCGAGAAATTCGTAGCCTACTCCAACGCGCCACCGCGGCGCGACCGTCACAAGATCAGACATGGCGGCAAGATGCTGGTTGCGTGCATCTTCACCGCGCACCACCATGGCAAAGGAGTTTGCGAATCCCAGAGGCTCGATTACTTCGAACGCGAACTGCCGAGCGTACTCTTCCTTGACACGCCGATACACCGCGTTCGAATCGCCTTGCGGATCTTCTCCGAGAACGGCAGTCAGCGCCGTGCCGGTGTATTCGACGTACAAATCCACAGCGCCGCTAAGCATGGCTTTTTGCACCAGCAACGTTCCACCAAGGTTTGCCTTGCGCTGAACGCGAATGCCAGTGCGCGCTTCGATATGCTGCGCAAGCAATTCCCCAAGCACCACCTGTTCTGTAAAGAATTTGGAACTGACGACAAGTTGCGGCGCCGCAGGATCGTGGCATGCGCTGCAAATATAAATAAATGTCACGAGCAGCAGAGCGAAAACGAAGCGTTTCATCCTCATGCCACCCTTCAAGCAACTCCTCATGCGACTCGCAACCGGCGTTCCAGCAAGCCCAGCAGGAAATCGGCCAACAACGCCAGCAGCGCGGCAGGTATCGCTCCGGCCAGAATCACCGCGTCGCTGACCATGGCCACTCCGCGAAAAATGAATGTACCGAGACCTCCGGCTCCGATGGCCGCGGCAATGGTGGCGACACCGATGGTAATGACAGTGGCGGTGCGAATGCCGGCGAGGATAAAACTTGTGGCCAGGGGAAGGCGCACGCGAAAAAGAATTTGCCGTTCGGTCATGCCCATGGCTTCGGCGGCTTCGATGATTGCGGGATCGATGCCGGTCAAGCCAACGTAAGTATTGCGCAGGATGGGCAGCAGAGCATACAACACCAGCGCAACGATCGCAGTTCGCGCACCGATGCCGCCAAGAAAAGGCAGCGGGATCAGGAAGCCGAACAGCGCAAGGCTGGGAATGGTTTGGAAAATGCTGGCAACGGCCAACGCGGCGGCACGCCAGCGAGGATGCGTAACCAGCGCAAGTCCGAGAGGCACGGCGATTGCCACCGCTATCGCCATCGAAATCAGGACCAGACTGAGATGTTCGTGGGTCGCCGCGAGAATTTCGGCGCGATGGCTTGCGAAAAACTGCCAGACATTCATTGCGCCGCTCCCGTCACCAGCTCCGAAGCGGCTATAAAATCGCGCGCGACCTTTTGATCGAGCTTCAGAAAATCGCCGGGACTGGCCTCAGCAACAATTCGCCCTGCGTCCAGTAACACCACGCGCGTTCCCAGAAGTAACGCTTCGCGCAGGTCATGCGTGACAAGTACTGTAGTTTTGGAAACTTTACGGGAAAGGGCGAGAAACTCGCGCTGCAGTTCGGCTCGAGTTACCGGATCGAGGGCTCCGAACGGTTCGTCCATCAGCAGGATAGCGGGGTCCGCAGCCAGGGCGCGCGCCACGCCGATTCGCTGCCTCTGGCCGCCGGAGAGTTCGCGCGGAAATTTTCCGGCATATTCGACGGGATTCAGCCCGACCAACTGCATGACCTCTGCAAAACGTGACTTGATTCGTTCGGCGGGCCACTTTTCCAAGCCCGGCACCAGGCAAACGTTCTGCTCGATGGCAAAATGTGGAAACAATCCCACTTCCTGGATGACGTAACCGATTCGCCTGCGAAGCTGAATCACATCCCAATCGCGAACCGGCCGGTTTTCGACCAGCAGATCGCCGGAAGAACAAGTGCGAAGCCGGTTGATCAGCTTCAGCATGGTCGTTTTTCCACTGCCGCTGCGGCCGAGCAGTGCGATAGTTTCGCCCTGATGAATTTTGAGTGAAATACCTGAGAGTACCGGCAAAGAAGTTCTGCCAGAAATACGGTATTCCACGTTTGCAAACTCGATGCTAGTTTCGCTCAAAGTTTGGGCTTTCGCGTTCGTTCGGGTTGACATCCTTCGGGACCAGAGTCAACATCCTAACGTAGCCAGCCTCCCAGCGCCGAGGAATCGGCGCATCCTTCGATTGGCCGCCGCATCAAACGGAAGGGAAAAAATCATGGGAGCTCTCGCCACCGCAGTCCGCACCCGTCACAATCATCACCTTCGGCTTATCCATGCCAGGGCTGTAACGGATCAATTGTTTGAAATTCTGCGCGACGATGCATTTTACGAACGGCCGATTGCCGAGCGCCATCGCGTTATTTTTTATTTGGGCCATGTGGAAGCGTTTGACTGGAATCTTCTCGGGGAACGCGCGTTTGGTCTGCGCCGCTTCAATCGTACCTTCGACCGGCTTTTTGCGTTTGGAATCGACCCGGTCGGCGGCGGCCTGCCTGCGGACCAACCGCAGGATTGGCCTTCACGCGAGCAAATCTCCGCGTACAACGAGCGGCTGCGCGCGGAACTCGATTCTGCGATCGATCGAGCGCTCGGCCATCCCGACGAAGGGCATCCGCAGCTTCTGGCCATGCTGGACACGGCCATCGAGCATCGCTTGATGCACGCGGAAACTTTGGCGTACATGTTCCATCGCTTGCCGCTCGAAATGAAAAAACGAGTTGTGCCCAAGCATCACTGGAGCGCGCCACGCATCCGGCATCATCTGGTCGAGATTCCCGAAGGACCGGCAACGCTCGGCTTGCCTACCGATGCAAAGACTTTTGGGTGGGATAACGAGCGCGGAGCCTTGACGGTTCGCGTACCCCCATTCAGCATCGAAAATCAAAACGTCACCAATCGACAGTTCATGCACTTCGTACAGAACGGCGGATATCGCGACCGGCCGTTGTGGTCCAGTGCCGACTGGGCCTGGCGCGAAGAAAACGGTATCGAGCATCCGGTTTTCTGGGAGCGCCGCGGCAGCATGTGGACTTACCGCGGAATGTTCAGCGAGATTCCGCTGCCTATGGACCTGCCAGTGTACGTGAGCCTTGCCGAAGCATCAGCCTACGCGAAATGGCTGGATCGCAAGCTACCTACCGAAGAGCAGTTTCATCGCGCCGCGTACGGAGTCCCGCACTCCGACGAAGAACGCAGTTATCCGTGGGGCGAAGAGAAGCCAGGTCCGCAACATGGCAATTTCGATTTCGCGCATTTTGATCCAGCGCCATGCGGCGCGCACCCGGACGGCGCCAGCGCATTTGGAATTCACGACCTGGTAGGAAATGGCTGGGAATGGACGCGTACGGTGTTTGCGCCGCTACCCGGATTCGCGCCGATGCCATTCTATCCTGGTTACTCCGCAAATTTCTTCGATGGAAAGCATTACGTGATGAAAGGAGGTTCGCCGCGCACTGCCGCCTGCATGTTGCGGCGTTCCTTCCGCAATTGGTTCCAGCCCCATTACCCGTATGTCTACGCAACATTTCGTTGCGTGGAAGAGTAAATCGCAACTCCCGGTTCAGGAGCAAAAATGTCGAGCCAAACCGTGCAACAACTGGTGTTGTCGGATTTTGCGGTTGATGTCCGCGCCGGGCTGACAAAACCCGGCCAGCGCGAACTTCCCAGCAAATATTTGTATGACGAAGTTGGCTCGGAGCTGTTCGAAGCCATCTGCCTGCTTCCGGAATATGGCTTGACGCGCGCTGATACCCGTTTGCTTCAGAAACATGCCAACGAAATCATCGCGCGAATGCCTCTGCCCGCGCACGTTGCGGAGTTGGGAAGCGGCAGCGGCAAAAAAACGCGTTACCTTCTCGAAGCGTTGGCTTGTCGCCGGCAGACATTTTATTACCCGATCGAAATTTCTCCGGCAGCTCTCGTTGCGTGCGAAAAGGAACTCGGTCGCCTGGATTGTGTCAGCATGGTGGGCTACGAAAAGCCTTACCTGGAAGGCTTGCGCGCGGTAGCGGCCCGGCGCGAGGCCAATGAACATTTGTGCGTGCTTTTTCTGGGCAGCACCATCGGAAATTTCGATCGTCCGGCCGCCGATGATTTTCTGCGCCAGGTTCGCGAAGTGCTGGAGCCAGGCGATTCCCTGCTGCTTGGCACCGACTTCGAGAAAGATGTGAACGTGCAGCTTGTGGCGTACGACGATCCGGTCGGCGTGACCGCCGCGTTTAATTTAAACCTGCTGGCGCGCATCAATCGCGAACTCGGCGCGGATTTTCGGCTGCGCGATTTCCGCCACCTGGCATTGTGGAATTCTGCGGAGCGCCGCATTGAAATGCACCTGCAATCGCTGCGGCGCCAGCGCGTGAACATTCCAGGCGCGGCTTTGCTGGTTCGAATGGAAGAGGGCGAAACCATCTGGACGGAAAGTTCGCACAAGTATCGTCCCAATGAGCCGGCGGAAATGGCGGAGCGCGCAGGTTTTCGCCAGATTGCCCAGTGGGTTGACGAAGAGTGGCCCTTTGCGCAGAACCTTTGGATTGTGGAGTGAACGTTTTCAGCGACGAGGAGAGAATTCCTCACTTCGCTCGGAATGACGGACAACGGACGGACAGACAAGATAGGTTGTCGGAATTAAAAAAAAGACGTAAAAAAAGACAGCGTTCGGCGAATCAGATGGCTTCAATGCGCCAAACAATTCGCGCCGACAACACCTTCTGCGTACTCAACCGCCAGCGCGCCAGAATCTGCGAGCCTTGATACACGCGTTCGAATCCTTCTTCCGATTCCGAAACTGTTTCAATCGGCGCGATCCAGAAATTCTCCGATCCCGGCGCGTGCAGAGTAATTCGCACCTTTTGCCATCCATCCTGCATGTGAAGAATCGGTCCGGGCAATTCCCCGCTGAAGCGCAGTCCTTGCGGACCGCCAGCAGTTTCAATGAACCGGTCGCTCTCGGTGGGCGCCAGTAAATTTACGATGGTTTCGATAGCTACCGTTACCGCGCGATCCAAAGGCTGTTTGAGCTTGAGTCCCACCTCACAGGAAATTTCGCAGCCGCTCGGAGCCGGCCCAAACGAAAAATGCTTGGTGACATCAACGGAAACCGCTTCGTCTCCTTGATTCCCGCCAATTACAGTTTGCCGAGATAGTTCGGCCTGATGCGGCCCGGATGAGCGTACGGAAAAATCTCCGCCCGCGAAACTCGCATCCTCCATCAATCGCAAGGACTCGTAATCAGCGTGAGTCTTCTTGGGATCGAAAACCAGAATGCGAAACGCGTGACGCGCCCAGCGGTCGTATTTCAGAAAGCGTTCGAGGTTCGGCTCTTTGACGCGCGTCTGTTCATGAATCGAGGTAACCGCTCCAGTCGCCGCTTGTGATGCTTCGCGCAAACGCGCATGGTAGGCTTCCGGCCGCCGCTGCATGGAATTTATAAGCGTCGCTGCGTTGGAACGAAAATCCAGCGCCGCCAGAGTCCCGCCGTCCGAGGGCTTCAGAAGCGCCTGATATTCCGGGCCGGTGAACAACAATTCGTTTTTTCCATCGGTGTCGTAATCGAGCATTTCGACGCGTCCGATCTGCCCTCCGGGAATAAGTTTGTCCGCCGCGGCCTCGGCGCGAATCAGGTTTCGCCAAAGCTCAGTGCGCAGATGCGGCGCGTACAGTCCGCCAAAAACGCCGTGCCAATAGGCATCGTTGCATTGCGCGCGCAGAAGTTGATCGCGAGCCACGGCAATTTCCTGCGCCGGCTTCATTTCCGTGCGCCGCAGCGGAACTGCCGCCAGCCGCGCACCGGCGCGCAGCATTTTTTTGTGCAGCAGATTGGACTCGGGATATTTGCGGAAAAATCCGCGCCACGAACCGCCCCGCAAAAACGCCGCCACTTCTGGGCGCTTGCTAAACTCCTGCTGTACCGTGTGAAATCTTTGCCGCACGCCGGTGGGCAATGCCCACTCGGTCATTTCCGGGTACGACGCGGTTGGCAGGTCCGCGCGGCCGAGCGGCGCGTGCGACTCGGCGTACTCGCCCGGTGGCGTGATGCTCAGCCAGTCAGAATTGTTCTCGAGCGCCGTCAGAAATTCTTCGAGCCAGTGATGGTCGTAGCAATGCTCAAAGGTGCCGGGCCACAGTCCGAATTTTTCCATGTCGTCGCCAAACACCGCGACTCCGCCAGGATGCATCACGGCTGCTTCGCGAAGATACTGAATCACCTCTTCGACCGTGCCGAAGGGTACCAGGTAGCGCAATGCTTTTTGCCCGGCGAATAGCCGTACCACTTTGCCGCGATCCTCCGCCTGATACACGCCGAACAATTCGGACGGTTCGAATCCCGCCGCGAGAAAATGGAAATCGTCCACCAGAGTGTAATGCACTTGCGCCGCGGCCAGTACCGACGGCAGTTGCGGCTCCCACACTCGCTCGGCGAGCCACGCGCCCGACGGTCGTTCGCCAAAATGTTTTTCCAGATACTCGGCCAGCCGCTCGATCTGTTCGCGTTGATCTTCTGACGGAATTACGGCCAGAATCGGCTCGTAAAATCCGCCACCAACCATTTCGATCTGCTTGCATTTGACAAGAGATCGCAGCAGTTCGAAGTATTCAGGGTGATTTTGTTCAATCCACGAAAGCAACGGCCCGGAAAAGTGCAGCCCGGCGCGAATGAACGGATGTTTTTCGAGGTGTTCAACAAAGGGAAGATACGCGTGCTGGTAGCAGCGCTCAAAAACATCTTCAAAATTTCCGGCGGGCTGATGTGCGTGTATCAGCAGAGACAAATGGAATTTTGGCGGCACGGGGACGGTCCTGAGCTCCATCTTTCATCATACCGCGAGCCTCGCAATAGCAAATCACGGTCACGCTCGGTGCGACCACTTCACAACGATTCACTGCGAGTCATTGCGAGGGCGAGGTGTGTCGCGTCACCCAACTAGTCACGGCAGTCAACACTTGCGGTGCCATCGTTTCCTCGATTGCGCCGTAAAGCGCCGGCGAGCCGGACCGCGCCGTCTGAAATAAATGATTGACGCCTGCGACCTCAACCACAGTGAAATCTTTGTTCTGGCTGGTCTCGGACGCCTTGCGCAGGAGCGGCACGTTTTCGGTTGAGTCCACTTGCAAGTCGCGGTCGCCGCTCATCGCCAATACCGGGCACTGCAATTTCTCCAGCACCGGTTCCGGATCGTAGTCCAGGAACTGCCGAAACCACGGCGAGGCCATGAACCGGATCTGGGCTTGCAGCGCCGCGGGCGGCATCGCTTCACCCAATCCGCTTTGCTGCACCAGCAGATCCAGCCTCTTCTCAAGTGCCGAAGTCTTTTTTTCTTCGCGGACCGCGGCATAAGCTTTGCGGTCAAACTCCAGGCTGCGCGTGATTTGTTCTTCGGGTAATCCGCCCGCACGAGCGATCAACTCCGACTGACGCAGCAACGTATTTTCTCCGGTCGTAGCCGGCGTTGCCAACAGCACCAGCCAGTGCATGTCCTGCGAATGTGTCGCCAGCAAAGCAGCAAGAATTCCGCCTTCGCTGTGGCCAATGATCCCCAATCGCTTTGCGTCTACTTCGCCGCGCGATTTCATGTACGCCAGAGCCGCTTGCGCGTCTTGTGCGAAGTCCTGCATCGTCGCTTCCGTATAGTCGCCCTTGGATTGCCCGATGCCACGTTTGTCGTAGCGCAGGATCGCGATCCCCTTTTTCGTCAGCGCATCCGCAAGCACCAGGAATGGCTTATGTCCTGCTACTGTTTCATCGCGATCCACCGGTCCGGAACCGCCGATCAGAATTGCTGCTGGAAATGGCCCTGCTCCCTGCGGAAGGGTCAGCGTCCCTGCAAGCGTCGCTTTTCCATCTCCCGTTGCGAACGATATTTCTTCTTCCTTGTACGGGTACGGCTTCGCTGGGTTTTGCGGTCGCCGCAAGTCCAAAATTTTATCGGAGCGCCGGAAATCCAGCTTTTCGTCATTTCCGTTCTGGCTCCAGTGTCCCGCGATCTCGTTTTTTGTTGCGCTTAGCGTTCCAAGATATTCCGCTCCGAACGCCGCAAGCTCGAATCGTACTTCGCCAGCCTGCTCGGTTACTTTCGACGCGGGAATCCCCTGTATTTCCTGGTCCAGACTGTCCACGGACGCAACCAGCTCGCCTTTGTCGCTATGCGTGACGTGCAGTTGCAGTCGCATCCGCATGTTGTCGGTCTCAATCGCGCCCTGCCACGTGCCCTCCCATTTTGAAATCGTTTTGGCCGCGGACTTTTCCGCTCCCGACGCGCGCTTTTCGAATGACAGCGGCAGCCCGGTCCCGCCCTGCTCCCATAGCCCGCGAATGGTCTTAAAGTCCGGCAAAATTTTGCCTTGAAAGTGCGCTCCCACCGACGGCAACTCGAATGTCAGCGTATCTTCGCCGTGCTTCACGTTCGAAGCTTCCATTCCGTAGACCGCCTGATCCAGACTATCCAGCGTCGCTTGCCACTCGCCTTGCGCATTCTTTTTCAAATGCAGCACCAGATGGAGTTGGGCTTCGCCGACTTGCAGCGCACCGATCCAATCTCCTTCCACCGAGGCGTGGTGTACAACACCCGCGGTTTTGCCGCCTTTCGCCGCAGCGCCCGCTACTGCCTGCTGCTGCGCCGTAGCACCCCAGTGCCCGGCACCCGTCAACAACGCCACACAGGCAATCATCAAAGTGATTCTTCTCACGCGCCATTCCTCCCGAGCATTCCCTAACAACTCCCTGGCCCGCTCGGCAATTCCATAGATGTCAAAGTCCGCGGGAGGGTTGGCGGTCTTCCACCCAGCGATCATTCGCGACCTTGGCCAATCGGGATAGGGGGAGCAGTCACTATGCGGATTTGGGCGTCGACTTCTTTGACCGTCTTAAAGCCCGAACGCCTAACCCGTTATTACGTGAAACGTCTTCGAACCTCTCGGTCACAGCGTCAAACTGGAACCTTGCGTCAATTCCTGAGCGAAATTTTCAGGGCAGGTTGGGACGGGACTTTCACCCGCCAGCTGCCGAACGTACCCGGCACACATAAAAAACGGCACACTCTCGCGTGCCGCTTTCGTTTCTTCCATTCGATCCGCCAGATTACTTCTTGGCGTACCAATCCGAATTCAACGCCGTGAACGATTGCCACTTCTCCGGCAAATCTTCCAGTGCGAAAATTGCCGTCACCGGGCATACCGGCACACACGCGCCGCAATCAATGCACTCCACCGGATTGATGTACAGCTGCGTCACGCCCTCGTGTTCCGGTTCGTCTTTACGTGGGTGGATGCAGTCCACCGGGCACACATCCACGCAGGCGGTGTCCTTGGTGCCGATACACGGCTCGGCTATCACATAAGCCATTCAGCTTCTCCTTTGATTGAATCCCGTCGCCGCCAATTTGTTCTATAGTCGCGGCGCAATCTTTTTGCACTTTCAGGGTGGCCCAAAAGCTCTCCAATTAAGTGTACCCGTCAGCCTTTCGTTTCTCAACTCTCCGCAAAATGCGCACCGCTCTCTCTTAATCGCTTATGGGTATTGTTCGAAGTACGCATTCGCTTTAGCCTTTTCGGGTAGCTCCAATTCGAAAGGTCATTCTAATGCTCGACTTGAAAGGCAACCGCATCACCTATTTCGGCCACAGCACTTTTTCCGTGACCACTCCTTCAGGACAGGTGGCGCTCATCGACCCCTGGGTAAAGACCAATCCTCGTTGCCCTGAGACTCTCAAGAAACTGGCTCGCGTGGACGCAATTTTTCTGACTCATGCGCACTCCGATCACCTCGGCGACCTGGTGGCCATCGCCAAAGAGTTCCATCCCAAGCTGATCGCAACTTTCGAAACCTGCCTGTGGCTCGCCGGCAAAGGCTTTGAAAAACTCATCTCTCCCATGAACAAGGGCGGCTCGCAGCAAGTGGGCGATTTCAACGTCACCATGACTCACGCCATGCATTCCAATTCGATCGACGAGAATGGCACTCGTTTGTATGCCGGAGAGCCGTCCGGATATATCGTGCGGCTCCCTGGTGGCGCTACGCTGTACCATGCCGGAGACACCGCTGTTTTCGGCGACATGAAACTCATCGCCGAACTCTATCAACCGCAAGTTGCCCTGCTGCCCATCGGCGATCTTTTCACCATGGGGCCGCGCGAAGCTGCCATGGCCATTCGTCTTCTCGGCGTAAAAAACGTAATCCCCATGCACTACGCAACGTTCCCCGCCCTGACTGGCATTCCAGACGCTCTGCAAAAAGAAACCAAAGACATCGCAGGACTCACCATCCACTCCCTGCAACCCGGCGCCTCGCTGTGAGCTTGCGTTATCACCTTAGCTTGCCAACTTGCGCTTGCAAGATTCGCCGCAACGAGTTGGCATCCGCTTCGCTGTGACCGTCTTGGGTGTAATTGCTTCGCATTCGATGACTCCTGTTCTGGCGCGGCGAATACAGGAGCAGTAGAGTGGCGCGAGTAAATCCATGAGCGTACTTGGGACGCTGACGCCGCAAGGTGCCTGGGCATCTGGCAAGTTACTAATCACTGGGCACAATGCCGTGCTGCCGCTGTATAGCATCAGGTGTGGACGTCCTGCCGACACGAATACTCTTTCCAAGAAGTTCAGCTGGCATTCTCAATGGATATACTTCTTCAATTTGATCGCTATCTTTACATACATCATCGTTGCTCTGGCGATGAGGAGGAGTATTTCGCTGCAGATTCCGGTGTGTTCCGCGCATCTGAAAAAATACAAAGCGCTCCGCTTCGCGTCGGCGGTATTGCTGCTCGGTTGCATTGCGGAAATGGTCGTGGCTGGAAATTACTTGCAGGAACCCTATATGGGGTGGGGAATCGCGGCAGGATTGTTGGCAAAGGTAGCGGGATTGGTCTGCCTTATCATGTTCAGTTGATTGCTTCACGCCAAACGCATTGACCGGCATTACGGATACTTTTCCAGCGCCAGTCCGGCATTCCTGCAATTGTTGCCGGAACCGCCACCCGGAATGATCATCCCGCGACAGAATTAAAATGCATTAACGAAAGAAATTCCGCACAAAAAACGCCAAATTCGCCGGCCGCTCCGCCAACCGCCGCATAAAATATGGAAACCAGTCCTGGCCGTAAGGAATATAAATCCGTAGCCGGAAACCGTCGCGCACCAGTTGCCGCTGCAAATCCGTGCGCACACCATACAACATCTGAAACTCGAAATCGTCCTTGGAAATTTTCTCTTTCGCAGCGTGACGGATGGTCGCTGCAATCATCTTCGGATCGTGCGTCGCGATACCGTGATAAAACCCGCTCGACAATAAAACCTGCATCAACTTCACATAATTCGCATCCACATCTGGCTTGCGCGGAAATGCCACTTGCGGCGGCTCTTTGTACGCGCCCTTGCACAGGCGAATCCGGCATCCGTAAGCCAGCAAATCGTTCACGTCAGGTTCGCTGCGATAAAGATACGACTGAATCACGGTTCCAACCGCGGGACTTTGCGTTCGCACACGTTTTACCACTTCAATCGTCCGCGCCGTGTACGACGACCCTTCCATATCCACGCGCAAAAAGTTGCCGTACGCCGCTGCCCGCTCCACAATCGACAGCAACTGCCCCTCGCAAAACTCCGCGCTGATGTCCAGCCCCAGCTGCGTCAGTTTGCAGGACACATTCGCGTTCAGCTTTTCCGCCGAAATTTTGTCGAACACTTGCAGGTAGGCGTCGCGCGCACGCTGCGCATCGGCGGCGGTGGCAACATTCTCGCCAAGATAATCCAGGCTGACCAGCATGCCCTGGTGATTGCACACCCGCGCTGCCGCGATCGCTTCGTCCAGTGTTTCCCCCGCAACGAAGCGGTGCGACATTTTCCGGGTCGTCAGGTTCGAAGTCACCCAGTGAGCAAACGATTTGTTTTCGGATAATTTGAGAAGCGTCGAGCGGACCATGGCCTCGTTTAGCTCAGAGTTTGTAAGTACAACTTGTTTATCTCAGGGTTTGTAATACAAACCCCGAACCCTGAACCCGTATTATGCCCGTGCCGCACCGTTATTTACGAGCGCTTACGCGTGATGGTGTGCTTCCAGGAACTTTTCCGCGTCGATGGCCGCCATGCAGCCCGATCCGGCCGCCGTCACCGCCTGCCGGTAGCGGTGGTCTTGCACGTCGCCAGCGATAAACACGCCCGGAATATTCGATACGCTGCCGTGTTTTGCGATCAGATAGCCGTTCGGATCCATGTCCAGCTTGCCCTTGAACACCGTGCTGTTCGGATCGTGGCCGACGGCTACGAACACGCCGTCAACCTCAATCTCGCGCGTGTCGCTGATTTCCGTATTGCGAAGCTTCACTCCGCATACCAATCCCTGCGGCGAAAGAATTTCTTCCACCACATAGGGAGTGACAAACTCCACTTTTTCGTTGACCCGCGCGCGATCAATCATGATTTTCGAAGCGCGAAAATCATTGCGGCGGTGAATCAGAAACACTTTGCTGGCATAGCGTGAAAGAAAATTCGCTTCTTCCATCGCCGAATCCCCTCCGCCCACCACCGCAATCGGCTTGCCACGAAAAAAGTAGCCGTCGCAGGTCGCGCAAGTAGAAACACCGCGTCCAATCAATTCTTTTTCGCCTTTCAATCCCAGCAGCCGCGCCGACGCTCCCGCCGCCACAATCAGCGTCTTCGCCTCATACACGTGCCCGCCCGCAGTGATCTTGAACGGCCGCTCGCTCAAGTCCACTTCCGTGACCGCTCCGGCTTTGAACTCCGTTCCAAACCGCGCCGCCTGCCTTTTCATGTTTTCGATCAACTCTGGCCCAAGAATCCCCTCGGGAAAGCCGGGAAAATTCTCTACGTGCGTGGTCAGCGACAATTGCCCGCCAGGCTCGTGCCCTTCCAGCAGCAGAGGCTTCAGGTTCGCTCGCGCCGCATAGATCGCCGCCGTCAGCCCCGCGCACCCGCTTCCGATAATTACCACATTCTCCATTCGCTCATTTCTCCCTAGATTGGATTCGCGGAGTGGCGCAAGGTTACAAATGCGAAACGGCATTGTACCATTCGCGGTTAATCTTACTCGGAGATCGCGGCCGACCCCAAATGGTCCACTTTGGCTCGCGATTTGCTTACGTTCAGAGTTTGTCGGAGGCATGTCACCAATTGTCGTGTTGCGCCGTCAAATAACGTGAATTCATTCGTCATTCGACTAAAATTTCTCAGGAGACCTCTATCCTCATGGATCCGCGTTACCCGATTGGAAAGTTTCAGCCGCCTCTCGACGTTAACCCGGGGCTGCGTCAGCAAGCGATTCAGATCGTCGCCGAAACTCCCGCAGGGCTTCGCGCGGCTGCCAGCGATCTTTCTCCAACCCAACTCGATACACCTTATCGAGAAGGCGGCTGGACGGTTCGCCAGCTCGTGCACCACGTGGCGGACAGCCACATGAACGCATACATGCGTCACCGACTTGCTCTGACCGAAGAGCAGCCCACCATTAAACCGTACGAGGAAAATCTCTGGGCGCAACTACCGGACGCAAAAACTTCCCCCGTCGAAATTTCTCTCGCTCTTCTCGATTCGCTGCATGACCGCTGGGTTCGACTCTGGCGTTCTCTCACTGCGGACCAGTTCCTCCGCGTGTTTGTCCATCCTGAACACGGCCCACGCACAGTGGATTGGCTGCTGTTCCTCTACGCCTGGCACGGCCGCCACCACACAGCGCACATCACCGAACTGCGCAAACAAAAATCCTGGTAGTCTTTGGAGCGCGGCAGCCCCAGCTTCCGCCGTTTCCTAAAGCTAACGCCGCTATATTATTTTCCTACGCCTTTACTTCAGCGTTTTTCTGAACGCGGGGACCCAGGTGTCGGGTTTACACCTGGGGCTTTTGTGTTCTTCTCTTGTTCTTCTTGTTTCTTCGCTCCAAATACTTTCATCGCAGGTTGAAATCAACCCTGCCATTCCCGCTCCAGTTCCCACAATCACCTTGCAGACAGTTTTCTTCGTTATTTCTTTACTTCATTATGTCTTCGCCTCAAGCTCTTTCTTCAACGCCTTCCCCTTCCGAAACCACGGCCGTTCCACTCGCTGCATATAGCCGGGCAGCGTCCTCCTCTTAGCCATCAACTTGTTCACCCACTCGCGCGCTTCGTCCAAACGCCCCTGCGATTTCAAAAACCACGCATAGTTGTACAACGTCTCCGGCGTCGTCGAATATTGCGTAGCCGGCGCGAACCATCGCGCCGCCTTTTCCATCTCGCCGGTTCGCGCATAAGCGTCGCCCAGCAATCCCGACGCGCGATAGTAATCGAATTTCAAGTCGGCGCACGCGACGCGTTCCAAATCCAGGATCGCTCCCGCATAATCACCCAATCCCAGCGCGCTCTTCGCACGCCCATAATACGTGTGCAGCGTATCGTTCGCCGACGCATTCCCCCTGCGCGCGCCGTATGCTTCAATCGCTTTCGCAAACGCTTCCCGCGCCTGCGCGTATTTCTTCTCCTCCAGGTTCAGCTCGCCCAACTCCTCATAATTGCCCGCCGACGGATTGTCCATTATCTCCATCTCCAGCTTCTGAATTCGCGACCGCCTCCCAAATCCCTGAAAAATTCCGCCCAGCAGCCGCGCATCCGGCGCCACCTCCACCAACAAATATGCCCCCGCCCCGATCGGGCCGCCGATCAGGATAATCCACAGCCAATACGTCTCCGGCCGCCGCTTCACAAAGTGCACCAGCGCCAGCATCTGCAACAAAATTCCCCACGGATAAAACAAGTGGCTCAATCCAAACATCCGTTTTCCTCATGCAGCAGAAACCTACGGGCTCACTGAATTGCCCTTCACTATAAGTCACCTGTCAATAGAAACCACGACTTTCCTCTCCGTCTTATGTAACGGCTGGTCTTCAGGCCGGTGCTTTCGCTGTCCTTGGGGTGGGGCAGACCTGCCGCTTTTTCAACTTCCAATTTCAACTTCCGCATTTCCAGCCGCCGCTTCTCCGCTGTCTATTTTCCCGTAAACTTGCCGCCACGCTTTCGTCGCAACCACTCTTCCGGTGCTATCATTCTCTGGTTTTCGGAGCCGCCAGCATGCCAACAAATTTCCTTCGTTGCGCCGCACCAATCGCAATCGCCCTCTTTTTCGTCGCCGCACTCCCCGCCGCCGACACCACACCCCCTCTCCGCGTAGCCATCGCCGGCCTGGTTCACGGCCACGCCGACGGCTTCTTCTCCCATTCCCTCAATCGTCCGGAAATCCAGATCGTGGCCATCGCCGAACCCGACCGCGCCCTCTTCGAGCGCTACGCAGCCAAATTCCATCTCGATCCCTCTCTCTATTACACCGACCTCGACGAAACTCTCCGCGTCACCAAGCCGCAAGCCGTCCTCGTCTACACTTCCACCTACGAGCACCGCAAAGTGGTCGAACTTTGCGCCCGCTACTTTGTTCCGGTCATGATGGAAAAGCCGCTAGCCGTTTCCTACGAAGACGCACAGGCCATCGCCCGCGCCGCGCGCGCCGCCAAAATTCAAGTCCTCGTCAACTACGAAACTTCCTGGTATCCCAGCAACCACGAGGCTTACGAAATCGTCCGCTCTGGCGACATCGGTGCCGTGCGCAAAGTAGTCGTCCACGACGGCCACGAAGGCCCCAAAGAAATCAACGTCCAGCCCGAATTCTTCAAGTGGCTCACCGATCCAAAACTCAACGGAGCCGGCGCGCTCTTCGATTTCGGCTGCTACGGCGCCGATCTAATGACCTGGCTCATGGACGGAGAGCGCCCGCTCACCGTCACCGCAGTCACTCAGCAGATCAAGCCCGACATTTATCCTCATGTGGACGACGAAGCCACCATCGTCCTCACCTACTCCAAAGCCCAGGCCATCCTGCAGGCATCCTGGAATTGGCCCTACGCGCGCAAAGACATGGAAATCTACGGCCGCACCGGCTCGGTCCTCACCATCGCCGCCAACGACATCGCCGTACGCCTTCCGCATCAGGCGCAATCCACCACCCGCGCCGCCGCGCCCATCCCCGCACCCTACGGCGACTCGCTCACCTCTCTCCGCGCCGTCCTCCTCGATGGAGCCAAGCCCGACGCCCTATCCTCCCTTGAAACCAACCTCGTCGTCACCGAAATCCTCGACGCCGCCCGCCGCTCCGCCTCCTCCGGCAAAACCATCCATCTTTCCCAGTAGCCGCAACCTCAACGCTAGTTTCCTCCAACCATTTGGCCGCTATCACCGAAACGAAAGTACCGATCTCGTAGAACTGTGTCGAATCAATGAGTTGTATCGCATTGGAACGGTTCCACGAGTTCCAGATGGGCACCTTCTTAGCAAACCTTCACACTTATCTCCAGCGCAACACTCTTCACTCGCGTTCCAGCCAGGTCACCACACGCTGGTCCGCATCGGTCGAGACTATATACCCGTTTCACGCGCCACTAAATTTTCGGAGGAAATACGTGCGACACAAGACTTGGATTCTCTCATTCTGCCTGCTCCTGGCCGGCTGCAGCGGCGTCAAGAGCCTAAGCTCAGGTGGCAGCCAGCCCGGTTCAAGCGGGCAACCAGTTCCGGCTTCCCTCAGTGGCCTCTCGGTCACTCCCAACGCGGCATCCATAACCGCGACTTCCACCGTCACGCTCCACGCCATGGGATCCTACACCGACGGCTCGAGCAAAGATCTCAGCTCCTCTGCCACTTGGACTTCGTCGGATACGAAGATCGCGACCGTCAGCACCTCTGGCGTCGTCACCGGCGTTGCGAGCGGTGCCGCCTCGATTACCGCCAAGTCCGGAGCTTTCACCAGTTCAGCCGCCATCACGGTCACCGGCGGAACCAGCCCCAGTCTGACCTCGATCGCCCTCTTGCCAGCCAGCCCTTCTATTCCTATTAATACCACGCAACAGCTTACAGCTACAGGTAGTTACAGCGATGGCAGCAGCCGCGACCTGACAAACCTTGTTACCTGGTCTTCCTCAACCATTGCCAGCGCAACCGTAGATGCCACCGGTCTGGTCAGCGGCGTCGCTGCGGGCAGTGCAACCATTACCGCAACTCTGGGCAGCGTTTCCAAGGTCACGTCGGTGACCGTCACGGCTCCCACTATTACGTCCATCTCGGTTACGCCAGACGACTTGACCCTTGCGATCGGCATCGCCCAACAGTTCACCGCTTCGGCCAACTATAGCGACGGCTCCGTACAGGACCTGGTCGGCGGGGTAACCTGGACCTCTTCTACCACCTCGGTCGCCACCATCGACAACAACGGTCTGGCCCTTATTCTCGCCGCGGGCACTACCAACATTACCGCCACGGTCGGCTCGTTCACCGATTCAACGACCATCACCGTGGTTCCGGCGCAGCTCACTTCCATCACCATTTCTCCGGCTGGCGTATCCATCGCCGCTGGGACACAACAGCAATTCACGGCAACAGGTAATTTTGATGACGGCAGCACCGAAGTCCTCACCTCTTTACAATGGTCCTCAAGCGCCACCAGCGTCCTCACCGTGGACGCCAATGGCCTGGGCCTCGGCGCAGCACCCGGCACTTCGACTGTTACCGCCACCTCCGGCAGCATCGCCGCAACCGCTTCCGTTACTGTAACCAATGCCACCCTGGTTTCCCTCCAGATTGCGCCCAATAACTCTTCCATGCCCGCTTTAGCGGTGAAACAATTCAGCGCCATCGGCACTTTCAGCGATAACTCTACTCAGGACTTGACTCAGTCCGTTCTCTGGACCACCTCAAATCCGGCTGTGGCAACCATCAACAACGTTGGCGCAGTCAACAGCCTCATTTCCGGTAGCACCACCATTACCGCTACGTCGGGCGCCGTCTCGCGCTTTACTACGCTCACCGTTTCCACTTTCAAGCTGGTATCGATCACGATTTCGCCCGCCAACTCGCGGGTTGAAGCTCATTCCTCCCTCTTGTTCACCGCGACTGGCGTGTACAGCGACGGCAGCACTTCGACTTTGGCCACCGTTTCCTGGCACTCCGCAAAACCGCAATTCGCCAATATGCGCAGCACTGGCATCCTGCACGCCAAGAAAGCCGGCACGCTCACCCTTTCTGCCACCTCATCCGGTGTAACCGGCTCAACCACCGTCACCATCGGAACCGGCACCCTCGTATCCATCGCCATTACTCCGGCGAACGCTTCGGTTACTGCTGGTTTGACTCAGCAGTTCACCGCCACCGGCACCTTCAGCGACAGCACCACTCAAGACGTCACCATCAACTCTCACTGGAGCTCCACGGTTCCGACCGTCGCCACCATCGCTAATGCCCCGGTCCACGCAGGTCTAGCAACCACCTTCGCGACTGGCACCACAACCATCGGCGTCAATCGCAGCGGCATTACCGCTACCACCAATCTGTCAGCTAATTGAAGCGACGGCACATTTCTACTCTGCGACTAGGGGGCGTGCTAACCCGCGCCCTCAATATCCCTGCACAATGTGCTCTAGCCATCCGCCGCTGGTCGAGCACATGTAGTGCCGGGCTTCAGCCCGGCTCCCTTCTCTAGGTAGCGGCGACCTTAGGTGGCCATCCTGGATTCGCAGTATCAATACTGCCCGAACACCAAACATCCCACCGACGCTGAACCAGTTATTTTTCCAAATCGACTTTGGCTTACTTATGTTTTGTCCGCCCACCAAGCCGTTGCCGCCGCCAATTCCCTTAAGAACTCCTGATCGTTGCGCTTCGATTCCAGATATGAAACGCATGATCCGCCGTCTCGATCACCCGCAAAGCAGCCCGCGGCGCAAACTCGCTACAGATTGGCCGCAGCCATTGCAAATCTGCCAACGCATCCCGCGTTCCCTGCAAAAACAGCATCGGCATCGGCACTTTAGAAAGATGCTCCGCCCGCTTTGTTCCCGGCCGCTGCGGCCAGGGCCAGAACCACTAACAGCATCTGTGGAAGTTTGTTCATACGTTTCCAATCTAGTGCACGTAAACAAGGAGTTCAGGGGCGACGGGCATTCACGGAGTGGGTTCGCCAACACACACTGTGTCACCGACTCTATGGGCACACCTGCCGTGAGAAGGCCGGTATGAGTCAGGTATGCCGAACGCCCTTTCCTCCGCTCTCACTTCTCGCTACCCGACTTCAAGACCCCGGCGGACATCAATCAGGTTCTCGCACAACTTTTCTCCGCCGTCTCTCTTAAGAAAATCGACTTCCGCCAGGGCGCGCTCCTCGCGTACATCGCCCAACTGATGTTCCAGACCAGCAAGTGCCCGAGACGAAAACTCAAGCTCGAAAATCGCAGTGATTGTCGCTGCGCCCAGGAAATGATATCTACGTACCATGCACCCCTCTCAAAAAGGCCTCCACGCGACCCGTGTCTTCGCGGTATTTTTCCTGCTGCTTTTCTGCTGGTCGCTCTCGCTGGCACAGGAATCACCGGTAATCGAAGATCGGCCGGTGGCGGCCGCTACGCCGCCAAAGCAACCTTCCGAAGGATGGAACTCCTACGGCGGCGACCCCGGCGGCTCGCGCTATTCGAGAGCCCCGCAAATTTCCCGCGCAAACGTTGCGCAACTCAAAGTCGCCTGGATCTTTCACACCGGAGCATCGCAACTCGATACCAAGCTGGTCCGCAAAGCTGCTTTCGAGTCCACCCCCATCTTTTTCGACAACAGACTTTATCTCACTTCGCCCTACGACAAGGTTTTCGCGCTCGATCCTGCCACCGGAGAAAAAATCTGGGAATTCGATCCGCACGTGGACCTCTCTCGCAACTATTCGGAAGTAACGTCGCGCGGCGTCTCCGCCTGGCGCGACTCAGAAGCCGAGCCCGGCCACCCCTGTGCAGTCCGCATTTTTTTCGGCACGCTTGATGCCCGGCTCATCGCTCTCGACGCGCAAACCGGCAAGCCTTGCGGCGATTTCGCCGACCACGGCACTTTCGATCTTTCCGCCGACGCTTCCACCACTCCGGAATGGCGTGGCGGCTATCAAGTCACATCCGCGCCGGCCATCGCCAACGATTCGGTCATCACCGGTTCTTCCATCGCCGACAACTGGAAAGTGGACGTCGGTCGTGGCATCGTGCGCGCCTTCGACGCTCGCACTGGCAAACTTCGCTGGACCTGGGATCCCATTCCGTGGGCCGCCGCCTCCAATCCGCACACCGGAGCGGGTAACGCCTGGTCCACACTCTCGGTAGATTCCGAACACGATCTCGTCTTCATTCCCACCGGCAGCGCCAGCCCGGATTATTTCGGCGGACTTCGCCTCGGCGACAACAAATGGGCCAACTCAGTGGTAGCTCTGCGCGCCTCCACCGGCGAATTCGTCTGGGGCTTTCAGGTAGTTCATCACGATCTGTGGGACTACGACGTCGCGTCGCAGCCCACTCTGTTCACCTGGAAAGATGGCACTCCCGCTGTCGTCATCAACACGAAAATGGGTCACGTCTTCGTGCTCAACCGATTGACTGGCGCTCCGCTGCTTCCCCTTGAGGAGCGGCCCGTTCCTCAAACCGACATTCCCGGGGAAAAAACTTCGCCGACGCAGCCGTTTTCTACGATCTCGTTAGTGCCGGAGAACATCGCACTCGAAGATTTGTGGGGAAAATCTCCCGAAGACCTGAAATGGTGCCAGGAAAAACTGAAGGCATCTCGCTCCGAAGGAATTTTCACTCCGCCCAGCCGGAGAGGCAGCGTCGTGTATCCCGGCAACGTCGGCGGCGTGAATTGGGGCAGCGCCGCATACGATCCGCAAAGCCATCTCATGTTCGCGAATACCAATCGCTTGATTGCCTGGAACAAGTTAATTCCGCGCGCCGAATATGACGCGCAAACAAAAACCGATCAGGACAATCGCGTCTACGGCGAATTTGGCGAACAGCGCGGAGCGGCCTTCGGTCTCTATCGCACGTTTCTTTTTTCCCCCGGCGGTGCTCCGTGTAACGCTCCGCCGTGGGGCACCATTGCCGCCGTCGATCTTTTTACCGGAAAAATTATCTGGAATGTTCCGCTCGGTTCCTTCGCTCCCGGCCAGCACACCGGCACTATCAATCTTGGCGGACCGATGGTCACCGCCGGCGGACTCGTTTTCACAAGCGCCACAATGGATGACATCATCCGCGCTTTCGACTCGCAAACCGGAAAGGAACTTTGGCAATTTGAACTTCCCGCGGGCGGTCAAGCCACGCCTATGACCTATATATTCAAGGGCAAGCAATACGTAGTCATTTCCGCAGGCGGCCACGGCAAACTCGGCACAAAACAAGGAGACTCGGTGCTGGCTTTGGCGCTCCCCTGACGTTTGCAAGGCGGCATTGTTACAATCTTTCTATGCGTAGCCGAGCCTCATCCCTGCTCTTGGCCTTCTTGACTTACGCTTTTGCCTTATCCGCTGGCGCTCGCGCGCAATCGTGGACCACTCTGAATTCCGGTGGCGACACAAACTTGCGCGCCATCAGCGCAACAAAAATAACCACAGGCCACATCGCCATTTGGGCGTCCGGCACGCACGACGTAATTCTTCGTTCGCTCGATGACGGCGCCACCTGGACTCATCTCTCTATCCCCGGCCAGCCCGATCTCGATTTTCGCGGCATCGTCGCTTTCGACGACAAAACCGCTTACCTCATGTCCAGCGGAAATGGCGACAAATCCAAAATTCACAAAACCATCGACGGAGGCATCCACTGGGAGCTTCAGTACACCGACGTAAACAACTCCTTTTTTCTTGATTCCATCGCCTGCTCTTCGCCGACAAATTGTTTTGCTCTCGGCGATCCCATCAACGGAAGATTCTTGTTGCTGCTAACCACCGATGGTCACCGCTGGAATCCCTTACCTCCGCAAAATCTGCCACCGGCTTTACCCAGGGAAGGTGCATTCGCCGCCAGCAATTCTAATCTGCTGGTCATCTCCGACAGCGAACTTTTTATAGTCACAGGAGCTTTCGCAGCTCGCGTTCTTCATACCACCAACGGCGGGAAAGACTGGGACGTGTCCGCGGTTCCCATCGCCGCAGACAACGCTTCATCCGGAATTTTTTCCATCGCGCGTTCGAATGTTGGCAGCCTCGCCGCTGTCGGCGGCGACTACGAGAATCCAACCGTTGCTTCGCGCATTGCTGCTTTCTCCGAAGACCAGGCGAAAACCTGGCGATCCCCTGCGCAGCAACCCACCGGTTATCGTTCCGCGGTTGTTTCTCAGGACGGTCCGATGCTTCTCGCGGTCGGCCCCAGCGGTTCCGATATTTCCGTAGACGCCGGCCTGCACTGGAAATCTTTCTCGCCCCTGCCGCTGAATGCCTTGTTCGCACTTGACCCCCAGCACGTCTACGCCGCCGGGCCCAGAGGTACCATCGCCCAATTCCAGGCAGTCGAGCACAAATGACCACAAATCGGAAAATGTTAGTCACTGTTCGCTGTTCGCTCATTTCTGATCGCTGGTCTCCGGTCGCTGGCCACTGGCCACCGCCTCGTGTACGATAATTTCTCCACCCCTTCCAAGGAGATCGCATGACTCGTCCGGCTGGCACCTACGCCACTTTTGAAACCTCGCAAGGCAACATCGTAATTAAACTCTTCGACCAGGAGGCGCCGAAGACCGTGGAAAACTTTGTCGGCCTTGCGGAAGGCACAAAGGAATTCACCAACGAAAAAACCGGCAAAAAAGAAAAGCGCCCATTCTATGACGGCTTGGTATTCCATCGCGTCATTCCCAATTTCATGATCCAGGGCGGATGTCCGCACGGCTCCGGCATGGGTGGCCCGGGTTACAAGTTCGCCGATGAATTTCATCCTTCACTGAAACATTCCAAGCCGGGAAGACTCTCCATGGCCAATTCCGGACCCAATACCAACGGCAGCCAATTCTTCATCACGGTTGCTCCGACGCCGCACCTCGATAATCGCCACACTGTTTTTGGCGAAGTGGTGGAGGGCCAGGATATCGCCAACAAAATTTCCGGTGTATCACGCGATCGCAACGACCGCCCCAACACTGCGGTCACTATCAACCACGTAAGAATCGAGCGCGTGTCTTAGAAGCTTGGAACTTGTCCCAGCATTTTGCGGTACGGCCGTCCTTCCGAACCGAGCGCAGCGGAGTGAGGAATCTCTCTTCGATTGTTACACCGAGATACGGCCTACATCGAAGAGAGATTCCTCGTTTCCCTCGGAATGACGAATAAAGGCCTTATGGCAATGAAAGGCTTTTCCCCAATTGTGATTTCTAATTTTTGAGTTTGGACTTCTTTCCCATGCTGCTGACGCCTGACAAATCTTTGCGCCTCTCCATTGAGATTATTTTTGTTTTGCTAGGCGGGCTGGTTATTTGGCTTGGGGCGACGAACCACATTTTCTTTGACCGGCGCCGCATCGGCTGGCTGCTGCTGAGTATCGCGCTGATTCTCTGGGGAGCGCGCGCGCTGTATCAGCCGGGGAAATACTGGTCGCGCAAGGAAAACCTCACGCGCGGACTTTCGTTACTCTTGCTCGGCGTGGTGATGCTCGCCATCTCACGCGTTCCCTTTCTCTGGGTGGGCCCGCTGCTCTCCGTCGCCGGTCTTCTTCTTCTGTTGCGCGGGCTGGCCGGTTCCGTGTTAGTGTTTCGGCGGAACTAAACCCCGACTCGCCAGCCGGCGTGCTGCTTCTCACTCTACAACTGCAAGGAGACCTGGGATGCTCAAGGAATTCAAAGAATTTGCAATGCGCGGCAATGTTCTCGATATGGCGGTCGGAATCATTATCGGCGCGGCCTTCGGAAAAATCGTTTCCTCGCTGGTGGACGACATGATTATGCCGCCCATCGGCCGCGCCCTGGGCCACGCGGACTTTTCGAACCTGTTTATAAATTTAGGAGAAACGCATTACGCAACGATTGCGGAAGCCAAAATGCATGGAGCGGCAACGCTTAACTATGGCTTGTTTTTGAATACCATCGTGAATTTTCTGATCGTAGCATTCGCTATTTTTCTTTTGCTGCGCGTCGTCAATCGTTGGCTGGTTAAGCCGGTCCCCGCTGCCGCGCCCAGCACCAAAGACTGTCCGCAGTGCGCGATGCCGATTCCCGTCACGGCAAAAAAATGCGGGCATTGCACATCGAATCTTTAGGCTTTTCTTCGGCGTTTTGTATTTCATCGCATCCGATATACGAGGGCGTGACGGAAAATACAAGATCCAGGTGTAAATTCTAGCTGTCAGAATCGGGCCTTAGCCGCCGGGGTTTTTCTTTTTACGATTGGCGACCAGGTGCGCGCGCAGGCGCTCTACTACTTGCTCTTCGCGGCCGTCATCGATTTCGCGCTGCAGTTCTTCCAGGCTGAAGTGCACCACGTCGTGGTGGTGCACTTCTTCTGGAGCGACCTGATCGCTGAATCGCAACCAGAGGCGGTGCAGCAAATTCACTTCGTTGGCGGTCAGGTTCGGCGCGTGCGGGCCCAGAACTTTGTAAACCTTGTCGCCATTCGGCAAATGCACTTCCAGGTTGAATTGCGGTTTCGGGTCCGGCAGTCTCTCCCACGCTTCGCCGATCTGCCGCGCTTGCTCTTCGCTCTGCCAGTGGCTGGAAGTGCCGACCACAATGGTTGAGGATTGCAAGCTGGCTCCGGCGCGCAAAATACCATCCCAGAGGTCGTTTGCGGCAACCACCGCAAGCCGGATGGACTTGCCGCGTTTTTCCGCCATGCTGAGCGCTTGCGAAAAAAGATGTTGCTCGATGCTGCCGAAGAGCTGATCCGCATCCAATTCCTGCTCGCCGGAGGCGGAGCGCCGCAAGATACGCACATGCAAGACAACGACATCGCGACGGCCGGGCTTCACGCGATCAAGAACATTACCCAAATGATACATATTGAAATGGTTGCTGATGGGGACCAGGATGTTGCCGGGCTTTGCGCCGACCGCTTCCGGAGTCAACTCGCCTTCCAGCTCCAGGTTGAACTGATCCATTTCCACGTGCGCCACGCCCGCGTGCCGCGCACGCTTTTCAGAAATTGTGAAAACGATGTACAGCAGCACGGAAAACGCGCCGCCAGCCATGGTGGCCACCGGCTTTGTAAACAAGTTGATGAACGCGATCAGAAAGAGCGTCAGCGTGATTAATCCCAGTCCGAGCGGGACCTGTTTTCCAAGAATTTTAAAATTAAGCGGAACCTGGAACTCGCGCTGGCCTGGATTTGTGTAGCGCAATACCAGCACCGCCAGGCCGTTCATGGCAAAACTCCAGATCACGCCGAAGGCGTACAGGTTTGCCAGGAATGTGACATCGCCGCGGCTGATAAAAATGGTGATGATCTGCAAGATGACGATGATGTTGATGATGCGATAGCTGGTGCCAAAACGCGGATGCGGCTGGCGAAACCAATCGCTGAGCACGCCATCTTCGGAAACACGGTTCAACACGCCATTCGAACCGACGATCGCGGTGTTGACCGCGCCAGCAAGGATCACCGCGCCCACCACCACCACGAAGGCGTGAAAGATCAGCCGGACCAGGAATGGTCCAGCGAGATTCATCGCCAGACCGCCGATAAGATTTTCCAGGAAAGTTTGCCGCACGTCGTCCGGAATGATCATCACCGCGAAGAATGAAACCAGAGAAGTGAAGACCATGCTGTAAACGAAAATCACCAGTCCAGCCTTTTTGAGGTTGACCAGTTTGGGACTTTCAATTTCGCGATAGACCTGCGCGAGCGATTCTTCTCCGCTCATGGCCAGCACGGAATGGCCCAAGGCGATGAATATGGCGATGATGCCAAACATATGCGGTAAGGAGCTGTGCGCGAGCCAGCCGAGCGAACCCGCGGTGAGATGTAAATTGCGCGGGTAAGGGAAGGGTGGCAACGCCGAATGGCGCGTCATCACGGTGTAAATGCACCAGCCGATGAGGATCACCACCATCACGGTGACGAGCTTCATGATGTGCAGGGCTTTTTCGCTGGATTCGGGAATGCCTTTGGTGTTTTCCCACCAGAAATAAATGGTGACGATGATGGCAAAGCACGATGCAATGATGTCAATTGAGCGAGGCGAAAGCGGCCCGCTGGTCATGTGCGCATAGGGAAGAAGTTCGCTGAGCAAACCGCCGAGATATTGTCCCGCGGATACGCCGCTGATGGGACCCGTCAAGATGTAGTCAAACATCAGGGCGGAGACGCTGAATTTAGCCAGGGTGCCACCGAGCGATTGTTTGACCGCGCGATAGACTCCACCACGGACGAACATGCTGCAGCTTTCCACGTACACCGCGCGCACGGCGTAGGAAAACAACATGATGGCCAGGATGAACCACGGCGCGGTTTTTCCGATGTAGCCTTCCGCTTCACCGCCCGCGTAATACGCAGACGATGCCAGGTCATTTAGAACGATTGCGGCAGCTCGCCAGAAAGAAATGAAGGTCAGCAGCGCCGTAGTGGCAACGATGACGCGCGGAATGCCGTTGCCGCGGCGACCGCTGGCCGCGGTGCTGTTGGAAGTGGTGCTCATGTAAGGGCTGTTGGAACTCGCAGGTTAAAATGCTCGCAAATTTGCACTGTTAAGTCCAGTTGGGAAGGTTGATATCGCAAACGAATTTCATTCACCGCAAAGCATTATTGTGTATTGTTTTCCGGAAAAGATAGATCCGAGACGCCGCCGTCAGGCACAGCCAGAAGCTGTGGCCCGCGTCACATTGCCCGGTGACAGTAGCCACATGATCTTGCTTACAATCCAGTATTCAGTACCTGTGCGAGCCCTGCTCCAGCGGCCAAACCGTTGGCTATTCCGCTCAGCGAGGCATATCACGATGAAAACATTCCAGCACTGCGAAATTTCGCTCCCCTGGGTGACTGCCGCCGTGTTGCTGGTCGTCGTCGCGTACTATCCTCCGCTGCGCGACATTGCGAGAACGCACGCCCCCGCGGCGGTGGGATATCGCCCGGACAGTCCGGTCGCAATCGAACCAGAGCACTAAATCGCAAAATAGTTGTGTGACGCTGAGAGTCCAACGGCGCTGCTCGCAATGACAGCTTAAATTATCGCCAGGCAAAAGCTGATCAAGCGTGACGCGCGGTTATTTTCGATTGGCCGAGCCATTTTTTCAGGACTGAGGCGAATTGCGGCTCCATTCCGTTGAAGGTGAGCCCCATTCCGCGCTTGGGCATGAAATAAGCAACGGTTGCCGGCGTTTCAACGAAGTCCTCGTCTCTATAAATTTCGATGGTGACCGATGTGCCCTCCGGAAACGGATTGGGCAGCTGCACAAAACAGCCGTGCAAACTCAGGTCACAGACTTGCGACGTGCTGCGGGTGTTCTCTGCTTCGTCGACTATTTCAGCGCTGGCGGCAAATGGAATTCGCGGAGAGCGGCGGCGTTCATCGGGCATGGGTGACCCTTTCCGGAGGACGGGACTGAAGAAATCCTAACGCGCGGATCGCCGTGGAAATGAAAAATATTTGGCTGGCGACGCGAAATTGCAACAAGCATTTTGCCTGCGAAGAGGGCCGGGCTAAAGCCTCTACGAAAAACAGGTGGAAGACCACATGCGTTAACGAACCGGGCCGCCGGAAGGCCTGGATGCGGCGCCGTGCAAATGGCCGTGAATGTCGGCGATCTTGTCGTCGAGCGCATTCAGTTTGCGAGCCAGGCCCTGGATTTCCGATTCGGCGCGGCGGTTGACGTCGTAATCGAGTTCGCCGCGCAGGCGGTCTTTGGTGTCCTGGCGATTCTGACTCATCATGATCACCGGGGCCTGAATCGCGGCGAGCATCGACAGGAAAAGATTCAGCAGAATAAAGGGATACGGATCCCAGGATTTATTGCCCATGACGATGCTGGTGGCGGCATAGCCGAGGAGCACGACGAGAAAGCTGATGATGAAGGTCCACGAGCCACCGAATCCAGCAACGTGATCGGCGATGCGCTCTCCGAAAGTTGCGTCCTTCTCGATGACTTCGTTGGGATTGCGCGTGGCGCGGAGGCGCACGAGTTGCTGCGAGGCGTGAAACTGCTTGCCGAGCACAGTGAGCATGTCCATTCCTGCCAGGGGCTTGCGCTCGAGCAGCACCGCGATGTCGTTACGGTCCACTTCGATACAAATCGTTTCTTCAACAGCGGTGGCGTTCGTCTGATGCGGAGTTTGCTCGAGCATCGAAGCGAAGCCGAAAAATTCGCCGTGGCTCGGTTCATCGATGACCACTTCCTGATGATCCTCATCCACGGTGGTTACGCGCACCTTGCCGGAGAACATCACGTAAGCTTTACCATCGGTATCGCCGATCTTGTAGATGCGCTGGCGCGGCGCGAATGTTCTTTTTTCCACCTGCGAAGCGAGAACGCACGCTTCCTCGTCGTCAAGCAGGGCAAAAAGCGGTACGTGTCTCAGTTCCTGAGGATCGCAAGCCATGGGCCACCTCTCCGAAACAAATTGTTACCTGAAGTCGCCAGAGAATTCCACAGGCCGTGTCATCTGACAAGTTAAGATTTCGTGATGCGCTTCGCTCAGAATGACAACTTGCCTGGTTTAGATTAAGCGCGTATGGATTGAGTGCGCTGGGCGGTGCATTCTGGGCAGGGGCAGATGGAGCGGAGATGGTCGTAGGAGTAGATGCCGGTGGAGTGACCGTCAGAAAAAGAAAGTTGTATCGCGTACTGCCCTACTGGCGTTGCGGATTGCGCGCGGGCCTTGGGCTTGAACATGGGCAATGCGGGTGACGAGGCAAAAGCGGGCGAAGCTTCGCCGAGGGATTCTTTTTTGATGCGTTCATCGTTGCACGTCGCGCACGGGCAATTCTCGCGCAGGTATGGAAAATCGAAATGGCTGGCGTGGCCGTCGGCCCAGGCAATGTCTACACCCGCGCCGCTGCTCACATGAATTTTCACGCTGGCGGGCTTGCGGCGTTGGTCGATGGGAATAGGCACGGAAAGAAGTTTTCAGTAATCAGTCCTTCGGATTTATCTCGCAACATGCTCCCGGAGGTATTGGGTTGCCGTGGGGACAAGTTTTTGGGTGGCCGAGGAAGGAGCAGATGCGCTGGTCGAGTTCGGGGGTGATGATGTGCTCGAAGCGGCAGGCTTGTACTTGAGCTTCAGCGTCTTCGATGGAAAAAGTGTCAGTGAAGAGGCGTTCAGCGAGGCGATGGCGACGGACTACATCGCGGGCGCGACGCGAGCCGGATTCGGTCAAATGAACTTCGCTTCCGTTGGTGTCGTTGTTGCTGGAAATCTCGCTTCCATTCCCAGCGGCGCTGGCGATTTTATTGCCGTTACATTCGATGAGGCGCGAATCGGCCATGCGCGCGAGCAGACGCGCAGCCGGTTCCGCGCCGACGATTGGCAATTGACCGGCTGGTCCTTCTACGCGCAGCAATTCCGGTTGCGCGGGCTTGCCTTCTTCGCCGAAAATCCAGATTTGCTCGAGCAGATGATCCACGCGGATGTCGTCGTCGGCCGTGACTGGAGTGCAGCAGTCGGCGGTGTTGGCAAGCGGGCAGGCCATGGGATGGTTGGGGCCGTGCTGAGCGGTGTCAAAAGAAAGATGTCCGTGCGCGAGCTCGATGCGGCGGTCGGCCTGGCGGGCGATGTCCGGATCGTGAGTGACCATCAAAATGGTGTGGCCGGACTTGTGCAGATCGTGGAAAAGATTGATGACGATTTGTTCGTTGGCTTCGTCGAGGTTGCCGGTGGGTTCGTCGGCAAGAATTAATTTGGGCTGATTGATGAGCGCGCGGGCGATGGCTACGCGTTGCTGTTCGCCGCCGGAGAGTTGCGATGGGAGATGGGTGAGGCGTTCGCCGAGTCCGACGCGTTTCAGCGCTTCTTGGGCTTGTTTTTCGTCGGTGACGGAATGGAAGTATTGCGCAAGCATCACGTTTTCTACGGCGTTGAGATACGGAACGAGGTGAAATTGTTGGAAGACGAATCCGATTTTTTCAGCGCGGTAGCGGACCAGGGCGTTTTCGTTTAGCTTGGCCAGGTCGACGTCGTCTACTACGACGCGGCCGGAGGTGAGTGTGTCGAGGCCGCCGAGAATATTGATCAGTGTGGTTTTGCCGGAGCCGGATGGGCCCATCAGGGCGACCCATTCGCCGGAGGCGATGTTGAAGGAAACTCCGTTCAATGCGCGCAACGTGCCGTATTGTTTTACCAGCGCGTCGATGACGACTTGCGTGGCCAGTTGTGCCGGAGCTTGTGTTTGCGCCCTCATTCTTCGCCTCGGAAGACGGATGCGGGGCGGATGTGCACCAGTCTACGCAATGGGTAGGCAGCAAGAATCGCGACGATGACGGTGAGGGCCACGGAAATAGGATACACGATGAGGCGTGGCTGCGCGGCTACGCCGAAGACTGCTTTGCCGAGGCCGATCGAAATTACGATGCCAATCGCGGCGCCGATCAGGCCGCCCGCTAGTCCGAGCAGCGCGGCTTCGGCGAGGAAGAGACGGAGCACCCGCCGAACCGACCCGCCAATCGCCTTCATCAACCCAACGTCGTTCTTGCGTTCCATGGCGACGTTGGTCATCGCCGCCATCACGCACAGCGCAGTCAAAATCAGCACCACCGCGACGGTCGCCGACAAAATGCCGGAAATCCGGTTGTACAGCCGCGCCTCGCCTTCTGTGAACTGGCGGACGGGGCGGACCTCGGCGTCACTTAGACGCGCTTCGATCTTGTCCATGGCCTCCGGCGAAACGTTTCCGTATCTTGCCCAAAAGGTTTTATCCCGAGCCGAGAATTCACGGAGCGACCTCTGGTTGTCATTAAGCTTCAGTTGCAGGAACCGAATGGTGTGGTCGATTTGCTTGGGCGACCCGGAAATGCGAAGCCTGATTAGGCTAACGGTTCCCGGCAACGCGAGCAGAGTCTGGGCAGTCCGCAGGGTCATGCCAACCTGGTTATCCTCGACCGTCCCGAAGCTTCGGATCTCCTGCACTGCGCAATCGACCTCTCGTTCGCCGTTTCTTAGCTCCATCACATCCAACACATGAAAATTCCTTTGTATTGCCACGGCTGAGCCTACGATACAGCCCGCCATTCGCATCCAGGGATCCTTTGAAAACCTGGATTCTGGTCCCTTCTCGATCGTCTTGAAAGTACCCGATTCCAAAAGGTCCCCATCGCCGTGACCCGCAACCACAACCGGAGTTTCAACGGTATCGGCCGCGATTGAACCGGCAGCTTTTCGCCTTACGGCGGCTATCCCGTAAAGCATCGCGGATCCCCCGACAGGCTCGGGATTTGGTCCATTGAGAATCAACGCGGCGGCAAATTGGTTCAGGAGCGCGCCTTCCTGATTCGAATTCGTTACCGGCTGCACAAATACATTTGCGCCAAACGAGCGGAATTCGGTGGTGATGCGGCGCTTGGCGTCGACCTGAAGATTCAGCAGAGCGGCGGTGATGGCGGCGCCTGCGCCGAGGGCGAGGAGGATCACGATGAGGCGTCCGCGGTTGGCGAAGACCGAGCGGCGTAGGACGCGCCAGAACATGCTGCGATTGGCGGAGCGGCGGTCAGCCATCATTCGCCTCGCAGGATCGGCGCTGGGTCGAAGCGGGCGGCGCGTCGGAGTGGGAGTGCGCTCCCAAGGAGTGTGACGGCGGCGGCAAGGACGAGGATCACGCCGAGGACTAGCAGCGAGGGCTCGGGTGGCACCCCGAAAATTTTTGTGCCTACGAAACGCGCTAGAAGCAAGCCCAGTGCGTAGCCTGCGCCGCCGCCTACGAATGCCAGGAGGAGTTGTTCGGCCGCTAGTAACCAGCCGACGGTGCCGGAGCCTGCGCCTAGCGCTTTCATCAAGCCAATTTCGGTGCGTCGTTCGATGACGGACGCGGCGGCGGATGCGCCTACGGCTAGCGCGGCGGCCAGTAGTGTTGCGAATGTTACCAGCCAGAGCAGGGTGCGAACGCGAGTGAGAATTTTTCCTTCGCCCTCGGCTACGCGACGGATTACACGTACGTCGGAGCCTGACAGAACTTGCTTGATGGAATACGCAATGGAAGAAACGTAGGGTGAACAGGACCAGCGCTCGAGTTCGTCGGGCTTCATGGTTCTGGGATCGCGGCGAGCGAAATCGTCTTCCGGCTTACTCAGTGCTGAAACATACAGCTTGCGGTATTGGCCCGGCTCGTCAGCTAGCCATTGAGCAACCATCAGAGGCGCTACGATTGCATTATTTTCTTGGCCTCCAGTGTCTAGAATTCCAGCAATACGCAGTTCAACCATAACGGGAACCGTCTTGCTTACGGCATAGATGTAGAGTGTGTCGTTCGTCTTTAGCTTTTGGCTCTTGGCAAAGTCCGTGCCAATCAAGCATTCCCGCTTATTCTCGTCGAACCACTCGCCATCGACATGCCACCACGGATTCGCGTTCTTGATTCCTGTCACAAAGCTTGACGCATCTGAATTGTGAACTGCGTGGCTCGCCCAGGTGCCAATCAGTGTGACATTGGTTTCAGGACCCACAGGTGTGCCAACTGGCAATTCATACCGATGGGCTTGCACCCGTAAATCAAGGATTGGCGCGAAGGCGGTGATGTTGTTGTGCCAGAAGACGGATTTAATTTTGGGGAGGTCGGATTCGGGGAGATAGGCGCCGAAATTGGCGGGGCGGAAGTCCACGCCGCCGATTTCTAGTGGGAGCGAGTCGGCTTCCGGAGTGACAACCAGATTTGCGCCGAGGGATTTGAATTCTTCGGAGAGGCGGTCGCCTACGTCGAGGGAAACACTTAGGGCGGCAGTGGCTACGGCCATGCCTAGCGAGAGTGCCGCGGCGGTTAGAAATTTGCGTCGCGGGCGGCGCGTGAAGTTATCGGCGATGAGGCGGAGAAACATGGGCGATCAGCGATCAGGGACCCTAGACCGGAGACCAGCGACGAATCGAAGAGCGGTTCCTCGCCGGGCTCGGAATGACGAGTAGTTCTGGCGGAATGTGGACATCCCTCTCATTGGGGGACTTCGGTCCAGGATTTGGTGATGGCGGCGACATTGACCACGATGTCGGAGCCGTCTACGCGGAACGGGACGCCGATCGGGTTGCAACCGCCCGCTTCGCCGATGGTGGGGACATAAATTGCGGAGCCGCAGTGGCGGCAGATCACGTTCTGGCCGTCCTGGCGATAGCCTTCCGCGCCGCAAATGCGGCAGGCATCGAGCGCTACTCCCCAGCCTTGCGGCTTCTTGATGACCAGGAAGCGGAAAGATTGATCGGCGGTCTTAACGGTAAAAAGATGCAGATTGCCGTCCTGTACTTCGCTGAGCGGCACGCGGAGCTGGTCGTAGGCAGAACCGGAAACCGCAATCGCGCGCGCGGACGGCGGCGCGGAGTTTGCGCGCGCATAAATAAAGTCAGCGGTCAGCACAAGAATCACCGCCAGACACGCCGAAGCCGCGGCAACCATCCAATTTTGCTGGCGGCGCTGCTGCGCAGTAAGCAGGCGCTTTTCCGCATCGTTCGCGGAAGCCGAAGCAGCAATCTTTGCCTGTGAAGCGGTCAGCCATTCGCGCAAAATCAACAGCACCGCCGCGCCAAAAATAAAAACAAAGAAGAAAATTTCGTTGCGCACGATCGGTCCGATCAGCGCCATTTCCTGCTTGCCCGAAGGCAGCCACTGTGCTTCGCTAAGCTCATGCAACCCGGTTAACGCCAACTGCGCGGCGACCAGCCACAAAATAATCGTGGTGGCGGCAAAAAAGCGATGCAGCGGGATTTTCAGTGTGCCCTTAAAGAAAAATAGTCCGACGGCAACTGCGGCGGCGATGCCAGCAATGGTGCCAATCCAGGTCTGAATGCCTTCGCTCGACAGTTCCACCGCGCGCAAAATCAACGCGAGCTCGGCGCCTTCGCGCACTACCATCAAAAAAACAAAAAGAAAAATTCCCCAGCCTGCGGCCGAACCGGCGCGCGTCGCGTAATTCTCGATTTTTTCCTCGATATCTTTTCGCAGATGCCGCGCAACGCGGTTCATCCAAAGGATCATCGAAATGACGAAGACCGCGGCCAGCAATAGCATCAGGCCTTCGAAGCCGTCTTCGTTGATTTGCCAGCGTTCAAGGGCTATGGCCACGGCCAGGCTGAGCGCGCCCGCCAGCGCGACGCCCGCCCAGACAAACCGCGCGAGATTCGAACGCTCGGTGCGGGCAAGATAAACTAGTATGATGCCAACAACCAGGGCGGCTTCGACGCCTTCACGGAGCGAGATCAGGAAAGCAGAGAGCACATTAGATCCAATCGAGAGTTGTAAAACAGACTTCTGGTTCGGGTGTCTACTTGTAAATGAGTTGCAACTACAATAGCAAGTTTACCGCTTGAGCTGCGGTGAGTCAATCGGACTAATCTAGTCCTATTTCTTCGGGATAGAATACACGAGCCTTATGAACATTGCAGATTCGCGACAGGGATGCGGGCAGGCGACGGCCGGGAGTGGCTCGGCACGGTGGCTGCGACGCGCTGCGTGCCTGGTTGCCGTGTGCTTGCTCGTGGTAACGGCGGCTTTGAGCCAAGCCGCCAATCAATCGCAAGTCGGCAAGGATTCGAAGGAAGATATTAAGCAGGCGGAGCAGTTGGCTGACCGCGGGGACAAGTCTTTCGCAGCGGGCAGGATGAACGAGGCGCTGGCGGAATACGAGCATGCGGTGGTGCGTGCTCCGGGAGACGCGGGGATTGTACGCAGAGCCGCAGCATTGCGTGCAGCAGTGGTACAGAAGTTGGTGGACCAGGCGGAAACTGACGCGCTGGACGGGTTTGTCGTGAGCGCAACGGACTTGATGTATGAAGCGCTGAAGATTGATCCGGGAAACACCATCGTGGCGGAGCGGCTGGCGCAGATGA
>Ga0210406_10000074_pt1 | contig 154521 bp, 153 predicted proteins | sample IncBWC30MmetaG_FD_155454 | JGI IMG/M metagenome (GOLD analysis project Ga0210406, IMG submission 155454) | Forest soil microbial communities from Barre Woods Harvard Forest LTER site, Petersham, Massachusetts, United States - Inc-BW-C-30-M | ecosystem: Environmental > Terrestrial > Soil >... | reverse complement strand
GCGTGCTGGTCCAGCCAGTACTCCTGGAACGCTTTGCGAGACAGGGCCGGAAGGCGGTGCAGACAGAAGGTCAATTTGATCATGGCACTCTCCGGAGAGCAGGAGACCAATCCTAGCTTCCAGGCCCAGCAGAATGCCAGCGCGTACCTTTGTTAGAGGATGTGTGGAGGCAGATATGAGGCGTCACACCAATCGGAATTGGCGGTGCAGCGGAGGCGCTTCCAAGCCCAATCGTCGATGCGATGTGTCCTGAACGCGAAAATCAAGAGTCGAATTTGGCGAAACCTCTCATGTCTTGTTCCTGCTATTCGATATATGGAACGCTTACAGCGGGACACGCCTCGACCCGCCTCGGCTCCAGGTCCATCAGGTTGCTGTTCCAACATTCATCAAATACCGAGCAGTAGCAGGCACGGAACCTGAGTTCGCGACGGGCAATGTCGAGCTTCCGCCAAACGTCGACATTGTCCGAACCCAGCGCCATGGTCAGAAAATTTCGCTTCTCACCCGCGAGAATCACCACGTTGTGCACACCCCCCGTCATGATTGGCGTGCGACCAGCTATGCGCAAGTCTGCGGGTCCCGAGGACGGCTTGTAGCCGCAACACGCTTCAAGCAGGGGAACGGCTCCGGCGAATACCTTGCCCCGCCACGAAACTTCAAGGGATTTGAGCTTCGCGGGTCCGACGCCGCCATTCATCAACGAGAAGTGGATTACCGGGCGGCCACCCTCTGGAAGATTGGAGGTATCCGCCTGGAGAAGTGGCCATGAAGCAGCAGCGACCATCTGCCGATTTGCCTCCTCGGTTCCAATTGCGATCCAGAGCGAGATGGCGGAGACTCCAAGTGCTGCCGTGCCGAGCAGCAACTCGATCCACTGGCGCAAACCGAAACGTTCTTTCGTCGTCGGACTCTTTATGGTCATCGCCATCTAACCAGACCAGACAGGAACGTGCGAGTGGAGCACGTGTACCCACCCGGGTAACGCAAAAAAAAACACAGCGACAGGCGGTATGAGTCGCTTCCCCGAACGATCAAGGCCTTCTGCGACAAGCACGGCTACGGTATACGCATTTCATAAACGCGCGAGGATGCCCGTCGAAATTGGCTGAAGATCGTCTCAATTGCGCCGCACAATGTGTGACCGGTTTGCGGGTGATCGCCGACCAATGCTGCGATATTCCGGATATTCCAATGTTACGCAACACAGGTTCCGACATCAAACAGCGATTCGTGAGGTACGGAATAATGCGGCATATTGTCTGCATATCCCAACTCGAACAGGCGCTCAAATGCAGTTTGTCGGCTTAGAACCTTGCGCGAATGCGGGGCGGTACAAATAACTGCAATGAAATCCAGACTGCATGTCGGGCGTATCTCGAGAAGGTCAAATTGGATGAGTTGGTATTGAACCAAATCAAAAAAAATGCTTACAAACGAAAAAGGGCTGAAAACCCATCGGTGTCCAAGCCAACGTGCCGGCGGGCGGCCTTTCGCCAAACAACGGGCTATCAGGCGATCGCCGTCCGTGTGCACTCGCTCCACGTTTTTTCTGCTCCCAAGGTTTTTTCTGCGCCCAGCAGCCGCATCGAGCGACTTCACGGCGTAACGAATTTCGTCGATGTAAGCAGAAAGCGGTGGCTTCGAGTCTCCCCTACAGTGAGCCTCAATGAATTCGCCCAGAGTGCTTGCCGGCTTCAGTGCATCAAAGGAATAATTTTTGTCAGGCACCACCATCGCGTAAACACCGCCCGATACCAATATTTCATCAATTTCTATGAAGTGTCGTACCAGATCCGGGATGTGCTCTATCACGTGAGATGACACGACATATTTGTATGCGTGCTTGCTGCCGGTCAGCTCGGACAGACTTTTTTCTTTTTCAAAGACGAAGTCGATGGTTTCTACCAAAGCAGGATCCTTTCCTGCCTTCTTGCAACGCGCCGCCAGTCCCGCAGTATCAGTATTTTCAAGGTATTGTATGGCAAATCCGCGTGATTTGCGAAACAGAGGGCGAAAATTGCAGCCGATCTCCAGACCAAAAGACTCGCGCGCATTAACAAAGGAATCTATGATCTGTTTTTTTTCCGCGCCGCTGAGCGGCGTACTCATTTTCGAAGATGCCGCCATTGACCTGAGTCCGTTCCAGTGCGCCCTGTCTCGTTATCTACCATCCCGCCCGGCAGGCCACAACGGCTCCCAATTTCATTCGCCTCTCCGAGTCCAATTCCAATAGCGAACAATCAGATTCCGGCGGGCACCTGGGTAAGGCCGGTATCTCTTGTGTCTGGTCGTTCACATGAACACATGAGCACCGCTCCGTGACACGTTTTTGCAAGAGCGGCCACGTGCAGGAATGTCGATCTAGCCCGGCAGACGGACCGACGATTGACGCCGCGCCGGAGGCGCAAGGTTCGGGGTCAAGATTCCAGGGTTCGTCGGAGTCAACGATCTGACGCAACGATTGCTCCGTAGACGGAATGTTCCTCCCTTGTTGGGAGAGCATCATGCTCGCCGCCGTCAAGGACGTCTTCGATGTCGCTTTGAAAATTCAGGGTCGCCCCTGTATGTCGTGCCGTAAAGAGTAGCCGTGCGGTGGTCTTCGACAAGACGGGAATAGAGCAAGTTTCCGTCGCCACCGCTCCCGAAGTTGGTGCAGTATCGATTCGAAGTGATACGGGCGAAATGCCGGGAAATCTTCCCCTCTTGCCTGTCATGGCCCTGGATTCGCGATCCTCGGCAACGATTTGCCTGGTTGAGAATAGAACCAATGAGGTTGACAGTGATACCGTAACGGTATTTACTCCTTCCGCAACCCCAAGAGTGCAGGACAATGCCAGCGGAATATTCACTGGGCTACCGCAAACCGCCCGTGCATACGCGGTTTCAGAAGGGGCAGTCGGGGAATCCGGGCGGGAGACCAGGTGTCAAGAAGATCAGGCGGCGGAAATTCGCGCAGATGCTCGACGCGGCAATGTGCGAACCCACCGAGGTGGTGGCCACGACCCCTTGCGCGAGCATTTACGCAGCGTCGGCCAAGGGCTCGACTGTGTGCGCGGCAAGACGGCAACGCTCCGGCTGGTGTTCTCGCTGCTCGACGAACTGGACCATGTGGCGACTGACGGAAGACAGCGCCGGGGCTTCGACCGCAAACTCGAGGACATGGAAGCGGCGGACGAGGCTTGGGTAGCGCACAGGAACGAACAGGAAACGGAGATCCCGGCGGAGCCTGTTTCTCAGGGAGATATAGAAGAAGAGCCGCGGCCGATGTGGGGCGAGTTCGCGGGCGAGGCGCTCGGCAGCACCATCGAAATACCACCCCCGATTTGTCACGGCCCGCAACAGCGGGCCGCCCAGATGAAACTGATGCGGGGGGCGAAAGCGAGAAGAAGACTCTTCTCCATGGCGAACAACAGCACGCTCGCGGCTGGGTGACCCGCTCTCAGGCGGGCCATGACATCGAGGGGAATGGAAGTGGCGCGACGCGTCCAACTGCTGCATCTGCCCTTACTGAGGGGAGCGAACAGGGATTGAAAACAGAATCGGAGCGGCAGTTCCTCGCCGTGTCGCGAAGGGTGCCGAGCGAGAAGGAGCTTCGCCAGAGCGAACACCAGGCGGAGATGGATCGCCAGCGGCGCGCCTATGAATCGCTTCCCGGAAGGATCATGGCGTTCTGCGACAAGCACGGCTGGGAATATCCGCCGGGTATGCAAACGCCCAAAGATGTTCCGGCTCCCCTCAGTGAGGGGCAAACGCAGGGAATTACAAAACCGCGACCCGAGGAGGGACCCCACAAGCGGGCGCTGCGCGCGCGGTTTGAAAGACTCGCCTGGGCGGAGCGCGAGGAAGCCGCACGCAAGGCCGCGCTCGCGGCGAAGGCGGAGGGGGTGCCCATGCTTCGACAGGCTCAGCATGAGGGTGTTGAAAATACACCTCGCCCCGAGCCTGTTGAAGAACCGGAACCGCTTCCGGACTTCGCCATCTGGATGCGCGGACAGCAGGCGGCGCGGTGAGTTCCTCCCTCGCGCTTCGCGCGAGGGAGGAAAATGAGACCCGTCATTTTCCTCCCCCATCGTGGGGGAGGTGCCGCCGTAGGCGGAGGGGGCAGTGATTTGGGGACAGTGTACTTATTATGGCATCGCGGCGCTCAAGAAATGAGATTGCGGGCGCGCACCCCACTGCTTGCATTTCCATCAGAGCTTCAGATGGCCCGCGATGATGTCGTCATATGTCGCCGCGTCGAGCGGTCTGTAGGCGAGCGTTTGGGGGTCGAGCACATAGAGAGGATTGGCGATCCGGCGCGGGTCGAAACCGTCCTTCATCAGATCGATCTTGCGCTGCTTGAACGTGCCGGTGATCTCCATCTCCGGCATCAGCCGCAGGAAAACCGGACGGGCATAGGCGGGCAGACTGCCTTCCAGCTTTTGCGCGAGACGGGATGGATCGAAACCCGCCGTGGTGACAAGGGCCGCCATGCCGGCGCGGCCGTCCTTGCCGGGTACGCGCACGCCGTAGACGTTGGCCTCGATAATGCCATCGACCACCGACAGGGCTTCTGCGACTTCGCTCGTCGCCACGTTCTCGCCCTTCCAGCGGAACGTGTCGCCGATCCGGTCGACGAAATAGAAATAGCCGAGCGCGTCCCTCTTCAGCAGGTCGCCCGTACGAAACCACGAATCATCCGCCGCAAAGACGTGCCGCAGAATCTTCTTTTCGGTATCCGCGGCGTGCGTGTAACCCTCGAAGCCTTTGCCGGGCTCGTCGACGATCCGGCCGATGGCCTCGCCCGTTTCGCCCGTGGCGCACTCGATGCAGAACCCTTCCGGATTGCGCACGGGAATTTCGGTCTCGATATCGAAGCGGATGATCCGGATCGCGAAATATCCGCGCATGTAGTCCGGAATGCGCCCCACCGCGCCAATTTTGCCGTCGTAATTCAGCATCGACACGTTGCCTTCGGTGGCGCCGTAGAACTCGATGATTTTCGGTATCGCAAAGCGCATCTGAAACGGCTTCCAGATTTCGGGCCTCAATCCGTTGCCGATGATGGCGCGAAGATGATGGTCGCGTTCGTGCGGGGACGCGGGCGCATTGAGAAGATAGCGGCAGAGCTCGCCGATATACTGAAAGAAGGTGGGGCGGTAGCGCACGCAATCGTCCCAGAATTCGTGCACCGAGAATTTCCGGCGCAGCACAACGGAGCCGCCGCAGGTGAGCGCCACGCCGATCGCGCAGATGCCGCCCGCCGAATGGTAGAGCGGCAGGACGTCGTACATGCGGTCCGACGCGCGCGCGCCAAGGGCTCCGGCGAATCCGTGCATCATGAAGAGCGTGCGAAGATGGCTGACATTCGCCGCCTTGGGGAGGCCGGTCGTCCCCGAGGTGAAAATGTAGAAGGCCTTGTCGGCGCAAATCAGACCGGCCCGCCATTCGGGATTTGCGGGAGCGGAACCGGCAGCGGCGAGCGCGGCATCCAGATTCTCCAGTCCGGCCTCAATGCCGCCGGTGATCCATCCAACCGGCGGCACCGCGAGCGCCGAGCGGGCGTCGAGATATTCCTGCGCGAGCTCTGCTCCGATCACGATGTGGCGCGCGCCGCTGATCGCAATCGAGTGGGCGAGCGCGCCGCCACGCAGATTGGTGTTGATCAGCGCGGCGATGGCTCCAACCTTGAAGAGGCCGAGCCACGCGAACAGATATTCCGGGCGGTTCTCCATCAGGAGTGCGACGCAGTCTCCGCTTCCGATTCCCTGGGCGTGTGCCCAACAGGCGTAGCGATCCGCCGCCGCGTTGAGCGCATGGTAGGTGATAGTTTCCTCTCCGCAGAGAATGGCCGGATTGGCCGGAGCCCTTCGCGCCCAGCCTTCAACGATATCGACGATGGTGACGGGCGATTGGGGCTTGACGCCGCGCAGGCGCCAGAATGTTCGCGCAAGGCTTGTGATATAGGTGGATTCGCGCGACACGGCAGAGAGCAGGTCCATCGGCAAATCGCGCGCCTCTTCTGCGGTTCGTGGCAGAATAGGTCGCGAGGCGCGCTTCCGTCCACGAAAGATGCCCCCACTCGATCTCAGAGGGTTGAAATGTCCGCTGCCCGCGCTGCTCGCGCGCCGCGCGCTGATGCGCGTGGCGGCCGGCACAGCGCTCGAGGTGCTGGCGGATGATCCACTCGCCGCCCTCGACGTACCCCACATGTGCCACCAGGAAGGCTACGACGTGCTCGACGTCGAGGCGCACAGCGCGCACACGCGCTTCGTGCTGCGCCGTCCGCTACCTGAAAGCCACGCACGCTGATGCCGATGTTCTGGATCATGCTCGTGGCATCGCCGTTCATCGGCAGTTTTCTGGGCGTCCTGGCGCTGCGTCTTCCGGAAGGGCGCTCCTTCGCAGTGTCGCGTTCCGCCTGCGATCATTGCGGACACGTGCTCGCGGTGCGCGACCTCGTTCCCATCGCAAGCTTTCTCGCGCTTCGCGGACGTTGCCGGTATTGCCACGCCCCCATCGGCGGCTTCGTTCTTGTCATCGAGCTCGCCGCAATGCTCGTCGCCGGATGGGCGGGGATACAGGTTTCGGACTGGATTCTCGTCGCGAGTTGTTTGCTTGGCTGGATGCTGCTCCTGCTTGCGGCGATCGACTGGCGCGTGCAACTGCTGCCCGATGTGCTGACTTTGCCTCTGCTGGTGGCAGGCCTCGCGGTCACGTATTTCGTATCGCCCGAAACCTGGTCCGATCATCTGATCGGCGCCGTGGCGGGTTTCGTTGTGCTGGGCGCGATTTCATTGCTCTACTGGCGTTTGAGACACCGGGAAGGTCTTGGACTGGGCGACGCCAAATTGCTGGCGGCGCTTGGCGCCTGGGTCGCATGGCAGGGCTTGCCGACGGTGCTTCTCTGGGGCTCGATGCTCGGCCTTGTCTTTGCTCTTGTCCGGTCGATGACGGGCCGGGGATTGCAATGGTCCGACCGCATTCCGTTTGGCGTGTTTCTCGCCGCCGGAGGCTGGCTCGTCTGGCTCTATGGTCCGCTCATGCCGTCGCTACGGTGAAAAATATTGCCCGGTTTATTGGCCGGTGCACGAGTCGCTGCCTTACAGAAATCTCCTCGGCGCTACATTCTGCTCGGCGTGCGCTGCGCGTCGCGGTCGACGACCTGGTCCAGCCAGGTGAGGGTTCCTGCGGCGATCTTCTCCCAGCCCGGCTCGCCGATGAGCCAGTGACTGTGACCGGGAAGCTCCTCGAAACGTGCGCGTCCGTGGTAGCGGCGCGCGAGGCGACGTACCGTAGAGGGTGGCGTCACCCGATCCTGCGTTCCCACCAGGCACAGGATTGGACAGACGACCGCGCGCGCGTCGACATGGCTTGCGCGTCCGGTATCCAGCATCCAGTGCATTGCCTCGAAGGTGGCACGGCCCGACTCGGGCACGAGCCGCGCAACAATGGCCGCGCGCTCCGATTCCGGAACCAGATGAAGCATGTTCGCCTCTGCAATCCAGCGATGGGGCGCGAGCGGTCTGCTCCAGAAGGGCCCATCGAGATAAAGCGCCTGTGCGGAAAAAAACTCGAATGGCGTCGACGGCAGCATGCCCCAGGGTGCCGACGGTGCCAGAAGCACGAGGGCCCGGACCGGCTTGAGCGCCGCCAGCATCTGGGCGAGCAGCCCGCCAAGGGAGTGTCCGACGAGAATGGGCGCGGTCCCAAGCGTGTCGAGAAGGTCCGCGAGATCCGACGCGTAGTCGCGCAGGCTCGTCCTGCCGAGCATAGCCGCGCTGCTGCCCGAAGGCTCATGATGCCGCAGGGTGGGCGTAAACACCTCGAAACCGCGGGACTCGTAAGCCGCGCGCCAGCCCTCGAACGCCCAGCCGCCGCAGAAGGCGCCGTGAATCATGACGACGGGAGAACGTGTCATGGCGAATGACTCATTCCGCAGGCCTAGCCAGATCGCGGAACGCTTCGATGACCGTTGCGTAGATGTTGCGCTTGAAGGGCACGACGATGCGCGGCAGCGTTTCGAGTTCGATCCATTTCCAGCGTGCGAATTCGGGCTCCGCGGTGTTGATGTTGATGTCCGAATCCTCGCCCAGAAACCGCAAGGCCAGCCATCTCTGCCGCTGTCCGCGATAGCGCCCGCGCAAAGCAACGCCGAGAAGGTGCGGGGGCAGATCGTAAGAAAGCCATGCGTCGAGCTCGCGCAGCAGAACGGCATTGCGCGTTCCGATCTCCTCCTCCATTTCCCGGAAGCCGGCATCGACGACGCTTTCGCCCTCGTCGATCCCGCCCTGCGGCAATTGCCAGCCCTCCGCCCTCTGATCGATGCGCTTGCCGACGAACACCAGCCCGCTGCGATTGAGCAACATCATGCCGACACTGGGGCGATAGGGGAGATCGTCGTGAGTGAGGGGGCGGGCGCGCAAAGCCATGCAGGAAGTCAGCCAATCTGCGGATACCGCCACTATGGACGAACCTGGGCCGGGAACAAAGCCCAGACCGATTCAGCGCGCGCTGGTGCGCTTTCCCGCGTCCGGGATTTTTCCGTCCATCAGCTTCACTGCATAGGCGAGCTGGAAGTCGTCAATCTTCTTTCCAGCGGGAGGGCGCACGACGTTCAATTTCGGCTGGGAAGGGGGTTGTTCTGCGGTCAGATGGTGAGGCAGATCGGCTTCACTCGGCCGTTCGATCTTGGGAACGTCCGCCGCTTCGTCTCCTTGCGCGACCGCGATGTCGGGGACGATGCCGGACGCCTGTATCGATCGGCCAGAAGGCGTGTAATAACGCGCCGTTGTCAGGTGCAACGCTCCATCCTCGCCACCGCGCAGCGGAATGATGGTTTGCACCGAACCCTTGCCGAACGACGTCATGCCGACGATCGTCGCGCGCTTGTGATCCTGCAGCGCGCCGGCCACGATTTCGGACGCCGAAGCCGTGCCCACGTCGATCAGCACGGTAAGCGGCTTGCCATCGGCAATATCGCCTGGCTTGGCGTCGTAACGCTGCGTGTCTTCCGGCTTGCGCCCGCGCGTCGAAACGATTTCGCCCGCATCCAAGAAATCATCGGAAACGGCAATCGCCTGGTCGAGAACGCCGCCGCCATCGTCGCGCAAATCGATGATGAAGCCTTTGAGACGCGGGCCGATCTGACTCTTGAGACTTTTGACCGCCGCCCGAACTCCGTCGCTCGTTTCCTCGTTGAAGGCCGGAATGCGGATATATCCTACGTCGCCTTCGCGGTGAAACTTGACCGCCTCGACCTGGATGGCGGCGCGCGTCAGCCCGACCTCGAAGGATTTCTGGTTTCCCGCGCGAAGCAGCGTGAGGCCGACTTTGGTGCCCGCCGCGCCTCTCAGCATGTCCTGGACCTTGTCGAGGGTCTGGCCTTGAAGGCCGCGCCCGTCAATCGCGAGGATCGTGTCGCCAGCCTTGATTCCCGCGTGCGAGGCAGGCGTGTCGTCGATGGGGGAAACAACCTTGATGATGCCTTCCTCGGCGGAGATCACCAGACCCACCCCACCATAGGTCCCCGAGGTCTTGACCTGCATGTCGGCAAAGGTTTTCGGGTCGAAGTAGCTCGAATGCGGATCGAGATCGGAAATCATGCCGTTCAACGCGCTCTCGATCATCTTTCGATCGTCGGGCGTCTCGACATAATCCGCACGCACGGCTGCGAACGCCGCACCGAAACGGTCCAGCGCCCTGTATGCCGATTGCGCGTCGCCGTCCGTCGCACTTCTGGCAAGGGGCAACGCAATCATGCCGGCGGCGAACCCCGCCGCCGCACCCAGAGCCGTGAGAGCCATTCGCCGCATGCAGACTTATCCTTTGCCGGTCAGTCCTTGTCCGCGAACGGTCATCCTGCTGGCGTCGCGCTCAATTTGCCGCAGCGCTCTTGTTGGAAGCGCTCATCGCCAGCTTGCCGCGCAGGAGGTCCAACGCATAAGAGAGCTGGAAGTCTTCAATCTTCTTGCCGGCCGGCGGATGAATGATCTGGGGCACCGTTTTCTTGGCTCCGCCTTCGCCGTTGAGATGTCCCGGCAGATTGGCTTCACTCAAATGCTCGAGCTTGGCGGCGGTCTCGTCCTCGTCGCCTTCCGCGACGGCCACGTCGGGAACGATGCCAGTCGCCTGAATCGAATGACCCGATGGCGTATAGTAACGCGCTGTCGTGAGGCGCAGAGCGCCACCTCCCTCGCCAAGCGGGATAATCGTCTGCACTGAGCCCTTGCCAAACGACGTCATGCCTTCGATCGTCGCGCGCTTGTGATCCTGGAGTGCGCCAGCCACGATCTCCGATGCCGAGGCAGTGCCGGCGTTGACGAGGACGATGATAGGCTTCCCGTCCCCGATGTCGCCGGGTTTTGCGTCATAGCGCGCCGTGTCGTCGGAGTGGCGGCCCCTGGTCGAAACGATTTCGCCGGAGTTGAGGAAATCGTCCGAGACCTGGATCGCCTGATCGAGCAGACCGCCGGGATTGTTCCTGAGATCGAGCACATAGCCTTTGAGGCCGGGTCCAATCTGCCGCTTCAAATCGCGCACCGCGCGCTCCAGCCCCGACGCCGTCGCTTCGTTGAAGGCGCTGAGGCGGATGTAGCCGATATCGCCATCGCGATGGAATTTCACACTGTCCACCTGCACGATCGCGCGCGTCAGCGCCACGTCGAACGGTTTCTTGGCGCCGCTGCGCAGAATGGTCAGAGAAATCTTCGAGCCTTCCGGCCCACGCATCTTCTCGATGGCGTCGTTGAGCGACATGCCCTGGATGGGCGTGCTGTCGATCGCGGCGATGTAATCACCCGGCTTGATGCCGGCGCGCGCGGCGGGCGTGTCGTCGATCGGGGAAATTACCTTGACGAGTCCGTCCTCCATCGTGACCTCGATCCCGAGGCCGCCAAACTGGCCTTTGGTCTGAATCTTCATGTCGGCGAAGGCTTTTGCATCCATATAGCTCGAATGCGGATCGAGCCCTGACACCATGCCTTCGATGGCCGAGGTAACGAGCTGGCTGTCTTCCACCGGATGGACGTAATCCGCGCGCACGCGCTCGAACGCGTCGCTGAACAGATCGAGCTGCTTGTAGGCCGAATCGTTTGCGCCATGCGCGGCCGGGAAAAGCATCAGCGCGGCAGAAAAGCCTGCCACCATCCCGACGCCCACAAATGCGAAACGCTTCATGATCTTGTAGCCTTTCTCAGTTCGACTTCCAGCCACGGCGCCGGATTGACGCCTTTTCCGTTTTCCCGCAATTCAAAGTAGAGGCGGTTTTCCGCACCATTCCGCGGCATTCTGCCGACCGGTTCGCCTGCCAGCAACTGATCGCCTGTCCGTACTTCGACACGATCAAGGCCCGCAAGCACAAGATCGTATCCGTCCGTCATCTGCAAGATCAAGACTTGACCTGTTTTATGGTAAGGGCCGGCGAAAAGCACCTTCGAATCGGCGGGCGCGACGACCTGGGCCGAGGCTGGGGCAAGAAAGCTCACGCCCGGAGCGCGCGGCGCGCCGGCAGTTTCGCCGTAGCCCTCGACCATATTGCCCATGACTGGCCTGAGAAAAGCGCCACGCTGTAGCTTTTGATTGGCCGCAGCCGCCGGTGCGGTAACGATCATCAGGTTCTGTGTGGAAGGCGCGGACCGCAACAGCGCCACCTTTCTGAGCAGAGATTCGAGGCTTACAGCCTGGCTGGCGACCGCCTCCAGCTTCGAAGCGAGCTCGGTGTATTGCGCGCCGGCCTCGCCGGCCTGCCGGGATTTCGTCGCGAGAAGTTGATCGAGATCGTCGCGCGCGCCGGCAAGCGCGGTGGTATTGCGCGCCGCGTCTTCATGGCGGCGCACGAGGTCGGCGCGCGTGCGCCGGAGCAGATCGAGTCTGCGCGACAGTTCCGCCGCGGCGCCATAGAGGCGTGGCAGGCCCGCGCCCAGCAGCATGGAAACATGGGCGCCCGCCAGCGCATCGTCCGCGCGAATTGCCATCACCGGCGGCATGTCGTGCTGCACGCGCTCGAGAACTGCAAGCAGGGCAGCCACCTGCGCTCGCTGGCGATGGAAGCCCGCAGTGAGCTCCTCGTCGTCTTTCGACAACCTTGCGATGTCCGCGCCGAGCCGGAGATTATCCTCTTCCAGCTCCTGCACCCGCGCGGCGGTTGCGATCAGGCGGCGCTTGAGATCGGCGGCCTGGGCATTGAGACGATCGCTGCGGCTCCTGGCTTCCTCCACCGCGGGCCGTGATTTCGCGATTTCCTGCTGCAGGGCCCGGTATTGCTCCGACGTGCTGGGAAGCCGCCCGGCCGACGAGGCCGGCACTGCACCGCGGAGAGAATCCGGTTCCGCGTTCGCCGGCGCAACCGGCAACGAGCCCATAACTGCGAACACGAAGATCGTGGAGAGGAAAGGCTTTAGCGCGGGGGACGCAGAGAATGCGCAGAGGGCGCAGAGGAAATGGTTGCGCGCTTCTGGCGCGCGACTCTTCTTCCACCGCGTCCTCTGCGCATCCTCTGCGTCCCCTGCGCTAAAATATTCTTTCACTTCGGCCCGTGAACTCCGTATTGACGTCTTTTCAAGAAGCGGGGACACCTTCACGGGCCTTCATCCGCGCGAGCGAATGGCCTGCCATCTCGATCGGCTTGTCGATTCCCATCAGGTCGAGAAGGGTGGGCGCCACGTCGGCAAGCCGGCCGTCAACGAGCTTCAGCGGGCGCTTCGCATTCACGACGATGATCGGCACGTCGAAGGTCGTGTGCGCCGTGTACGGCTCGCCCGTTTCCGGATCGCGCATCATTTCCGCATTGCCGTGATCCGCCGTCACGAGAAGAACGCCGCCGGCCTTCTCCACTGCTGCGCGCAGCCGGCCGAGACAGGCATCGATCACCCGCACGGCCTCTTCCGCTGCGCCCTGATCGCCCGTGTGTCCGACCATGTCGGGGTTGGCGTAGTTGACGACGATCAGATCGTATTTGCCGGACGCGATCGCCGTCTCGAGCCGGTCGGTGACTTCGAAGGCCGACATCTCGGGCTGTTTGTCGTAGGTGGCGACATGCGGACTCGGCACCATGATCCGGTCCTCGCCCGCAAAGGGCTCCTCGCGTCCGCCATTCAGGAAGAAGGTGACATGGGCGTATTTCTCGGTCTCGGCGATCCTGAGTTGCTTCAGCCCGAGCCCGGATACGATTTCGCCGATCGTCGCAGAGATGTCTTCGGGCGGGAACAGCGCGCTCATAAATCTGGTCAGCGGCCCGGAATACTCGGTCATGCCGGCGGCGGCCGAGAATTTGACGATTCGTTTGCGCCTGAAGCCGTCGAATTCCGGATCGAGCAGCGCGGTGGAGATTTCCCGCGCCCGGTCGGCGCGAAAATTTGAGAACACCAATGCGTCGCCGTCTTTCATTCCGGCATAGTCGCCGATCGCGGCGGGCACAACGAACTCGTCGCCGATATTCTCGCGATACGACTCTGCAATCGCTTCATCGGCCGTGCGGGTCTTGCGGCCCTGGCCCGCAGCGATCGCGTTGTACGCCTTCTCCACGCGGTCCCATCTTTTGTCGCGGTCCATTGCGTAGTAGCGACCCGACACGGTGACGATGCGCGCGTCGCCAAGGCCCGCAATGGCGCTCTCGAACAGGTGCATGAAACCTTTCGCACTCCTGGGTGGCGTGTCGCGCCCATCAAGAAAGGCGTGAATGCCTACCCGCGAGCCGGCGCTGGCAAGCGCCCGCACCAGCGCCACGATGTGATCCTGATGGGAATGCACGCCGCCCGGCGAAACGAGCCCCATGACGTGCACCGTCCCCCTGGCCTTTTTTGCCTTCACGATGAGGTCGAGCAGCGCGGGGCGCCTGGCGAAACTGTGGTCGGCGATCGCATCGTCGATGCGCGGCAGATCCTGCGCCACGATGCGGCCGGCGCCGATGTTCATGTGGCCAACTTCTGAATTCCCCATCTGCGCCGCGGGCAGGCCCACCGCACGGCCCGACGTGGCGAGCAGAGCATGGGGACATTCGGCGAGCATGCGCTGATAGTTCTCGGGTTCGGCGCGCGTGATCGCGTTGTCTTCGGCGTCGGGCCTCGAGCCCCAGCCGTCGAGGATGCAAAGCACGGCCGGGCGGGGACGCCCGGAGTGGCCGGATTTGCTCATGCGGGAATCAGGCGCGCGGGCATGACTGCAAGATAGGAAGGGCAGGCACCACTGTCCACGAATATGGCCGTTCGCAATCAGCGTTGAACTGACGCGAAGCCGGACCAATCCAACCCGGGAGCTTGCGGCAGGGCCGCGGGATCGTTGAGGCGATAGGGAGTCCAGCGTGCCATGGGCGCGGGTTCGACGACGGCCGTGACGCGGCCATGCGGCGCGAGCACGATGCTGAGCGGTTCGACGCTCCAGGATTCGAGAAGCTCGCGGCGAAAGGGCGTGCCCTGGGCGTCGAGTTCGTGCATCGCATCCGCGTGAGTGACGATTCCATGCCGCGTGCTCACGACCGCGCGAAGGTCGCGCACATAGGCGTTCCAGTTCTCGGTCATGATCGCCTGCGCGAGCGGCTGGAATACGCAAAGGCCGAGAAGGACCGCAAGAAGGGGCAGATTGGCAAATTGCGCCGGGCAGAGTCCGCGCCGCTTCATCAGAAGAAAGGCGAGCGCAATCAGCGTCGTGAGTGCGACAGGCAGCCCGCGCGCGGCAAAGAAGCGGATTGGCGCTATCGTGTCCCCAGGCATTGCAATGAGAAGGAGGAGCAAAAGTGCCAACACCGCAAGGCAAAGGCCGGCCGCTGCTGCGCGAAGCCGCCTGTTTTGCGACAACAGAATGGCTGCGGCTGCAGCAAGGCTCGCGAGCGCGGAAAGATTGGGCGCGCGAGGCGTTCCCAGGAATCCGCCGAGAAGACTGACGAGGAAGTCGCTGCGCTCGATGGCGCTGCGCGGAATGAGAATCCAGCGCAGCAAGTAAAGGGCCCCCGCTGCCGTGACGACTGCAGCGACGATTGCGGCGGCGCGTGCGAATCCTTTTGCGTTGCGGACCTGCGACGCTGCAAGCGCCGCGATGAGGACGAGACAGAGCATCGCGGATTCGTGCGAGAACGCGCAAGCGATCGCTGCGACGATTGCGGCGAGGGCGCCCCAACTCCGATCCATGCGAAACCAGGTGAGCAGGAAGGCAAGCCACAACAGACAGGATGCGATTACGCCCTCGCCGATGCCGATGAAGCTCGTCACGGGGATGGCGAGCACGAGGTTGAGAAGCGGTCCGACGATCCAGCTCTTTTCCGCGCGCGGTAAGACGAACCAGCAAAGCGCTGTCAGCACGATCGGCCAGCCCGATGCGCCGAGCGAGAAGAGCCGGCCGAGCGTCCACAAATCGTAAATGCCAAGGCGCGCGCCGATGACAGCGAAACCTTGCTGCAGAAGCTGCACCGATATGCGGCCGGGTTCGAAGAGTTGAAACGCGCCGTGCGAGGCGATGTCGAGCAGATAGAAGGAGCCATCGTAGACGAGGTCGCGCGCTCCGCTAACGGCATAGGCGGCGCTTGCTCCGGCGAGCGCAACCGCGATCCAGAAGATGCGCGCGATGCCGTAGTCCGAAATCGACTCTGTGGACGCTCGCTGGCCTGGAGAAGGTTCGGTCATCCGGTGCCGATAAGGAATGAGTGCGCCCGCAATTAAAGCCAACTCCGCCCAAAGGAAACGGTTCATTCATCCATCGTTGTCTCTCGTGATGGACGATTGGACGAGAGTCTAGTGGATCGAATCTAACACTTGGTGCACGCGGTTGACGGCGGCGATGGTTTTACGTGGGTCTGCGGCCCAGACAAATGGCTTTGGCGCTTGGTTTGACGGTGTTGAGAAACCGTATGAACTCCTCATGGCGATGGCGCTGCATGCAGCGGCCGATCACGTTGCCCTCCGGCACTTCAAGAGCCGCGAAGAGCGTCGTCGTGCCGTTGCGCTTGTAGTCGTGGGTCATGGTGCCGGCTCGTCCCTTCTTCATGGGAAGTCCCGGCTGGGTGCGGTCCAATGCCTGGATTTCGTTCTTCTCGTCGAACGAAAGCACGATGGCGTGCGCTGGCGGATCGACATAGAGCCCCACCACGTCGCGCAGCTTCTCTACGAACTTCGGATCATTGGAGAGCTTGAAATACTTGACCTGGTGGGGCTGAAGCCCGTGCGCACGCCAGATGCGAAAGACCGCGCTGCCGCTGATGCCGCAAGCCTCGGCCATCATTGTGCCGGTCCAGTGGCTTCTTTCTCCCGGCGGCTTGCTCAAGGTCCGCGCCATGACGCGCACGGCCACTACCGGGCCAAGCGGCGCTACGCGCGAGGGCCACGTCTTGTCGCGCAGCAGGCCGGCAACGCCCTCCTGCATAAACCGCTCTTGCCAGAGCCAGACGAAGGTCTTGGCGTTGCCTGTCCGCCGCATGATCTCGTTGGTCCCCAAACCGTTCGCGGAAAACAGCACAATCTCGGCTCGCCAGACGTGCTTCTGCGGCGCGTTGCGGTCTTTCAAAATCGCCTTCAGCCGCTTGCGGCTCGAAGGCTTCACCGTGATGGATATCCCCGTTCGCATCCGCCAGACTCGGACGTCCTGCCGGGCGCGGGAATCCCATTCAGGATTCAAATGTCAGGCGTGAACCACTAGAAGTTTGCACTGTTCTGCCTCGCTGGCGACCCCGCGGGCCGCTCGGCAGATCAATAACGAGTTAGCTAAATCCGACCCACTACACTAACATTGTACCCGGACCACACATCAGGGGCCGGTCATTGACAAACGGAGAAGTAACTTACTGGCCACATGACTTTTTCAGTGGCCCTGCGCAGACGACAAATCGAGTTACCGCATTTTTCTGGGCTGCAATCGCGCTTTCGAGCGTCAGTGCTGTCATTGCAATATTCTGTGCGCGTGGCCTTACCTGGGATGGATCCCTTTACATGTTGGGTTGGGCCGCAAATGGCCGATTCCATTTCTTCGTACCCACACGGCAGGCCGTACAGACGCTACAGCAATTATTCGAAATCGCAGGCGTGCGCGCAGGAGTCCAAGACCTATTTACCCTGGCACGTCTTCTCTCCCTTGGTACGTTCGGTTGGCCAGTGTTCCTTACAGCCAGCTGCTGGTTCATGCTCCCACGGTCGGAAAAGCCGTGGATCATAGGGCCGCTGCTCAATTTTATCGCTGTCATCCCCGCCACGAGTTTCTTTGGGATCGGAGAGGGTATCATTGCCTCCTGTCTGCTTTGGCTTCTCTTTCTGACTTTTACTTTTTGGGTACACGAGACATGGGGCGCAATAGCCACGCTGGTAATGATCGCAATCTGCGCATTCTCGTATGAAGCCGCGTTCCTCTTTATGGCCTGTCTCTCTGTCCTCGCATTGCAGCGCGCTGGTCGGAGCACCGCCGGTCAATGGGAACGCAAAACGTGCCTTGTGGTCGCTTTGGTCGCAGCGATAGCATCGATTCACCTGTTGTTGTGGGTGGTTGTTCCCAGATCGACCATCGAACGATCGAACTACATTGTCAGCCTTCTCGGACAATTTCTCGGAACCGTGACTGCTCCAAATCTACCCGCGATCGCGGGCATCTGCGCATTGGCGGCGATTCCAGTTCTCATTCGCCAAAATGCTGGAAGCATGTTGTCGAAATTATTGATAGTTGGGCTTTGCGCATTATATTTCCTGATGCTTGTGCTTCTGATCGTCTTACCTGGTGAGATGATCCAGCCAAGCCGCTATTTCGCTGCGCGTGGTCTGCCAATCATCTTTACAACCGCGGCGGCGGTGGGAATGTACCTGCTACGCGAGAGGGGTTTTGCACCCCAAAGCCTTGCTAAGCCAGCGGTCTGGGCAGTACTTGCCCCGTTACTCGTGATTCAGTTTGTGTTTCAAATTGCAATGTCCAGCTTGTGGCAAGAGTTCGTCTCGGATTTGAAGGGTGTCGTCGCCAACCAGACGGGGGTCATCTCGTTTGCAGACGCCTCGCGATTGCTCAATCCCGCCAATAGCCGTTTTCGCCGCGAGCTTCTAAACTCTTGGAGCATCGAATCTCTTAGCATCGTTCTGGCCCCTCACGGGCAGGTTCAATCCGTTGTAGCACCGGCACAGAGTGAGCCGTGGCTTCCTTATCTGTTACGAGATCCGAGGACGCTTCCGCATGTGCCGGGGCTGGACTGGTCTCGCTGGTTTCCACGGCGGAAGATAACGTAGTGTTTGTTTCACAAATTTTGCGGCGGGCGGCTCGAAGGCTTCACCGTGATGGATATCCCCGTTCGCATCCGCCAGACTCGCACGTCCAGCCGGGCGCGGGAATCCCATTCAGGATTCAAATGTCAGGCGTGAACCACTAGCGCAGTGGACGCAGAGAAACTATCGCGCGACGGGGGCGTGCGATCCGCACCCTGAGTTCTCGGTAAATCCTCTGCGTCCCCTGGGCTGAATCCTTCTTTCTTCGTGACAGGATGTAGTGAAATATTAATGGGGACATGCGGAAAGTGCCCCGCAGGCGCCGGGCCGGATATCTTCGATGCATCGCAGCGTTCAGGGCGCAGCCTCCCACATCATGCAGAAGCAAGCACCGCACGGGGGACAGAAGGCGCTTCTAATTATTTCCGGCGGCAGGGAGGCCGCCGACGCGGCCAGACGCGCGAAGGAACTCGGCTTTTACGTAATCGTCGCCGATCGCGATCCTGAGGCGCCGGCCTTCGCCGTCACGGATTCGATTCTCATTGCGGACGCGGATGGCGCTGACGAGACGTCGGCTGCGGCAGAGCGGTTCAGCCGCAAGATCCGCCGCATCGATGGCGCGATATGCATGGCGGCGAACGCGCCGATGACGATGGCGGCGGTCGCGCGCCGGCTTGGACTGCCCAGTCCTTCCGAACGCATCTCGCAACTCGCCTGCGACAAGCTCGCAATGAAGCGGGCGCTTCGCGAGGCGGGCCTTCCGGTTCCCTGGTTTGCGCCCGTCGAAACGCCCCAGGCGCTCGCACGGATTGTGATCGAGCATGGGCGAGATCTCGTGATCAAGCCGGTGGACAGCCGTGAGAGTCGCGGCGTGCAGCGCCTGGCAGCCGTCGCGGATATCGACCGCGCTTTCGCACTGGCGCGATCCCATTCGATCACGGGGAGCGTAATGGTCGAGTGCTGTCTCGACGGCCCCCAGCTCTCCGCGCAGGCGCTCGTCCTCGACGGACATTGCGCGACGCCCGTGCTGTTCGATCGCAATTTCGAATATCTGGAACGCTACGCGCCCTTCTTTGTCCAGAACGGCGGCGAGCTTCCGAGCGCGTTGCCTGCCGAAATCCAGGAAGAAGTGAGAGCGCTGGTCGCGCAGGCCGCACAGGCCTTATGCGTCACAAACGGTGCGATGAAAGCCGACATCATCGTACACGACGGCAACGCGCAGCTGATTGATCTGGCCACGACAATTTGCGGCGGAGCTGTCTGTACACACGCGATCCCGCTCTCCAGCGGTGTCGACTTCATCGGCGCCGCCATCCGATTGGCCGTGGGCGACGCAGTCCCGATCCAGGAACTGGAGCCGCGGGACGCTACGCCCGTCGTGCAACGCTATTTGTTTCCTCAACCCGGACGCGTTGTTTCGATTAGTGGAATTGAAGCGGCACGTGAAATCCCCGGCATTACCGACGTGATCATCACCGCGCAACCCGGCGACGTGTTCCCACGCTCCAACGACAGGCGGCCTTCCGCCGCGATGGTGCTGGCAACCGGCACGACACGCGACGTTGCCCTCTCCGCTGCAAAGGAAGCCCTCGCCCGAATCCACATCGTGATCGAGCCGACAGGCTAGGACGCGCAATCAGAATTGCGTGGTACAAATAAGATTCAGTGCAGTGGACGCAGAGGAAAGCGCTTAGGGCGCGAGAAATTTAGGGCGCGAAGCGCGGCAAGCTCTTAGCAGCGCCTTCTGCGCTACCTCTGCGTCCCCTGCGCCAGAATCTCTTAACCCGCAGCCCCTACGGCCGGCTCGTTGCGAGCAGGAAGGTTCGTACGTCGGCTGCGGATTTTTCGGCCATCTCTTCCTGCGGCAGGTGGCCGGTCGCCGGATAAACGATCAGTCTCGCGCTATGAATTGCTCTCGCCCACATGCGGCCAGCCTCGACGGGAACAAGGTGATCCTCCTCGCCCCACAGGACGAGAGTCGGTACCGCGATCTTGCCGGCATGCAGCGCCACATAGTCGTCACGGGGAAGATTGAAACGCTCCAACGTCGCCTCACGCGTGCCTTCCATGCGCGCGAAATCCCAATAGCGGTCGATCATCGCATCGTCGATGACGGATTTACGGACGATGGCGTCGTCAAGCCCCTCGATGACAAGCTCTCTCGGGGTGACGTGAAGCAGGATCTGGTTGAGCAACGGTATGCGCGCAAGCCGGAAGGCGAGCGGAACCCTGTCGCCCTCCTTCGTCGGCATCCCTCCCGCATCGACGAGAATCAATTGCGTGACGCGCCCGGGATATTCCTCCACGAAACGCGCGGCGATCGCTCCGCCCATCGAGTTTCCGCCGATCGCGAAGTGGTCGAGCCCCAGTCTCCCGGCGACTTCGGCGACGGTCCTGACCATCGCCTGTTCGGAATAGTCGCGGGACGGCACCGCGCCGGTCAGCCCGTGGCCCTGCACATCCAAGGTGACGACGCGAAGCGCATCGTCGAGGCGCCGGGCCCATGGCTCCCAAGTGTAGAGCGATGCGTTGGAACCGTGAATGAGCACCAGTGCAGGCGCCGTGCGCGGTCCACTGTCGCGAACATGCACGCGCGTGCCGTCGCTCAGCGTGACGAATTGCGACGGAGGCGTAGCGTATTTCGCGACGAGCGCGCTCCGGGGGATGTCCGGCGTGCTAAAGTAGTAGAGCGCGCCGGCGATAGTGGCAACAAGAACGACGAGGCCCAGCAGAAGTCTTCGCATCCGTCCCCTCCCGGCAAGGTCACGATTCTAATGGCCGCCGCGCCTCGCGCAATGGGTGAGGACGCGGTGTGCAGAAGAGAGCGGATCCGCAACTCCCCATTCCTCATTACGAGGTTTGGGATGCTGGCGGAATCATCATTTTCGTTCGCCGCGCTCCACCCAACTATCGAGAAGCGCCAGCACAGCGTCGTGATCGGGATATGCGGCGACACAGATCTTGGCGAAGGGGATGTTCATGAGCGCTTTCGCCGCTTCATCGCTGATGCAGCATGCGGTCACGCATCCGCACGCGGAGGCCAAGCTCGCGCGCTCGACGCAGTCTGCAAAAATTTGCGCGCTGCGCGGCGAGAACACGATCAGCGCATCGATCGATCCCGATCGCAACGCGGTCTGTGCAGCAGGGGGGAGTTCTGGAGCTTCGCGTGCCTCGTAAAGCACGGAGCGGCGAACTTCGAACCCGTCGCTCCGGAGTTGGTCACGCCACTCATCGCGCGAGTCTGTTCCCGCCGCGTGCAACAGGACACCGGTATCAGGTCGCAAGCGACCGCGCACCAGGGTCGCAAGCGCCCGGGAATCGCCGCCTGCATCCACGATTTCGAGATAGCCCTCGGCCCGCGCGACGTTCGCAGTCCGCGTTCCAACGGCGAATACAGGAATGTCTCGGCGCGGGCTGCGTCGCGCCAGCGCGCGGATGCCGTTGCCGCTTGTCGCCAATATCGCCTGCACGCCGGCAAGCGAAATCCCGGGACCGTCGAGAAAGCGTATTTCAAGCAGAGGCGCGATCAGCGCGGCATGACCAAGCTTGGCGAGCGTCTCGGCGGTGCGTGATGCGTCTTCGGCGGGCCTGGTGACAAGGACACGCATCGCCGGTCACAAGGCGAGCCACGGCTGCGCGCGCGCTCTGATTGCCAGCCCCGCTTCGCGGCCGGCTCGCGCCGCTTCTGCAAACGGGTTGTTGCCGAGCGTCAGGTCCAGCGATGTATCAACGAAAGCGCTTCCGTCCGGTGCCAACACCTCGCCGCGGAACAGGAGCCGATTGTCCGCGACGGTGGCGAGGCCCGCAATCGGCGATCGGCACGAGCCGTCGAGCGCCGCTAGGAACGCCCGTTCGCAGGCAATTGCGATCGAAGTCATCTCATCGTTGAGGGCCGCCGCAATTGTCGAGCGGCGCGGATCCTGCTCGCGCATTTCTATCCCCATCGCGCCTTGCGACAATGCGGGCAACCAGGTCTCGGTGGGCAGGAGCGATGTCGCGCGCGCCTGAAGGCCGAGGCGTTTCAGCCCTGCATACGCGAGGATGATCGCGTCCACTTCAACGGCGTCGAGTTTGCGGAGCCGCGTGTCGACGTTTCCCCGCAGCGGGACCACGCACAGGTCTGGACGCAGGCGTGCAATCTGGGCGGCGCGGCGCACCGAGCTCGTGCCCAGCCGTGCTCCTCCCGGCAGATCGTGAAGCTGTTTGGCATTGGCAGAGATGAAAGCGTCGCGGGGATCTTCCCGTGGAAGGATCGCTGCGATCGCGAGGCCCGCTGGCAGCATCGTGGGAAGGTCCTTCAGCGAATGCACGGCGAGCTCAATGTGCTCTGCGAGGAGCGCTTCCTCGAGTTCCCTGGCGAAGAGTCCCTTGCCGCCCGCCTCCGCGAGCGGGCGATCCTGGATCCGGTCGCCGGAGGTTTTGATTGCGACAAGCTCGGACGCAAAGCCGCAGCGCAACGCAAGCGCGTCACGCACGAGATCGGCCTGCGCGCGAGCGAGTTTCGAGCCGCGCGCCCCGACGCGCAGCATCGATGATGAAGGGCTTTGCAGCGTCATTGGCTTCGGCTACAGGCGGAACAGCTCAAGCTACTACCCGGAATCGGACTTGAGCGATACACGAGACACCAACACAGATATGCGCGATTTCACGGTCCTCGGCGTCGAAACAAGCTGCGACGAAACGGCGGCAGCGGTGGTGCGCGGGAGTGCGCCGGGTCCTGGCGAGATCCTGTCAAATGTCGTGTTAAGCCAGATCGAAGAGCATCGTCCCTATGGGGGCGTGGTGCCCGAAATCGCGGCGCGCGCGCATGTCGAATTGCTCGACGCGGTGATCGCACAGGCGCTTTCACAATCGAAGCTGGCGCTTTCGCAGATCGATGTGGTGGCGGCGACCGGCGGGCCCGGACTCATCGGCGGCGTGATGGTCGGAGTGACAACGGCCAAGGCGTTGGCTCTCGCGGCCGACAAGCCTTTCATCGCCGTCAATCACCTCGAAGCTCATGCGCTGACGGCACGGTTGACCGGCGGTGTCGCGTTTCCGTTTCTTCTGCTTCTCATCTCCGGCGGACATTGCCAACTCGTGGCAGTGGAGGGCGTGGGACGCTCTCGCCTTTTCGGGACCACGATGGACGACGCGGCCGGCGAGGCTTTCGACAAGACCGCCAAGCTTCTGGAACTGCCCTATCCGGGCGGACCCGCGATCGAAGTGATTGCCGCCCGCGGCAATCCGCGGCGCTTTGCTCTGCCGCGGCCGCTCCTCGGACGGCCAGGCGCGGATTTCTCGTTCGCGGGCCTGAAAACAGCGGTGCGTCAGGTCGTACGCAGCGGCAAGGAATTCGCTCCGGCCGATCTGGCTGCCTCTTTTCAGGCTGCTGTCATCGATGTCGTTGTTGACCGGACCCGGGCCGCGTCCGAACGCTTTCGCTCCGAGTTCGGCGGCAACGCCAATCACCTGGTCGTGGCTGGCGGAGTCGCGGCCAATTATGCTCTACGCCAAGCTCTCGCCGCGTTTTGCGAGTCGGCGGATTTCACGATCACGATACCGCCGCCAGCTCTCTGCACGGACAATGCCGCAATGATCGCCTGGACGGGGGTCGAACGGAGCGAGCTTGGACTCTTCGACGAACTCTCCTTCTCACCGCGAGCCCGTTGGCCGCTTCAGGACGTGGCGGAGGAGATCAGCGGCCACGTCCCGTCGCATGGCGAAAGAACAACCTTTTAGTAGTAGGCGAATTGCGCAAAGGCGATGATGCCCGCCAGAACGAGCACGGTTGTGGATAGAACTTCCACCACGACCTCGTTCACCCGCGAGCCTGCCTGCGGCAGCTGATTGGGATTGTGCATCATGGTCGCTCTCCTGTTGCCCGGCCATGTGAAGGCGCCCTTGCGCCCCTTAAGCCGATCCGAAACTGTGCCGGCACTACCGGCTTCCACGGCGCATATGGGTGCCTTTTGCGACTGTGCAATGAACGATTCCGTTAGGATTCACCGATGAAGCTGCCGCCTTCTACCTTAAGCTATTGGATTGACTGGATAAATTTCGAACTATTAATGCTGCACTGCAAAATTCACATGGAAGTACCGCGGGGAAGGCATTGCCCGGCATGAGGCTGGCGACGTGGAATATCAACTCGGTCCGGCTGCGGATGAATCTGGTGCTGAAGTTTTTGGATGAGCACACGCCCGACGTTCTGTGCCTGCAGGAAACCAAGGTCATCAACGATCTTTTTCCTGCGGAACCGCTCAGGAATGCCGGCTATCTCCATCAGGCGATCAGCGGCCAGAAGGGCTACCACGGCGTGGCGATTCTCTCACGTCTGCCCTTCGCGCGGACTGAGGCAAAACGGTATTGCGGCAAAGACGATTGCCGGCACGTTTCGGCGGTTTTCGAAAACGGCGTGGAACTGCACAATTTCTACGTCCCCGCCGGTGCAGATATTCCTGATCCCGATCTCAATCCGAAATTTGCCCACAAGCTCGATTTTTTGCGCGAAATGGCGCGTACGTTCGAGATGCGCCGCGGGCGTCGCACTGCCCGAGTTGTGCTTACCGGCGATCTTAATGTCGCTCCACTTGAAAACGACGTCTGGAGTCACAAGCAGCTTCTTGATGTTGTCAGTCACACGCCGATCGAAACCGGACTTCTGCGCGAAGCCCGGGAAGCGTTCGACTGGATCGACGTGACGCGCAGCTTCGTGCCCGAAGAGGAGAAAATCTACTCGTGGTGGAGCTACCGCGCCCGCGACTGGCAAGCCTCCGATCGCGGACGCAGGCTCGATCACATCTGGATCAGCCAGGGACTGAGGGGCCATGTGACCGATCACGCCATTATTAAACCCGCGCGCGGCTGGCCGAGAGCCTCCGACCACGTTCCCGTCGTGGCGACGCTCGCCCTCGAAGGGTGATCGCGCCCGGATTTTGATGCAACTCCCGAAAACCGGCTGTGCGATCGCGATTTCGCATACGCGGGTGGTTTCCTAATTTGAGATCTCAAGGTCGATTGGGCTAAAGCCAGCGAACATTTCTGCCGCCTCGGGCAACTCTCGAAGAGGAACGTAATCACAGGCTCTTCCGAACCGTTCCCAAAGTGCATGAACATTGGGATTTGAGTGCGCTGCCGTGGTTCCACCCTCAACCCACTCGAACACCTCGACAACTGTTCCATCCCGCCCACGCATCGCCGTTGCTGGTCGATCGGTTACAAGTCCCAAATTCCGGAGATATGGCGCATGCTCACGAACGAGGGACTCCAATTCCGCCTCGTGGCCAACTTTGGGCCGAAACGCGACAATGACCATGGTACCCATGAAAAGGCGTCTCCTATTGCGCGGCGCCCGCGGTCCAGAATTCCCGGGTGCCCGCAAATTTCTTCCAGCGCTTGACTGCGTCGCGCCAGGTGTGGGCCGCGCGCTCGAGATGCCAGCCATAAACAATTCCCGCAGCGAATGAGATGTCCGATCCCGCGTGCCCCTTGCCGGGCGTGTTTTCGGAAATCAGCGTGTCCAGCGTCTTCTTGGCAACGGCCACGTCGTTCAGGGCGCCGAGGATGTCTTGCATTCGGCTCAATCTGGTCACGAATTTCTCCACGCGCGCGCGCTCGAAAAAGGGCGCGAAAAACTCGGACGTGTAGCGAAGCTTCTTGAGACGAATCCGTAGTTCGTGGCGATCGGCGACCGAAAGCGCCTCGAGGCGGCGCGCCTTTTTGCATGCCTGGCGTTGCCGATGCGCCAGCATGCGCTCGGCGACGTGTTGCGCGGGAGCTTCGAATGCGCTGACGCTCTTGCTCGCTCCCCGGGCATGGACCAAGGCGAGCGGCCATGCGCCGCGATCGACGATATCGGCGAGATCGGCCATGAACATGCGAAACCGCGGTCCGGCGATCACGACTACGGCATCGTTCCACGCCTTTGCGCGCGCCGCTTCGGCGCGCGCGCGAAGCACGGCGAATGCATCATGCGCGCCGTTCGCGTTTGCCGCCGGCTCGAGAAGCTCGCCGGTGAACACATCGAGATCGCGCGCCGGCGCGAGCAGGTTCGTCAATGACTTTGCCCGAAGCTTGATGGCTTCGAGTTCGGGGGTGCGGAATTCGCCTCCGAAGGAGGCAAGCGCAACGCGAAGCCGGCGAAGGGCGACGCGCAGCTGATGGAGTGCTTCCACCTCGCGCGTTTCCACTGCCGCCGCAACATTCGCCGCGATGTGCCAACGGCACTGCACCAGGGTGAGACGGAAGGCGTCGAAGGCGATTGCCTCCGGCGGAAGCAGCGAAGGTTGCGCTTTTTGAGCGCGCGGCTTCAGGAGACGCTGGGCGGAACCGAGCTCTTTTGGAATAAGCGCGGGAACGTTGCGCCCGAGGCGCAAGTCCGTTCCGGCGACGCCTGTGAGTGCCGGCGTGTGCAATTCGAGCTCGTATTGCTGGGTCATTGCCTGTTGGAACGTGAATGGCGCGGGCGCCAGCGTCTGGCCGCTCCCGGCAGCCGCACGCATCATCCATGATTCCAAACTGTCATCAATGGCCGCGATCCCCGCGCCACCGGCCCGCGCGGCCGGAGCGCAAACTCCAGCGGGAACCCGGCTTCAATCTTATCCGGTTGGTGCGCGTCCGGAGCGGGTCAGTGACGCAGCCGCGCCCACGCGGCGACAGTGAACAGTGAGCGCCCGCAGACCGCTTCGGCCGGCACGGCCGTGGTCTTGCAAAGAGCCTCGGTCTCCAGGAGCAAATCGAGGACGTCCCCCAATTTCTCATTGCTCCAGCTTCGCAGCTGCGCCCGGAAGGAACCGAGTCTCGAGAAATGTACCGGCGGTCTGGCGCGGCGCGCAACAGCTTCCGGACTCTCGCCTTTTTCCATTTGCGCCTTGGCCAGCGCGAGCCGCTGAAAATGTCCGAGCGCCACGCGCAGAATGGCGATCGGCGTGACGCCGGCGCTCCACAGTCTCTCGAGCGCCAGGTCGAGACGGCGTGTATCTCCGTCTCCCGCTGCATCGCATGCCTCTTCGATGCGGGCCTCCGCATCGTCGCCCATGATCGCGCGGATGTCTTCCAGCGTCACGCGCGCACGGCCGTGCGCGTAGAGAATAAGCTTCTCGACCTCCCGGCGGGTGGTGCCGCGATCGGCGCCGAGAAGCGAAGCGGCCTCGTCGAGAGCATCTGGCGCGATGGTGATCGACTCCGCCTTCAGCGAGGCCCGCAGGAGATCCGCAATCGTCTCGGTGGAATCGAGATAACAGGGTATCGCCGCGGCGTTGGAGGCTTCCTCGAACGTTTCGCGCAGGCTCGAATTCCTGGCGAGGTCGCCCCCTTCGACCACGACGAGCGCGTCCGACGCGGAGCGGGCCAGAAATGAATCGAAAACGGATGCGAGCGCATTACCGGCGCCGCGGATTCGCACCACGCGACGGCCCCCCGTCATTGAAATTGCGGACGCCTCCGCCTCCAGCCAGGCCGGATCCTCAATAAGTCTCGCGCCCTCGATCTCCGCAATCCGGAAGGGATCGCGAAGATCCGGCACGACAGTCTTCGCCAGCCTCTCTGCACGCTCGCGCACCAACCCCTGATCGGGGCCAAACAGCAGCGCCGCTTCGAACTCCACGGGAAAGCGGGCGATGATGCGTTCGCTTTCGGCGGCCTTGATGAGCATTCAGCTGCTGGAGCGCTTGGAAAAATAGACACCGAGATCGATGCGGATGCGGTCTGCGATGTCTCGCGCCCCCAACTTTTGCGCATCCCGCTGCGCGACGAGGGTGGCATAGGGCGAGGCCACCACGTCGTAGGCCGAAACAGTCGATTCAATTCCTTTGGTCACTTCCTTGCCCGAATGGATGTCGCTGAGTTCGTAGTTGGCGACCATGGTGTAGCTGTAGCGGGTGATCGAGCCATTGGTCTGCACGGCCGTGCCTTCGATGGTCTGCTTCACCGTCACGTTCAGGCGATACAGCGCAAGCTGCGGACGTTCCGCGCCTTCCAGCAGATCTATCAGCGAGTTTCTGAGTTCGTATCCGGCGCGTTCCCCATCGATCGGCTCGACATAGATCGTATTGAACACCTGTTGTCCGCCCGCGCTCGATCCGGCGCGCTCATAAAGCGGATGAAAGCCGCATCCCGCCGTGCAGCAGGCAAACGCCACGGCGAACAAAGCCTCGAGGACGCGTCCGCTCATGTGACGATATTCACGATGCGCTCCGGCACATGGATGATCCGGCGCGGCGATTTTCCGGCCAATGCCCGTTCGACGCCATCCAGAGCCAGCGCTGCGGCCGTGACGGTCTCGTCGTTCGCGCCTCGGTCGATGGCGATCTCACCCCGCCGCTTTCCATCCACCTGCACGGCGATGACGATCGTATCCGCCCGCAGGAGCGCCGGTTCGGCCTTCGGCCATGCTTCGTCGATCAGCATCGAGGAATGCCCGAGCGCTTCCCAGCAGGACTCGGCCAGATGGGGCATCATAGGACCGGTCAGGCGCACCAGTATTTCGAGAGCTTCTCGTTTCACTGCGCCCGGCACATCCGCAGGAGCGCCGCTTATCGCATTGGCTAGCTCATAGATGCGTGCGACCGCGCGGTTGAATCGAAGTTCATCGAGATCGTCGGTGACCCACGCAACGGCGCGATGCGCGGCCTGGCGCAGTTGCATTGACGGCTCTGCAAGGGCCGCCGGGACCCCCGTTCCGATTGCGGAAAGGCCGCCCGTCTCGGTGACGAGCCGATACACGCGCTGAACGAAGCGCCAGCAGCCTTCGGCGCCCGTTTCCGTCCATTCAATGTCGCGCTCCGGGGGAGTGTCGGACAGCATGAACCAGCGGATCGTGTCCGCGCCGTAAACATCGATGATGCTTTCGGGCGCGACGACATTTTTCTTCGATTTCGACATTTTTTCCGACGGCCCGACCGCGACCGGCTCACCATTGTCTTTGCGCCGAACGGAGCCGTCCCGCTTCTCCACCTCTGCCGGCGAAACCCACTGCCCCGCGCGGTCGCGATAGGTCTCGTGGCAGACCATGCCTTGCGTAAAGAGGCCCGCAAAGGGCTCGTCGACATCTGCGAGTCCAAGCTGCTTCAGTCCGCGGGTGAAGAACCGCGCGTAGAGCAGATGCAATATCGCGTGCTCGATTCCGCCGATGTACTGATCGACGGGAAGCCATTTGCGAACCGCGTCGCGGTCGACGGGCGCGGCGGAGGCAGTGTTGCAGAACCGCGCGAAGTACCACGACGAATCGACGAACGTATCAAGCGTGTCGGTGTCGCGCCGGGCCTCCGACCCGCAGCGCGGACAGCGCACCCTCTTCCACGTCGGATGATGATCGAGCGGATTGCCGGGAACGTCGAAGCGGACATCTTCGGGCAACAGCACAGGCAGGTCGCTTTCTTTCACCGGCACCACGCCGCAACCGGCGCAGTGGACCATGGGAATGGGACAGCCCCAATAGCGTTGGCGTGACACCAGCCAGTCGCGAAGGCGATAGTGAACCACGGACCGCCCGCGGCCTGCCTGCTCAAGGCGCCTTGCAACTTCTGCGCTCGCCGAGGCGACGTCCAGCCCATCGAGAAAGCGCGAATTGGCGAGTCGGCCCGGTCCGAGATATGCCGCGTCTGCGATCGCGAAACTTGCGGCATCAACGCCGTCGGGAATCACGACGGGCAATACGGGCAATCCGTATTTACGCGCGAAGTCGAGATCACGCTGGTCGTGCGCCGGGCAGCCAAAGATAGCTCCGGTTCCGTACGCCATCAGCACGAAATTCGCAACGTAGACGGGCAGCCGCCACGAGCTGTCGAGGGGATGGGCGGCGGTAAGTCCGGTATCGAAGCCGAGCTTCTCTGCTGTCTCAATCGTCTCCTCCGCTGTTCCGAGCTGGCGGCATTCAGCCACGAAGCGCGCCAGGTGGGGATCACGAAGAGACAATTGTTCCGTCAGCGGATGATCCGGGGAGAGTGCGACAAAGCTCGCTCCGAAAAGCGTATCGGGACGCGTCGAGAAGACGTCGAGAATTTCGCCGTCCGACAATTCGAATCCGAAACGCAAACCTTTCGAGCGGCCGATCCAGTTCTTCTGCATCAACCGGACTTTCTCCGGCCAGCGCTCGAGGCGATCGAGCGCCGAGAGAAGGTCGTCGGCGAAATTGGTGATTCTGAAGAACCATTGGGAGAGCTTACGGCGCTCGACCGGAGCGCCGGAGCGCCAACCTTTGCCTTCGATGACCTGTTCGTTTGCGAGCACGGTCTGGTCGACCGGATCCCAGTTCACATCCGCTTCGGCGCGGTAGACGAGACCCTCTCGATGAAAATCGATGAAGAGTTTCTGCTCGTGCCGGTAATAGCCGGGATCGCAGGTCGCAAATTCGCGGCTCCAGTCGATCGCCAGTCCCATCGCTTTCAGCTGGCCGCGCATCGCTGCAATGTTGGCGTGAGTCCAGTCGCGCGGATTGACGCCTTCGTCGCGGGCGGCATTCTCCGCCGGCAGACCGAAGGCGTCCCAGCCCATTGGGTGCAGCACATTGTAGCCCAGTGCGCGGCGAAAACGCGCCAGCACGTCGCCCATCGTGTAGTTGCGGACGTGACCCATATGGATGCGTCCCGAAGGGTAGGGAAACATCTCCAGCACGTAGCATTTGGGTTGCGCCGAATCGTTCCGGGCGGCGAACGCGTTGCGCTCGGCCCAGGCAGCCTGCCAGCGTGTCTCGGATTGTCTGGCGTTGTAGCGCGCCATCTCTTTATTCAGCCTCCGGCTGCGCCGCAGCCGCGAAAAGGTCTACCGCGCGCGCTTAGCCTAGTGGTTCAGATGGGACAATTGAATCCCCAAAAAATTGTCATGGCCCCGCTTGACGGGCCCACCCAGTCAGCGCGCGTCCGCGCGCTGAAATTACTCCCTAAGCGGTCCCAACCGGGTGGCCCGCTTGCGCGGGCCATGACAACTTTTGGGGTACGAAGTGTCGGATTCGATTTACTAACTGCCAGCGCCTTCGCTTGCGAGTCGAAGTTCGCGGGCGCGCGTCAGGATCGCGTCTTCCAGCTTTGTCGCGGTCTCGGGATTGACCTGGGCGTCGATCCAGCTGTCGGCGCTGCGGGTTTGGCGGAACACGGCGATCTTGATGCCGTCTGCCCTGAGGCGGCGGTCGAGGATGTAGATCGTAACCTTCATCCGCTCGTTGGGATCCTGCGGCGCGGAATACCACTCGGTGATGATGACGCCGCCGTACGGGTCAGCCGACTGGAGTGGCATGAAGGCCAGGGTATCGAGCGTGGCGTGCCACAGATAGGAATTGACGCCGAGCGTAATGCGTCCGCTGTCGCCCGAAATGGCCGTCGTACCCGTTGTCGTATCCGTGGTGTCTTCGGAGGAGCCGCAGGCTGCCAGAAGCAGCGTGCATAGCACGACGGCCAAAACCCGCATGAAATCGCCCGCCCGTTGTTGCCGGCGGCAAGGCCGCCCGGATATCCCCCGCGAGGCGGCTTATACGGTTCCGATCCGAAGTCCGCAACGGCTCGGGCCGGACGAGGCGCGAAACTCCTGTGCTACGGCTCTGGCGAATCAGGAGGCCGGGCCTGCGGCGGTTCTTGTTGATGTTCTTCGCCTGCGCCCTCGCCTGCGATCCGGTGTGCGCGCACACGCTGACCGACTGGGCGCCTGTCCCTACGACAAGCGGAATAGGTGACCGGACGGCTCTGCTCGGCGCTATCGCTTCAGGGGCCGGCTACGTGGACAACCAGGACAGCGGCATACACCGCTTCGGCGGTGATTCAATTTGATCGAACAGTGCCGTCGAATTCGACACATGCAAGGCCGCCGATCGCAGCAACACCGGCGAGCCGCGCACCGGTGAGGCGTTTTGCGTTGCGCGCGTCAAGGCCCCCGAGCGCATAGATCGGTACGGCCAGCAGCGACGCGATCAGACGCACGCGCAGCGGTCCGATGTAGCAGCGGCCAGGATGGCTCATGGTCGCAAATATGGGCGCCAGGAAGACTGCGTCTGCTCCGATGCGAGCGGCGCGCGCACACGCGGATAGAGAATGCGCGGCGCAAGTGAGCATCCAGTCCGGGCGCCGGACGTGCCAGCGGGCCGCAAGAGCGAGCTTCTGCTCGGGGAAATGCGCTCCATGTGCGCCGGATTTCGCGGCGAGGGCCGGGTCGTCGGCGATGATCCACCGCAGGTCGCGAGTCCGGGCGATGCGCGAGATTGAACGGGCCAGTGCAATGCGCCGTGCGGGGTCGCGCGCGCGAAGGACTACGAGGCTTCCGCGTGGCAGAGCGGAGATCGAGGCCAGCGGATCTGTCATACGCTCGTCGTCGGTCAGCAGAACGAGGCCGGGCAGCGAAGAACTCGACCGCACCGCGAACGCGCGTGCCGCCCTTGCCAATTGCAACCGTGCGAGACTATCCACCACGCAATGTCCTCGCCGCCTGCTTCGACCGATTCACCAGCCGCGCGAAACGTGGCGGACATTCTTGCGCGCATCAACTCGGCGCGAAAGGCTGCCCTCGCTCCTGCCCCTTCGACCACGCTGGTCGCAATTTCAAAGACTTTCGCGCCCGAACAGATCCGTCCCGTGCTCGCTTTTGGTCACCGCGTTTTCGGTGAGAACCGCATGCAGGAAGCCAAAGCAAAGTGGCCCCTCCTGAAGGCCGAATGGCCTGATGTGGTGCTGCATCTCGTGGGGCCATTGCAGTCGAACAAGGTCCGCGAAGCGGTCGCGTTGTTCGATGCCATCCATTCCGTCGACCGGCCAAAGATCGCCGAGTTGCTGCACGACGAAATCGAAAAACGCGGGCGAAGACCATCCCTGTTCATAGAGGTCAACACGGGTGAGGAACCACAGAAGGCTGGTATCGTGCCACAGGAAGCGCCGCGCTTCATCGAACGGTGCCGCGACGAACTCAAGCTGCCCATCGTCGGGCTGATGTGCATTCCGCCTGCGGACGAGGCGCCCGCGCCGCATTTCGCGCTCCTGAGAAAAATCGCCCTGGCAAACGGGCTCGATCAGCTCAGCATGGGGATGAGTGCCGATTTCGAGATTGCCATCCGCTTTGGCGCCACGCATGTCCGGGTGGGGAGCGCAATCTTTGGCGCGCGCGCGTAAGGCAAATCAGAATTTTAACGCAGAGGACGCTGAGGATGCGCGGAGGACGCAGAGCCCTTCGACAAGCTCAGGGTGAGGAAATTATCTCGGGGCGAGCAGTCATCCTCATGCTGAGCTTGTCGAAGCATGCGCGCTTCGCGCGCGATCTTTCCCCGCGCCCACTGCGCATCCTCAGCGTCCTCTGCGTTAAGTCTTTTGGTGCGTGAACTATAAAACGTGTCCCGCCTTTTCCGCTTTCGCCTGCAGATAGGAACGATTGTGGATGTTTGGCGGGAAGGAATGCGGTACGCGCTCGACCACATCGATTCCGGCCTGGCGAAGCGCGTCGACCTTGTGCGGATTGTTGGTCATCAGGCGCACCGATTTGAATCCGAGGAGCGTCAGCATGCGGGCGGCGATGCCGTAAAGGCGTTCGTCGCTTTCGAAGCCGAGCCGCTCATTGGCCTCCATGGTGTCGAAACCCTGGTCCTGCAGACGATAGGCGCGGAGCTTGTTGATGAGTCCGATGCCGCGGCCTTCCTGTGCCAGATAGAGCAGGATACCGCCTCCGGCACGCGCGATGGAGGCGACGGCGCCTCTGAGCTGCGCGCCGCAATCACATTTGAGCGATCCGAGGAGATCGCCGGTGAAGCATTCCGAATGCAGGCGTACCAATACGGGCCGATCCGGCAGCGGATCGCCGATGAGGACTGCGAGATGCTCTGGTTCTCCATTGCCCGCGCGGAAGGCGACGACTTCCGAGCGCTCCGCAGAATCGAGCGGCACGCGCGCGCGCGTGACGAGCGCGAGCGAGCGCACAACAAGAGAATCGTAGTCGCGGATCGCGGCAGTCGAAACCGTCGCCGTATCGGCGGGGGCAAAGTGGCCATTGGCGACGAGCATTGCCGGGAGAAGTCCCGCAAGTTTTGCAAGCTTTACCGCAGCGGAATATGTCTCGGGCAGATTTTCGCGGACGGTTTCGAATGGTCCCTTCAACGGCTCGGCAAGATCGAAAGTGGGATCGGCAATCGCCCGCAGCCGCGCGATGTCGAGTGGCGGCTGCAGGCGAATGGCGATGGCGTCGCGCGTGTAGAGGCGGATTTTGAGCGTCTGGGCGCGCGCGGGCGTCAACACGAGCAGAAAATCGCCGGTTGCCTCGAGGCGCCGGATTGTTTCTTCATCCGCCGTTTCGACAGCAAGCGCAATGGTGTGCGCGCCGTCGCCGTCCACAAGACGCACGAAGGCCCCGGCGCGCAAAGCGTCCGCCGCGCGGGCGATTTCGTCGAGCTCCGGGCGGACCGCGTTCATGCGTTTCGACGCGGGGTTGGGGCCGGCCGGGACAACATGCGTCCCACATACACCGGGCGGGCAAATCGGGGTAGAGTCGCGCCAAAGAGCGAATAAGGAGTGGCAAATGCCGAGTGTGAAGCGGGTTCTGCTGGTCGACGACGACGCGATGTTACGCTCTTCGCTCGCCGAGCAGCTGGAACAGGACGACGGCTTCAGCCCTGTCGAGGCGGGAAGCTGCGCCGAGGCGCGCCAACTCGCGCATGAGGGGCTGTACGAATTCATGATCCTGGACGTGGGCCTCCCGGATGGTGACGGCCGCGCGCTTTGCCGTCAGTTCCGCAGTGAAGGAATCACCTGTCCGATCATTCTGTTGACCGCGAAAGACTCGGACAGCGACATCGTCGAAGGTCTCAAATCCGGCGCCAACGACCACATCTCCAAACCGTTCCGCTTTGCGGTGCTTGCAGCTCGCATCCATGCCCATCTGCGAAGCCACGAGCAGAGCGAAGAGGCGGTCTACCGCATCGGCCCCTACACGTTCCGGCCCAGCGCGAAGCTGCTTCTGGATCCGAAAGGGAAGAAGATTCGGCTTACGGAAAAGGAGACCAACATCCTCAAGCACCTGCATCGCTCCGGCGCGACGGTTGCGCGCGAGACGCTGCTGCACGAAGTCTGGGGCTACAATCCGGCGGTCACCACCCACACGCTCGAGACCCACATCTATCGGCTGCGCCAGAAGATCGAGAGCAATCCGGGCGAGGCACAGATTTTGGTGACGGAAAGCGGTGGCTACAGGCTCGAGGCCTGAGGCGGCCCATTCCGCACTAGTTTGGGCGTATGCGGACCGGGCAGGGCGGCGCTGACTTTTTTGCGTTCTATACGCACGAGTTTCGCCGGCCTATGTCAGTTCCGGCACCAAGGAGGTCAGGAATCATGAGCAGCAGGGGGACGTCTTTTTTGGGCGGAGCTGCGGTTGCGGCGCTCCTCATCTGGCCCGCGCGTGCCGCGAACGGAGACTGGGTCGCTTGGCCGACAAAGAGTTTCGATGCCAACGCGGTGAAACTCGAAGACATCGTCGGCTCGGTGACGGTCAATGTCAGGAACGGAGGCCCGTTGACGGTGGACGTTGCGGGCTCGAAGCAGCGCGTCGACGGGGTCAGGGTGACCAAAGATGGCAACAGGGTGGTGATCGATGGTTCCAGTTTCAGCGAAAACAACTCGGTCTGGGACTGGAAGAACTGGTTCAATTTCTCCACGGATTTTTCGCAGCGCGCCGACAATCTGACGATCAAGGTGACGGTTCCCAAAGGCGCCAGCGTCGACGTGAACGATCTCGTCGGTGATGCAACGATCGGCGACACGCAAGGCGCACTCCATTTCGAAGCGGCCGCGACCAAGGCCCGAATCGGCCGCGTCGCCCGCGCCGATGTTTCGCTCGGCGGAGCGGGCAAGCTCGATATTGCCCAGGTGAGCGGACCCCTTCATCTTGAAGTCGGCGGATCGGGGAAGGTCACGGTCGGGCCGACGCAGAGCGTGCATGCGGAAATCGCCGGATCGGGCGATGCCCAGTTCGGCGCGATCGCAGGCGGACTGTCGCTCGACATCGCCGGCGCGGGCGATGTCTCGGCGGCAAGCGTCAACGGCCCCACCCATATCGACATCGCCGGTTCCGGCTCCGTGAAGATCGCCGACGGGACCGCCAATCCGCTGCACGTCGATATCATGGGTGCTGGAAATTTCATCTTCGGCGGCGTCGCCGTCGACCCGCACATCGACGCCGTTGGGTCGGGCAATGTGAAGCTGAAATCCTATCGCGGCCATCTCGACACCGAGGGCATGGCCGACGTGAAGATCGGCGATTGAGGCGATCGCCCCGGGTGAGGGTGTCTCGGACTGCGTTAACGGGCCGAATATGTTTAACAACCGTTAACGATCGTCCGGCTTAAGTGCTTCGGCCTACCACCGGAAAGCCATGGCACCGAAGCCTTCGTCTTCGCCTCGCCTGCGAAAACGTCCCGATGCCGCGATGGCGCGGCCCTCGGTTGCTTCGCGCGCCTCGCGTCCGCACTCCACTTGGCCCTACGCACTCGCCCTCCTTCTCGCCTGGATTCTCGCGATCGGCGCGGTTGTATGCTTTCGCTGGTTCTCGCAGCTTCCGGACACGCGGGATCTGCTGTCGCGCGCGCCGTCCGCCGACATCACGCTGATTGATGCGCACGGCCACACCATCGCGCGCCGCGGTCTCATCTTCGGGCGCATCGTCGATTCGCGACGCCTTCCCTCTTACGTGCCCAACGCCTTCATTGCGATCGAGGACAAGCGCTTCCGTGCGCATATCGGTCTCGACCCGATTGGGCTCGTCAGGGCCGCGGCCGAGAATTTCATCGCGGGACGCGTGGTGCAGGGCGGCTCGACTCTCACGCAGCAACTCGCGAAAAACTTGTTCCTCGAATCCCGACGAAGCATGGACCGCAAATTCCAGGAGGCGCTCCTCGCTCTCTATCTCGAATCGCGATTCAGCAAGGATCAGATCCTCACGCTCTATCTCAATCGGGTCTATTTCGGAGCTGGTGTCTATGGCATCGAGGCAGCAGCAGAGCGCTTCTTCGGCAAGTCCGCCACGGCGCTGTCCTTGCCCGAAGCCGCGATGCTCGCCGGAAGCGTGAAGGCGCCCACGCGCTTTAATCCGCTCGCCGACGCCGATGCTTCGCTGGCCCGTTCGGTGATTGTGCTGCGCGCGATGGAAGACGCGGGCTTCATCTCTCACGCGACGCGTCTGGCGGCCTCCGCCGTTCGGCCCCGCGTCCAGCTGGCGTCCTCCACGCCGGATTCGGGTTATTTCGTCGATTGGGTCGTCGCGCAGATTCCGGGCTATGTCGGCGAAGCGAACGAGCCCTTGATCGTCGAGACGACGTTCGATTTGGATGCCCAGCGCGAGGCCGAGCGCGCGATCGAGACCGGCCTCGCTCGCGAAGGCGCGAAATTGCACGTGAGCGAAGCCGCTCTGGTGGCGATGACGCCGGCTGGAGCGGTGCTCGCCATGGTGGGGGGACATTCCTATGCGCAGAGCCCCTTCAATCGTGCGGCCGATGCTTCACGCCAGCCCGGTTCTGCGTTCAAGCCGTTCGTCTATCTCGCGGCGTTCGAGCACGGCCGCAAACCCGACGATCTGATGAACGACGGCCCGCTGGACATTCACGGCTGGCGGCCGGGCAACTACGAAGGCAGTTACGAAGGCGCGATCACGCTGACGCGCGCGTTCGCGAAATCGTCGAACGCCGTCGCCGCCCAATTGACCGAGGAGACCGGCGCCGCCGCCGTCTCCGCCGTCGCCCATCGTCTGGGCATCGTCTCTCCGCTCGCAGCGGTTCCGGCTCTTGCACTGGGTGCCTCGAGCGTCACGCCACTGGAGTTGACCGGAGCCTACGCAACCTTCGCAAATGGCGGAGTCGGCGTGGCGCCGTACGGAATCATTCGTATACGAACCAAGTCCGGACGGCTGCTTTACCTGCGCAAGCCTTCGAGGATCGGACGCGTGATGTCGCCGGAAAACGCCGCCGCCGTAACCGGGTTGATGGTCGCGGCGGTCACCAGCGGCACCGGCAAAGCGGCGAGGCTCGAGGATCGGTCCGCTGCAGGCAAGACTGGCACGACCGAGAATTTTCGCGACGCCTGGTTCGTGGGCTTCACGGCGGATCTCGTCTGCGGCGTGTGGATTGGAAACGACAACAACGCCCCCATGAGGCATGCGACGGGCGGCGCGTTGCCGGCGCGAATATTCCGTTCGTTCGTGGAGGTTGCGGAGCAGGGCAGGCCCGCGGGGCCACTGATTGCCCTTCCCGCGACCCTCGCGCAGACAACCGTACAAGTCCCGGCGCCTGAGCGGCCCGACGCCTTTCAGCGCCTTCTCGACAGCCTGTTCAGCGGAACCTGAATCTCACGGCGTTACGCGCGGAGCGTAGCGATGCAGAAGCGGCCCGTTCTGGCTGAGCCACGCTTGGGGTTTTTCGACGTTTCCCACCAGTTCGCGAACCAGATCCCAGAATCGCGAACCGTGATTCATGTGACGCAGATGCGCGACTTCATGTGCCACCACGTAGTCGAGCACAAAAGGCGGGGCGAGAATGAGGCGCCACGAAAACGAAAGCGCGCGCGTTGTCGAACATGATCCCCAGCGGCTCGCCGTATCCCGGACAGTGATGCGCCTGGGTTTGACGCCCACGCGGGCGGCAAACTCGAGTGCGCGCGCGTCAAGCACCCTGCGCGCCTCGCGCTTGAGGAAATCGAGAAGGCGCCGCGGTCCATGTTCGCTCTGGCCGCAGATGCGAATGATGCGCGCGCTGCGCTCGATCCATACCGGCGCAGGGCCCTTGGCAGCACGCACGATCGCATGATCTTCGCCCCGAAAGGGAATGCGCGCCCCCGGCTCCAGATCGACGGGCTCGGGAACATGTGCGAGGCGCCCTGCGATCCAGGTCGATTCCGAGCGCGCAAAATCCAGCGCATGGTCGAGCGCGCGCCGCGACGGTGCGACGACGCTGACCTCGCCCGTCGAAGGATGGACCTTGACGATGAGACGGCGCGCGCGAGGATTGAGGCGCACGGTGATTTCGACGGGACGCCCATCGATGCGCAGCAACTCGCGGCGTGGGTGGCGGCGCGTGCGGGCGGGCGTCTCGGAATTCGGCATGGGACTTCCTTTTACCGGCCTGACTTGCTTCTCTCGCACATCGCCCAAAGAGGCCATTTGGCATGACAGCGCGGCCCCGCTTCCACCTCGCCTTCCCTGTTCGCGACCTCGCCGAAGCGCGCGCCTTCTACGGCGTGCTCCTCGGTTGCCGGGAAGGCCGATCCGCGGACCACTGGGTCGACTTCGACTTTTTCGGGCACCAAATCGTCGCGCATTTAAGCCCCCCCGTGGCCGCTCACAAGTCGCATAATTGTGTCGATGGCGAAGCGGTTCCCGTGCGTCACTTTGGCGTCATATTGAACCTCCCGGAATGGCACGATTTGGCTGGAAAACTTAAAGAAAAGGGGGTGGTGTTCGTGATCGAGCCGACAGTGCGCTTTCGAAACCAGCCGGGCGAGCAGGCGACGATGTTTTTCGAGGATCCGAGCGGCAATGCCCTGGAGTTCAAGGCATTCGCCGACGACGTTATGGTGTTCGCGAAGTGAGCCGTGCGCAGCTTATCGCAGTTGCGCTGGGAACGGCGTCGGTGGCCTTTCTGCTGGCCGCACTCGGCTTCCAGTACCTGGGCCGCCTGCCGCCCTGCGAATTGTGTCTGTGGCAGCGCTGGCCGCATGTGGGTGCGGCTGTCGTCGGTCTCGGCGGGTCGGCGCTAATCCGAGTCGGCCTTCTGGAGCGGGGTGCCGCCCGTGGGGTCGCGGGACTTGCAGCTTTCCTGATAGCGATTTCGGGCGCGATTGGCGCCTACCACGCCGGGGTCGAATGGCATTGGTGGCCCGGTCCCCAGACTTGCACGGGAGACGCCTTCCGCTACACGGGCGGCCGGCTCGACCTGAACGCGCCGGCGGTACTTTGCGACATCGCCGCGTGGCGGCTCCTCGGCCTATCCCTCGCCGGTTACAACGCGCTGTTTTCGTTCGGAATTGCCGCCTTGGCCGGTATCCTGCTCGCGCGCTCCGGGAGGAAGGGGTGACTGCGAAGCGCGGCCGACGTCCGGCCGCGCCCGGCGTGCCGTCCGTTCAGGACGTCGCCGAAATGATCCGTGTGGATCATGCCGGCGAATATGGCGCCAAGCACATTTATGAGGGCCAGCTCGCCGTTCTGGGCGATGGGCCGCGCAACCGCAAGGGAGCTGCCGCAGTCCGGCGAATGGCAGCGCAGGAGCAACGGCATCTCGAGCGGTTCGAGGAACTCATCCTTGAAAGGAAGGTGCGGCCGACGATGCTGTCGCCCGTGTGGCAGGCGACCGGATTTGCGCTCGGCGCTGCCACGGCTTTTCTCGGCCTGAAGGCGGCTATGGCGTGCACGGCGTCCGTCGAGGAAGTCATCGACGAGCATTATGCGAGGCAAATCGAGAGGCTGGACGGCGACCCAGAATTGAAGGCAGCCGTGACGAGGTTTCGGGAAGACGAACTGGCGCACCGGAGCGAAGCCTTGGCTCATGGTGCTACCGACACGCCCGGATACCGGCTTCTCAGCGAAGCCATCAAGGCTGGTTGCCGGCTCGCGATCAGACTTTCGGAGAAGATATGAACGACGAACCGGGCGGGGTGGCACCGGCCGCCACACGCGTCGGCGGCCGCCACTTCTCCCCACCGCGTTTCGGCCTCGGAAGGGCTCGAACGCGCGAGACTTTTTGCCGCAGCGCTCTTGGGTGCACAGACGGAAAACGCCGGCGCCGGTGCTCCGGGCCTCAAGGCTCCAGAACGCTGTCCCAGTAGAGGTAGTCCGCCCAGGATTCGTGCAGATAGTTTGGCGGAAACGCGCGCCCGTTGCTGCGCAGCTCGTTGATCGTAGGCTTGCGGGGGTGGTGCCGGGGATGCATTCCGATGTGGTGAGCCAGCCGCCCGCCCTTCAGAAGATTGCAGTGCGCACAAGCGGTGACGACGTTGTCCCAAGTCGTCTTGCCACCGCGCGAGCGGGGAACCACGTGATCGAAAGTGAGGTCCTCTCCTGAACCGCAATACTGGCACTCGAAGCGGTCGCGAAGGAACACGTTGAAACGGGTGAAAGCTGGATGGCGGGCGGGCCTCACATAGGTCTTCAGCGACACCACCGAGGGCAGCTTCATCTCGAAGCTGGGAGACCGCACCGTGCGTTCATATTCGGCGAGGATATTCACGCGCTCGAGAAAGACGGCCTTGATGGCGTCCTGCCACGACCATAGCGACAAAGGAAAATAGCTCAGCGGACGGTAGTCCGCGTTGAGGACGAGGGCCGGGCAATTGTTGGGCAATCGCGCGGCACCTAACACGGAATCACTCCTTTGAAGACCCACCTCCTCTCACAGGTGCGCGAACATTAGGGGCATGCGCGCGCAATGCCAACCGGCATGCCTGCGGCGCAATCTACCCGATTCGGTGTGACCGAACTGCGACAGTCTCAGCCGAGCGGGCAGGAAATCTGCCCGGTCGGGCGCTTCAGGTGTCCTCGCAAAGCCATGGCCAGGAAGGCCCCGCCGAGGAGCAGGCCGTCTGCATCGATGGAATGGCCCATTCCTCTCGAAAGATGCCACTGGACAAGGGCGCCTGCACGGCCGAGAGCGCCGGCTGCCGCAAACATCGCATCGACGGGAATCATCGTATCGGCGTCGCCGTGAACAAGCAGGATGGGTGGCGCGTCGGGGCCGAGCACAGGCAGGGAATCGGCAGCGGCCAACATCCCCGAATAACCGAGAATTGCTATGGGCTTGTGCGGACTCCGAAGTCCGACATGCAACGACATCATCGTGCCTTGGCTGAACCCGGCGAGCATCAGACGTTCGGGCGGCAGGCCGAGCCGCTTCAGCTCCGATTCGAGGAAGTCCTCGAGAGATTTGGCTGCGGCCTCGACACCTTTTCGCACCTCCTGCGGGTCCAGGCGGGATATTGGAAACCATTGATATCCCGCGCCGGAACAGCGCTCGGGGCCATTTGGCGCTGCGAAGGCCACCGTCGGAAGCAGCCTTTGCCAATGGGGCGCCAATCCGATCAGGTCGTTTCCGTCCGCACCGTAGCCGTGGCAGAGAACGACGAGATGACTGGCGCTGCCGCGCGCCGCCGGCAATCGGGGCCCCGTGAGCGCGCGCTGACCGAAAACCAAATTCAATCCTCCGCCTGGAGATCGGCAACATGTTTGTCACGCGTTTTGCGCCCAGTCCAACAGGTTACCTTCATTTGGGCCATGCGTTTGCCGCGCTCAGTGCGCAAGAGGCTGCAGCGGGCGGGCGGTTCCTGCTGCGGATCGAGGACCTCGATGCGACGCGCTCCTGCGAGGAGTATGTGCGCGCAATCATCCAGGATTTGCGCTGGCTCGGGCTCGAATGGCACGAACCGGTCCTCCGCCAATCCGCACGCCTCGCCATCTATCGCGCGGCCCTCGATCGTCTCGCGGCGCAGGAGCTTATTTACCCATGTTTCTGCACGCGCGCGGAAATTGCGGCCGAGATTGCGCGCGCCGCCGAAGCACCCCATGGGCCGGACGGTCCCCTCTATCCCGGCACATGCCGGTCGCTGTCCCCAATCGATCGCGCAACGGCGCTGAGTTCGGGCGCGCCCTACGCGCTCCGTCTCGACAGCGGCAGAGCAGCGTCGCGACTTTCCGGACTTTCATTCGAGGAAAGGGGAGACGGAAGCGAATTCCGGCCGATCGCCGTCGATCCTCTCCTGTTCGGCGACATTGTCCTCGCTCGCAAGGAGACGCCGGCATCCTATCACCTTGCGGTCGTGGTCGATGATGCGGAGCAGGGCGTGACGCTGGTTACGCGCGGCGTCGACCTGCGCGCTGCGACTCATGCGCAGCGGATGCTTCAGACGCTGCTTGGACTGCCCGTTCCCCGCTATGCGCATCATCGGCTCATTCTGGATGGAGCGGGCCGGAAGCTCTCCAAGCGCGATTGTTCAACGACGCTCGGCAACCTGCGCCTGCAAGGCGCCACGGCGCGCGAGATTCGCCTGGCGCTCGCCATTTCCTGATCGCCCGGGCGACCCGATCCGTTCATCGGGCAATTAACCCTTGGAGTGAATTCACAGTTTGTGACGTGGTTGCAACTTTATTGCGCGTAACCAAAGGTGGTAAACTTGAAGTTACGGCACTTAGGAACCAAGTGATTACTCGCAGCATTACGAATTTAGTGATTCTTGTCTGACCGGGGGCAGATGCCCATGAGTAAAGCCTACTTCCACAGGAAATTGATGCGGGCCGCAGGTTGCGGAGCTTGCGCAGCAATTCTGGCATTGGCGGCAGGCAACGCACTCGCACAATCTTCCGCCCAACCTTCCGCGCAAACTTCGTGGTTCGCATCGACCCCTCAGTCGAATGGGCAATCACCTAGCGATCCGCGGTTCGACGAAGTCGCTCTGCGCCTCGAGGCGAGCTTGTCCGACGAGATGCTCGCGAATTTCAATTTGTTCATCTATGTCGACAAGGCCGAGACGGGCCCCCTCGCGCAACGCATGTATGTGTTCCGGAAGACGAACGACGGCGACCTCGCGCTTCTCTACGACTGGTCGGTGTCCACGGGACGCGAGCGCTTCGAACGGGACGTGCACGGCCATGAGCAGTCCAGCTTCACACCGAAGGGCTATTTTGAAATCGATCCCAAGCGGCTGTACGCCGACCACGCGTCGGCGCAGTGGGACGAGGCAATGCCCTACGCGATGTTTTTCAACTGGAAGCCCAATGGCCACCAGACCGGACTCGCCATACATGGCACCGCCGAAGGCGGTGAGAGTGCGCTCGGCACGCGCGCCAGCGCCGGATGCGTGCGGTTGTCGCTCGACAATGCACACACACTCTTTGATCTGGTTCACTCGCAGTTGCAGGGACCGACGCCAAAACTCGCCTACCTCGACGGTGAGTCCGACGTGAGCAGCGAGGGTCTCTTTCTTCACGACTCCACGGGCCGCCTTCAATTGGCCGATGGATATCCCGTCCTCGTGCTGGTCGACGACTACGGCGGCGAGAATCGCGTGACAGCGCTGTATTGAAGTCTTGGCCCGACCGAACTCGCTTCAGTGATAATGCCAAGCGAAGCGCGCTGACTTCCTGAAACCGTTGTAGAGGAGGACGAAGCCGTCCTCGTCATAGCCGGACAGCCAGAACAGCGCCTCTTCGCGTCCGTCTCCCGCAAAATCGCCGATGTCGATGACGCGATGCGTTGTCTCACCTGAAGCAACCTTAGGCAGCGCGCGCAATCCGGACTTGCCGTCGTCATAGAACCAAACGTCGGCGACGAAATCGAATTCGTAGTCGCACGGCTTTACGCGTTCCGGCCTCAAGCTGGCGCCGCGCACTTCATCACTCAACACCGCGCGATGACGATTCCTTTGAGCGAACGGCGATATCCACGATCTCCCGCATGATTGCGTCGAGATCGAAGTCTTTTGGGCCGAAGACGGCGGCGATGCCGGCGTCTCTGAGCCGGGCTTCGTCTTCGGCGGGGATAATTCCTCCTGCCACCACTTTCACGTCGGAAAGCCCCGCCTGCGAAAGCTTTGCCATGATTTCACAAGCCAGCGGCACGTGTGAGCCGGAAAGTAGCGACAAGCCGACGACATGGGGTTGGCGCGCCGACGCGGCAGCAACAATATCGTCCGCACCGAATCGGATGCCGTCATAGATCACGTCCATGCCCGCGTCGCGGGCGCGGATCGCAATCTGTTCCGCTCCATTGGAGTGGCCGTCGAGGCCAGGCTTTGCCACGAGAAAGGTAAGTTTGCGGCCGAGGCGGTTTGATGCCTGCGCGACACACTCGCGCAATGCCACGATGCGCTCCTCGTTGCGGGCTGGGGCCTCCGCGGCAACGCCCGTCGGCGCGCGATATTCGCCGAAGACGCGCCGCAGGGTTTCCGCCCATTCGCCGGTGGTGACGCCAGCTCGCGCGCATTCGATCGAAGAAGCCATGATATTCGTCTCGCTTCGCGCGGAGCTCTCGAGAGCGGCAAGAGCAGACGTGACGGCGTTGGCGTCGCGGGCGGCGCGCCAGGCGGACAGGCGCGCAATCTGTTCGCGCTCGGCTGCGTCGTTCACGACGACAAATTGCCCTTCCCCGGCTGTAAGGGGCGACGGCTCGCTTTCGGAGTACGCGTTAACGCCGACGCGAATTTCAGCGCCCGTTTCGATCGCCTCGACCCGCGCTGCATTCGAGCGCACGAGACGTTCCTTCATGTATTCGAGCGCGGGCTGCGAAGCTGCGCCACCCAATTCCACAATGCGCGTGATCTCGCCGCGAATCTGCTCTGCGAGCACTGCCGTTGTGGATTCGATGACATGCGAGCCCTCGAAAATATCCTGATGCTCCAACAGATCGGTCTCGAACGCCGCGATCTGCTGCAGCCTCAGCGACCATTGCTGATCCCACGGGCGCGGTAGCCCGAGCGCCTCGTTCCAGGCAGGCAACTGGACGGCGCGTGCGCGCGCGTCCCTGGAAAGCGTAACGCCCAGCATACCGAACAGAATTCGATAGACGTTATTCTCTGGCTGCTGCTCGGTGAGGCCGAGCGAATTGACCTGCACGCCGTAACGAAAGAGGCGGAGCTTCGGATTCTCGACGTGGTAGCGATCCTTCGTGACCTCGCTCCAGATGCGCGCCATGGCGCGCAGTTTGCAAACCTCGGTGACGAAGCGGACGCCCGAATTGACGAAAAAGCTGATGCGGCCGACTGCGTTTGGAAACTCCTGCGCAGGGATCGCGCCGCGCGCGCGGCAGGCGTCGAGAACGGCGATCGCGGCCGCCAGCGCAAAGGCCGCTTCTTCCACCGCGTCCGCGCCGGCTTCCTGCAGATGATAGGAGCAGAGATTGACCGGATTCCATTTTGGCATCTCCGCCGTCGTGAATGCGATGGTGTCGCAGGTCAGACGCAGCGCCGGCCGCGGCGGAAAGATGTAGGTGCCGCGTGCGAGATATTCCTTGATGATGTCGTTCTGCGTCGTGCCCATCAGCGCCGCGCGGGACGCACCCTGCTCGTCGGCGAGCGCCACATAGAGCGCGAGCAGCCACGCCGCCGGCGCGTTGATCGTCATCGACGTGTTCATCTCAGCGAGCGGTAGGCCCTTGAAGAGCGCGCGCATGTCGCCCAGATGCCCGACAGGCACGCCCACCTTGCCGACTTCGCCCTTCGCCAGCGGATGATCGCTGTCGTATCCGGTCTGGGTGGGCAGATCGAAAGCAACCGAGAGTCCGGTCTGGCCTTTGGCGAGATTGGCGCGATAGAGCGCATTCGACGCCGCAGCGCTCGAGTGCCCTGCATAGGTGCGGAAAATCCAGGGCCTGTCCCGCTTCGTCATCTCCGCATCCTAATACCTGTATTTCATGTCGCGTCCGCATTTCTTAACGCAGATGCCGCGGAGGATGCGCAGACGGCGCGGTGGAAGAAGGGTCGTGCGCCGGAGTCCCGCAAGATTTTTTCTGCGTCCACCGCGCATCCCCCGCGTCCGCCGCGTTAAAGGCTTTCTTTTTCGCCGCCCGGTTAAGGGTAAGGAGGATTATTGGGGGGCGAATCTTGACAGAGCCCACCCTCTGGATGCTGCAATGCAATAGGCAAGCGGGGCAGAGAGGGACACATGCCGGCAGAGGCCAAGCGCGAGCTTGAGGTCTACAAGGACCTTTACGATATCGGTGAAATTCCGCCGCTTGGGCATGTCCCGGCTCGGATGCATGCCTGGACGATCCGCAAAGACCGGCACGGCGCGCCCGAAGAATCGATGAGGATCGAGACGGTGCCCACCTGGCCGCTCGATTCCCACGACGTGCTGATTCTCGTGATGGCCGCAGGCGTGAACTACAACGGCGTCTGGGCGGCTCTGGGTACGCCCATCTCACCCATCGATGCGCATGGCCACCCGTTTCACGTTGCGGGTTCCGACGCTGCCGGAATCGTTTGGGCGGTGGGATCAAAAGTGAAACGCTGGAAGGTTGGCGACGAAGTCGTCGTCCATTGCAATCAGGACGATGGCGACGATGAGGAGTGCAATGGCGGCGATCCGATGTTCTCGCCGTCGCAACGTATCTGGGGTTACGAGACGCCCGACGGTTCCTTCGCGCAATTCGCGCGCGTGCAGGATCGCCAGCTCATGGAGCGGCCGCGGCATCTCACCTGGGAAGAATCGGCCTGCTACACACTGACGCTCGCGACCACCTACCGGATGTTCTTCGGTCACCGGCCGCACGTGCTCCGGCCGGGGCACAACGTGCTCATCTGGGGTTCGAGCGGTGGGCTCGGCTCCTTCGCGGTTCAGCTCTGCGCAGTTTCGGGCGCCAATGCCATCGGCGTGATCTCCGATGAATCCAAGCGCGACTTCGTGCTCTCGCTCGGCGCCAAGGGCCTGATCAACCGCAGCGAATTTCACTGCTGGGGCGCGATGCCGAAAGTGGGCACGCCCGAATACGATTCCTGGACAAAGGAAGCGCGCCGCTTCGGCAAGGCGATCTGGGCGATCACCGGCAAAGGCCGCGACGTCGACATGGTGTTCGAGCATCCCGGCGAACAGACCTTCCCCGTCTCCTGCCTCGTGGTCAAGCGCGGCGGCATGGTCGTCTTCTGCGCCGGCACGAGCGGCTACAACATCACCTTCGACGCGCGCTATGTGTGGATGCGCCAGAAGCGCATCCAGGGCTCCCATTTCGCCAATCTCAACCAGGCGAGCCAGGCGAACCGGTTGATGCTCGAGCGCCGCCTCGATCCCTGCATGTCGGAAGTGTTTCCCTGGGAAGACATCCCGCGCGCCCACACCAAGATGTGGAAGAACGAACACCTCCCCGGCAACATGGCCGTGCTCGTCAACGCAAAGCGTCCGGGATTGCGCACGTTTGAAGATGTGATTGAGGCGTCGCAAGGGTGACGGGTGTGTCGAAAACGCTGTTGCTTCGGAATTGAGCTGTGTCGTTGGGGCATGCAAATCGCCAATAAGCCGATGCAGATTCCCGTTCCGCACCTTCTCGAGCATTGCGACGAGGCCGTGTTTGCCGCGGAGGGGTTGCTTGCCGCCGCGAAAGAGAGCGTGCGAGCACGTGTTGAAACGGACGGAGCGATTTCCGTTGTGCTGCTCGACCGCGAACAGAGAGCGGCACACGCGCTCGCATGGTTCGCAACGACGGTGGAAGTACTGCGGCAAATGGCGCGCTGGGCGAGGGAACTCGCACAGGAGAAACGTCTCAACGAATTCGAGCGGCTGATTCTTGCGGCGGCGTTCGGCGAATATCTCGCACAGCTCTCGGGCGGCGTCGCGATGAGCCAGAACGAGATTGCGCGGGCCGGTGATATGGGCCTCGACGGCGACCAGATCGGGGAATTTCTCTCGGCCACGGTGCGCGAACTGATCGCGCTGGGAACGGCGCGCGAAACACGTGCCGCCATTTCCGAATACATGTCGGCACAAGAGGGGGCCATCTGCTTCGGCGACCCGGGTCTCGACGACACGATGACGATGATCCGCGAGCAGTTCTTCCGCTTCGCGCAGCAGAAGATCGCGCCCCACGCACACGCCTGGCATCTCCGCGACGAATTGATCCCGCTCGAAACCATCGCGGAGATGAGCGCTTTGGGCGTCTTCGGGCTGACGGTTCCGGAAGAATTCGGCGGGGCGGGACTGTCGAAGACCGCAATGTGCGTCGTCTCTGAGGAATTGAGCCGTGGCTATATCGGCGCGGGCTCGCTCGGCACGCGGTCAGAGATCGCGGCAGAGTTGATCCTGGCAGGCGGCACAAAGGACCAGCGCGCCCATTGGCTGCCGCTCATCGCCAGCGGCGCCAAACTGCCGACTGCGGTCTTCACGGAGCCGAACACGGGTTCCGATCTTGGCGCGCTCACCACGCGCGCCACGCGCGACGGCGGCGTTTATCGCGTATTCGGCAACAAAACCTGGATTACCCACGCGGCGCGCGCCGATTTCATGACCCTGCTTGTGCGCACGGATCCGTCGACGCGCGACCATCGTGGCCTGTCGATGTTTCTCGCCGAGAAACCGCGCGGAACAGCCGCTGATCCCTTTCCGGTGCAAGGGATTTCGGGCGGCGAAATCGGCGTGCTCGGCTATCGCGGCATGAAGGAGTACGAAATCCGCTTCGATGGTTTCGAGGTGCCCGCGGAAAACCTTCTGGGATGCGAGGAGGGCAACGGATTCAAACAGCTCATGCAGACGTTTGAGTCCGCGCGCATTCAAACGGCGGCGCGGGCGATCGGCGTCGCGCAATGCGCACTCGACCTCGGCTTGCGCTACGCCCTTGCGCGGGAGCAATTCGGCCATCGCCTGTTTGACTTTCCGCGCGTGCAGGACAAGCTTGCGATGATGGCGGTGGAAATCGCGGCGGCGCGCCAGATCGCCTACTATGCGGCGCGCGAGAAAGACGAGGGTCGGCGCTGCGATCTCGAAGCCGGCATGGCAAAGCTCCTGGCGGCGCGCGTTGCGTGGGCCGCTGCCGACAACGCGCTGCAGATTCACGGCGGAAACGGCTTCGCGCTCGAATTTCCGATCAGCCGCGTGCTCTGTGACGCGCGCATCCTCAACATTTTCGAAGGTGCCGCGGAGATACAGGCCCACGTCATCGCTCGTCGCCTGCTTGACCGCGGAGTCAATTAAAACTTTTTTTCTCGCCCACGTTGAGGGAGGAAAACGGAGCGCGGTTCACGCCGATGCGGCGTTCTGGTTTTGGGTTTCGCTTTCGCCGTCCGCGAGACTCTTGACGAGATCGATCACCCGCCTGCGGACCTTCGGTTCTCTGATCCGCATGAAGGCGAGAGTCAGTTGCATCCCTTCGCTGCTGGAGAGGAATTCGACGGCGGAGGGCGTTGCACGATCATTGGCGACCGGGGAGGTCTCCGGACCCTGCTCCATCACATCCTCGTAGAAATAGCTCACCGGAACGCCGAGGATTTGCCCCACACGATAAAGGCGCCCGGCGCCGATCCGGTTCACCCCCTTCTCGTATTTCTGCACCTGCTGGAAGGTGAGGCCCAGCATCTCGCCGAGCTTCTCCTGGCTCATCCCGACAAGCATGCGCCGCAGCCGCACCCGGTTGCCAACCTGGGCGTCGATCGAATTCGCTTGCTTCTTCGGCAGTGGTACCGCTGACACGAAATCTCCGTTTCTTTTCTGTAGCTTGGCTGGAATTAAGCCATTTTTTTGGCAACGCTCCCTGGCCGCGTGAACGTCCACAAAATGCCGCCCGCGAGCAGCAGGGCGAATCCTATGTCCCCTAAACGCGCATAGGGCGTGGATGGCAGCGCCCTAGGCAGGGGCGCATCGACGATTCCTGCCTTCCCCAGGCCCAAGCTCGCAACAATGCGCCCCAAGGGATCGATCACCGCCGAAACGCCGGTATTGGCGGCCCGCGCAATCGGGATGCCCTCCTCTATGGCGCGCATGCGGGCCATCAGAAGGTGCTGAAATGGGCCGGTGGAAGGGCCAAACCAGGAATCATCGGTGACATTCACGAGCCAGCCGGGGCGCACAGACCCAACCACGGCCCCCGGGAACGCCACTTCGTAGCAAATGAGCGGTCCCACGAGGGGCGCGCCCGGGACATCGAACGTCAGCGGCCCGATGCCATGATCGAAACCGTCAGGCATGTCGACGAGCTTGGTGATGCCGAGCGCGTGCAGCAGGCGCGGAAGCGGAAGATATTCGCCGAACGGCACAAGGTGAAACTTGTCGTAAACGCCAAGCACGCGGCCCCCGCGCGAGAAGATGTAAAAACTGTTGGTGGCGCGGAACCCGCCATCGGGGGAGATGAGGGTGCGCACCGCTCCCGTCATCAGGACGCGATCGTCCGGCGTGAGAGAAGCGATCTGATCGAGAGCTTCCGGCGAGCGCGCGAGGAGAAAAGGCGGCGCCGCCTCCGGCCAGATGATGTGCGTCGGCATCGTGCGCGACGGCGTCTCGCTCAGATCGACGAGCCGCGCCCAGTTCCGGGCGCGGAATCGAGCCACATACTTCTCCGCTTGCGGCACATTCGGCTGGACGAGTCGGAGGCGAACCCCCGGCACGAAACCCGGATTGACGACCCGCATTCGCAGTGCACCGCCGATCCACAAGAGCGCGAAGAATGCAATGAGCGCTGAAGGCAGGCGCCATGCGTGTCGGCTGCCGCTCGCGAATTCCGCGACTGAGAAGCCCAGCAGAAGCGTCAGCAATGTGAGCCCGTAGGCGCCGATTGCGGCTGCGCTTTGCATGACGCCGGGCGCAGCGCCCCACGCATAGGCAGCCAGGTTCCAGGGAAATCCCGTCAGGAGATGGCCGCGCAGCCATTCGCAAATTGCGTAGGCCGCGCCGAGGAGAAAAATGCGTGCGTTGCCCGTGCGCCAGAGCAGGGCGGAGATCCCGCAGGCCAGCGCCGGAAAAAGCGCAAGTCCGCCAGGGAGCAGGACGGCCACGAAGGGAATTTGCCAGGCATGCGCAGATGTGTCGACCGTGAAGGCATAACCGACCCAGTAGAGACCGGCGAGAAACTGCCCGAAGCCAAAGGACCAGCCTATGAGCGCCGCGCTGCGAAGCGGACGTGCGTCAAGCACGGCTCCATCGACCAGTAGCACAAGGACGGCGCAGGCTGCGAGAAGCGCAGGAAAGAATCCGATCGGCGCAAAGGCCAGCGCCGACGCGAGGCCCGCGCCGAGCGCCAGAACAAATCTGCGCCAGCCGCGCGCGCCCGCGATCCACGCGCCAGATCGGACGAGCGCAAGCAACGCGCTATGCTTCCAAAAAAATTGTCATGGCCCCGCTCGACGGGGCCACCCAGCCAGCGCGTCCGCGCGCTGAATATACGCTCCGAGCGGTCTCGCATGGGTGGCCCGCTCTGAGTTTACACTCCGGCGGCGCCTCGCGCGGACCGGGGTGGCGGGCCATGAGAATTTTTGGGTACGAAGTGTTGGACTCGGACAACTACGTCTCGCGCTCGGGATTCGGATCGGGCGCCGGTTGCGATTTGCGCAGGCGCAGGCGCTTGACGCGGCGCGGGTCCGCCTCGAGCACTTCGAACTCGAGACCGGACTTGTGAGGTATGATCTCGCCGCGTTCGGGAACCCGGCCGAGAAGCGACACCACGAAGCCTCCCAGCGTGTCGACGTCCTCGTCTTCGCCCTCGGGCTCGATATCGAAGCCCGTCTGTTCGCGAAAATCGTCAAGATCGAGCCGCGCATCGGCTTCGTAGCCGCCGTCGGGCAGCGCTTTCAGCTGCGGCGCCTCAGCGACATCGTGTTCATCATCGATGTCGCCGACGATCTCTTCCACCAGATCTTCGATCGAGACCAGGCCGTCCGTTCCTCCATATTCGTCGATGACCAGCGCCAGATGCATGTGCGTCGTCTGCATCTTGAGCATCAGATCCAGAGCGGGCATGGACGCCGGGACAAAGAGAAGGTTGCGCCGGATTTGTGCGATCGAGACGTCGGGCAGGCGCATGCCGCCGTCTTCCGCAATTTCGACCAGCGAAAGAACGTCCTTGATGTGCACCAGGCCGGTGGGATCGTCCAGCGTCTCGCGATAGACCGGCAGGCGCGAATGCTGCCCTTCGCGAACGCCAGTGACGAGTTCTTTGAGCGAGGTATTCTCCTCGACTGCTACAATGTCGGCGCGCGGAACCATGACGTCGCCGACGCGAAGTTCGCCAAATTTGAGCAGGTTGGCGAGCATAATGCGTTCCTGCGGCGAGAGCTCGGCACTTTGACGATCGCTTTCCTCGATGACTTCTTCGAGACTTTCCCGGATCGCATGCATCTCATGGCCGCGGCGCAGAAGATGCGAAAGCCGCTGCAGCAGCGACGGGCTTCGTCCGTTGCCGGCGGCAGGATGATCCTTGTGGTTTTGATCCGACATGGGGTCAGAAATGTTGTAACTATTCGGCCGCAATGCGCGCGTAGGGGCTCGCAAGCCCAAGCTCACGCAGGATTTCAGTCTCCAGGCGTTCCATGATCCCGGCCTCGCGCAGCGAGACGTGATCATAGCCCAGAAGGTGGAGAACGCCATGCACGGTCAGGTGCAGAGCATGTGCACAAAGGCCGATACCAGCCTTGGCCGCCTCGCGCTCCGCGACGCCCAACGCGAGCGCCACGTCGCCAAGATAGGCTTCGGATGTCGCCGCGGCCGGGAATGCAAGGACGTTTGTGGGAGCATCGATGCCACGAAATTGGGCATTCAGTGCCCGCAGACGTTCGTCGTGAGTCAGAAGCAGAGTGAGTTCGGTGGCGTTCTGGTTGTGCGCGCCACGCAACAGTGCGCGCCGGGCGGCGTCGCGCACTAGGGGGAATTCGACGGCGCGCCGCCGCCAATTCGGCTCCTCGACGACAAGAGAAACGCTGTTCCTCGGCTTCATTCTTCCATGGTGCGGCCGCGGCGCACGTCCCGCGCGGCAGCTTCCTTGTCCTGATAGGCGCGCACGATCCGCGTTACGAGAGGATGGCGCACGACATCATTGTCGCTGAAATGCGCCGTGGCAACGCCTTCGACATGCGCCAGAGTGGCAAGCGCCTCGTTGAGCCCTTCAGGCCGTCCACCCGGAAGATCGCTCTGCGAGGGATCGCCGGTCACCACCATTCGCGCATCTTCGCCGAGGCGGGTGAGGAACATCTTCATCTGTGCAGACGTGCAGTTCTGCGCTTCATCGAGGATCACGAAGGCGCGCGCGAGCGTCCTGCCGCGCATGAAGGCTAGGGGCGCCACCTCGATCACGCCCGACTCCATCAGGCGAACGCACAGCTCTCCCATTGTCTCGAACAGCGCGTCGTAGAGTGGCCGCAGGTAGGGATCGATCTTTTCCTTGAGATCGCCTGGCAGAAAACCCAACCGCTCGCCGGCCTCCAATGCGGGCCTCGAGAGGATGAGACGCTCGACACGACGCTCATGCAGGAGATGTGCGCCATACGCTGCCGCAAGGTAGGTCTTGCCGGTGCCGGCAGGTCCGATACTGAATACCAGAGGATGCGTGCGCATGAGATCGAGGTAGGCGCGTTGCGCCGGAGAGCGCGCGCGTGCGACCCGCGACGAAGCCGTCTTGATCGAAGCTGTTCCGAATTCCGCGGCGCCGGGCGTTTCCGGTTCATGCAGCGCAAAGCGAATTTCCGCATCGACATCGGCGAGCGCGACCTGCTCTCCGTCTTCAAGTCGCGCATAGAGCGCGCGCAGGACGCCTGCCGCGCGCTCCCGTGATTCCGGAGCGCCTTCGACCGAGATCAGATTGCCGCGCGTCGCCACGCGCACGCCGAGCTTCTGCTCCACGCGCACGAGATGTTTCTGATGCGCTCCGCCCAGCGCGGCAAGCTTCTGATTGTCGGGAAATTCGAGCGTCACCTGCTCCCTTGGAATGGGTGCGCGGCGTGCGGCAGGCGGTCTCAACTGCTGTCCGCCATGGCATTCGCGTTCTGCACGACAAGTTCGCCCTTGAGGCTGTTGGACAGCACCTGCGCGATGCGCACATCACGAATGCGGCCGATGAGGTTACGCGCATTCTCGACATGGACGGGCTGAAGCCAGGGACTGCGGCCGATCGCCTGTCCGGGCTTCGTGCCCGCCTTCTCAAAGAGCACCGGCAGGGTGCGCCCGGCACAAAGCTGGTTGAACTCCTCCTGCTGTTCGGCGAGCAGGGCCTGAAGCTGCGCGAGGCGCGCCGATTTGACGTCTTCAGGTATCTGCTTCGGCAAAACGGCAGCGGGGGTTCCGGGGCGTACGCTGTATTTGAAGGAGAAAGCCTGGGCGTAATGCACGTCGCGGACGAGTTGCAGCGTAGCTTCGAAGTCCGCGTCGGTCTCTCCGGGAAAGCCCACGATGAAGTCGGAAGACAAGGCGATGTCGGATCGCGCCGCGCGAACGCGTGCCACGATCTCGCGATAGCGCTCCGTAGTGTGTTGGCGATTCATTGCTGCGAGAACGCGGTCCGATCCCGATTGAACCGGCAGGTGAAGATACGGCATCAATTTGGCGATTTCGCGATGGGCGGCAATGAGATCGCCGCTCATGTCGCGCGGATGACTCGTCGTGTAGCGCAGCCGCTCGAGTCCTTTGATCGCGGCGAGCGAACCGATAAGACGCGCGAGGCTCCAGGTTTCGCCGTCCGCTGCGATGCCCCGATAGGCATTGACGTTCTGGCCCAGCAGCGTGATTTCCTTCACGCCTTTTTCTACAACCTGGCGCGCTTCGTCCGCGATCCGCTCCGGCGGACGGGAGAACTCGGCCCCGCGCGTATAGGGCACGACGCAAAACGTGCAGAACCTGTCGCAGCCTTCCTGCACGGTCAGAAAAGCGGTTGGTCCGCAATTGCTGCGTTCTTCGGGCAGCGAATCGAATTTCTCCTGGGCGGGAAACTCCGTTTCCAGGACGTGACCCGCGCCACGCGAGATACGCGCGATCATTTCGGGTAGCCGATGGTAGGATTGCGGTCCCACCACCATGTCGACAGCTTTTTGGCGCGCGATGATTTCCTTGCCCTCCGCCTGCCCGACGCAACCCGCGACGGCGATCAGCATCGAGCCGCCAGCCCGCACCCTGCTGTCCTTCAACTTCTTCAGGCGCCCGAGCTCGGAATACATTTTCTCGGCGGCTTTCTCGCGGATGTGGCACGTGTTCAAAATCACCAGGTCGGCATTCTCGGGGCGGTCGCCAGGCACATAGCCGACCGCCGCCAGCAAATCCGCCATGCGCGCGGAATCGTAGACGTTCATCTGGCAACCGAAAGTCTTGATGAACAGCTTCTTCATCTCTGCGCCAGTTTGAGGTTCGCGGGTTATGAGTGAGGGGTTCAAGCTTGACAAGAGTTACGTCATGCCGCGGCAGCGGCACGGGATTCCTGCCGTGGAGCGGCCACACGAAGCTGCCCGCGCACATCCGGCGGCAAACCCGCGAGGGCTCGTGCCTGTCCGCGGCGCACTGCCGCTTCTGCCACGACTGCCAGAGCTTTGCGGCTTCCCTCGGTGTCGACACTTGTAGCTTCATGGAACTCGACGATCACCTCGAATGGGCCCGTCTGCATGGCTTCCCATAAATGCGGCACCAGCTCCATGTCGCCATACCAGGCAAACAGCGGACGCATATCGCGCGCCATCGGCAGACCGTACAGGCCGACATAGGATACAGACACGGGTTGCACCGGGACATGCCGCACCCGCCCCTGCGCATCCGTTCCCAGTTCCGCTTCGGCTGCTCCCATCAGCGCGCTCTTGAAGGAAAGCACCCGATTGCCGTCATTGGACGTTCCTTCCGGAAACAGGACGAGCGCATCGCCTTGCGCGAGGCGTTCGCGAATCAAATCGCGGGCTTCGACGGTCTGCGAACGTTTCGCGCGTTCGATGAACACCGTTTCCTGGAGCCTCGCCAACGTTCCAAACAAGGGCCAACTCGCGACCTCGCTCTTTGCTACGAAGGAAACGCGCGCCGCGGACGAGAGAACCAGTATGTCGAAATAGGAGGTGTGATTGGCGACCATCAGCACCCCGCTCGAGCAAACGGGACTTCCAACGACAGTCACGCGAATGCCGAACAAACGACAGAGGAAACGGTGATAGCGCTGCGGAAACGTCTTCCGCCGCCTGAGCTTGAGACGCACGGCCGTCTCCTGCCACGGGATCAGGACAATGGTGACGAGCAGAAATACGGAGAGGATGGCGGCGGCGCGCAGGGATTGCACGTCAATGTCCGCGCTTCCTGGCGCCCTTCGGCACGCCGTAGAGTTCCAGCCGGTGGTCGATCAACTCGAAGCCCAGCTCTTCGGCAACGCGCCGCTGAAGTCTCTCGATTTCTTCATTGCGGAATTCGATGACCCGTCCGGATTGCACATCGATCAGATGGTCGTGATGCGAGTCCGGAACCTCCTCGTAGCGCGAACGTCCGTCGCGGAAATCGTGCCGCTCGAGAATGCCGGCATCCTCGAACAATTTCACCGTGCGGTAGACAGTAGCGATGGATATATGTGGATCGATCGCCGCCGCCCGCCGGTACAATTCCTCGGCATCGGGATGATCCTCCGCATTCGACAGCACGCGCGCAATCACGCGGCGCTGATCGGTCATCCGCAGGCCCTTTTCGGCGCAAAGCTTTTCGATCCGGCTCAGTCGGCCGTCCCTTCCCCGAATACAGGTGAAGTCTAATCGACTTCCTGCGCGCTGCCCATGCTTTCCGAAAGCGCCCGTTTGAGGATGAGGCCGTCGCTGCGGACGCCGCCTGCGCCCTGATAATAATCCGGCCTCGAGCCGACCTCACTGAAGCCCAAACCGCCGTAAAGCTCTCTGGCGGCTTGGTTTTCTACCGCGACTTCGAGACAAATTTGCGAGGCGCCCATCGCCGCCGCTCTAGTGGCCGCCATGCAGATCAGTCCCGAGCCGAGGCCTTGGCGGCGCGACTCCTGACGAACGCCGAGCGACAGGATTTCGGCTTCGCCCGCGACAGCGCGTGCAACCAGGAACCCCGCCGGCGCTCCCAGGTCTACTGCCACCAGGCTGAAAGCGCCGGGCTGGGCGAGAAGGCGGCCCAGGAATTCCGGTCCCCAGACCTCCGAGAAACAGGCGGCTTGCAAGCCGGCGATCGCCGGCAGGTCCGCCAACGTACCGGGTCGAACCTCGACGGTCACGGACTGCCGCCTTTCGCCGGCAGCCGCGCATCGGGCGGCCGCAGATAGAGCGGTCCCGGAACCGTTTCAGGCTCCGGTTCGTCAAGCGCAAGCCGCCCAACCCACACCGCATCGGGGGCATAGATGTCTGTCGCCGTGGCTGCACCACCCAGCTCTCGCCATTTTTGCGCTGCGGGCGCGCCGGCTGTGCCGGCAAAGGCCAGGGGGGCGTTCCGTGTGTCGATCTGTTCGAGGATTGCTTGCAAAGCCTCGTCGATCGTCGTGAGTCGCGGTGGCATGAGCGTCGAGGCGCCGACCATCGCCGACGCATAAACTTCACCGCGTCTGGCGTCGTGCAGCACAGCGGCTCCGCGGGCGCCTGTCTCCGCAATCGCGGCTCGCGCCATGGCGGCCAAAGTGGTCACCCCGATGAGCGGCCGTTTGAGAGCAAGGCGGAGCCCACGCGCGAAGGCGTAACCCACCCGCTGGCCGGTGAAGGTGCCCGGACCGATAGTGACGGCAATGCGATCGATCGCGCCGAAGGCGAGACCCGCTTCCTGCATTAGTTCGCGGACCATCGGCGCAAGCCGTTCGGCGTGTCCGCGCTCCATGGTTTCGAAGCGGCGCGCGAGAACATCGTCGCCGTCGAGCATGGCGGCGGAACAGGCGCCCAGCGCGGTGTCAAACGCAAGAATTTTCACGCGGGTGGGCTCGGACTGCGACTACAGCGTGTTTCGTCCATGTTGGGTTTGTGATTCAATTTGATTGCACATCACGTTACTCACAGGATCTGACAGGCTTCGTCGAAGGCTAACCGCGGATTGCGCGGAAAGAGGCCCGAAGGATCGCCGTAACCGATATTGCATAGAAAATTTGATTTGACGCGCCCGTCGGGAAAGAACTCGCGGTCGACGCCGGCATTGTCAAACCCCGACATCGGGCCGCAATCAAGCCCAAGGGCGCGTGCGGCAATAATGAAATAGCCGCCCTGTATCGAGCTGTTGCGGAACGCTGCGGCATCGGCGAACGGGCGATCATTGAACCAACTCTTCGCGTTCGGCTCATGTGGAAACAGAAAAGGAAGGCGTTCTGCAAAATCGAGATCGTAGGCGATGATTGCCGTGGCCGGAGCGGCCAGCGTCTTTTCCCTGTTCCCGGGAGAAAGATGCGGCTTCAGCCTTTCCTTGGCGGATTGCGAAACGACGAAGACGAAGCGGGCCGGAGACGTATTCGCCGTCGTCGGACCCCAGCGCATCAGATCGTAGATGGCCATGAGCAGCGCCGGCGTGACCGGTTTGTGCTGCCAGCGATTGTGGGTACGCGCCTTGCGAAAGGTGGTGTCCAGCGCGTCGTCGGATATTGGCATGGCAAGAGGCTCGAATCGCTACGCGGGACGCAGAATCGCACAACTACCGGCGCAATCCGAGGTCAGATCGCTTCGACAGTTTTCACTTCGGGGATGTAGTGCCGGAGCATGTTTTCGATTCCGTTCTTCAGCGTCATCGTCGAAGACGGGCATCCCGCGCAGGATCCGCGCAGGTGCAGGAACACGATTCCCGAACCGCCGTCGAAACCCTTGAAGATGATGTCGCCGCCATCGCCCGCAACCGCCGGGCGGACGCGCGTATCGATTAGCTCCCGGATCTGCGCCACGATCTCCGGATCGCCTTCGCCATAGGATCTTTCGTCGCCCGTCTCCTCCGCGCTTCCATCGACAATCGGCAGACCCCGCGTGAAATGATCCATGATCGCGCCGAGGATCGCGGGCTTGAGATGGCGCCAATCCACATCGGATTTGGTGACGGAGATGAAGTCGCTTCCGAAGAAGACGCGCGCCACGTCGGGAATCTCGAAAAGCGCGCTGGCCAATTGCGACCGTCCTGCCGAGTCGCGGTCGGGAAAATCGGCCACCGCTCCGCCGCCCATGACCTCACGCCCCGGCAGAAACTTCAGGGTCTGCGGATTTGGCGTGGATTCGGTCTGGATGAACATGTGTCGGCAGGACCCTGTACGCGTTTCGGTCTCATCTTACATGGCCCGCCCGGGCTGTGCGATCAAGGCCCGCACGCGCAGCCAAGCCTTTGTCAGAAATCGGAGATCAGGCCCTTGCACTCCCAATCGCCATAGCGCGTGGGTTCCGGCCCGCGTGGGCCACCGATTTCCGTTTGGCGCGCGGCGGGCGCAATTTCTGCAGCGCGCCTTGCTTGCGCTTCCCTCCCGGCGCGTTCCGCGGCGGCGCGGATGCGGAAGGCGATTTCTTCGTTCTCAGCCGGGGGCTTTTGAGTTTTGGTCATGTGCTTGAAGCCGTGCCGGCTCCACTTAAATCACGACGGCACTCACGTCTCTCACCTAGGCTGGCTGCGAACGGAAGACAATTCGCCATGATGAACACACTCAGAACCGGTCTTCTGATGGCCGCCTTCACAGGGCTGTTCCTCGTTGTCGGATTCCTGATCGGCGGCCAGGCCGGCATGCTGATCGCTTTTCTGTTCGCGGCGGCGACCAATCTCTTCGCTTACTGGAACTCCGACAAGGTGGTGTTGTCGCTTGGTGCGCAGCCGGTGGATGCGCAGAGCGCTCCAGACCTCGTGCATCTCGTAGGCGAGCTGTCGCGGAAGGCGTCCCTTCCGATGCCGAAAGTCTACGTCGTCGACAATGCGCAGCCGAATGCGTTTGCGACCGGCCGCAATCCGGAGCACGCCGCCGTGTGCGTGACGACGGGCCTCCTGCAAGGCGTGGATCGGGAGGAACTTGCCGGCGTGCTGGCGCACGAACTGAGTCACGTAAAGAACCGCGACACGCTGACCATGACGCTGGTCGCCACGATTGCGGGGGCTGTGGCGATGCTCGCCAATTTTGCGTTCTTCTTCGGCGGCCGCAATCGCAACCCGCTCGGAATTGTGGGAGTGCTTCTCGTGACATTGCTGGCGCCGATCGCGGCCATGCTTGTGCAAATGGCGATCAGCCGCGGCCGCGAATTCGAAGCGGACCGCGCCGGCGCCCTGTTGTCCGGCCGGCCGCTCTGGCTTGCGTCCGCGCTTCAGCGCATCGACACATCGGCCGCTGCCATCGACAATCCCGAAGCCGACGCAAACCCCGCGACTGCGCATATGTTCATCGTCAATCCGCTGCAAGGTGGATTTGCCGGCCTCTTTGCGAGTCATCCGTCCACGGAGGAACGTATCGCGCGGCTTGAACATTTGGCCCAGGCAGTGGGACAGGAGACCAAGACGCCCGGCCCCTGGGCATGAACGGATCTTCCGCCGAACCCTCGCCGGGATTGGGTGCGCGCGCGGCCGCTCAGCAGGCGCTGAGCGAGACGCTGCGCCGGAAACGGCCGCTAGATTCGGGGCTGGAACAAGCCCTTTCTTCGCGGGGGCTCCCGGAGCGCGACGGTGCTTTCGCGCGCGCCATCGCCAACGAAACCATGCGCCGCTTCGGCCAGCTCGACGATCTCGTCCGGCAGTTTGTTCCGCGCGCGCCGCAGCCTCACCGTGCCGGTACTTCTCTCGAGATTCTCCTGGCGGGCGCGTGCGAGCTTCTGTTTCTCGGCGTGCCTGCCCATGCGGCCGTTGACGGGGCGAACCGTCTCGCAGCGGCCGATTCAAAGGCTGTTCATTTCAAGCCGCTGATCAACGCCGCCTTGCGCCGGATTGCGCGCGAAGGGCCATCCCTCGTACGCGATCAGGACGCCTGCCGCCTCAACACGCCCGACTGGTTATGGTCACGCTGGTGCGAAGCGTACGGCGAAGAGATGGTGCGTGCTTTCGTGAGGTTTCATGCCGTTCCGCCCCCGCTCGATGTTTCTTTTTCTCCCCGGCGCGCGGCAAGGAAGGATTTGGGATTACGGGCCGTTGAATTGCCTGGTGGCGCGCTACGTATCGAAAACGCCGGCAGCGTGACGTCACTGCCGGGCTTCGCCGAAGGCGAGTTCTGGGTTCAGGATTTCGCTGCTTCTCTTCCGGTTCGTCTGTTCGGCGATCTGCGTGGACGACGGGCGATCGATCTCTGCGCGGCGCCGGGTGGCAAGACGGCGCAACTCGTCTCGGCCGGAGCAGAAGTTACCGCCGTCGATCGCGATCCGGGCCGGGTTGGGCGGTTGCAGGAAAACCTCGACCGTCTCCGTCTCGGCGCCCGGATTGTGAGTAGTGATGTGCGCGATCTTGCGCCGGACTTACCCGCAGAATGCGTGCTGCTTGATGCGCCGTGCACCTCCACAGGCACGATCCGGCGTCATCCGGAGCTCCCATGGATCAAGAGTGCCGCCGACGTCATGGCAAGCGCCCAAGCCGCGAGCGCACTGCTCGACTCCGCGGCCGAATTGGTCGCGCCATCGGGCACGCTGGTGTTTGCGGTGTGCTCGCTCGAGGTCGAGGAAGGGCCGGAGCAGATTGAGCATTTTCTGCGGCGGAACACCCGATTCCGGCGTCAACACGTCGAGCCTTCGGAGATATTTGGCTTGGAAGAGTGCATCAACGCGCAAGGCGATCTGCGCAGCTTCCCCTGCCATCTCGCGGAGGCTGGCGGAATGGACGGCTTCTATGCGGCGCGGCTGACACGCGTCTCATAGATGTCGCGACTGTTCGTGCGGAGCGCGGATTTCTGATTACGATAACCGTCCCAGCGCGTAAGCGATGGAGAGATAGATCTTGCCCGTGTCGGCGCTGAGGAGGGACGACGTCAGCAGCCCGTCGCCGTCGCCGTCGCGGGCGTGGGCCAGCAGCGCCTCGAATTCGCCAAGGTAGTTTTCGGCCGCCTCGCGAAAAGCGGGGTCGTCCCGATACGCCCCGCAGACGCGATTGACGAAGTCCACATCGATCGACTTGGCAAGCCGTTTGGCGAAGAGGCTCCGGTCGCCTTGCAGATAGGATCGCCATTCGTCCTGGCTCGGCGCCGGCCCGGCGGCAACGGCCTGGAGATCGATCGCGCGATCCGCCAGCGCAGCCTGGAGCGCACCGAGCGCGGATGCTGCGACAGGCTTCAGCTCTTTCTCTCCAGGCTTGTCGCCCTCTGCTGCCGCCAGGAGCGCTCGCATGTTCCAGCCTTTGTTTTCACTTTCCTTGCGCTTCGCGCGCGGCGCGGGACGTTGCGTGAGTCGCCGGGCAAGACCGATCAGTCCGTCGCTCTCGCTCTGATTCGGCTCGGCGGCCCCCGCGTCCTCTGCAGACCTTTGCGTCTCGCTGCGCCCGGTCGCACGCGCATGAATGGTCGACAGCATCCGCGCCGAGAGATCGAGAATCTCTTCGCCCTCTATGCGCATCGCATCGCGCACCCTCTGGGCTTCCTGCCGCGCCACGCCTGGCAGCGCGAGCAGGTGACGTTCGACTTCGCCGGCCGTGGCAGCGAGGGCGAGTCTCATTTCCTTCGTCTCGCTGCCCATCTCGCCGGCCAGACGCAGGAGCCGTTCTCCTTCCGCCATCGCCTCACCGACAAGCGCCTTGGCACTGTTCTTTGTCTCGGAGGCGGTCTCGGAAATCAGCGTTTGCGCGCCGATGCCTGCATCGTGAAGGGATTCGACGAGCTTCGCGAGGTTCGACTGTGCGGCCTCGCTCAGCTCGCGCAAACGCTCCAGCTCGAGCGCGAAGCCCGCAGCCAGTTGCGTGTTGCGCGTGGCCGCATTGGCGGTGATGAGTTCAAGCTGGCGATCGGCGTTCTCGGCGAGTATTCCAAATTGCTGCGCCTCACGATTCAACGACCCGGCAGCTTCCCCGAGCGACGTATGTTGGGCTGCGAACGACGTCTCGAAATTCGAACCTTCCTCTCTCAGCCGCTGAAGCAGTTCTCCCATCGCCGTGCGATGGCGTTCGTGACGGCCGAGCACGAACTCGGCACGGGCCATCGCCGCATCGGCAACCGACTCGATGCGCCTGGCCTGCTTGTCGAGCTCGACGGCGACCGACCGCGGCGCTTCGGCCGCGATGTCCGCGGCGGTGCGGAAACTTGCAGCTTGCGTTTCCAGCGATTGACCTGCGGTCTTGAGCGTGACCTCGGCGGATTCAAGCATGGATTTGAGCTGCGCGGCGCGGCCGGCGACGGTCTCGCTCGCACGCGACGCGGTGTCGGCGAGCGCGTTGGCTATCGCATCGATACGTTCGCGTTCCTGCGACAGGCGTGCCGCGGCAGTTTCGGCACGCACATCCATCCGCGCGCCGGCCTCGTCGAGCGCCGCAACCTGGCTTTCGAGCACGCCCTCGAGCGCACGCAGGCGGGCAAAGGCGCCGTCCAGTCCCGCATTGACGGCATCGAGCTCGCGTCGCACCGAACGGCCGAGGCGGGTCGCGGTGCGCGACGCCGTTTCGTCCACGGAAAGAAGCCGATCGGTGGCATCTGTCATTGCTTCCGCCGCGGCGGCGAGCGCCTGTCCGCGCGTAAATGTCCAGGCGGCCACGAGCATCATCATCGGCGGAGCGAACAGAGCGATGGCCGCGATGACCGACTCCTGCACATTGAGACGGAAGAGGCCGCCGGGTCCGAAATAACCCCAGCCATAGGCGGCGACCGCACCGACCCAGAAGGCGCCAAGGATGATGGCGAAAAGGATGGGCGCCCAGGTTCCAGCCGTGGGGCGCGCCTCGCGCTCAGGCGTAGCGGCATCGGCGGGTTGTTCGGCGAACCCTGTCTTTTGACTGAGCTCGGATCGGATCATCACGGCCCCCTCGACAGCGGCGACTCTGGCATATTAACCCTAACGCGAGCCGACAGCGAGAACTATTCTAACGGAATCAGAGGGTTAATGGAACGTGAAGCCGCTTCAGCCGAGCCGCACTGCCCAGGGAGCGGCGATGCACCGCGCCGCGCACCAGCTTTTCGACCGGCCGCTCGTGTTCGAGGACGCTCTGGCGATCGCGATCATAGGGTTGGAGGCCGAGGCCGAGCTGCGCTGCGGGCAGGACTGGCATGGGCACGCTGCTCCGGGATTGCGGGCCTTCATCGTGGCCCGGAGCCGGCTAACCGAAGATCTCCTCGCGGAAGCCGCAGGACAAGGTACCAGGCAGTATGTGGTTCTGGGCGCCGGTCTCGACACTTACGGCTACCGGCAAAGCCAGGGTCGTCCGCCGCTCTCGATCTTCGAAGTCGATCATCCAGCGACGCAGGCGTGGAAGCGGGCGCGGCTGAAAGAGGCGGGTCTCACGATACCTGCGAATGTTTTCCACGCGCCGGTCGATTTCGAGCGCGAGTCGCTCGATGCCGGACTCAGCCGCGCGAATTTCGATTTTGACGAGCCGGCCTTCGTGGCCTGGCTGGGCGTGACGCCCTACCTGTCGCACGATGCGGTGATGGCGACGCTGGGCTTCGCAACCTCCCGCCTCGGAAAAGGCAGCGAGATCGTTTTCGACTATGCGGAGCCGGTGGATGATTCTGACCCGTCGCTTCGCGCGCGCTTCGACGCCTTGTCGGCGCGTGTCGCAAAGTCAGGCGAACCATTCCGCACTTTCTTCGATCCCGAAACTCTCGCGCGCGAGGTGAATGCTTTCGGCTTTTCGGAAATGCATGATTGGGGTGCGCTGGCGCTTAATGCACGCTATTTTGCCGGGCGCAACGACGGGCTGCGGATCCCCGGGCGTGGGCACTGTCTCCACGCCCGCGTGTGATCCGGGGAAAGTGGGGACACTATGCAGATGTTGATCGCGGCGGCGGTGGTCTTTCTGGCCATCCATCTTCTCATCGCCGGCACCACGATCCGCGACGGGATTACGGGAGCAATCGGCGAGCGCACCTATCTCGGTCTTTTCTCGCTTGCCTCGCTGGGCGTGATCGTCTGGCTGGTCATGGCGTACAACGCCGCGCAGTCCGGCGATGACCCGCTGCTCTACGATCTCGGACCGGGCGTGAGACATCTTGGAATTCCCGTCGTCGCGGTTGCGTTTCTGCTGGGCGTCCAGGGTCTGTTCATGCGCAATCCGACGCGCGTGCAGGTGGGCGGCACGGCCGCGGTTCAGTCCGACGCGATTACGGGCGTGCTGCGCATTACGCGCCATCCCTTTCTCTGGGGCGTAGCGATCTGGTCAGGATTTCATCTTGCGGCGAATGGCGACGAAGCGTCGGTGATTTTCTTCGGCACGTTTTTCGCCCTGTCGCTGGCAGGCACGTTCTCCATCGACGCCAAGCGCAAGAGAAAGCTCGGCACGGCGTGGGATGCGTTTGCGTCAAGAACATCGAACATTCCATTTGCGGCAGTGATTGCTGGTCGAGGCCAATTGCACCTCGGTGAAAGTTTCGGCTGGCGTTTCTGGGTCACAGCACTTTTGTTTTTGGCGATCCTGTTCGCACATGCGCGGATATTCGGCGTCTCGCCGTTCCCTGGTGGCTGGGTGCCGTTCTGAGCCATCGAAGCGCCGTTAACGCTATTTTGGCTGACGGCGCTCATTGTGATGTGTCGGCTCGGCCGGACGAGTCGCACGACTTCCAGAGCGGAACCGCAATTGATCGATCTCGCCCATCTCGCACGTTACACCGGCGGCGAAGCCCGGCTCGATGCCGAATTGCTCGAACTGTTTTCGGCTCAGACTGCGGCAATGGTGGAACGCCTCGAAACGGCGCTCGAACGGCCCGACGCCTTGGCGTGGCGCGAGGTCACGCATTCGCTGAAGGGCGCCGCGAACGGCGTAGGCGCTTTTGCGCTTGGCGAGGCTGCAGCCGATGCGGAATCCGTCGATCCCGCCATCGAGCCCCGACAGGCGGTGGAGGCATTTCACGCAGTGAAACGCTGTGCCTGTGTTGTGAGTTCGTTCATCGACGCTTATCTGGGCCGATAGGGGTCCGGAATTGGCCCCCCGGCCGGGCGGGTTGCCGCGGCCGGCGATCCCCACCTATAAGCCGCGCGCGCACGGAAGCAGTTGTGGAATGGCTATCGAAACCGATGTTGCAATCCTCGGCGCAGGGCCGATTGGTCTCTTCGCCGTGTTCGAGCTGGGCCTGCTCGATCTGAAGGCCGAGCTGGTCGATATTCTCGACCGGCCCGGCGGGCAATGCACCGAGCTCTATCCCGAAAAGCCGATCTATGACATTCCCGGTATTCCGGTCGTATCCGGCCAGGCACTGACCGACCGGCTGATGGATCAGATCAAGCCGTTTCACGCCGGATTCCATCTGAGCCAAATGGCGAGCGGTCTCGAGAGGCTGGCCGATGGGCGCTGGAAGCTCTCAACCGACGCCGGCACCGAAATCGTGGCGCCCGTCGTCGTCGTCGCGGCGGGGGCGGGCAGCTTCGTGCCGAAGCGGCCGCCGATCGCCGGAATCGACGTTTACGAAGGCAAGAGCGTCCACTACGCGGTGCGCAAGATGGAATCGCTCCGTGGGCGGAACATCGTGATCGCGGGTGGCGGCGATTCGGCCCTCGACTGGACAATCAATCTGGCGCCACTCGCCGGGAGTCTCACCCTGGTGCACCACCGCGATGGTTTCCGCGCCGCGCAGCACAGCGTCAACCGCATGCGTGAACTCGCAGCCGAAAAAAAGATTGTGTTTCATGTCGCGAGTGTGAAGGCGCTCCACGGCGCGGGCGGCCAATTGGAGGCCGTGACACTTTCCGGTGCCGACAAGAAGGAATGGACGCATGAATGCGACACGTTCCTTCCCTTCTTCGGCCTGACAATCAAGCTCGGTCCGATTGCGGAATTCGGACTGAACCTGAACGAGAATCTCATACCCGTGGATACGGCAAAGTTCGAAAGTGCAACACCCGGCATCTTCGCAATCGGCGACATCAACGCCTATCCGGGCAAACTCAAACTCATTCTTTGCGGGTTCCACGAAGCAGCCCTGATGGCGCAGGCGGCGTTTCACATCTGCCGGCCGAACGAGAAGCTGCGTTTTCAGTACACAACCTCGTCCTCCAGTCTGCAGAAGAAGCTGGGCGTGGCATGAAGATCGTTGCGACCGACCGCAACGGGAAGGAGCATGTGCTCGAAGGTCGCGACGGCTGGAGCGTCATGGAAATATTGCGCGACGCGGGGCTTCCGGTCGCCGCCGAATGCGGCGGCGCCTGCGCCTGCGCGACGTGTCACGTCTATATCGATGGCCAATGGTACGCGAAGCTCGCGCCGCCTTCGGAGGCGGAAGTGGACATGCTCGACATGGCGCTGGCCGTCGAGCCGACCTCGCGCCTCTCGTGCCAGATCGTCTGCGCGTCCGATCTCGACGGCATCAAGCTGACCATCGCGCCGGAATAGCCGACAAGCTGCTCTCCGGGCTACGCGTACCAGACCAGGGCGAAAGTCACCGTCATGGCCGTCCCCACGGCGAACCAGTACAGCCAGGAGACGTACAATGGCGTCCTGAACGAGACCATACTGCGCGGATTCGAGCTGCGCCGCCGAGAAGTTTGTTCGTACGCGTTCACATTGAAATTCAGTCGGCTCATGACAATCACCCGCAGATTGCTCCGAAGAGGTTGGAGCGAAATGAGACGTTTCAGGGCGCCAGAAATCTGGCTCGTGCTGAACGGCTGCAATGCGCGGGCCACTCGTCGGGGGAAGCAATGTCGGCTTTCGAGATTTGTCGCGGGCAAGACTCATTAATTTCGAATGGGCATGCCGCGGGGATATTCTGGAACAGCCAGTGGAGACGCGTAACGGATGTCGCGGGTGATGACGGAAGCCCAACTGCGCAGACTGTGTTCAGCGAGCGCTGTGCTTCTCCTTCATCTCGCTCTTTTGGCCGCGTTCATCTTCGCAATGAATTCGCGCATCGTGGGAAGGAATCCGGCTCAGGAAATCGAGGTGTCTTTCCCGGCGTTCATCCGCAAGCCTCCGTCTCCGGTCGTACTGCGTCCCGATCTGCTTGCGCCGGTCATGCCCTTGCAGCGCCCGACCCAGCCCGAACTTTCCGTGCCCGAACTCGCGCCAGCGCCGGCTTCGCCTGGATCGATTTCCGGGGTCGGGCGCGCGCTGTTCGGCTGCGATCCCTCGAAGATCGATACGCTGCCGGTCGAGGAACGCGCGGCGTGTCTGCGTTTGCCACCTGCTAAACCCCGCGAGCAAAGCGTCCGCTTGGGACCGCCGCCGGATCCCAATTCGCCATTTGCCAAAGTGATCGAGGAACGGTTCCGGAAAGCGACGCCGATCAGCCGTCCGTGCCCATTGGGCGGATACGAAGACGTTCACGGTTTGCCGTGTTTCGGCTTCGAGGAAGGCACGCCGCCCGTCGAAGGCGGGCGCTAAGCAAGGATAGAATCAAAAGGTCTACAAGGAGACAGTGAGGCGGTGAGGAAGAATCGCGCGCCGAAGGCACGCAACAATTCTCACTGCCTCACCGTCTCCTTTTGAGTCTTTTTTCTTCCGCGACCCGCACCTCCGCATGCGCACGTTTCTAACTGTTTGGGCGGCGGTTGGCAGCGAGATCGTAGGGGCCGCCCTTTTCGATGGCGCGTTCGTAAGCAGGGCGGGCCTGCAGACGGAGGAGATACTGCTCCAGCACCGTCCGATCTTTCAGGAAGCCGCTCGACTGCGCGGCTTCGAGCACGAAAGCGATCTGAATGTCGGCGCCGGTGAGCGTATGGCCGACAAGGAATTCGCGCCCGTCGAGCGCATCGCCAATGTAGGCGAGATGGCTTGCGATCTCGCTATCGATTCGCGGCCGCAAAGGCGCTGCGCCTTCGCCGAGAAAGCCCGCATAGAGATGCAACAACAATGGCACCATGGCCGATCCCTCCGCATAGTGCATCCATTCGATGTAGCGGAAATGATCGTCTGATTTTGCATCCGGGCGCATGCGGCCCCGGCCGTATCTCTCCAGAATATATTCGATGATCGCGCCGGACTCCGCGATCGTGTGGCCGCCATCGGTGATTACGGGAGATTTGCCGAGCGAATGCACCTGCTTCAACTCCGGCGGCGCGAGTGGAATGGGCGACATCCGCTGGTATTTTGCGATCTCATAGGGGACATCCAGCTCTTCGAGCAACCAGAGAATCCGCTGCGACCTGGAATTGTTCAGATGATGCACCGTCAGCATGACAATTCTCCATCTTGCAAAACAACCGGAACGCGCGAACCGGTCAGCGATTCAGCTCCCGCATCGCGTGATCGAGACCGGCGAGAGTCAGCGGATACATCCGGTCGGAAAGAAGCTGCCGGATCAGCCCGACCGAGGGCGTGTATTCCCAATGCTTCACGGGCACGGGATTGAGCCAGACCACGTGCTCGTAGATCTGCGCCACGCGGTCGAGCCACACCGCGCCCGCTTCCTCATTCCAGTGCTCCACTGAGCCGCCGGGGTAGGTGACCTCGTACGGGCTCATCGTCGCATCGCCGACGAAGATCACCTTGTAGTCGTGTGGGAATTTGTGCAGCACGTCCCAGGTGGCTGATTTTTCATTGTGACGGCGACGATTGTCTTTCCAAACCGCTTCATAAAGGCAGTTGTGGAAATAGAAGAACTCCATGTGCTTGAACTCGGTCTTCGCCGCGCTGAACAGCTCCTCGCAAAGCCTGATGTGCGCGTCCATCGATCCACCGATGTCGAAGAACAGAAGCACCTTCACCGTGTTGTGGCGCTCGGGGATAAGCTTGAGATCGAGATAACCCCTGTTCGCCGTTTCCTTGATCGTGCCGGGTAGATCGAGTTCTACTTCGGCGCCCGTCCGCGCCCATTTGCGCAGGCGGCGCAGCGCCACCTTAATGTTACGCGTGCCCAGTTCGACGGAATCGTCGAGGTTCCGGTATTCGCGTTTGTCCCAGACCTTCACCGCACGGCCGTGCCGTCCCTTGTCCTGGCCGATGCGCACGCCTTCGGGATTGTAGCCCATCGCGCCAAAGGGCGAGGTGCCGGCCGTGCCGATCATCTTCGAGCCGCCTTCGTGGCGCTTCTTCTGCTCCTCGAGACGCTTCTTCAGCGTCTCCATGAGCTTTTCCCAGCCGCCCAGCGCCTCGATCTGCTTCTTTTCCTCTTCGGTAAGGAATTTCTCGGTGAGCGCTCGCAGCCATTCCTCGGGAAGCTGCGCGGTTTCGGTCGCGTCGAGCGTTTCCAGGCCCTTGAACACATGGGAGAAGACGCGGTCAAACTTGTCGAGGTTGCGTTCGTCCTTCACCAGCGCCGCGCGCGACAGGAAGTAGAATTGATCGACCTTCAAGTCGATGACATCGCTCGAAAGCGCGTCCATCAGCGCAAGATATTCCTTCAGCGTGACCGGTACCTTGGCCGAACGCAACTCATCGAAGAACTGGAAGAACATTGTTGGTCGATTTTCTTAGTGCGCCGTGCCGATCTCGGTCTGCGCGGCGGCGTAGACTGCGCGGAAGAAGTCCTGAGCGAGTGGAGTGTCGCGCGGTTCAGCGAATTCGATCGTGGCTTCAACAGCCCAGTTGTTCACCGCGGCGCCGGCGAATTCCACGCGGTAGTGCAAATCCTCCAGCTTCGCGGCTTCATAGGTGCGCGTGAAGACGAGGAGTGGCGGCGTGTTGGGCGCCGATCCCACGCGCACGTCCTTCTGCTCGATGCGTTTACCGACGGTGCCTTCCTGTTCGGCGAATTCGCCTGCCATGGACTGCTCCGCATTATACGCGCCGTGCAGTGGAGTGAGCTTGATCGTCCCATAAACGCCGTCGAGTGCCCCATAAGCGCAGAAATCCTCGCCGGTCTCCGGACTGGATTCACCGACTGCGTCGCGTTCGAAGAGCCCGATCTTAGCCGGACACACAAACCCCGACGCCGTATGCACCTTCGCCCCGTCCTTACCGTCCGAGAATGTGTCGCCTGCAACGGTTTGGGCATTGGCGTTTGCGCACACCAGCAACATTGTCATTCCCGCGATGATCCCCCGGTTTAACCGGGGGAGAACCCAGTGCGTAAAGCGCAGCGCAGTTCCCTCTGGGTCCCCGCTTTCGCGGGGATGAAACGCCGGAGTTGCGAGTACGAAACTCATTTCAGTACGCTTCATCCCCTCGCCTCCCTGCGCGCCAGAAATGCCAGGCGCTCGAAGAGGTGTACGTCCTGCTCGTTCTTAAGCAGCGCGCCGTGGAGAGGGGGAATGAGTTTGGTGGGGTCGCGCTCGCGGAGCGATTCGGGCGGAATGTCCTCGTTGAGGAGCAGCTTCAGCCAGTCGAGAAGTTCCGACGTCGACGGCTTCTTCTTCAGTCCCGGCACTTCGCGGATCCGGTAGAAGACGTTCAGCGCTTCCGACACGAGTTTCTGCTTGATGTCCGGAAAGTGCACGTCGACGATCTTCTCCATCGTCTCGCGGTCGGGAAACTTGATGTAGTGGAAGAAGCAGCGGCGCAGGAAGGCGTCGGGCAGCTCCTTCTCGTTGTTGGAGGTGATCATCACGATCGGCCGCAGCCGCGCCTTGATCGTCTCGCCCGTCTCGTAGACGAAGAATTCCATGCGATCGAGCTCGAGCAGGAGATCGTTCGGAAATTCGATATCGGCCTTGTCGATTTCGTCGATGAGCAGGACAGGGCGTTCGCCCATGTCGAAAGCGTCCCACAGCTTGCCCCGCTTGATGTAGTTTTTGACATCCTTGACGCGCGCATCGCCGAGCTGTGAATCGCGTAGCCGCGTCACCGCATCGTATTCATAAAGGCCCTGTTGCGCCTTTGTCGTAGACTTCACGTGCCAGGTGATGAGCGGCGCGGCAAGCGCCTCGGCTACTTCATAGGCCAGCTGTGTCTTGCCCGTGCCGGGCTCACCCTTGATCAGGAGCGGCCGTTCGAGTGTTACGGACGCGTTGACTGCAATGCGCAGGTCGTCGGTCGCGATATATCGTTCGGTTCCTTCGAAACGGCGTGGCGTCATCATTTTCTCGTTCAGGGATAGCGATCGGTCGAGCCTAGGGGCGCACCTCCCGGTTCGCAAGGCGGCAATCCGCCTGTTAGGATTTCACCCATGCTGGTCATTTCCGCCGAAACGATACCCGCCGCCCTCTACCGCGATCCCACCCATTATGAAACGGAGCGTCAGCGCATCTTTGCGCGGTCATGGCACCTCGTCGCGCATGAAGCGCAAATCGCCGGACGCGGCTCGTGGCTCGCGGTAACAATTGCCGGCTTTCCGCTGCTTGTCGTCCGCGGCGACGATGGACGAATCCGTGCTTTCCACAATGTCTGCCGTCACCGCGCCGGCCCCCTCGCGCCGGACGGACAGGGCACTTGCGAGGGCACGCTTGTCTGCCGCTATCACGGCTGGCGCTATGCGCTCGACGGAAGGCTCGCGGCCGCACGAGACTTCGGCCCGGCGGAAGGTTTCGATGTTCGCGAATATGGTCTGTTCGACCTCACCTGCGAAAGCTGGCGCGGCTTCGTCTTCATCAACATTGATGTGGCGGCGCCTCCGCTCGCCTCCGCGATTGCTCCTCTTGCAGAACGCGCGCGCGACATGCCGCTCGAGACCTTCCGGCTTGCGCACCGGACGACGCACGAAGTCCGCTGCAACTGGAAGACCTATGTCGAGAACTACCTCGAAGGCTATCACGTGCCGATCGTGCACCCGGCGCTCAACTCGGCCATCGACGCGTCGCGATACGAGGTCGAGATCAGGGGTGAGATCGTCTTCCACCACGCACCACCGCGCGCGGGCGCTCCGATGAGCGGATTGTGGGCGTGGATGTGGCCCTGCCTCGGCGTCAACGTCTATCCGAACGGATTGATGATGGAGCGCATGTGGCCGCTCGACCACGCGCGCACGCGCCTCGACTATCTCTATTTCTTTCCGGAGGACCTGCCCGAAGCGGAAAGAGACGCGGCGATCGCGTCTTCCGAAGTTACGACGGTCGAGGACATCACGATCACCGAAGCCGTGCAGCGCAATCTCGATGCCGGCATCTATGAGAAGGGCCGCCTTTCGCCCAAACACGAAGCCGCCGTCGCGCTCTTCCAGCGCCTCGTCACCGGCGCCCTGCAAGCGTAGGATGCAGGCGAACGAAACCACACACTTCACTCTTGTCATTCCCGCCGAGGCGGGAACCTTGGGCAAACGCACGTCACCCGCCGCTGGATTCCCGCTTCGGCGGGAATGACATAGATGGCTTGTCGACAGATACTGGTGCATACTGTCCCCCTGAACTGACGGGGGGTAAATCGGTCATGTCTTGGCATCTTCGCATACTCGTGGCGGTGCTCGCCGCGGGTACAATCAACATGTTCTCGGATTGGCTCTTCATGGGCGTTCTCTTCCATGAGCGCTACAATCGCTATCCGGAAGTCTGGTGGCCCGGTCTTCGGAGCAAGGCCGCCGATACGCGCGCGATTCTTATCGCGAGCGCGCTCGGCTACCTGACGGCTCTCGGGGTGGCGGCGCTCTGCATCCACGGCCACGCGCATTCGATTCCGGCGGCGCTGTTTCTCGCCTTCGCCGCATGGCTTGCGGGTCCGCTGGTGATGCAGGTCACAAACGGCTTCTGGATCAAGACCGATCCGCTCATCACGGTCGCGCACAGCGCAGGTTGGCTGGCACGCTTTCTGATCGCCGGTCTCGCCGCCGGAATCTTGCTCGCATAAGCAAAATTTTTCAGCGCACGGGACGCAGAGGTTGCGCGGAGGACGCGGGGGAATGGCGCGCCTTCGGCGCGCAACCTTGTCCTCTGCGTACTCTGCCCGTCCTCTGCGTCCTCTGCGCTAAATCTGTCTTCGTGGAAATCTCGATCCGTCTCGGGATCGTTGCGCCGCGATACTTCGGTACACTCGCAACATATCGAGCCGACGACTCGCATGCAGAGTCCTCCCACAAATTCTCGGGGGACTCGCATGCCGGCCGCGCATGTCTACACCGTCGCATTCCAGGGGATCGAAGCGCGCGAGGTGGACGTGCAGGTCCACATCGCGCGCGGCAATTGCTATTTCGGCGTCGTGGGGCTGGCGGACAAGGCGGTGGGCGAAAGCCGCGAGCGCGTTGGCGCCGCACTGTCCGCCATTGGGCTGGCCCTTCCTCCTGAGCGCATCATCGTCAATCTCGCGCCGGCCGACCTGCCCAAGGAAGGCAGCCATTACGATCTTCCCATTGCGCTGGCGATCCTCGCCGCGATGGGAGTCCTGCCGGCGCGCGAGATGGCCGGCTATACGGCGCTCGGCGAACTCTCGCTGGACGCCGCGCTGACGCAAGTCGCGGGCGTTCTTCCCGCGGCGCTCGCCGCGTCCGAAGCCGGGCGCGGCCTGATCTGTCCCGCCGCGAGCGGCGCGGAAGCCGCCTGGGCCGGCAAGATCGAAATCATAGCCGCTCCGTCCCTGATCGCGCTCGTCAATCACATCAAGGGCGCGCAGGTGCTGCGCGCGCCCGAGCCAAAAGTCGCCGATGACGAAAAGGCGGTCGCCGATATCAAGGACGTGAAGGGACAGGAGACGGCGAAGCGCGCGCTCGAAATCGCGGCGGCGGGCGGTCACAACATGCTGATGATCGGGCCGCCCGGCGCGGGCAAGTCCATGCTCGCATCGCGGCTGGCCGGGCTTCTCCCGCCGCTGGACGCCCGCGAAGCGCTCGAGATTTCAATGATCCAATCCCTGGCCGGCGAACTGCGCGACGGCGCGATCTCCCGGCGACGTCCGTTCCGCGCGCCGCATCATTCCGCTTCCATGCCGGCGCTCGTCGGCGGTGGCGTTCGCGTCAAGCCGGGCGAGGTGTCGCTCGCCCATCTCGGCGTTTTGTTTCTGGACGAACTTCCGGAATTCCAGCGCGCGGTTCTTGACTCCCTCCGTCAGCCAATTGAAAGCGGCGAAGCGGTCGTGGCGCGTGCCAACGCGCATGTGCGTTATCCCGCACGCTTTCAGCTCGTTGCGGCCATGAATCCCTGCCGCTGCGGCTATCTGGGCGATGCCGGTCAGGCTTGCGGACGCGCGCCCAAATGCGGCGCGGACTATCAAGGCCGGCTTTCGGGACCGCTGCTCGACCGCATCGACATTCACGTCGAGGTCGCGGGCGTCAGCGCGCAGGACCTGGCTTTGCCGCCGCCTGCCGAAGGCACCGTCGAGATCGCCCGGCGCGTGGCGACAGCGCGCGAGACGCAGAGGCGCCGTTACGACGGATCGGGTTTGCGCACCAACGCCGAAGCGGAAGGCGAGTTGCTCGACCGCGTGGCTACCCCCGAACCGGCGGGCGCGAAACTGCTGATGGAAGCCGCATCAACCATGCGTCTCACCGCGCGCGGCTATCACCGCGTGCTCAAGGTCGCGCGCACCATCGCCGATCTCGCCGGCAGCGAAACCGTCGCCCGCGTGCACGTGGCCGAAGCGCTGTCGTACCGGCGCATGGTGCATGTGCGGTAATTCGGGAGGATTGATTGCTACACTGACCCCGAAGTTTCGCAGCGTTCGCTCATGCCCCTGCGCCGAGCGTCATATCTGCCACATCGCTTCGCTCTGGCGAACGGCCGGCCTTCGTCCTATGCAGGATCGCACCATGGCCTGGTCGATTCGCTCTTCGCTGGGCGCCCAATCCGTCAGGATTCGCATCAAATCGGTGCCGCCGGGAGATGCGCCACTCTGGGTGCGCGAAAAATGGGTGGGGGTCGAACTCACTTCGGTGCTCGGCGCCTCGGCAAAAAAATTTCCGGCCGCCAGCGTGCTGGCCCGCACCTCTTTTCTCGCGTCTCTCTGGCGGCAGCTGACCGGCCAGACAAGGAGGGTCACGGGCTATCCGGTACAGGTGACGAGCGCCATCGAAGCACTGGAAAAATCCAGTCCGCAGGCTGCCGCCTGGTGGCGGGAGAACACACCGGGGATTATTTCTCCCTCGCGCCTGTTTGTTTTCGATGCGGGCGCCTGCGAGCTGGTCACCGACTCGCCGAGGCAGCCGATGTTCGACAGGTAGGAATTCACGAACAGCCGCGTTAGACCTCTGCAGCCCCACAAGCGGAGGAAGCCCATGAAGCTTAGCGCGCGCAATCAGATCAAAGGAAAGGTGCTTGAAGTCAGGAGGGGGCAGACCACGGCCCATGTGCGGGTCGACATCGGAAACGGTGTGATTGTCACTTCGTCCATCACCAATGAAGCCGTGGACGACCTCGGTCTCAAGGCAGGCGATGAAGTCGTCGCCATCATCAAAGCCTCTGATGTCATGGTCGGGAAGTGAGACGGATTTTGAAACACCGCGCGACCAGTCGGGCTCGAGCGCTTTGCGTGTCGATCGCGCTGCTGGTGGCGATCTCCGCGCCCGCTTGCGTAGCGAACGACCGGGCTGCGGGTCAAGGCCAGGTGCTTACGATCAGCGGACAGGTCCGAAACCCCCACGAAGTAACAATCGAGGAACTGCAAAGGCTTCCTCCAACGAGCGTGCAAATCTCGTTCCTAACCGGTCACGGCCCGGAAGCCGGGACGTTCACCGGAGCATTGCTTTGGAGGATTCTCAACGATGCAGTTCTGATTGATGGCCCGGGGAAGAACGCCAGACTTCGTCACATAATCATCGTGACCGGGCGCGACGGCTACTCGGTTGCCCTATCTCTTGGGGAACTCGATCCGGATTTCGAGGGTAAGGCAGTTATCCTCGCCTATTCCAAAGACGGGAACAGGCTTCGTCCATCGGACGGCATTCGGTTAGTCGTTCCCAACGATCGCCACGGCGGGCGGGCAGTTCGCGACGTTGTGGCAATCGCGGTGAATTGAGGCGAATTACAAAGCGTATCCCAACCGAAGCCACAGCATGCGCGCATTCAGGAGGTAGAACGACTGGCTGCCGAATTCGCTCGCACTGACCGGCGGGCGCTGGTTCGTCAAATTCGTGCCCTCAACGGAAATCAGAACGCGGTCGATGCGATACCCGGCCGTCGCGGCCAGCGCCACATATCCGCCGACAGGGGCCGTGTTTACTTCGTCGAGATAGCGTTTACCGATATAGTTCACAGCGATCGTGCCGTTGAAGCCCTGCGCGGGTGAATACAGGATGCCGCCCGAGGCCAGGATATGCGGCGAGAGCGGGAGCTCTCTGCCGGCCACATTCACGCTGTTCACGCCGTCGAAGAAGAAATACTGGCCGAATCGATCATCGTGATACGCAAAATTGGCGGCGATCGCGAGGTCGGGTATCAGTTCATAACGTGTCTCGAATTCGAAGCCCTTGAGTTGCTCATGGGCCGCGTTGGTGAGAAAGCCGGTCGGCAGCGGCACAACAAGATTCTGAAAATTTTGCAGGAACACTTCGGCGTCATAGCTCAATGCGGAGGACGCCAGCGCGCCCTTCACACCCGCTTCGTAACTTTGAGCTGTTTCAGGCAGGAGCACAGTGGGTTGAAAATCGGGCCCGAAGTCCTGTGCCGACGGTTTGAAGGCGTTGCGATAGTCCGCATACAGCACCGCTTCATCGCCATTCTCTTCCCAGACCTTGTAGCTCGCCCCGATCGTTCCCGCCGGCTTTATGAGGTCGCGGTTCGACGAAATTCCCGTAAAGGATGCAGGCGGAGTTGGCAAAAAATCCGTCGAATATTGGTGCTCAAACGTTTCGTTGACGCGGAATCCGGCAATCACATCCCAGCGGTCGTCAGGTTTCCAATCCGCCTGCAGATACTGGCCGAGAAACTCACGCTTGTCGTTGACGCTGCCAATCTCGTTCGCTGGCAATTGCGTCGTCGGTGGAGGCAGGACCGAACCGTTGAGCGGTACGGTATAGGCACTGTTGTCGTTGTAGGTGCCCTGCCGTCCGTATCCGTAAAGCATGTCGGCGCCAGCGGTCAGCGTCAGGTGATCGAATTGCGTGTTTGTGATGTGCGTGTCGAAATAGCCATCGTTGATGAGCCGATGCTGGTCTTGCGTATCGACCGTTCCACTCAGATCGGGATGCAGGAAGCCCGCAATGTAGACGATATCGGAATGGGCATAGGAAAGAAGCGTGTCCCAGGTGCCAAGACTCACCGGCTGCGTCCAGGCGATCTCGCCCTGATACTTGTTCTCGGAGATTTCCGCGTTCGCCGGATTGAAATTGGCGTTGATCGGAATCAGCGGCGTAAGCCCGGTTCCGTTGCGAAGAATCGGACTGGGCGGTGCGTCGTGCACGAACGTAAGGTCGGCGTCGAACCGCAACGTGCCGGGTCCGATGTCGTCGGCGGCACGATAGAGAAGCTGGCCGTCGGAAATGTTCTCGCGCTTGTCCGCGAAGCCAATGCTTTGACCGTCGACAGCAAGGGAATCGCGAAAGGTGTCTGTGCCCGGCAGGACCATCGACAGATCGCCGCGCGCCGAGCCGTAACTTCCTCCCGCGAGATCGATCTGCTGCGCGGACTGACCCGCAGGATAATGCAGAACCTGTACGACGCCGACGAAGGACGTCGCACCGTACATCACCGGCGCCGACCCCTTCAGAACCTCGATGCGCTCGACATCGGTAAGATCGAGCGTCGAAATCGCCGGATTGAACGCGCCCCCCCATGGCACCTGGTCAACGATCAGGAGGAATGCGTCGAACTCGTGAAGTCCCCAGAAGGCCGGCACCGAACTCGACGGTCCCGCATCGCCGCCTGCCGGGGCTTCGACGCCGGGAACGAGGCTCAGCGCGGTCTGCATGTCCCAGGCATTGCGTTGCCTTAACTCCACGCCGGAGACGATCGAAACGTCTGCCGGAATCTGGTCGGCGGGCTCAGGCGTGCGGGTCGCGGTGACCACGACCTGCTCAACAGTGGAATTTGTCTGGGCGCTCGCTTCGCTGGCAACAAGACATGCAAGGGCAAGAGGGAATGCGAACTTCGAGCAAGGCATGAAAGACCCCCCTGCGGCGACGCTGGCACGCGCAGAAGCGCGAACCGCACTTGCGACTTATTCTCAGATTGCAATTCTGAATGCAACCCGGGAGTCTCATAGACCGGCGGACCGCATCTTGGCGTTCGAGTAAGCCGGATTTTTCCCAGGATGGGGGCGCGGTTGCCGACACGACATCTGGCTATTCCTTTGTGGGCGCAAACGCGTGCACACGCGCGGATATCGCATAAGTTCCGGTTTGGCATTCAGCGAGGGAAGGTCAATCTCCGAACTCCGATTTTCGCAACAGCGATGTTGCAGGGGGTTGCGGGATTCCTTCAGTCCGCCGAAGCGCAGGTCAGCAACCCCCCGACCGCATCAAGCGTCGAAACGGTAACCGTCATCGGTACTACGCCTCTTCCCGGAACAGGCATCGATATCGAGAAGTTTGCAGGCAACGTACAGACGATCACATCCGCCGATCTGACCGGCGAAGGGTCGGCCAGCGTGATTTCCGCACTCAGCGACCGGCTGGGCAGCGTCAGCATCAACGACGATCTGGACGATCCGTTTCAGCCCGACATTCTTTTTCGCGGCTTCGAAGCGTCGCCTGTGCTCGGCACGCCGGAAGGCCTGGCGGTCTACCAGAACGGTGTGCGTATCAACGAAGCGTTCGGGGACGCGCTGAATTGGGATTTGATACCCGATATCGCCATCGACCGCATTGCCGTCGTCAGCTCCAACCCGGTCTACGGGCTGAATGCGCTCGGCGGCGCCGTTCTTGTCGGAATGAAGGACGGCTTTTCGTATGACGGCAACGAACTCGAACTGTCGGGCGGTTCCTGGGGTCAGCGCAGCGCAACGGCCGAATATGGCTCAAGTGCCGGGCCGCTCGGTTTCTACGTTGCAGCCCGCGGCCTGGAGGAAGACGGCTGGCGCGAGCTTTCAGCGGACAGGCTGGAACAGCTCTTTGCCGATCTGAGCTATCGCGAACACAATCTGACGCTCGATCTAAGCCTTACAGCTGCGAACAATCTGCTCACGGGGGAATCGCCAACACCAGTGCAGGAACTCGCAGTGGGCCGGTCCCTGATTTTCACGAGCCCGCAGAACAACGCCAACAAGCTCGCATTCCTCACATTAAATGCCGCCTGGCAGGCGAGCAACGACTTGTCGATTCAGAGCAATGTCTATTACCGCAATTTCCGGCAGAACGTCGTCAACGGCAACACCACCGATGACACGGCGTGCACGGTCGCGCCCTATATCGGCGACATGTGCCAGGCCGACGGCGCCACGCCGCTGACCAACGCGCGCGGCGGCTTCCTGCCCGATATCTCGAAGGGCGGCACCGTCCATATTGGCGAGAACGACTTCGAAACGATTCAGACGGCCGGGGTCGGAGGTTCACTGCAGGCGACGGAGACGGGCGGGTTCTTCGGACATACAAATCAATTGTCTTTCGGCGCCAGCATCGACAGCGACACAACGCGTTTCCAATCGAGCGCCGAACTGGGAACGATCAATCCGGCTCTCGTCGTTTCCTATTCGGGACTGTTCATCGATACGCCCGAGAACACGCCGTGGACGGCGACGCCGGTCGACCTCTATGCGTCCAACCGCTATTACGGCCTCTACGCGACCGATACGTTCGACATCACCGCTCATATCTCCGCCACCGCCAGCGGCCGCTACAATGTTGCGGACGTCGATCTTGTGGACGGACTGGGCAACGCCCTCACCGGCAACAACACCTACAGCCGTTTCAATCCCGCGTTTGGCCTGACGGACAAGCTGACCGACGATCTCACCGCCTATGTGGGCTACTCGGAAGGCAGCCGCGCGCCGACGCCCGGCGAAATCGAGTGCTCGAATCCGGCCGCGCCATGTCTTCTGCCGTCGAGCCTGTCGAGCGATCCGCCCACGCTGAAACAGGTTGTGTCCCACACCTATGAAGCAGGCCTGCGCGGCCACTTCGACGCGGCGGACATCGCGCCGGGACATTTTGCGTGGAACGCGAGCCTGTTCCGCACCGACGTGGACGACGATATCTACGGCGTGGCCACCTCGCTCAGCACCGGATATTTCCAGAATATCGGCGGCACGCGCCGCCAGGGTGCCGAAGCCGGGCTGAAATACGACGATGAGAAATGGTCGCTGTTCCTCAACTACAGCTACGTCCAGGCGACATTCCAGTCGGCGTTTCTGCTGAATTTGCCGCAGAACAGTTTTGCGGACGCCAACGGCGACGTCCAGGTCGCTCCGGGCGACGTGCTTCCCGGCATTCCCGCCCACCGGCTCAAGGCCGGCGCGGATTATCACGTGACGACAACGTGGATCGTGGGCGGAGACGCCGACTACGAGAGCGGACAATATTTCCGTGGTGACGAGTCCAACCAGATGGGACGGCTCGCAGGCTTTGCCGTGGTCAACCTTCATTCGCGCTACGAACTGACCGACACCGTCGAGCTGTTCGTCAACGTCGTGAACGGGCTCGACGCGAAATATGAAACATTCGGCGTTCTTGGCGATCCGACCGGAATCGGCGCACCCGGGATTCCCGTCAACGCGGTCACGAATGGTCCGGGGGTGAACAACCGCTTCGAGAGCCCGGCGCCGCCAATCAGTGCCTTTGGCGGCGTGCGAATCCAGTTCTAAATCAATCGTCCGCTACCGGTCCCCCGGTGAACAAGACAAGGCAAATCAGCCTGTTGTCGATGCAGTTGACCCCGTTGTCCACGATCGGATTGTCTCTCCATCCACCGACCTCGCGCGAAAGTGCCTTGGATCGCTTCGAGGTTCAGATGCGGTGCAGCAGAAAGAGAATGAGAATGATGACAAGTATCGTGCCAAGGCAACCCATGCCGCGGTGGCCGTAGCCATAGCCGTAACCGCCCAAGCGGCCGCTAAAGCCGCCTGCCAGAAATATGACAAGGATGATGATGAGGATGAGACCCAGCGACATGACGGGAGGCTCCTTCCACTCTTGCCTTCTGGAGCCGCAGCTACGCCGCCGGGCATCCGGGCAATGAAGTCAAGAAACAACGAAAGCTATGGTAGATGGTTGCCGTGTCGAGAATCAATCCTGCCGTGCAAACTCCTCCGTTGCGATCAATGAAAACGAAAACGCGCCGGGAGTTCCCGGCGCGCTTCGGATCAAGTGCTATTTTGCTCTCAGTGCTTTGATGCCTTGCGGAATGTGTCCGACGCTTTGTCGACGCCTTCGCGCGCTGCATCGGCCGCTTTTCCCGCCGCTTCCTTGAACTGGCCCTTGGCCTTGTCGATCTGGCCTTCGGCACGCAGGCGATCGTTTCCGAGAATCTTGCCGGCAGAATCCTTGGCCGCACCTTTCGCCTTGTCGAGTTTGCCTTCAATTCTGTTCTTGTCCATTGGGCTGACTTTCTGTCTGGATTGCGAACTGACAACGGGTGGGTCCCGGCGTAGTTTCGCGAATAAATTTTGCCTGGACCAGGAACTGTTTCGCTCTATTCGAGAGACCGGTCGCGAGCGGCGCTCCATCTGACTCTCAGGCCTGGTCGTATCCTTATCGATACGAAGAGCGGGAGCGCCAGCTCCGCGACCGATAAGGATAGAACGGTCCTGCGGCCGGCATGTTCCCTCCTTGGTGCACGTGAAGCTTAGTCGGGCGGCGATGACGAATGCCGGCGCTGGTGGTATTCAGGCGTCGCCAAACCGGGGGAGCTCCATGAAACAATTGATGAAAGTCTTCTTTGCGGTCGCGATGGCGGCGCTTGTTTCCGCGTCAGGTGCCTGCGCCGGCGAGAAAATCACGGTGTTCGCGGCGGCGAGTCTCACGAACGCACTTCAGGACATCGATTCAAGCTTCGACAAGAAGACCGGCAACGCGACCAGAGAATCATTTGCCTCGTCTTCCACCCTGGCGCGGCAGATCGAGGCCGGGGCGCCGGCGCAGATCTTCATTTCGGCCGATACGAAGTGGATGAGCTATCTGGCGCAGAAAGGCCTGGTTGCCGCGCAAAAAATCCTGCTCGGCAACGAGCTTGCGCTCATCGCGCCGGTGGCCGCCCCGCTCGCACCGCGCGCCATCGATAGCGCAATGGACTGGCTGCGGTTGCTGGGGACCGATGGGCGGCTCGCACTTGGCGACCCGGATCATGTGCCTGCCGGCATCTATGCGAAGGAGGCTCTGCAGCATCTCGGCGCATGGAACAGTCTCCAGCCACGACTCGCTCCGGCGGAAGACGTGCGCGGCGCGCTTGCCCTCGTCGAGCGGGGGGAGGCGCCGCTCGGCATCGTCTATGTGACCGACGCGCGCGTGAGCGACAAGGTTAAGATCGTGGGCATCTTTCCGGACGCCAGTCACTCTCCGATCGTTTATCCCGCCGCGATTGTGAAGGGCGCGGACAGCGCTGGCGTTCAGGCCTATTTCCGCTTTCTGAGCAGCCCGCAAGCGCGTGAGGTCTTTGCGCGGTACGGCTTCGCGGTGCGCTGAACACCGCCATGCTCACCGCGGCCGAAAGCGAAGCGCTCTTCTTGAGCCTGCGTGTATCTCTTGCCGCCGTAATCTGGGTTCTGCCGCTTGCCCTGGCTCTCGCGGTTCTGACACGGCACGCGTTTCCGGGGCGATCCCTCGTCGAAGGGATTGTGCATCTTCCGCTCGCGCTGCCGCCGGTGGTGGTCGGGTTTCTTCTGCTCATGACGTTTGGAACACGAGAACCGGTAGGCGCCTGGCTCCTTGCCCATCTTGGAATCCGCTTCGCGTTCAACTGGACTGGCGCCGCGCTTGCCGCCGGCGTCATCACCTTCCCGTTCCAGTACCGCGCGATCAGGCTTTCGCTGCAGGCCCAGAATCCGGGCCTTGACGAAGCTGCAGAGACTCTCGGTGCAGGCCCAATCGACCGCTTCGTCAATCTCACCCTTCCGCTAGCGCTCCCGGGCATTGTTGCCGGCGCCATCACCGCCTTCGCTGCGAGCCTGGGAGAGTTCGGGGCGATCATCACTTTCGTCTCCAGCATTCCCGGCGAAACCCGTACCCTGCCGCTCGCCATCTACAGTGCGCTCCAGCAGCCGGGCGGAGAGATCGAAGCGGCTCGCCTCGCCGGCCTTTCCGTCGCGCTTGCGCTCATCGGGGTGATGCTCGCGGGGTTTGCCGACCGGCGTATGCGTGCGGCTCTTGGCGCATGACGATCGAGGTTGCGCTCCGTCACACGCAGGGCCGCTTCACGCTCGATGCCGCCTTTGAGGTCAAGCTCGGCGGCATCACGGCACTCTTCGGCCCTTCGGGTGCGGGCAAGACGACGATCGTCAATGCGATCGCCGGCCTCATCCGGCCGCAATCCGGCCGCATCGCAATCGATGGCGAGGTGGTCCTCGATACCGCCACCGGCGTGTTTATTCCCGCCGGCTTGCGCCGCACGGGTTGCGTATTCCAGGATGCGCGGCTCTTTCCCCATCTGAGCGTAGAGAACAACCTTCGCTTCGGATGGCGAAGGGCCAGGGTGCGCGCGGACTTGGCGCAGTTTTCAGAAATCGTCGAGCTCCTGGGTCTTTCGCCGCTTCTCGCGCGCAAGCCCGCGCGCCTGTCGGGAGGCGAGAAGAGTCGCGTGGCGCTGGGACGCGCACTTCTGGCTTCGCCACGGCTGCTTCTGCTCGACGAACCGCTGTCTGCACTCGACGCCGCGCGCAAGGCGGACATATTTCCCTATCTCGAGCGCCTGCGCGATCTCCATCGCCTGCCGATGATTTATGTCACGCATTCGACCGAGGAAGTGTCCCGGCTCGCCGACCAGATCATCGTTTTGCAGGACGGCCGGGTCGCAGGGCACGGCACGGTATTCGAACTGCTCTCCGATCCCGCGCTCGGTGCGCTGGTTCCTTCGCACGGTGCAGTGTTTCCGGCCCGCATCCTGGAACATCGCGGCGATGGCTTGACGGTGCTCGCATTCGATGGCGGTGTTTTGCTCGTGCCGCATCTGGACCGTTTGGCCGGAACCACTTTGCGCGTGCGGCTGCGCGCCGACGACATCATGCTGGCGTGCGAGGCGCCGCGCGCCGTCAGCGCCAACAATGTGCTGCCGGCCCAAATTGTGTCCGTGCTGGCGCGACATGGAGCGCATGCCGATATTGGGTTGCGCTGCGGCAATGTGAAGCTCGTGGCCCGCATTACGCGCTCTTCGCTCGAGCGTCTCGGTTTCGCAGGCGGCCAGCACGTTTTCGCGATCGTCAAGTCCGTCACCGTCGATCCGCAGCTCGGCGCATCCCAGGACCATGCGCCCTGAACACCCGTTGCATACCTGGCATTTCCTCGTTCATGCTCGTGCGCGAAGCTCACAGCGCGGAGCGATCCGATGCCACTAATTCCGTATGCCGACACCCGCGCCTCACCACAGGAGGTGCGGGAGGCGTTCGCGAGGATGCCCCGCAAGCTCAACGTCATGAAAATGCTGGCGAATGCGCCTGCCTCCTTCGTGCCCTGTATGCGGCTCGGCGGGGCAATTCTCGGCAGGCAAAAGCTCAAGCCCGAATTGCGCGAGCTGGTCATACTGCTCGTGTCGCGTCTCGAAGGCGGCGCCTATGAGTGGGTGCAGCACGAATCGATCGCCGAAGCGGCAGGCTGCCGCAAGGAGAAGATCGCGGCGATTGAAGCTGGCCGCTTCGACGATGCGTGTTTCGACGATCGCGAACAGACATTGCTTCGACTGGCGCGCGAGGTGATCGAAAAGGTTCGCGCCGATGAGGACACGGTCAAATCGGCAATGCGGTATTTCTCTTCGCAGGAGATCGTGGAGATCATCCTGACGTGCGGCTTTTACATGATGCTGGCGCGCCTGACCGAGACGACGCGCACCGACATGGATACGCCGTCCGGAACAGCGGTGGTGGAGGAACTAGCGCGGCTCAGGTGAAGCGCGCTTCTTCGCCGGCGCCCGGAACACGACGCGGCTCGAAAGCATGAAGTTGAAACTCAATCCCGCGAGAACGCCTGCAAATACAGCCAGGAAGGGATTGTTGGCGGGCGCCGGCGCAAAGCTCACAAGAATTGTGTAAAGGCCCAGATTCACGACCCCGCCGATCGCATTGGCCGAAACGAAAGTGACCCACTCGCGGAACAGCCCTGTTTTCGCGGCCCTGTCGCGAAAGGTCAGAATGCGATTTCCCCACCACGTGAACGTCACGGCCGCCATGAAGGAAACGCCTCGTCCGCTGTATTTGTCGAGGCCGATGCCGTGCAGCATGAGCCAGAGAACACTCGTGTCGACGCAAAAGCCGCCCGCGCCGACCAGACCGAAACGCACGAAACGGATTTCCTGAATACGCTTCACCTGAGCCGCGAGAAAGTTCATGGCAGCTTCAAATCTCCCGGACCCGGAATGCGCAGGTAAGCCGTCCGCTTGAGCTCCCATCGGCCGCGCGTGACCGTGTCGAGGATCAGGCCGCTTGCCAGCGAGAGAAAGCCGAGGAGCATCAAGGCAGTTGCGAGCACGGCGGAAGGAAGGCGGGGCACCAGGCCGGTGCGGAAATAGTCGACAATCACGGGCGTGCCGACCAGGAGCGACGCGATGGCCAGGAGAGCAAACACGCCCGCAAAAAACACCAGCGGCCGTTCTTCCCGCACCAGTGCGACAATCGTGAACAGGATGCGGAATCCATCGCCCCAGGTATTGAGCTTGCTTACCGAGCCAGCGGGTCGCTCCTTGTAGCTCGTGTCGATTTCGATCATTGGCATCAGCAGGCGCGCCGCGTGCACGGTAAGTTCAGTTTCGATGCCGAAGCCTTCTGCGGTGAAGGGGAAAGATTTGACGAATCGCCGCGACATGATGCGGTAGCCGGTCAGTAGATCGGCGAGCTTGAGGTGGAACATGAGGGCCGTGAGACCGGTGAGCAGCCTGTTGCCGAGAACATGGCCCGTTCGATACGCATGCTCGCCGACCGCGACGCGTCGTCCGGAGACGATGTCGTAACCGCCTTCACAGAGCGTGCGCACCAGCATGGGAGCCGCCGAGGCGTCATAGGTATCGTCACCGTCGACCAGGACATAGATGTCGGCTTCGACGTCGGCGAACATTCGCCGGACCACATTGCCCTTACCGCGGCGCGATTCATGGCGCACGATTGCGCCGGCCTCGCGCGCACGCTGCGAAGTCTGGTCGCGCGAAGCGTTGTCGTACACATAAATTTCGGCGGTGGGCAGCGCGGCACGGAAATCCCTCACGACCGCGCCGATCGCTGCTTCTTCGTTGTAGCAGGGGACGAGTACAGCGATGCGCGCGGCCGGTTCGGTCATCGGACTCCGCTCTGCACGGGTGAGAGCGGGCAGAATCGATAAGGCCCGCCGAGATTGGTGACGATATTTCGGCATTTGGCGTCGCCGATGGCAAGACCATAGACGGCCAGCGCGTCGCGGCTGCGCGCCAGTTCGCCCGCGTCGGCGATCACGAACAGATCGCCGCGAAAGGCCGCGACGCGCTTTCTTGTCTCGCCGGTGAGGCGCGAGCCGTCCTGGGGCTGTATCAACCAGCCATCGACGCGCAAGACGGGAATCTGCGCCGGCAACGAAGGAACGAGGTAGCCGAGCGGTGCTTCCCCCGTCATCAGGATCATCGTGCGGTCGGGATGCGGAATGGGCGGGATGGCGGCCTGCACGTAGGGATCGGTGGCGGGCGCTCGGCGCGGCAAGAGCGCCTTCATCGACGCCTGCGCCCAGAGAAGCAGCAATGCCGTGGTGACGAGCCTTGTGCGCACCGAAAGCGGCCACAGACCCACCGACGCCGCGATCATAATCGGTGCGAGCATCTCGAGCACCAGAATGTAGCGATAGATCGCGAACATCCGCAGCCAGGCAATGTAGGAGATGGCGGCGAATGCGAAGAGCGCGGCGGCCGCATCCTGCGCCACGAGCTTGTTCCCGCGCCGTCGTGCAACCAGCCACAACGGGATGGTCGCGATGAAGAGAACATAGGCGACGCCGACGCGAATGTCGTGAAACGGAAGATCGTCGGCCACCCGCCAGTCGAGCGAAAAGAGAAGCGGAAAAAGAACCTGGTGCGCGAGGCTGTGCGGGATGAAGCGGAGATCGCGATAGGGCGCGGCGAGCGCAAGAGGCGAGTGGAAGACTTCGTTGAAATAGGGAAAGACCGGATTGCCCGTCAGCCGCGCCATGGCGGCCATCCAGAATCCCGCAAAGATCCCGAAACCGATGAGGCCGCCGAGCGCGCCCGCCGCGAGTCGCGAGCCACGATGGCGCCAATCTCCGGGCAGGACAGCAAGCGCCGCCGCGAAGCCAAACGCAAAAATCGCTTCCGGAAGTTTCAGCCCGACTGCAATGCCGACAAGGATCCCCGCGGTTGCGGAAATCCACGCGCCCAGTCCGAGGCGCCCGTCGCAAAGGTCGTCGCGCCGCGCGACTATCAACGCCAGTCCCGACAGGACAAGCAGACTCATGACGTTGTCGTAGTAGGTCGCGCCGGCCAGATAGAGGTTCAGGCTGCCGGCCATGCAGATCAGGGCAAGAATCGACGCGATCAGACGCGCAGGTTCGATGCAGAACGTCGTGCGGCACAGAATATAAAGAGGAATGACGCTGGAGCCCTGGACCGCGCCAAGAATGCCGAGCGCAAGCCACGCCTTCAGGTGCGTAGCCAGAAGATAGAAAGGCGTATCGAGCAGAGGATTATAATAGGTCGCCTGATGCGCGACCGCGACGTCGAATCCCATCCGCGCATGCAGGAAAGCGTAGGGGATGTACCAATGGTAATTGCGGAAGTCCCACGAACAGTCTTTTCCGCGCGCGACCACCATCACGGCCCAGCCAAGCATCACAATGCCCAGAAACAGAAGTTCCGCAGGCGCGAGCCGTGAGCTCCGGGTGGGGACGGTTGCAGAAGGCATGAGGAAACCGGAAGGCGTGACGGACGGGCGAGAAGCTAGCATGCGCCGCGACATTTCCCGGCGCGCGGGCGGAGGGGAAACCTCACAATACCGCGCGAAGCGGCACGGGCGCAGTAGCAGTGGACAGTACGGCGTCCGGCGCGGAAGATTCTGCTTCCACTTCCCGAATCGGGAACCTGACGGGAAGATTGGAAAGAAACTGTTCGGTGCAGCTGCGCCAGGACCGGGTGAGTGCGAAGGCGCGCGCCGCCAGCCGCGGGATCTCGAGCGCCCTCAGGCAGGCGCGGGCGAGATCGCAATCGAGAGCGGCGATCGGTGCATCGCCCAGCACGTCGATCGGCCCCTGCACAGGGAAGGCGGCCACGGGAACCGCGCATGCCAGCGCTTCCAGCATCACGAGCCCAAACGTGTCGGTCAGGCTCGGGAACACGAAAACATCGCTTGCCGCATAATGGCAGACGAGTTCTTCGCCCGATTTGGGACCAAGGAATCGTGCGTCGGGATAGGCGCGGGCAAGGCTCGAGCGGGCCGGACCGTCGCCGATGATCACCTTCGTGCCCGGAAGATCGAGCTTTAGAAACGTCTCGATGTTTTTCTCGACCGCGATGCGGCCGACATAGAGCCAGATGGGATGGGGGAACGGGAGAGAGGCGCCTGGGATCGGCCGAAACTGCGCGACATCCACGCCGCGTGCCCAGATGCGGACATTGCGGAAACCGTTCGCCTCGAGCTCCTGCTTCAGGGAGGGTGTCGCGACCATCATGGCCGTCGCCGGCCCATGGAACCAGCGCAGGAAGCGGTAGACGAATTGTTTCGGCACGAAGGGAAAGCGCGCATGCACATATTCCGGGAAGCGCGTGTGGAACGACGTCGTGAAGGATAGTCCGCGCGCACGGCAGATGGCCCGCGCGCTCAGCCCGATCGTGCCCTCGGTTGCGATGTGAATCGCATCGGGTGCAAATTCGTCGATCATCCGTTCGAGACTTCGACGCGGAAACAGCGCCAATCTGATCTCGGGATAGGTGGGCAAAGGCACGGTGAAGCGGCCTTCCGGCGTCGCATAACGCACCTCGCAACCCAACGCTTCCAGATCGCGTCCGAGCGTCTCGAGCGTGCGTACGACGCCGTTGACCTGCGGCGCCCAAGCGTCGGTGAAAATCAAAAGCCGGCCGGCCCGAGCCACCGACGACGCATGCGCGGCGGGCCCCGCAGGGGCCGCATCGACGGTCATCGAGACTGCCTCAGGCGGGAATCGCTGCCGCGAGTGCGTCCTGAACCGAGCCCTTGGCGGCGGGCTCTTTTGCGCCGGCAGATGCCCAGCAGAGAATCTCCAGATTTCCGCGCATATCTTCGACGAGCGCCGTGCAGCTTTCAACCCAGTCGCCATCGTTAACGTAGAGCACGCCTTCGATCGTTTTTATGGCCGCATGGTGAATATGACCGCACACCACGCCGTCGAAGCCGCGTGTGCGGACCTCGCGTGCCACCGCCTCTTCGAAGCGGCAGATGTATTCAAGTGCGTTCTTGACCTTCCCTTTCAGCCACGCCGAGAGCGACCAGTAGGGCAGATTCAATGCGCGCCGCAGTACGTGGCAGACCTCGTTGAGGTGCAGAGCCATGGTGTAGGCGCCATCGCCGAGATGCGCGAGCCATTTGGCGTAGGCGATGACCGCGTCGAAGCGGTCGCCATGCAGCACCAGAAGCTGCCTGCCGTCGGCCGTCTCGTGAATCGCCTCGTACATCACTTCCACGCCGGCGATTGAACGTCCGCAATAGCTCCGCAGCACTTCATCGTGATTTCCCGGCACGTAGATGACGCGCGTGCCCGCGTCGATTTTCCGCAGAAGCGCCTCGATGACGCGGTTGTGGGCGTCGGGCCAGTACCAGCGGCGTTTCAGCCGCCAACCGTCGACGATGTCGCCGACGAGAAACAGCGTCTCGCAGCTGTTGCGCACCAGAAAATCGGCCAGGAGCTCCGCCTTGCAACCGCGCGTGCCCAGATGCACGTCGGAAATGAAGATCGTCCGGTGCCGCCGCATCGGACGCAGCGGCTCGCGCGGAACGCTCCGCATGGTCGTGCGCTGCGGCTTCCTGCGAGCCCAGCCAGCCGCGGATGGCGGCGATGTTCGATCCAGGGCCAGCTCGGCCATCGCGTGCTCCTCGCGCGAATCACTGCGAATCGGTCACACGCCTGACTGCCAGTCATTCGCGACGCTCGTGTTGCGAAGTGATCATGGTTTTGTGAATCCCGGCCCGGCGGCAGAGCGACATGTACGCCGCATCGCACAACCGCTCGGCTATTCGCCTTGTAAGTATTTGAAACTACAGCGAAAAATTGACAGAGCGCACGCACAATTTATTGTTGCGTTGCAGTATCGCCAAAGTCATAATTCACCGCATACGGCCTTGGCGGAGTATGTCTGCAGGGGCCGTTGCCCTTCCTGGGCGTTTCCTCCCTTCACTTGGCCGCGCCTTCGAGGCGCGGCCCTTTTTTATTCGGCGGCGTGTTGCGTGGCCCGCGCCTGAACGAGGGAGGCGGGTGAACTGACCAGATCCCGCAAGGCACCGGAGATTCGTCGGCGGATTTCCGCGAAGCGCACGCCGCGTTCCACCCGTTCTTCGTCGAGGTAGAGCCCGCGATTAATCTCGACTTGCAGCGCGTGCGTGCCGGTGCCCGGCCGGCCGTGAAGCTGTGTGGTGTGGCCTCCGGCGTAAGGCGCGTTGCGCGCGATCCGAAAACCCGCGCCGGCGAAGGCGAATTCCGCGGCAGAGGTCACCTCGGCCGCTGCGGCAAGTCCAAGCCTGTCGCCCAAAACGATATCGGGAGCCGCGGCCGCGGATGGCATGGAATGACAGTCGATGACGATGGCCACGCCGAAGCGGGCATGCGTTTCCGCGACAAGCCGGTCGAGCGCGGCGTGATAGGGCCGATAGAATTGCGCAATCCGTTCGCCCGCTTCTCGAGCGGTCAGCTTCTCTCGATAAATTTCGACGCCTTCGCGCACCACGCGTGGAATGATGCCCAAGCCCGCATGCACGCGGGGGCTGGCCCTGTCGATCGTCATTGGCAGCGCGCCCTCGAACATCGCCGCATCGAGTTCCGCCGGTGCGCGGTTGGCGTCGAGATAGGCGCGCGGAAAGCGGGCAAGGATGAGCGGGGCGCCGAGCGCGACAACGGCGGAAAACAGTTCGTCGACAAAGGCGTCTTCCGAGCGCCGCAGCATCACGGGATTGAGCCGGCTTCTCTCGACGAAACTCGCCGGGTAGAGGCGGCCGGAATGGGGGGAGGCGAAGACGAATGGGATCAACTGGCGCGACGGCCGGAGCACGCGCACGGGCTCGGCGCGGAGACAATCGAGCACGGGATCCGTTTCGACGCGATATCCGGCGAGATTTCTCATTTCGCGGCGCAGCGCTCCTTTCGGCGCGGCGAGTGGACCACCAACGACGCCCACCCGGCAAGCGCCCGGGATGGTGGGCCGGCGGCAAGCCGCAAAGGTCCGGCGGCCAGGATCAACCCACGTTTACCGTCGGCGTGATATAGGCTTTAGTCGCTCGAGGGGGAGACATGGCGCGCATCCTTTTGGCTGAAGATGACGAATCGCTGCGCCGCTTCCTGGCGGCCGCGCTCGTCAAGGCCGGCCACGAGGTGACCGATTTCGGTGATGGCGAGCAGGCGCATGCGTGCCTCACCCGCGCGAGTTTCGATCTGCTCCTGACCGACATCGTCATGCCCGGCCTCGACGGCATCGAACTCGCCAAGCGCGCCGCCGAGCTGGATTCGGGATTGAAGATCATGTTCATCACCGGCTTTGCCGCGGTCGCCCTTCATCCGTCTTCGAACGCGCCCAAGCATGCAAGGGTTCTGTCAAAACCCTTTCACCTTCGCGAGATCGTCCACGAAATCGACCGCATGGTCGCTGCGTGAGGTCCGCCTTGCCAGCCCGCGACCACGGGCGGTATAGGACAGCCCCCACGACTGGCGGGCGCGTAGCTCAGCGGGAGAGCACTACGTTGACATCGTAGGGGTCACAGGTTCGATCCCTGTCGCGCCCACCATCTAACTGATAACCTTTTCAATGGGTTGTAGGTTAGACGGTCCCACAAAAACCCAATGCGGATCACGCGTGTCACAACCTTGACACTCGGAGACATCTGCAATCGCAACTATCAGAAAAAGGGGAAGCAGTTGGCAGGCTCAAATCCGCCGAAGAGGCCAGACACTAAGCAAGACATTCCTATTGAAGGCAGACGCGGTGCGATGGGCGAACCTCGCAGAACAAGAAGCAGACAAGAAGGGCCGCAGACCTCCAAAAGGCCGAGACTTTCGAGTCTTATCTGAAATCGGGCTCTGGTCACGCATTCGGTCGGAAACAGTTATGGTAGCGCCCGAAATCCGCCCATACAGTTCGGCAAATAGCCCCCTGTCACGGCCTTGGCGTTTGCGAGATAGTGCTTGTCGTATTTCATGTAGCCCTGTGTCGTCTTCAGGTCAGACATCAGATGGCCCATGTGGCAGGCCAACTCCTTGGCGCTGACCCCTCGCCGATATTTCGGTCGCCATCTTGTGGCGCAGCGTATACGGGATCAGTTCGAATAACCCGAGTTTGTTAGGTGTTGCGTAGTTTTGGAAAACTGTCGTCGTGAAACGAGTTCTTCGTATCTCGTGGCGCTATCGCGTGAGCACGACAAGAGGACAAGCATCCGCCGGCCGCGGCGCTTCTTGCCGCTTGGCTGGGCTAACCTGACACGCCAACTGGACCCTTCAGTGGTTACTTGTCAAAGTCGTGAAAAAGATAACTCGAAATCACTTACCCAACTCTGTCGATACGTCGGCCTCGCAGCCGCTGTTGGTCTATGACGGCGATTGTTCGTTCTGCGGTTACTGGGCGCGCTACTGGCAAAAGCTCACGGGCGACAGTGTCGACTACAAACCGTATCAGGAAGTGGTGGCGCAGTATCCCACAATCCCGATCGCCGATTTTCAGCGCGCCGTGCAATACATCGCACCGGACGGACACTTTGCGAGCGCTGCCGAGGCCAGCTTTCTGACTTTGAGCCACGCGCGGGGCAAGCGTTTCTGGCTCGCACTCTACAGAAAACTGCCCGGGTTCGCCGCCGTCTCGGAGCTGGCTTATGCCTTCACCGCCGCCCATCGCTCGGCTTTTTATCGAATCAGCCTGTTTCTGTGGGGCAGAGGCTACGCGCCGCCGCGATATGATCTTGTCTCATTCTTGTTCCTGCGCCTTTTCGGGTTGATCTACTTTTCGGCGTTCGTTTCGTTCGGAGTACAGGCGCAGGGGCTGATCGGTAGTCATGGCATCCTGCCGCTGGCCAACCTCGTCGATGTCGCCACCAGCCGACTCGGTCTGGAGCGCTTTTACCTGATGCCGATGGTGTTCTGGTGGAACGCCAGTGATTTCGCCATCCAGGCCGTGTGCTGGGCGGGGGCGGGGCTGTCGCTGTTGCTGGTCTTCAATCTGCTGCCGCGGCTCTGCCTGTTTCTCCTCTATGCGCTCTATCTGTCGCTGCTTTATGGCGGACAGGCCTTCATGACCTTCCAGTGGGACACGTTTCTGCTGGAGGGGGGATTTCTCGCGCTCGTGCTGAGCTTCGCCACCATGCCGGGCGTCTGGTTGCTGCGATGGCTCCTGTTCCGGTTCATGTTCATGTCGGGCATGGTCAAGCTGCTGAGCGGCGATCCCAATTGGTGGAACCTGTCGGCGCTGTCATATCACTTTCTCACCCAGCCGTTGCCCACGCCGCTGGCCTGGTACACCGCACACCTGGCGCCACGCGTGTTGATCTTTGCCACCGGCGCCACGTTTTTCGTTGAGCTGATCCTGCCGTTCCTGATCTTTGGACCGCGCCGGCTGCGCTTTTTTACAGCGTTCGGGATTCTCATGCTGCAAATCGGCATCGCGATCACCGGCAATTACAACTGGTTCAACCTTCAAACGATGTTGCTGTGCCTGCCATTGTTCGACGACGCGGCTCTGCAAAACCTATTGCCGCAGCGCTTGGTCCAGCTGCTGCCAATACACGCCGGAAACAATGTTCCGCGAAAGACGGTCGGGGTCGTCGTTGGTGCATTGGCGGTGGTGATCGTGTTCTGCAGTCTGGTGCAGATGGACGAGCATTTCGGCGGCAATCCGCCTGTCGTGGCGCAACTTGTCGACCGCGTTGTCGAACCGCTACACATCGTCAGCAGCTACGGTCTGTTCGCCGTCATGACCACGAAGCGCGACGAGATCGTCATTGAGGGTGCGAATGACGGCATCGAATGGCGCGAATACGAATTCTGGTACAAACCCGGCGATGTCGCGCGCAGCCCTCGCTGGAACATCCCCCATCAGCCGCGCCTGGACTGGCAGATGTGGTTCGCGGCGCTCGAGGATCCTCGGCACCTGCCATGGTTTTGGCATTTCCTTCAGCGGCTGCTGGAGAATGAACCGACGGTGACCGCGCTGCTCGAAAAGAATCCCTTTCCGGACAAGCCGCCGCTCTATGTGCGCGCGGAGTTCTACGAATACACCTATGCCAGCAACGAAGAAAAAGCGAAGGGCATATGGTGGGACCGGCGCCTGCTGGGGCTCTACTTCCCCGTTGTGCATCTGAAGGGCGAATGATTGCGTCGATCGTAGGCATCCGATGATCACTCGATCGTCCGGACCGTGGTTCCTTCGAGAGCTCCCACTATTTCTCATCACCGCGGTTGCTACGCATTTGGTCATGTCATTTGCGCAGACGCTGATGCATTGCGAGTTCGCCCACCATCCATTGGGCGGTCTGCTTTTCCGCGCTCTGAGGAGTCTGGATTATGAAGCTGTCGGCTGATCTGCTTCTTTGACGTGTACTTCAGGGGCGGTAACCTTATTCATCTGCAATGTCACCGCGGTCTGTGCGAGCAGCCTGCCGTTGATCGATGCGCCAGTTTTCGTGGCAATTGGCGCGGGGGCCGCAAAGGTGGCATGGGTGATCGAAATCGCAGTGCCCTCGCCGCCCGACAGAGTTTCAACCTGGGCATCGATCTGCTGCGCGAGCGCCTTGACGATGCCAGTGCCGAGTCCGGTTTTTACCTGGGCAAAGACACCATCCGGCCTGCCAATTCCGTTGTCGGAGACCGAAAGCTTCCAATTTGTTCCCGCGGTGTCATACGCGACGATGATCTGGCCTTTGGCCTTTTCGTCCGGGAACGCATGCTTAAGTGAGTTCATGACGAGTTCGGTCACGATCAGTCCAAGGCTTTCTGCCTGGCGTCGCGGCGCGCTTCCGCCCTCGCCAACCACCTTCAGCGAGATTGGTCGCGTTTTTCCGATCATCGAGCTTGCAAGGGTCTCGCACAAACCCGAGAGGTAAGGCACAACGTCGATAGGCCCGACGGCCCCGGTTGCGTGTAGCTGCTTCTGCACCGCAGCAACCGACATGACCCGCTCGTGAGCATCTCGCAGATGAAGCCGCGCCTCTTCCGACTTTACCGTCCGCACCTTCATCAGAATGACGCTGGAGATGACTTGCAGGCTGTTGGTAATTCGATGCTGCAATTCCTCAAGAAGAACGTCTTTCTGCCGCAGCAGCTCATCCTTTTCAAGCTCCAGAATACGCCGCTCGGTGATATCCTCCATGCCGAGCAGAATGGTCGTTCCAGCGCCTCCCTCGTAGAACACCTGGCGGGCATTCAGGCGTATTGTACGCTTGCCGAGGTCAGGAAATTCATGCTCGACCTCATAATCCTCCATCACGCCGTGCTCGGCTATGATTTTATCCAGCAACGTCCGAAGTCCTGGAATGTCCCACTGTCCCTCGCCCAATGCGTAGAGAGGTTTTCCCTGGGTGTGGTCGGGGCTGACCTTGAATGCGGAATAGAATGAGCGGCTCGCGGCGATCACGCGCAGGTCTTTGTCGAGTACCAGAACGGGCTCGCGCACCGTGTCCACAATTGCCTGGGCGATGGCGCAAGCATCTGCGACGGCAGTGAATTGTTTCCTGAAGTTGGTGGCCTGCATGATGGCTCTTCGACACCGACGGTTCGGGATCGTCCATCAAGGACAATCCCTGTGAGCCCCACCGGGTACTTAAGTCGAATACCAGACTCGAGTCTGTATAAGATTGACCACTTTCCCCGGTCGTGTCGGAGATCCGCCTCCTTCTCACAAACGTACACCCGGTCGCCGCTGGTCGAGGCCACGGTGCGAAATGTGACCACACGGCAATCGTGGAGGCGCAGAATGAAAGAACCATCATAGATTAGACCTTTGAAAGGTCCCCTGTCGGTCGAGACGGAAGTTCCCGGTGTCGGACAAAAGGCGATGGCAACCGTACGGCGCGGACAGCCCACTTCGCCCGGGCGCCACTCGGCTAACCCACCAAGGGCCGCCGCGATTGCATCCCGAGCGAAGCCGGTGAAAGAACCCTCAGGCTTGTGCGAAACTCAGAGCTGGCTTGTTGCGGAAGCCTCGCGCTGCCGGGCGCAACTGTCGTTTGTTTCAACGCGCTCGACTGCCACGACGCGGCCCTTCAGATCGGAAATCTGCCATGGAGTCCATTTGTGACTCGCCGAGCCGAACGGAATGCCGAGCGCAACATCGCCGATCGCGTCTTCGGTCCGCGCGGTTTCCTGTTCCGAACTCGCCGTGGCCAAGCGCCCGTTCAACATCGCCTTGTACTGCGCAAGTTGCGGGCAGGTCAGATAAGCATAAGGGCTCGAATTGTAGTTGGCGGCCTTGATGTTCTCAGGCGAAGTGGCACATGCGGACAAAATGACGGCGAGCGCGGCCACGGAAAGGCCGCGGTGGGATACTAACATCTCAAATGTCCTTTATTTGAATCTGCGCGGAATCATGCTCGCGCGATTGACGGCATTGTCGCATTCGCGCGCTTACGAGACGTTAAGTTGTTCGGTCCAATAGTGAACTACTGCACGTAGAATATCGCCGCATTGGTGAGGCCTTGTCCCGCGAGGACGATTGCCGTCGAGGACGGACTGATATTGAGTAACCGCATCGTTCGCTGCACCGACGCGCCACTTCGAAATCCAGGCCACCGCAACACCCTCCGCCAGTCAGCGATTTCGCTCTACGAATTATCGGGGAAGCGGGATTTCAGGCTGCGCGGGCGTAATCGCCGGGTTCGGCTGCCTTCGCCTGCACGCCATGGCCGGGCGTGTCCTTGGTGTAGAGATTCTTCAGCGCCCTGCTGATAAGTTGCGGTCGGAACTGCATCGCGATGTTCTGGAATTTGCACGCGGCGCGCACTTGCTCGAGTATGAAGCGCGGCTGGTAGCTTGCGAGGGGAAAGTCGTTGCGCTCGCGAAGCTCTGCAAACACGAACTGGAAAATCTCGTCTATGTCCTCCAGACGGTCGGCTTTGGAGACTGCATCGAATATCCGGCGATACTCCTCGCGCGTTGGGGCGCCGACTTCGATCTTGTAGGGAATGCGACGCAGGAATGCCGGATCCATGAGCTGGTTCGGGGCGAGATTGGTGGAGAAGATGAGCAGCTCGTCGAACGGAAGTTGAAAGCTCTTGCCGGTGTGCAGCTTCAGGTAATCGACCCGGCTCTCCAGCGGCACGATCCAACGGTTGAGGAGCGCCTCGGGTGTCACGATCTGACGCCCGAAATCATCGATGACGAAAATGCCCCCGAGCGCTTTGATGTGGAGCGGCGCCTCATAGAAATTGGCCGGCGCGTTGAACCTCAGGTCGAGCATCTCAAGCGTTAGCTCGCCGCCAGTCACGATAAACGGCCGGTAGCACGGCACCCATCGTTGATCGAAGTCTTCGCGTCGCAACGTTGCTGCGCGGTCCGTATTGCCGGGACGAACCGGTTTGTGGGTTCCCGGATCGAATACCTTGATGACCTGTCCTTCGACCTCGAAACAATAGGGGATGTACACCACATCCCGAAACATCTGTCCGACCTTCTCCGCCACCGATGTCTTCCCATTGCCGGGGGGACCGTAGAGCAGGATAGAGCGGCCGGAATTGACCGCCGGCCCGATTTCCTGGATGAAATCCTCGGAAATCACCAGATTGGCGAATGCACTATCGATCGCGGCGCGATCGACGCGTTCGTTGACGATGCTCTGGCGCTCGACACGCTCGCGATAAGCCTCCAGCGTTACCGGCGCCGGACCGATATATTGGCTGAGCGCCAATGCATCCTGCGCCCACTGCTTGCCCTTTTCGGTCAGCGTATAGCGCAATTCTGAAACAGCCCGAACGCCGACCGATCCCAGGACGTCGACGAGCTTGCGCTCTTTCGCCTGATCCAGCAGCTGCTGGATGGCGAGAGGCGGCAATTTCATCAGATTGGCAATCATCGAAGGCGTTTCCACGCCCGTGGAGTACATCGTCTTGGTCACGAGGTTGAGCAGATCGGACAGCGCCAGACCCGTGGCATCCAGTGAACGCGGCGGCATGGGTGTCGAGTCGAGTACGGCTGCAAGATCGGCCGGTGCGAGCTTGCCCATCGTGACCAGGTTGTCGCCGAGTTTTCCGCCTTCGGTGCGCTGGCGCTCCAGCGCTGCGGATACATCGATGGGCGTTACAAGACCCTGCGCAACCAGTATGTCGCCAATTAGCATCAAATGCAGCCTGCGGTGCGGTGTTGCCGACACATATTGGACGCGAGGCATGAAAAACATCTGAAAAGATGTTCGCCGGCCCATTGTTTCGAATTGACCGTATCGGCAACTTTCAGAATCGAAGTTTCACGGCCGTGCAAGGCGCAGGAATTGTCTCTTACCGCGCGAGGCATGTGAACAAGCTAACAAGTGTTTCGACGAGGAGTGGCGGGAGATTGGTGTTCGGCTTGGAATATCGCGGGCATTTCGGCGCGAGCACCAAACCATCTCACCCTGAGCCTGGTCTCCCGGTTGAACCGGAGGAAGGGTTGCTGGCCAGCAATTGCCGGACCACGGTGCCCGCCTTGCCCAGATCCATCTGCCCCGCGTAACGCTCCTTGAGCACCGCCATGACCTTGCCCATCTCCTTCATTGATCCGGCGCCCAGTTCCGCGACGGCCGCTCTTGCGGCCGCGCCCGTTTCCTCATCGCTCATCTGACGCGGCAGGAATTCGCCGATGATCGCGATCTCCTCCCGCTCCGCTGCCGCGAGCTCGGGCCGGCCGCCGCTCTCATACATGGAAGCCGATTCCTCGCGCTGACGGATCATCTTGGCGAGCAGAGAGAATATCTCGTCCTCGCCGATGCCCGCGCGGCTTTCTTCGCTGCGATTGGCGATGTCGCGATCCTTCAACCCGGCCAGCATCAGGCGCAGGGTCGAGACGCGCTTCTGGTCCCGTGCCTTCATCGCGCTTTTCAGAGAGTCGTTGAGCCGCTCGCGCAATTCCATTCGTTCACGTCCTCCATTACCGCCGGTGCAAATACCACAGTTTCGAAACGCCGCATGGCGAAGAATCGGCGGGGGCCGCGGCGGGGGCGGCCAAATTAAATTCCCGGCACTTGTCGGATAGGGGGCTACAACCACGTCATAATATTGATGCGGCGCCGCAGTTCGAGCCGCCATGCAGGGAGACGACGATGCGATTCATGCTGCTGATGATTCCCAGGGGCTATGAAAAAGCCACGCCGGGCGCGATGCCCGATGCGGCGCATGTCGCCGAAATGATGAAATTCAACCAGGCCATGCAGGAGGCGGGGATTGTGCTCGCGCTCGACGGGCTGCACCCGCCCTCGATGGGCGCGCGCGTCACCTTCGAAAGCGGCACGCCGTGCGTAACCGACGGACCGTTCACGGAGACAAAGGAAGTGCTCGGCGGTTACTGGATGATCCGGGTGAATTCGAAGGACGAGGCCATCGCGTGGGCGAAGCGCTGTCCCGCACGCGACAACGAAATCATCGAAATCCGCCAGGTGCAGGAAATGGAGGATTTCCCGCCCGAGATCCGTAAGGCAGCAGGCGGATAAGCGGGCGCCGGGGCCCGCGCCGGCGGCACTGTCAGGACCGCGCTACTTTTGGACTCCTTGATCGTGCCGTCCTGCTCTGTATTTCCGCCGCACGCTCACTCGCAGTACATCTTCACGGTTGCGTGGCCTCTGGCATTATCGATGTCGAAGGAAACGTCGTTCAGCTGCTCGATCAGCGCGTCCACATTTTCCGGTTTCAGATTGCCCAGATCGAACGCCACGCCCTTCCTGTGCAAAGCCTCGTTCACCCGTTCGCGCGCGTCGCCCGGCAGCACGTTGGCGAGGCGCACACCGGCGCGCAGCAACTGCAGCGGCACCCGAATATCGACCTTTTTGCTCCGTGCATCGCCGTCACCGTTCTTGTCGACCACGACGTGCAGATAGCGGGGGGACGGCTTGGCGTCGCCGGCCGCGTGCCGGGACGTGCTCTCGAGTGCCGAGAGAAGGCGCTCGGCTTCGTCGGCGGTGATTTTCCCGGACGCGAGCATGTCGAGAATCTGCCGTCGGTGTTCGTTCATCGCGTTCTCCTGTTAGATCAGAATGAAGAGGGAATTGCAGGACCAATGACTTCCCCATGCGTTGCGCGCCGGTGCACAAGCGGGGAACGGCGCAATCATTTCAGCGCCTCCAGCGCGGCGATGGCTTCGGACGCAGAGAGCTCGCCCCGCTGCAGCCGCTCGATCACCTGTCCGCGCGAGGGGCTCGGATTCGTGTCGACGAATTCGAGGCTGGCGGCAATGCGGTTCAGCCGTGCCTTGATGGTCGGGTAGCTGACGCCGAAGACCTGCTCCATCTCCTTGATCGAACCGTGAGCACGCACAAAGGCGGCGACGAACACCTGGTCCTCGGCGGAGAGCTGCGAGAGCTGCGGCGGCACGAAAGCGCCTTCGATCGCGATCCCGCTGGATGCGAGCCGCACCCGCTCGACAATCAGCGGAGCGCCTTGGGTAAGACGCGTCAGTTCCTGCCAGTCGCGGGTGGGGAGGCTCAAGATATTTTCCGCCGTCGATTAATTATCTTAAGTGAAATATCATGAAATCTTGTTTCTGCAAGCACTTTTATCAATAATATTCAGTTATTATGGCTCTATGGCTTGGTCGCCGGGTTTGCCCCCTCGAAACAGGTAATGGCTGAAAGCCCCAAGATATAGCCAGGGCGTGCGGTCACTTCACCTTTTGCGGCAACACCTTTAGGCACGGACCAGTCGGAGCCATATAACCGTCTTGTGCGACTCTAACTGCCGGTGCAGGTGCTAGATCAGATGGGTGGACACAGGCGTCCACCACTACTGTATCGATGTGCGCTTGCTTTGGTTGCTCAGACGCGCATGAGGCGGCCACGACACATATGGCTGCGATAGCTGCGAATCTCATTTTGCGCTCCAGTTCTTGGCACTGCATTCTGTGATCTATCGGTTAAGAACTCTTCGCCGTGTAAGGCAGGCTGTAGTCCCCGGTCGAAAGGCCGGGGCTTTGCGCGTGCTCGTTGCCGTCATGCAAATCCAACGAGGAAGCACGGCTTCGCGCATATGGATCTCCAACTCGCCTGACATTTTCGCCGGCAGTTTGTCCGCGCAGTGCATGGCGCGTGCGGCAACTGGCTTGACCGCGCCACCTACCATTTCTATTTTCCCCCAAATCCGAGGCTTCCCCGATGACGGACAGCACGACATCTTCCGCCGCCTCCGCGGCGGGAGTGATTTTGCGCGCGAGCGCGGTGCTGGTGCTCGCGGACGGGACCGTGTTCCAGGGCAAAGGCTTCGGCGCAGCCTGCCACGCGGTGGGCGAGGTGTGCTTCAACACCGCGATGACCGGCTACCAGGAAATCCTCACCGATCCCTCCTATGCCGGACAGATCGTCGCCTTCACCTTTCCCCATATCGGCATCGTCGGTACCAACAGCGAAGACATCGAAGCGCTGACGCCCGCGATGCGCGCCATCGTGGTGCGCGCCGATGTGGGGCAGGCTTCGAACTGGCGCTCGCTCTCTCCGCTCGACCGCTGGCTCAAACTGCACAACATCCCGGGCATCTCCGGCATCGACACACGCGCACTGACCACGCGCATCCGCGAACGGGGAATGCCGCACGGCGTGGTTGCGCATGCGCCGGAGGGAAAATTCGATATCGAAAAACTCGCCGCAGAAGCGCGCGGATTTTCGGGGCTCGAAGGCCTCGACCTGGCCAAAGACGTTACCTGCCGGCAGACCTACAAATGGCGCGAAACGCCCTGGCAATGGGGCGAGGGCTATGGCGAGCAAACCGCGCCCACCTGGCGCGCCGTCGTTCTCGATTACGGCGTGAAGCGCAACATCCTGCGCCAGCTCGCTGGACACGGTGCCGAGATTTCCGTGCTGCCCGCCAGTGCGAGCTTTGACGACGTGATGCGGCACGAACCGCAAGGCGTGGTGTTGTCGAACGGCCCCGGCGATCCCGCCGCCACCGGCGAATATGCGATCCCCACCATCGCGGGGCTGCTCGATCACGGCGTGCCCGTCTTCGGCATCTGTCTCGGCCATCAGATGCTCGCGCTGACGCTCGGCGCTAAGACGCGGAAGATGGCGCAGGGCCATCACGGCGCCAATCATCCAGTCAAGAATCTCGAGACAGGCAAGGTCGAGATCGTGTCGATGAACCACGGTTTCACGGTTGACGGCGCAACGCTGCCGAGCGGCGTGCGCGAAACGCATGTCTCGCTGTTCGACGGCACCAATTGCGGACTCGTGGTAGAGAACCGGAACGCGTTCTCCGTGCAATATCACCCCGAGGCCTCACCCGGCCCCATGGACAGCCACTACCTCTTCACCCGCTTCGCCGCGATGGCGAAAGAGCGCGTGTGACCCCGGACTTACCCTCTTGAGGCAGGTGCACGCGGAGGTCTCCCTGTGAATTTCTGTCTTCCGCGTTCTCCGCGTGCAAATACTGTTCTGCCCTCAAGGCAAGGGTGGGGTTGTTTGCGCGGGAGTGGCCTGTTGCGCGGCCGACGTCATTGCCGATGGAGCGGCAGCAGGCAAAGCCGCCGCGGAAGCGGCCGGCGTGGCTGTAATAGGAGCCGTGGCCGTGGCGGCAGTGGCCGGCATCGCTGCGGGGGGATTGGCGGCAACGTAGGTGTCGATCGATTTGGTGAGCGTGTCGCGCTCGTCGCAATTGTCGGGGCAAAGTCGCACGAGTTCGGCGAGCTGCGCGCGCGCCGACGCCACGTCGCGCATGTTCAGGTAGAGCTCGCCCAGATATTCATGTGCGCCCTTGTGACGGGGATCCTCGGTGAGAGCTTTCTGATACCAGGCGAGCGAGCCCGGAAAATCCCCCACCATTCGGTGCGTGTAGCCGAGATAGTTGAGAATGTCGGCGTTGTGCGGATGCTGGGCGACCGCCTTGTCGAGATAGGGCATCGCGTCGGCATATCTCTCCTGATGAATCAGCTTCAGCGCGGCGCTGTAATCGTCGGGCTTCGTGGGCATGCGCATCGAGCTGAAACCGCCGCCATAACCGCCGCCACCGCCGCCCATCGCAAACAGGGCTGAGGGCGCGGCACATGTTGCAAGCGCCAATGCCGTAACAAGATGCGTCCTGCGCATGGATCAATCCCCTTACATAGAGGGCGTCAGCTTATCACAGGAATGCTCGCGCGGGCGCCGACATCACAGAGACGTGAAGTTTGCCTGCCGGGACGCTTGAGATTCACCACCAAGAGTACAAAGAAAGACTTAGCGTGGAGGAACGGGAAACGCGTGCCAGAGGCGCGCAACATTTTCCATCGCGTACCCTGCGCAACTTCTGCGCCCTCTGCGCTAAAATCCCTCTCGTGCTCTTTGTGCTTTGTGGCGAATCGGTCTCGGCTCCGCATCTGCGGCGTCTAGTTGTCGTCATCGTCGTTATTGTTGTTGTCGTTGTTCGCGTTGTTGTTCGCGTTGTTATTGTTCGCATTGTTGTTGTTCGCGTTGTTGTTGGCGGCGTTGTTCCGCGCCGCGATGTTGGCCTGGAACCTCGCCTGGGCGTTCACCTGCGCAGCATTGAGAGGGCTGTTTCCGGGCCCGTTCACGGGCTGCCCAGTCGGTTGCCCGGAGGGCTTGCCGGCGGCCAGCTTGATTTCCTGTTCTCCGGCGGCCGATCTCATGCCCACCTCGTCGGGCCCGACGCGCGTGACCTGCCAGCCCTCGATGCTGCCACCCACGGAAACGCCCACGGCAAGCGGCGCAGAGTTTGACTTGAAGAGGGCGAGCCTGGTGTCGCCGTCGAGGATGACGCCGACCAGCGAGAGATCGGCGGGCAGGCTGTTGGTGTTTGCAGCGCCCGGCTCGGAGGGTCCGCTCACGCGCACGCGCAGCGGATTGAACACCGAGCGGTCGTCGACCTCGGCAAAAGCCTGCTTGGGCGGCGCCTCGAAGCGCGCGGGCGGCGCGTCGTCGACGGGGTCGGCATGCGCCTGAATCGCGGGCTGAGGAATATCGGGCAACGGCGCAAACAGCATGTAGCCGAGCAGGATCGACAACACGCCGCAAAGCGCCGTCAGCGCGAGCTGTGCCGGGTTGAGCCGCAGACTCATCGCGAGCCTCTCCAGCGGAAGGCATGAATGGTCCAGCGCATCTCCATCGACGGATCCTGTTGCCCTTGCGGGTTGGGGCGCCAGTTGGGCGGCATCACGAAATCGGCGCTGTCGACGAAATAATATGGCGTGTGCGTCTCGACTGCATAGACGAGCGAGCTGAACCGTGAAACCGGAATCGTCAAATCATATTCGATCGCGACGGAATCGAATCCCTTGACCTTTGTGGGCGGAAGCAATTGTGCACTCAGAAGTGCGCCGCCACTGCGGTCGATGAGTTCCTTCATGTCGCTTTGCAGCTGCGCCTGGGCAAGAGCGGCGCTTGACGCCGTGAGAAGTCCAGGGACCGATTTCGCGCCCTGTTGAAGCGCCGCAAGACGCGCCGCGAGTGCCGGTCGCTGTGCGTCCTGGGCGCGATAGGCCGCGAGCTGGTCCAGGGCTTCGGCACGATCGTTGGCCTGCGCGCGGAACAGGGCGGCGACCGGAAGCGCAATGACAAGGGCGAACAACAAAACGATGGCGCCGAGAGCGAGAAAGGCGCCTTGGCGGCCACGCAGGAAAGTGGGAGCGGTCATCAGTGGTGCGCTCCCTTGACATCGAAGGAGAGATCGAAGCGCTCGAGTCCGTTGGGTGCGCTCTGCAGCGGCGCCATGAACTGAGCGTTCGCGAACATGGGCGAGCGGTCGACGACGCCCACGACATCGGATGCCGATTTGGAGAAACCCTGGATGTGAACCTTGCTCCCGTCGAGCTGGAATTCCGTGAGCCATGTTCCGTCGGGCAATACGCGCGTCAGCTCGGAGAGAATTGCCAGGAGGAAAGGCGCGCGTTTCTGCTCCAGTGGAAATTCGATCTGCGCCCGCACATCGCCGATGTCGTGAAGCAGCCGGTGAACGACGGCGGCCCGGCTGCCCGCCGCTTCCAGTTCGTCGGCAAGCGCGCCCGCGGCCGAAACGCCGCGAAGATAGGCCGCAAACACGACAGCGATGCCAAGCACGATTGCCGCGGCGCCGAGCGCGAGCACATTCCACTGTCGCCATTTGAGCCCGAGCCAAGCGCGGCGGTCGAGCGGGAAGGATCGCCAATCCGCCTCGCGTGGATCGCCGGCGAAGCGGATCGCTCCCACCCTCAGGCCGGCAGCATGGGCCGAGGCGACCGCGGAATCGACCGTGCTGCGCTTGACGATACGCAACTCGATCTCGACCTGCTTCTTCGATTTCAGCGATTCCAGAATGCTGAAATCGTAATAGAGGCGATCGGCTTCAATGGGGCTCAGCCGCTCAAGCTCGAAGGGCACGGCCCGCGCCAGCGTGGCCCGGCCGGCGGCAGGAAGCTCGAAGCGCCGCCTCAAGACATCGTCATCGGGCAGTTCGACGGCAACATCGGCCGTCCCGCGGGGAACAAGCTCGGATGCCGCCAGTAGCGACGAGATTTCCCTGGCGCGGCTCTCGCCGTCGCCCGTGGCGCGGCCAATTTCGTGAACATCGTCGCTGGAAGCGAGTTTGACGATCACCTGGTCCGCTTCGAAATCGAGCAGCACCAGCTCGCCGCCACGCGCGATCGGACCGGCGAGCGTTTCGCGCACGAAACGGGCAAGTTCGCGCCGCCATTCGCTGACAAGCTCGCCTGCAAGGCCGCGGAACTGACCGACCGAATCCGAAAAAGTTGGTGTGGCCATCAGCGGCCCTGACAATATTTCGAAAGCTGGTCGAGCACACAGGACTCGTCGACATCGATGCGCGGCGACACCACGAGATCGGGCCATGGGGCTTTGTCTGCGAAAGCGGCGCGAATGCGTATCAGCGATGGCAGGCGCCGCTGACCGATCCACACCGAAGTCCATTGGGGCGGCGCGCTTGCCAGAACCGCGGCATTGCGGCCCAAACCCGCATTCGCAATCGAAGGAGTCGTGGTCGACGCTCCGGCCGGCGATGGCTCCCCATAGTACGATATCTGGAACCATTTGAGCCCGCGGATCAGCGTACGGTGCAACGCCGTGTCATGCCCGTTCGACAATTCGCCTTCGCTCGTCACCACGACCGAGACGCTGCCCTTGCCAGGCTGCGCCTGAATGGTGACCCAGTCCATCGCGCCTGCGACTGACTTCGACGCTACGAGAAACGTCATGCGCTTGTCCTGGCCCTCGAACTGGACGTGCTTGTCGGCCGGCAAGAGCCCGGCGAAGCTCGGATAGATGTGCGAAATCTCGTCGGATAAGAACAGCTGCGCGGCGCGGGCACGGTTGGTGTCGGTCGTCGACGACTGGGCCTTTTCCCAGACACGCGTTCCGAATTGCAAGCCGCCGAAGAGAAGAAGCGAGAGAAAGCCCAGCACCGTGGTGGCGATGAGAAGCTCAAGCAGGGTGAATCCCGCTTCAGTATGGCAAGACTTCGTCAGGGCGCGAATCTCCTTCACTCCGAATCCGAATCGGAATCCGACTGCGACCCGGTGCTGGGCTTGGGCACGTAGCGCAATGTCGACAACGTGATGGAGCGCCTGCCGCCGCTGCTACCAAGCCAGGTGACTTTCGCGGAGATTTCGGTGGGAGTCGCCTGCCATGCCGCAAGGTCCGCGGCGGAGCCGTAAGGCGCGACCCGCAGATGCCAATAAAAGTCGTTCGTCCGGCCGCCGCTATCTCCGACTGCAAGGTTCGTCGACGTTTTGGCTTGCGCGAGCAGAGACTGCGCGAGCACGCGCGCGGACGCCTCGTTGCGGCTTTCCCGCGCCCTGTCGAGTCCCTGCGTAAAGACAGCAAGCAAGGTGGCAAGCGAGATGCTCAGAATGGTGAGCGCGACGAGGACTTCGATGAGAGTGAACCCACGTTCGCCAGCGGTCCTGTGTGGCCCGCCCCTCACCGGGTACAGAGCACGCGCTCCACTTTCCTCCCCCAATGTGGGGGAGGAAAAAGAAGCGCAGGTGAGGGGTGGAAGCACGCCGCCTTCACCAGTTCGCGATGGGCGGCTTTTCATCGTTCTTGGCCACGTCCGCATGGGCGCCATAGCTGTAGAGGTCGAACTCGCCGTGATCTCCCGGGAAGCGGTAATTGTAGGGATGGCCCCAGGGATCGGAGAGCTTCGTCGTCTTCTTGACGTAGGGGCCATTCCAGTTGTCGACGCCCTGCGGCGCCGAGACAAGTGCCTCCAGGCCTTCTTGTGTCGTCGGATAACGCCCAACATCATATTTGTAGAGGTCGAGCCCGGCGGCGAGATTCGACACTTCCGTCTTGGCCGTCGAAACCTTGGCGCTGTCGAGATAGTGCAGCACCATCGGTGTCGCAATGGCAGCTAGCAGACCCAGAATGGCGAGCACTACCAGCAGTTCCATCAACGTATAACCGGCCTCGTCCTTGCGGGAGCGAAGCGCGGGGAAAGAGTTTCTCCAATTCTTCACCAATGACCTCCTATTGAAGCGCGAGATCGTTCACGCTGATGATTGCTACAAGCATCGATGCGATGAGACCTGCGACCATCATGCCCAGCGTGATGGTCAGGACCGGTACAAGCAGCGCCAACGCGCGATCGACCTTGTGCTTGATCCTGAGCTCGTCGAGATCGGCCTGCCGAAGCAGCATCTCGTCGAGCTTGCCGGACTCCTCGCCTATTTGTATCAGGTCGAGGGTCACTGCAGGAAACACTTTTGAGCGAGCGAGCCGCTGGGCGAGGCGTTCGCCTTCGCGCAGCGAGACCGCCGCGTCCTTGACCGCCGCGGCCAGGACCGTGTTCGAGAGCACGTCCTTTGACAGATTGAGCGCTGTCGGCAACGGCACCCCGTTGGACAGCAATGTGCCGAAAGTGCGCATCAGGCGTTCAACTTCGATCGCGGCAAACAGCTTGCCGAGGACCGGCCATTTTAGGACGAACCCGTCCCATTTGAGCCGGTTGGCAGGCGTTTTCAGCGCCCGGCGCAGCCCGACGACGCCCGCCACGATCAGGCCGATAAAGATCCATCCGTAATCGCGCACCACGTGGCCCGCGCCCATGACCATCCTGGTCGCCATGGGAAGCGATTTCCCCGCATCAGCGAAGAGCGGCTCAAACTCGGGCAGGACGAACACCAGGATCACGATGATCGAACCGCCGGCCGTGAGTAGAAGCAGGCTCGGATACACCAGCGCCGACGTGATCTGCTCGCGGATCGCCATGGTGCGCGAGAGATAGTCGGTCAGGCGCTGCAGAGTCACATCGAGGGTGCCACCGTGTTCGCCGGCCCGCACCATGCTCACGTAGAATTTCGGAAACACGGGATCGGCGGCGAGCGCTTCCGCGAAGCTCATGCCGTCGCGCACGCGGTTGCGCACGCTCTCGAACGGCACGCGCAAGGCTCCGATGTCGGAGAGGCCGACGAGGATTCCGAGCGCACGGTCGAGCTCGAGACCGGCCTTCAGCAGCGTTGAAAGCTCCTGCGTCGCCATCGACAGACCGCGCAACGTTACACGCGCACCGAAACGAAGATTCTTCGCCAGCGTTCCGAAGAGGCCGCCCTCGCCGCGCTCGGAGGCGGCAAGCGGAACGAGCCCCCTCGTGCGCAGCTGCCGCACCACCTGGTCCCGCGACGGAGCATCCAGCATGCCGCGCACGACAGCGCCAGAACCCGTCATTGCCTTGTACTGAAACTGCGCCATCTTCAGACCACCGGCACCACGCGCAGGACTTCATCGATGGTCGTAATGCCCGAGAGCGCCTTCTTGAGGCCGTGCGTCGCCATCGTTTGCATGCCTTCCTCGACGGCAATCTTCTGGATCTGGCCGGAGTCGGTGCTTTTGAGGACCGCCTGCTTTATTGCATCCGTCGCCGTCAGGACCTCCACGATCGACGTGCGGCCCCGATAGCCCGTGTGATGGCATTGCGCGCACCCCACCGCACGTCTGAGCACGATCGAGCGCCCCTCCGTCAGACGGTCAAGCTTGAGACGCCTCACCAATTCGGGAATCGGCTCGTAGGCTTCGCTGCAGACATCGCACAATTTGCGCAGAAGCCTTTGCCCGGCAATGCCGTTGATGGTCGAGGTGAGAAGATAGTCTTCCACGCCCATGTCGAGCAGGCGCGTCACCGCCGTCGCCGCGTCGTTGGTATGAAGCGTGGAAAGGATGAGATGGCCCGTCAGCGCGGCCTGAACGGCGATCTGCGCGGTTTCGAGATCGCGGATTTCACCGATCATGATGATATCGGGATCGTGACGCAGGAACGAACGCAGCGCGCCCGCGAAGGTCAGCCCGATCTGCGGCTTGACCTGTACCTGGTTGACGCCCTGCAGCTGATACTCGACCGGATCCTCGATGGTCAGGATCTTCTTGTCGTTGGTGTTGATCGCCGACAGCGCCGCGTAAAGCGTCGTCGTCTTGCCGCTGCCCGTGGGTCCGGTCACCAGAAGAATGCCGTGGGGATGCGCGCACAAGGCGCGGAAGGGCGTGATGACGCTCTCGTCGAAGCCGAGCGAATCCAGGTCGAGTTCCACATGTGCGCGGTCGAGAATGCGGATCACCACGCTCTCGCCGTGAATCGTGGGCGTGGTCGCGACGCGCAGATCGATGTCCTTGCCGCGCACCGCCATGGCGACGCGCCCATCCTGGCCGAGCCGGCGTTCCGCAATATTCAGCTTCGCCATGATCTTGACACGCGAAATCATCGCAGAGGCGAGCCGGTTCGGCGGCGATTCCACCGGCCTCAGGACGCCGTCGACCCGGTAGCGCACGCGCAATTCGTTTTCCATCGGCTCGATATGGATGTCCGACGCGCGCGCTTCGACTGCCTGGGTGATGAGCAGATTGACGAGGCGGATTACGGGCGCTTCGCTGGCGATGTCTTTCAGGCGATCGACATCGTCGGCGATGCTTTCTCCCACATGCTCGTCGGTTTCTCCGGAGATTTGGTGAATGCCGGATTTGCCGTCGCCATAGAGCCGCTCATGAGCGGCTTCGAGATCCGCCGGCAGCGCGACCTGGGGCAGAATAGGCCTGCCGACGGCGAAGCGTACTGCATGCGCCGCATAGGAATCGAGCGGATTGGCCATCGCGATCACTACGCCTTCCGGCACTTCGCGTAGCGGCAGGACCTTGGCCTCGCGCAGGAATTTTCGTCCCAATTGTTCTTCGAGAATCGGCTGCGGGGGATAGTCGGCAGCGACCGCGAGCGGCAGATGGAGAAATTGCGACAGCGCTTCGGCGAGATCACGTTCGCTGACGAGGCCCAGCCGCGTCAAAACACTCTCGAGTCGCTCCTGGCTCTCGACGGCCAGATGCTGGGCGCGCTCGATCGCCTGCGGCTGCACTTTCCCGCACGCGACCAGATGTTCGGCGAACGAGCGCTCCGCGGCAGGAGAACCTCCGTTAGACATAAGCCCTTCCCGCGACAGGCAGCCGCGTCATCTCGATTGTTCCGTCGGCAAATGTTCCGTCCGCCTGCACAGCCCGGCACAGGACGATAGCTCGATCCGCCCTCCGCAAGCCGCAGCAGCGCTCCGGCCATTCCTCAAGCCCTGCCGTATCGGCTTTTGGCGGCCCGGAGCGGTCCGAAATCGCATGCTAGCACGCGCGCTGCCAAAAAACACTGAAGGCCGCAGCTCCTTCAAAGTTCGGCGTGGCGCATTCCGGCCAATGCCAGCGCCAGCCCGTCCAGACGAATGCCGATCGAATATTGTTTTCCGTCTGCCCGGGGCGGCAACACCACCTGCGCCGCCGGCGCCGAAAGAAGCAGACTCTGCGCGGCAGGTATCAGGGCGCCCACGGCGACGCAAGACCCATTGGTGCATCCAAAAACGGGAAGCCTGAGGCCCCCCTGCGGCCCCAGCTTCAACAGCAAATACTGTCCCTGGCGGCCGACGGGTGGAAAGCGAACGATCATTGTCAGCGCTTTTTGGGGTCCCGCGTAGCGGAATGCCACAGCCAGCACCAATTGGCCGTTCTGCGCCCGGTAACCCCGGGCCATTCTGCAACGGCCGACCTCTTTTTGGGAATCCGGCTGCTTTGCGCCCGCCGCTGTCCTCGCGGGCGTGCACGCGAGATCCCACGATCCGATGAGCCGCGTTCCGGTAAATCCGGGCGGGATTTGAGCCGGTCCCGCCCGACTTACTGCTTCGATGCCGTGAGGCAGAAATCGCGGCGCGGCAAACAGCAGGCCCAAAAAAAGGACCGCCAGCACGGCACCAACAATCGTGTCTCTCATCGGGCACGTTCCTCAGCGCGGCCCCCATAGCCCGCCCGCCGCGACCGTTCAATGCCGCGAGTAGCCGGGTCCGACCCTTGGTCGTGCCCCTCCGTGGCACTTGCGAAAGATTGGATGCCGCCTCACATTGCGCACACCTTAGCCGCCGGGTTCTGCGTTGCCTGTTGCGGCGGCTCGAAATCTGACCGGGTCAATTTTCAGAGAGTGGGGGGTCCGAACCGATCATCATGTCCGGCCTTTCCTTGATTCTTCAGACCGGTTTGGCCTGCGTGCTGATCGTGCTCGCCTTGCTGTCGCTGCAGCTGCTGAGCCTTTGCGTCCTGCGCCGGTTCTGGCCGGCGCGCGCCCTTGCTGTGCCTGCCCTGCCCGATTCCCTCCTCCCTCACGTTCTGGTCCAGCTTCCGGTATGCGACGAGGGCCCGCTGGCATTGCGCGTTGCCAAGGCCGCCGCACGACTCGACTGGCCGCGCGACCGGCTTGAGATCCAGCTTCTGGACGATGGTAAAGCCGAATCTCATGAGGAATTGTGTGAAACTGCGCGCCAAGGCGTGCCCGACGGCGTCGACTTCTCCGTGCTGCGCCGCGGCGAGCGCGCTGGCTTCAAGGCCGGCAATCTTGCTTTCGGCCTCAATCATTCCGACGCACCGTTTGTGGCGATTTTCGACGCCGATTTCGTTCCGCCCCCGGACTTTCTACGCCGGACCGTTCCTGCGCTGGTCGCCGATCCCGGCCTCGCTTTCGTTCAGGCGCGCTGGGGCCATGCAAACCGGAGCCGCAACTGGTTGACGCGCGCCCAAGGGATGCTTCTCGATGGTCACTTTGCCGTCGAGCAGGAGGCACGCTACCGGGCCGGGCTGCCGATCTCCTTCAATGGCACAGCAGGTGTTTGGAACCGCAGGGCGATCGATCAGGGAGGGGGCTGGACCGGGGACACGCTCACCGAGGATCTCGATTTGAGCATCCGCTGCGCATTGAAGGGCTGGCGGGGCGCCATGATAGCCGATCTGGAAGTTCCCGGGGAGCTGCCGGAGACCGCGGCGGCATGGCGGGCACAGCAGGCGCGCTGGACGAAAGGCCATGCGCAGGTGGCTCGCAAGCTGCTACCGAGAATCCTGACGAGCCGGATGCCTGTGTGGAAGAAGCTGGTGATGTCGTTTCAGGTCTGCCAGTTCGCTTTCTATACGCTCGCAGCCTTGAGCGCTGTGATCAGCATCGCGCTCATGTCGATGGGGGTGACCTATCTGCAGTCGGTCGCCGAACTGGGCATCGCGGTGACCATCATCGGGGTAGGAACGAGTGTCGGCTACCTCTATTGCGGCCAGCTCATGCTGGGGCGGGCGGGCGAGCCCCTGCTGCCTCAATCGCTGTTGCTTGCCATCGTCTTTCCGAGCGGGCTCATCCTCTCGAATGCAAGAGCAACCTTCGAGGCATTTTGGAGGAGCGATCTTGTATTCGTGCGCACCCCGCGGGCCGGGGAGTTTGTGGTCGGCGGCTGGCGGGGCCGGCCGGAAATCGCAGCCGGACTTCTCCTTCCCGTATTTGCACTCGCCGAACAGGCATGGAGCGCGCCCTTCTTCGTCTTCGCGGCGGCGGGGCTGCTGTCGATCGGTGCCATGGGCTGGAACGGCACCGGTGAAGTGCCCGCGCGCGAAGCTCTTCGCCTCAAGAGCCAGAATTAATCCTGTCTTAACTGTTTCGCGTGCGATGATTTCACTTGGCGCGGTTGCGGGCAGCGATCGGCGCTTTGCCCCGATGGGAGCGTCGCGGGTGTGGGCATTTGAATGTCGAGGCGGGAATGAAGGGGGCTTCTTTCCGAATTGTCGCGGTGGCTATGCTGGCACTTGGCGCAGCAGGATGCGCGAGCGCGCCGGACGATGATTTCGACAACGCCGACCTTCGCGGCGTGGCCCCTTCGACCGAAGGCGCGAGCATCGAGACGCCGTCTACGCCGCTTGAATGCGTGCCCTATGCGCGGGCGCGTTCGGGCATTTCCCTCTTTGGCGATGCCGGCACTTGGTGGGGCAAGGCGGAAGGCCGATACACGCGAAGCCACACGCCGTTGCTTGGGTCCGTGATTGTATTGACGGGATATGCCGGGCCGAGCCGGGGCCATGTGGGCGTGGTAAGCGCGCTGGTCTCGCAACGCGAGATACGGCTCGATCACGCAAACTGGCTGGACGACGGGGCCATCTATCGCAATGATCCCGTGGCCGATGTCAGCCCCGACAATGACTGGAGCGAGGTCCGCGTCTGGAACACCCGCCTCCACGCCTGGGGCGTCAGGACCTATCTCGTCGAAGGTTTCATCGGTCCGTCACCCGCCTCTTCCGACGACCGCGTCGCCGCGGAATGATGAGAGGCCGCAAAAGAAAGACTTAGGTCGCAGAGGTAGCCCGAATGACGCGGTGAAAAACTTGTGCGCCTTTGACTCGCTATTCTTAAGCTGCGCCCCCCACGCTACCTCTGCGACCTCCGTGTTAAGACCTTTCTTTTTTTGCATGCGCTATTCTGCCCCGCCCCTCTTTTGTGCGAGACGCAGGGCGATTAGGTTCCCCGCCCTTCTGGGGGACAGCCGGGAATGTCGGACCACGCCCGGCGGCGCAAACTGCCACTATGCGTTAGGCTCTCAGTCCGTGAAGGGATGACGGCTCTGCCGGCATGAACGTCTCTCAATCTGCCAACAATGTCCCTGCAGCGGCGCCGGACAAGACCGGCGCGTCCGCGCGGGCGCGCGGACACGCCCACATCGAACCCAGCCGGCGCAGGACGGCCTTCCTGACGCTCGGCGCGCTCGGCGTGGTATTCGGCGACATCGGCACGAGTCCGTTCTATGCAATGCGTGAAAGCGTGCGGGCGACAGGGGGGAGCGCCCCCAGCCATTTTGCGATCCTGGCCGCAGCGTCGATGATTTTCTGGTCGCTCGTGCTCGTGGTCACCGTCAAATACGTGTTTCTGATCATGCGCGCCGACAATGACGGCGAGGGCGGCGTGCTCGCGCTCGCTGCACTGGCGCATCGTTCGTCCGGCCTTGGCCGGCGGCTGAAGATGCTGATCGGATTTGGCGCGATCCTGGGGCTCGCGCTGTTTTTCGGCGACGGCATGCTGACACCTGCCATCACCGTCCTGAGTGCCGTCGAATATGTCGGCGCCGACGTCCCGAGACTTGTGCCTCTCATCGTTCCATTGACGGTGATTATCCTTGTCTCGCTGTTCGCGTTCCAGAACCGGGGCACTGCAAAGATCGGCCGCTTGTTCGGGCCCATCATGCTCATCTGGTTCGCGGTGCTCGCTGTCATCGGATTTCGTGCGATCATCCAGACACCGGAGATTCTCTGGGCGTTGAGCCCCTACTACGCAATTGCATTCTTTATTGCCAAGCCGGTGACGACTTTCGTCTCCCTTGGCGCTGTCGTGCTCGCAGTGACGGGGTGCGAGGCGCTCTACGCGGACATGGGACATTTTGGCAAACAGCCGATACGTTATGCGTGGCTTTTCATTGCGTTTCCCGCACTCGTCCTTGCTTATTTCGGCCAAGCCGGCACAATCATGCGCGATCCGCGCAAGATCGAATACGTATTTTATGCGGGCGCACCGGCCTGGGCGCATTTCCCACTTCTGATCCTCGCGCTCATTGCGTCCATCATTGCGTCCCAGGCGGTCATCTCGGGCGTTTATTCGATTACTCAACAGGCCGTGCAGCTCGGCCAGTTACCGCGCATGGAAATCCGCCACACCTCCGCGACCGATTACGGGCAGATCTTCGTCCCGCTGATAAACATATTTCTCTGCATCGGGGTCGTACTCATCGTCCTCATCTTCCGCAGTTCGGATTCGCTCGCGGCCGCCTACGGGATTGCCGTCACCGGGGTCATGGTGATCAGCACGATGCTTGCGTCGATCGTGGCTTTGCGCCGCTGGAAATGGCGTCCAGGCGTCGTCGGTCCTGTGTTTGGGCTGCTCGCGCTGGTCGATCTGGCGTTTCTCGGCTCCAACTCGCTCAAGATCATCCAGGGCGGCTGGCTGCCTCTGCTGATTGCTGCCGGCGTCTTCATCGTGATGGAGACCTGGCGCAGCGGCCGGCGCGCGCATTTGGAGAAAGTACGAAGCGAATCCATGCCGCTCGATCTATTTCTCGAGCGCGCCGACAAGACGCCAGTGCGTGTCGCGGGCACTGCCGTGTTCCTCAGTCCGCGCGGCGACGTGGTTCCCGGTGCGCTTCTCCACAACCTCAAGCACAACAAGGTGCTGCATGAGCGCGTCGTGCTCGCCCATGTCGTGGTCGAGAACACTCCAACCGTGTCTGCGGACAGGCGACTGGAAGTAACGAAACTCGGCAAGGGATTTTTCAACGTGTTCATCCGCCACGGATTCTTCGAGACGCCGGACGTGCCGCGCGCGCTCGAGAGCGCGCGGCCATTCGGACTCGCCCTTGATGTTTCGAACACGACATTCTTCATTGGCCGAGAGACTCTCGTCCCCTCCGATCCTCCCATTCTCGGCAAGTGGCGCACCTGGCTCTACATGCGTCTTGTTTCCACAGCCCTCTCGCCGGTCCGCTTTTACCGCCTGCCGGCGAACAGGGTGGTGGAAATGGGCACGCAGGTGACGATTTGAGGCGCATTTCGATCCATCGCGCCGGATGGCCCTTCGTCGCAATTGCCTGCGCTGCCAATATCGTCCTGTTTGCCGCTGCGGGCTGGCTGGGCTGGTGTCTGGTTCCCCTGACACTCTGGGTAACCGCCTTTTTCCGCGACCCGGAGCGCGTTCCGCCCCCGGGCGACAATCTCGTCCTGTCGCCTGCGGACGGGAGGCTCCTGCCTCCGCTCGAGGCCAGCCCTCCGCCCGAACTTGGCCTTGGCCCCGGGCCGCTACTAAAATTAAGCATTTTTATGTCCATATTCGATGTTCACGTGAACCGAATTCCATGCGACGGAACCGTGACTGCTCTTGCTTACCGGTCCGGCAAATTCTTCAATGCTTCGTTCGACAAGGCGAGCCTGCTCAACGAGCGCATGTCGATCCGGATCGCGACCGGCGGGACCGGAAGCTTGGGTTTGGACGTTGGTGTCGTGCAGATCGCGGGACTCGTGGCTCGCCGGATCCAGTGCGGCTTGCAAGAGGGACAGACTGTATGCCGCGGCGATCGTTTTGGCATAATCCGTTTCGGCAGCCGGCTCGAGGTTTTCTTACCCGCCGGCGCGCGCGTCTTGGTGCGCGAAGGCCAGAAGGTTCGGGCAGGCGAGACGGTGCTCGCGGCATTCCCGTCCTGATGGCCAGAATGGGCAAAATGGGCAGGAGCAATCTGGCGCGCACGGCAACGGCTCTGCGCGAGGACAGCAGGCTTGGAAAATTCCTGCCGAGCGCGTTGACGCTGCTCGGGCTTTGCTCGAGCGCGACAGCGATCTGGTTTGCGCTCGGCGGCGACTGGAAGGCCGGCGTTGCGGCAATCATCTGCGCGGCGGTTTTCGACACGCTCGACGGCCGTCTTGCCCGCCTGTTCGGCGTGGCGGGCGCCTTCGGTGCGCAGCTCGATTCACTTGCCGATCTCGTCAGCTTCGGTATCGCGCCGGGTGTGCTCGTCTACATGTGGACACTCTACCATGCGCAGGGAGCAGGTTGGGCGTTCGCGCTGATCTTCTGCGCGGCCAGCGCGATCAGGTTGGCGCGTTTCAATGTCGAGAGCGCCGAGCGCGATTCCTCCTCCCCGCCGCCGTCTTACTTTACGGGCCTGCCGACGCCCGCAGCCGCCTGCCTCATTCTCCTGCCGATGGTGCTGGCGTTTCAGTTCAAGAGCAGTGCATTCAGCCATCCCTGGCTCAGCGCCGCAATGATTGCGCTCATGTCCTGGCTGATGGTGAGCCGGGTGCCGACATTGTCTCTCAAGCAGGTGCATGTGCCGCGGCAGTTCAAGAAAGCGGTCCCCGCGTTTGGAGGATTGTTGCTCGCCTCAGCCATCTTGTGGCCCTGGGCGACGTTGACCGTCGCATTGCTCGCCTATCTCGTCACAATTCCGCTGATCGCATCGCATTTCGGGATCGCCGAAATCGACGAGGAGGAATCACCGCCGGACGCGAGTGGCTGACCGCGCCCGAAAAGCCAAAAAGGTTACGTAATCGGTAATGAAGCCGTAACTCGTTCATGCGATCCTTCCTCGTTCGCTTACTGGGGTTGGGGCATGCAACGCATACGTTCGGCGAAGTTGTTTCCGCGCAAATCGAATGGAGAAGGGCTCGTCTTTTCCGCCGCTTTCGTCGGCGCGGTCATTGCGATCACCTCGGCGCTTTACGCCATCGACATCGCGACCGCCCGCGCGCTCCTCTCCATTCCTTGATCTCACGCCGCCTCCCGCGGCAGAGTGAAAACGGAGCTTCGGGACAGGCGGTTCGTCAGCAAATGAATTATGTGAATGAGGCCGACGAGGCCGAGCGGGCGATTTGGGCGCCGCCACCCCCTCCCAAGCCGAGCGTGCCCGGCGCCGCGGCGATCGCAGCCTTCGCGATCGGCGCCCTTGCCGTCGGATTTCTTGCGTTTGCAGCTGTCGCGATCGGGCGACTTGTGATAGGCAGCATCGCAGTGGGACGCGCCGACGCGCGCGAGCTTCGAATCGGCCGCCTCACGATCGGCGATCTCAAGCTCGGTGGAATGAACCGCCGATAGCCGGTTGGAACCCAACACTTCGTACACAAAGAGTTGTCATGGCCCGCCGCAGAGCGGGCCACCCAGACGAGACCGTTCCGAGCGTTTGTTCGGCGCGCGGACGCGCGCTGGCTGGGTGGCCCCATCAAGTGGGGCCATGACAATTTTGAGGATTCAATTCTCAGAGCTGAGCCACCAGAAATGACTGGGCGCCCTTCGCGTCATTTTTCCCGTCGATGCGGCATTCGCCTTTTTGCTTTGAGCGGCGCCGGGGATAAACTGATTCCAACCTCTCCAGGAGCGCGCACCGCCCTATGCAATATCGCACTTCCGGCGACACCCAGGTCGACCTTCGCCGAATCGATACGCACCCCGATTTCTGGTATCCAGTCGCCTGGTCGCACGAAGTCAAATCGGGAAAAACGTTGGGCGTACGATTCAGCGGCGAGCCAGTGGTGCTCTATCGCGGTGCGAGCGGCCGCGTCTTCGCGCTCGAGGACCGCTGCGCCCACCGTCAGGTGCCACTACGGCTCGGGAAGGTGGAGGGCGACACGCTCAAATGCGGCTATCACGGCTGGGCCTACAATTGCTTGGGCAGGTGCATTGATGTTCCCTATCTCGGGAGCGACGGGCTACCCAACGGAGTCAAAAGCTATCCCGCCCATGAAGTGGACGGACTCGTCTTTCTGTTTCCTGGGGATGCGAATCTGGCCGAGGCGCGCACGCCCGGCAGCGTCGGGGCGAAAAGCGACCGGCGCTATCTGACGCGGCGTCTGAACCGCGAGGTCGCCTGCCACTACACCTTCATGCACGAGAACCTCTTCGACATGAATCATCAATTCCTGCATCGCCGTCAGATGGGCATGGTCCGCGCCCGCTGCCTCGGGCGGCGGCTCGGCGAGAATTGGTGCGAGGTCGACTACACGTTCAGCCGCACCGCGGGGCGCTCCTCGATCGGCGAATCGGCCATCCTCAATGTCGTTGAGCACAAGCGCGCCGGCGGACGGCGCGATCTGATGACGATCCGCACCAACTATCCCTATCAGCGGCTGAAATTCTGGGTCGATGGCGGCGACCCGGTGCTTGACGTCTGGCTGGGCTACACGCCGCTCGACAAGGAACAGAAAACCAACCGGACGTTCGGTCATCTCTCGGTGAAGAAGCCGCGTCTGGCGCCGCTTCTCTATCTCGCGTGGCCTTTCATCACCTGGTTCACGGAAAATATCTTTCGGGAAGACAAGAACATCGTCGAGCAGGAACAGGCCGCGCACGACGCACAGGGCGCCGACTGGAACAACGAGATCTTCCCCGCGATCCGCGATTTGCGCGGCCTCCTCGTCCGCTGCGGCGCCACGGGCCAGACCGGCGCGATGCCCGCGGAATAACGCCTTTAAATCGAAGACACGGAGTACACCCGGAAAGAACGATTCAGCGCAGAGGACGCAGAGGGTGACGGGCTCCTTCATGGCTTCAATGCGCTCACCGGCCAGGCGGTTTTCCGGCAGCACGGCCATGAGCGGTCTACATCATTTTTGTGACGATCCTGGCTGCGGAAGCACATTTCTACGCGTGCCGGCGCGAATTCGTGGTTGCCCGCGGCGGCCGTTTTGACGTAGCGTATGAGGAGCCCAGACGTGCCCGAATGAACGGTGCACGCTCCTCAAAGGGGACTCCAAATGAAATTGAACCGAACTATGGCGGCGAGCGCCTCTGTGCTCGCACTTGCAGCAATCGCTTCGCTCGCCACGAGCGCCGGTGCACATCCGATCTATTTGCCCTACCACAGGGGAGCGACGCCGCCGGATCCGAACAGGCCCCTCGTCCATGTTGGACCTTATGATGCGCCCTACGTCGCGCCCAGAAATAGCACGTCCGGCACATGGACCGACGTGAACAATGTTCCCTTTACGGGTGAGGGCGGCTGGGGACCGCTGCTGCTGACCGACGGCTCGGTTATCATCAAGCACGCATTCACCGGCACCACCGCTACTTGGGAGAAGCTCACGCCGGACAAAAAAGGCAAGTACACCACCGGCACATGGAAGGCGATCGCATCGATGCCGTCCGGCTACCAACCCGATTTCTATGCCTCGCAAGTTTTGCCCAATGGAAACGTGTTGGTAGAAGGCGGTGAATACAACGGAGGCAGTGGCGACTGGACCAACAAGGGCGCGATCTATGATCCGGTCGCGGACAAGTGGACGGCGGTAAACCCGCCCAGCGGCTGGAACAGTATTGGCGACTCGGCAAGCCTTATTCTGCCGGACGGCAGCTTCATGCTGGCCGATTGCTGCTTCTTTGGGACCGGCAAGCAGGTGTTGGGTACGATCAGCGGCACGACCGTGACTTGGGGGACTCCTACCACCACCTGGTCGTGCGCCAACAACGGTCCCTGCATGGACGAAGAGGGCTTAACCCCGCTGCCCGGCGGCGACGTGTTCCTGGTGGACGTCTGGGATTACACCGCCACCTCCGATGAATACTGGATCTACAATACGGTGGCCGGTACCTGGAGCTCTCCTGGAAGCACCCCGGACCGTCTGAGCGACACGAGCGCCTTCGAACTTGGATCAGCGCCGCTGACGCCACAATACGGCAAGAAAGGGACCATCATCCAGTTCACCGCCAACACATCGCCCGGCGTCGAAGACATCTATAATGTCAAAAATGGCACCTGGAAAACGGGCCCGCAAATGAAGGTCGGCTCCGCAGTCTACGACGCCGCCGACGCTCCTTCGGCGACGTTGCCGGACGGCAACGTTCTCGCGGAGGCCAGCCCAGGCACATTCGCTTCACCTGCGCATTTCTTCGAGTTCAATATCAACACAACAACGGGCGCTGTGACGGCGACACAGGTGAGCGATACGAAGACATCACCCAGCAGCACCGACTTTACCGGCAACTTGCTCGTTCTTCCGACAGGCCAGGTCCTGTGGGACAACAGTCAGTCTAGCACCGAGGTCGCGGTCTACACGCCGAAGGGCAAGCCGAAAGGGAAGTGGAAGCCGGTGGTGTCGAGCGTAAACTCCTCGCTGACGGTCGGTAGCACGGGCAATGCCATCTCAGGCACTAAATTCAACGGCTTCGATCTGGGCGGCGTCTATGGCGACGACTCGCAGTCGTCGACGAACTACCCGCTCGTGCGCATCACCAACACTTCGACCGGCGACGTCTGCTTCGGCCGCAGCTACAGCTTCTCGACGATGGGTGTGTGGACGACGGGCACCACCAACGCGGTGTTCGACATTCCGTCCACCTGCGAGACCGGCGCAAGCACGCTTCAGGTGATCGTCAATGGTATCGCGTCTGTGGGCACGGCCGTGACGCTGAGCTAAGTTACACCAGAAAATCCGCGCATTCGATTGCGCAACTCACTGATGGGCGGGGAAACCCGCCCATTTTTTTTCGCAGCGCGTGAGTCCAGCTCTATTCTCGCAGGCCTGACGACGTGGTCGTGTAGCTCTTTTCCTCGACAAACTCGGACTTCAACAGAAGGTTGATTTTTGTTTTGAGCGCCAAGCGCTCGTCGTTCTTTTTGTACACCGAGCGCGCGAGATCGACGAAAGCCGCACCGAAATCTCCCTTCGCCTCCCTGTCGCGGAGGACATTTTCGACATCCCAGAGTTCCCGATTGATCCCGCCGAGGCGCGATTTGAGCTCCGCGATCTCCCTTGAACCGAGAACAGGATCCGCGATCTTCCGCAGAAGCCCCAATTCCTTCTCCACATTCGCAACCGCGCCCTTCGCCGCGATCCTTTCACGTTTGATCTCGAGGATCGAGATCTTGTCGATCAGCTCCCCCCACGAGACCGGGATCCTGGGCGTTGCAGCGCGCGCCAGCGTCATGGATGGCTCTGGTCGGCACGCAGCATGTCGAGGAGCCGCATTTCCATCGCCGCAAATATGCTCCGCCAGTTTCCGCGCTCCGTCTGCCGGAATAATTTCATCGTCGGATACCAGGGGCTGTCGCAGCGATCGAGATGCCAGCGCCAGTCAGGGACATAGCTCAGAGCCACCCAGACCGGCCGGCCGAGCGCGCCTGCAAGATGGGCGACCGCGGTATCCGAAGTGATCACGAGGTCCAGATTTTCCATGATCGCGGCCGTATCGATGAAGGCATCGGGGCCGGCATCGAAATCATCTCCGAATGTCTCTACCTCCATGCCTGCCGGAAGGTCGAGCAGCTGTTCGGCGCCGGCATTCTTCTGCAGGCTGATCAGGCGCACACCCGGAATTCTGGCAATGCCCTCGAAGTGCCGGACCGGAAACGACCTGCCAATGTCGACCTCTCCCCCTTTCGCGCCCTGCCAGCAAATTCCGACCCTGAATCCTTCGCTTCCAAGCCTCGCGTTCCAATGACGGATTCTCTCCGGCTCGGCGGACAGATAAGGGACTCCTGCCGGAATGCTGTCTGCATCCGTGTGAAACGCGAGGGGCATGCTCAACAGGGGGATATAATAGTCGAATGTGGGCGGCCCCGATGTCAGTTCCCTGATGTGGATCGCGTGCCCGAGGCTTTTCATTAGCCGAACCAGCGGATCCTGCACGGCCAGCACGACCTCCTGGCCCATGTCCGCCGCGAGAAGCGCATACCGACAGAACTGGATCGTGTCCCCGAGACCTTGCTCCGCCTGAATGTAGAGAGATTTACCCTCCAGGCTCTCGGCTCCCGACCAGGCCATTTGCCTGCCAAGCAGGTTTGTGTCGAAGTCGGGTTTGCGCTTCCGCCGTTCGTAGAGGCGCCAACCTTCCTCAAAGCGTCCCATCAGAAGAGTGCAGACGGCCTTGTTCCAATGCGCTTCGGCAAAATCGGGCTTGAGTGCAATGGCGCAGTCGTAGTCATGCAGGGCTTCATCCGGACGCTTCAGGCCCTTCAGGACGTTTCCTCTATTGTAATGCGCTTCCGCGAACCTGGGATTGAGTGCGATGGCACTGGTGCAGTCTCGAAGCGCATCCTCGAGACGCCCGATCTCCCTGAGCGTCATGCCACGGTTGTTGCAGGCGAGCGCATAACCGGATCGGTGTCCGATTGCTCGACTATAGCTCTCGAGCGCTTCCTCGAAGCGGCCGAGCCGGTGCAGCGCCATGCCCCTGTTGTTGTGAGCTTCTGCAAGATCGGGCTTGAGAGCGATGGCGCGATCATAGCTGCGCGCGGCTTCGTCAGGACGGTTCAGGTCTGCAAGCGTATTGCCTCTGGCGAGATGAGCTTCGGCAAACCCGGCTTTGAGCGCGATCGTACGATCGAAACTGTCAAGCGCTTCGCTCAAGCGCCCAAGATGCCGTAATGCGTGGCTCCGGTTGTATTGCGCTTCGAGCAGACCAGGCTTTGCCGCGATTGCGCGCTCGTAGCTTTCGAGAGCGTCCCCAGGGCGACCGAGCTCCATCAGCACGTTGCCGCGATGCAGGTGAGCATCGGCATGGCCGGGTTGGAAAGCGATCGCCTTGTCGCAGCTCCGGAGAGCATCATCGAAGCGCCGAAGCGCCTTCAGCGCGCCGGCCCTGTTGTGCCAGGCAGGCGCATGATCCGGCCGGCAAGCGAGCGCGCGATCATAGCTCGCAACGGCCTCCTCCAGCCTGCGCAGCGACCCGAGCAGATTTGCCTTCCGGAAGTGCGTCTCCGCGTCTCGCGGCCTGATCTGTATCGCACGTTCGAGGCTCTGCAGCGCTTCATCAAATCTTCGAAGCGATTGGAGCACCATGGCGCGACGGCAGTGGGCTTCGGCGAAATCCGGATTGCGCCGGATTTCGGCGTCGCATTGCTTCAGCGCCTTTTCGTGGCGCCGGTTCCCGTCCTCCGCGGCCGCGTTACCGCGCAGTCTTGCGTCGTCCGCGTTACTCACGCCAACCAGCCGTTCTCAGCATGGGGCGAGCCTACAATAGCGACCTGAACATTTCACGGCCGGATTGAACAATGTCTATTTCTGTTCTGGTCGAAATGGAGGTTAGGTCCTTCCGCTGACCGCTGCGCGGCAAGGCCATGAGCGGTCTGCATCATTTTGTGACGATCCTGGCTGCGGAGGGGCATTTCTTCGTCGCAGCAGACGGAAATGTGTACGCCGTCGCGTTCAGGCACGGGAATTGATGTTGCGCCACAGGCGGGTACCGGCGCGAATTCGAAGTTGCCCAGAGCGGATGTTTTGACGTAGCGTGGGGGGAAGCCCAGACGTGCCCGAATGAACGGCGCGCGCTCCTCAAAGGGGGATTCCAAATGACATTGACACGCAGTATGAGGGCGAGCGCTTCTGTGCTCGCACTCGCAGCAATCGCTTCGTTCGCCACCAGCGCCTCCGCGCATAAAATCCATTATCCTTACAAGGTGGGAGCGACACCTATCGATCCCAACAGGCCGCTCGTTCACGTGGGGCCGTATCGGCCGCCCTTCGTGGCTCCTTCCAGCGCCAAATCCGGCACGTGGAAGGACGTGGGCAGCCTGCCCTTTGCGGCCAGCCCCTGGAATTTGGTGTTGCTGACCGATGGCACGGTTCTCGTGCAGGATTTCTGCACCAGCCCGAACCAATGGTACAAGCTCACACCGGACACGAAGGGTAAATACGAGGATGGCAAGTGGACGAAGACCGCCACGATGCCGAGCGGCTATGTGCCTTTGTTCATGGCCTCGCAGGTCCTGACCGACGGCCGGATGATTGTAAACGGCGGCGAATACAACAATTGTAGCGCCGATTGGACCAACCTTGGCGCGCTCTATGACCCGGTAAAAAACAAATGGACATCCGTCACGGCACCCAGTGGCTGGTCCACGATCGGCGATGCCGAGAGCATCATCCTGCCCAACGGCACCTACATGCTCGCCAATTGCTGCGACTCTCCGGGACAGTTCGGACTCGCCTCAATCAGCGGCACCACTGTGACCTGGTCGACAGTGACCGCCGAGAGCTGCAGCGGCCAGCCCTGCAACGACGAGCAAGGCCTTACCGCCCTGCCCGGCGGCGACGTTATGATGGTCGATGTCTGGAACCATACCACCACCTCTGACGACGTCGACTTTTACAACCCAAAGACGAACACGTGGGCAGAGAATGGGACAACCTCCTGCTATCTGAGCGACACCAGCAGCTTCGAGCTCGGTCCGGCAGCGCTGATGCCGAACGGAAACGTCATCGTGTTCGGCGACAACCCGAACTGCAACAGCCTGTACAACGTTTCGACCAACACCTGGACCAATGCCAAGCTCTTCCCGCTCAGCGGCTACGATGTCGCGGACGGCCCGGCAGCAACGCTGCCGGACGGACACGTGCTCGTCCAGGCCAGCCCCGGGGTCTTCAATACCCCTTCGCATTTCTTCGAGTACTCGCTAACCGCGACGGGGGCGCAGAAGCTCGTCCAGGTGAACGACCCGAAACAGGCGGGCAGCACGTCCTCGTTCGAAAGCAACATGCTCGTGCTTCCTACGGGCCAGGTTCTGTGGAACAACAGTCAGGGAACCAACGAAGTCGCGACCTACACGCCGGTGGGCTCGCCGAAAAAGGCTTGGCTGCCGGTGGTCTCGAGCGTGTCGGCCTCGCTTACGGTCGGCAGCACGGGCAACGCCATCTCGGGCAAGAAGTTTAACGGCTTCGCCCTTGGCGGCGTGTACGGCGACGACGACCAGGCGGCAACGAACTTCCCGATCGTGCGCATCACCAACACCAATACGGGTGATGTCTGCTTCGCGCGCGGCTACAATTTCTCGACGATGGGCGTATTCAACACCGGCAAGATGCATGCCAAGTTCGACATTCCCTCCACTTGCGAGACCGGCGCCAGCACGTTGCAGGTCATCGTGAATGGTATCGCATCGGCGGGTACTGCCGTGACGTTGAGCTGACGCGCGCCGACAAGTCCGCGCGGGTTAGTGTTTTATACGGATCATGGGCGGGGAAACCCGCCCATGATTTTTTTGCGCCCGCGTTTACGTGCGCCGCGATGTCACGAATACGGATTCTGGAACCGCAGCACTTTCGACAGATCCTTGCCGCGAATGATTCCGGCCGAATGATAGAAAAGGCCGTAGCTGTCGATCGTGGACATGTCCGGAAAGATGCAGGTGTCCAAGACGTCGTTGCTGTCGGTCGTCAGCACCCAGCCGCCGCCCGCGCCATCGATGCCGCCGAAGAGATCGGTGCCACCAATCTGCGAGCAGTAGCAGGAGCCCGGGCTGCCGGTGCAGTTTCCGTTGTAGGCGACCTCTGCGTAGTAGGCGAGCGCGGCGAGCGTCGGCAGCTTCGTCCATAACGTGCCAAGCAGCACGCTGATCTGCGAACCGTCCTTTTGCGAGGTGAACTCGCAGAAATACTGCTCGCCGGAAAGCCGCAGCGGCGAGCTGCCATTCGTGCCGTAATAAGGCTGGCGCTCCTGCACTGCGCCGCCCTTCTGGGTGCAATAGGCCGATTCCTTCGCAAGCCCGCCCGGTTGCGCGGCCATTGCCGCGGGGGCGTGGACGGCGAACAGACACGCCGCCGCAATTGCCAACATCGTTGAGAGAATTTTCATGACACCCCGCTTGCCGTCTTCGCCTCGCTGCAACGCTAGGCCCGCTGTGGCGCTCCTGCAACCTGAACGAAATCCGTCGGATCGCGTTCGCGGGAGATGAATGTTTAACCGCTTCAGCCTTAGGCTGGTTTTTTCGGAAATCGGCCTTGGGAACCGGATTCATGAGGAGCGATGGGCGTGCGATCACGACGAAATCGGTTCTGGTCGAGATCGCACTTCTCGACGGATCGAGCCTGACCGGCAAACTCTGCGTGCCGATCCAGGGACGCCTGACGGATTTGCTCAACGATGATCGCGAATTCGTTCCGGTCGAAAACAGGGACGGCAGCTTCGTGGCGCTGGCAAAAAAGGCCATCAAGCAGGTCACGCTTCCGGCCGCCGAGGCAGCGGCCTACCGGGGCGACGATCCTTACATGATCCTCGGCGTGCGGCCGGGCGTGTCGCAGGAGGAACTGAAAAAGGCCTATCGTCAGCTCTGCGCGATCAACCACCCCGACCGCATCAGGGGCCTCGGGCCTCAGCGCGGATTTTGAAGAACTCGCAACCCAGAACATGACCCGCATCAACAGCGCCTACGCGCGGGTGCTGAGAAAGACCGCGGCGTAGGAAGTGGAAAAGTCGGGATGTAGCTTAAGGTGTCACTGAAGTTCACCGTCCGCCTCCATAGTGACAACTGCCTGCTGGCGCGCCCGACAGGATTCGAACCTGTGACCTCTGCCTTCGGAGGGCAGCACTCTATCCAGCTGAGCTACGGGCGCGGACGGGCGTTCTAACCCGCCTGCCGGGCTGCGGCAATTGTCACCGCGAAATCCGATCGTGCCTGTTGTCGTTTGATGCCCTGCGGTGGGCGCAGAGTAGAGGACAAAAGCCGAAACTCTCCGGCCCTTTCTTGGGATAAGTGCGAAAAGAGGGCTGCCACGGGATCACCTGATCCGGCCAACTTGATCCCGGCTCAGAGCCTGACGCGGAACGCGCCGTCCCATTCGGCGCCCGGCGGATTGGCTTCGAACCACGCGACGCGCGCGAGGTGAAGATCGTAAATCTTCTGGCTCGCACCTGAAAGCCTGCGGCATTGCTCGATCAGGCCGCGCGCTTTGTCCCACTGCTGCTCGTGTAGCGCGCGGAAAATGTGTTCGTGAAATGCGGCGACGGCGCGGAATTTCGGACTCGCGCGCATCACCGCATTACCGAGCAATGCGTAGAGCCTGAGTGGCGTATCGCCCGGCTGGGGCGCGAGAAAATCGACCTCAAGAAAGGCGTAGGTGCTCTCCGCAATGTCCCTGGTCGTCTCGCTCGCGATGATGGCGGGCCCGTAGCGCCAGGAAAGGCGGCGAATGCGCTCCGCCATCTCCGCATTCGACCCGATCACGCAAGTCCCGGCACGGGTGCGCGAGCGCAGCGGAACGATCGATGCCGGACCCGTCGCCAGGCCGATGCCGATCTCCGCCATCTCGAACGCCCGCCCGTCCCGGCGCTGCGCATGAGGGAGAATCTCGTTCGCATTGGCGACCGAAACGATCATGCGGCCCGCCGCCTCGCAGGCCTCGACGGCGTGTCCCGTTCCCTCCAGCGGTGCGGTCCAGTGCGCGGAAAAGGACGTGCCGTCGAAATGGCCGATCACCGCGCCATGCTGGACTGCGTCGTCGACGAGCGGGGCCATCACCGCATTCACGACGCGCGCGAAATCCGCGGCATCGCCCGAATAGGACTCTGCGAGCTGCGAGACCCCGCGCAGTCCGCAGGCGAGCGTCGTTATCGCCCGCGACTCGGGCGCGCTTGAGGACGCGCCCGCCGAGTCCCCGCCCGCGCCGGTCGAGAACGTCCGCGGCTCGATTGCCGCTTCGCGCCGGCCCGTGATGGCAAACGCGCAGCAGCCTGCGCCAGCTGCAAGCAGAAGCGCCGCACTCGCGTTTGCGGTATCGAAAAGCGTTCGCCCGCTCGCATATGCGATCCAGCTCGCGCCCTGCATCATCGCAATCATGATCGCGGTAAATGCGCCGGCCCAGAACAGACGTCCGCGCGCCAGCAGCAATGTCAGCGCCGCTCCCGCCGGCGCCAGAAATGCGGCTTGGGTCATGAGGAAGGCCGGGATTCTCGGCGTGGCGCCCGTCATCTCGATAGCCCGCCAGGCATCGAGTTCGATATTCGCGAGCCGCAGCGCGAGATGAGCCGGATCGACGATGATGAATGCAACCGCCACCGCCAGAATGGCGAGGGGCAGTGCCCAGTCCGTGAACGGCCTCGTTTCAGTGTTCATCGCGAATGCACGGGCCGTGAATCATCCTGTCCCCATCGAGGTCTTCTATCGCGCAAAGAGGCAGGAATTGAAAGATGCGCGCTATCCCGCAAGGCGTGCAACGACGTAGAGGAGACCGGCGCCGAAAAGCGTCATCAGGGTGGTCAGGAATTTCGGATGCGCGTGAAAACTTTCGGGAAGCAGGTCGCTCGCTCCAATATAGAGAAAGAATCCGGCGAACAATCCGAGTAGGGACGATATTGCGGAGCTGGGCAGAGAAACTGCCAGACTCGCCGCCGCGCCGGCGACCGGCGCAAGCGCATCGGTGAAAAGCCAGCGGAATGCCTGCTTCGTGCTGCCGCCATTCTTGAGTACGAGATTAACGGTGTTCATCCCGTCCGAGCAATCATGCGCAAGCACGGCCGCCGCCACCACGATGCCGATTCCGGGCGAGGCGCGAAAGGCGACGCCAATCGCGAACCCATCCATGAGACTGTGCACCGAAAGACTTCCGGCGCCTGCCCATTGGCGTTCGACGAGCGCGCCTTCGGCCGGGCCGGCGCCGCCGTCATGATGCGCATGCAGGAGGATCATCCGGTCGAGAACGGTATAGCCAAAAAAGCCCACCGCCGCGATGGCGAGCACGGACGCAGGTTCGAATGTGGCACTGCCGATCTTTATCGCTTCAGGCAACAGATCGAAAAACGCGAGCGCAATAATCGCCCCGGCGCTGAAGGCGAGAATCAGGTGAAGGCTGTCGCGCAGGCGCAACGCCAGCGCGCCGCCGGCCAAAGTCGCGCCGCAGGCGCCGAGCGCGATGAACATGATCAGTGCTTGCTGCAAGCCCGTTTCCTGCTGTCAGACGCGGCCGACGATCACCGCTGCGTGACGCCTTCGTCAACTTCCTTGCCGCCATCCCTTGATCGGCTTAGGTTTCCGTTCCGCAATCCGGCATTCCTGCGAGGAACGGCCAATGCACGATATTACTAAGGATCCGGCATACAACGCCGTCGATCCAGGCGACTTTCCCGCCATGCTCGAGATCGAACGCTATGGAAACCGTTCGGACGCCTTCGACCGCATCATCTCCGCCACTCACGATCATTTCTGGGACCCACTCGACAGCAAATATATCGATTTCTCGCAAGGCTTCGATACCGCGAACGAATATCTCGTCAACCCCTCCGCGAACACCGACCTGAAGACGGCCATCGGCGACCAGCTCGATGAAAGCCAGAAGATCAAGCTCGTCAACCTGGATGTCTGGTGGTCGTTCTCTTCGATCCTGCATGGCGAGCAGGGTGCGTTGTCGCTTTCGGCTTCGCTCTGCCACATCCTTCGCGATCCCGGCGCGCAGGAATACGCCGCGAACCAGACGCGCGAGGAGGCCCGCCACGTCACGGCGTTCACCCGTTACATCCAGGCGCGCTGGAGAAAACCCGTTTCCGTCGGCCCCTCTCTCGGCAATCTGCTCGAGGAACTCGTCGCCTCGTCACTCGTGTGGAAGAAGCTCGTGGGCATGCAGATGCTGGTGGAAGGTCTCGCCATGGGGGCATTCGCCATGTTCTTCAAGGAAGCGCGGGACCCGCTGATGCGGCAGGTCTGCCAGCTCGTGATGACCGACGAAGCGTTCCACCACAAATTCGGAAAGATCTGGGCCGAGCGCACCATTCCCTACATTTCGCGTGAAGAACACGAGATGATCGAGGATTGGGCGGCGCAGGTGTTCCAGATTCTTCTCTTCAATCTCGGGAGTCCGGACCAGAAGCCGTGGATCTATGAAGCCGTCGGCCTCGACCCCGCCTGGTGCCAGAGCGCGTTCATGGAGGGATTGACCGATGCGCTGATCCGCGAAGAACTCCGCGACGCCGCCAATCTCTTTCGCGTGCTCATCAAGACGCTGCTCAAGGCCGGCATTATCACCGACCGCACGCGCGGCATCTACGCCGCTTATGTCGACATGGCCGAACTATACGATGAGGGCGACCGCATGGTGGGCGACGATATCGCCGAGGAGGGAATCAAGCATCTCCTCAAGCTGAACGCCGGTAACCGCGGGCGCGGGCAGGCGCCGCTCGCGGCCGAATAGAGCGGCTGCCGACATGCCGGGACGCGTCGAGGGAAAGGTCGCGCTCGTAACGGGCGCGGCCCAAGGGCTTGGCGAAGCGACGGCGCGGATGCTGGCACGCGAGGGCGCACGCGTTGCGGTGACTGACATTAATGAAGAGGGCGCAATTCGCGTGGCCCGCGCGCTGAACGCGCAGCGTAAAGATTCAGCGATCGCCGTTTCCCACGACGTGACGCGCGAAGATCAGTGGCGGAATGCGCTCGATGAGACGGAGCGGCATTTCGGTGGGCTGCACGTGCTCGTCAACAATGCGGGCATCGGGCTCACCAAGGATTTTGAAGCGATCACGCTCGAGGAATGGCGCCACGTGCACGCGATCGATCTCGACGGCGTGTTTCTGGGCTGCAAGCTCGCCATTCCGCTGATCGCCAGAACCGTGAAAGCGAGCGGACTCGGCGGCTCCATCGTCAACATCTCGTCGATCTCGGGCATCATCGCCGGCCACAACATGGCGGCGTACAATTCGGCGAAGGCGGCGGTGCGGCATCTGTCGAAATCGGTGGCGCTGCATTGCGCGAAGCGCGGCTACGGAATCCGCTCGAACTCCGTGCACCCGGTGTTCATCGCAACGCCCATACTCGATGGCCTGGTTGGTCGCTTGGGGCGTGATGAAGCCTATGCCAAGCTCGGCCGCCAGGTGCCACTCGGCCATATCGGCGAGCCCGACGACATCGCCTACGCCGTGCTCTATCTCGCTTCCGACGAATCGAAATTCGTCACCGGCGCCGAGCTGAAAGTGGATGGCGGAATTTCCGCGATGTGAAGCAAGTCAGGTTTGGCTTGCCGAGACGAAACTCGCGGCAAAGTACGCTCGTTTGTTCCAACTTGGCTGGCGCGCCAGGCGTAGCTCGCGGCAACCGGCCCGGCTTCGCCCGTTGGGCTACGCCAGGCAGTCTTCACTCGCTTCGCGAGCGAAGACTGGTGGAGCTGAGCGGGATCGAACCGCTGACCTCCTCATTGCGAACGAGGCGCTCTCCCAACTGAGCTACAGCCCCAAGGCTGCTCCGGTAATCGCTTCCGGCGCGGGCCGGGTATCTATGGTTTGGCGTCCGGCACTGTCAAGGCTCGCTATCGGATGGAACGCCGCTACACATGCCGGGTTGCGAAAGGCGCGCTTCGGCGACGGCGCCTGCCTTGCGACACCGCAACGGCCTCCTCTACAAGGACGGCACAATTCGATTCTGTGTTGCCCCGGGAGAGGCAGTCCGCCTCATGATTGCTCCGCTTGTCGTTACCCTGCTCTGGCTGCTCAACACGCTGGTCGAACTCTACATCTTCGTGGTGATTGCGGCCGTGGTGGTGAGTTGGCTCGTCGCTTTCGGTGTCCTCAACACCTATAATCAGTTCGCGAGGTCCCTCATCAGGGCCCTCGATGCACTCACCGAGCCCGTGTTCCGCCAAATCCGGCGAATCATTCCACCGCTCGGCGGTCTCGATCTTTCACCGCTGATCGTCATCATCGCGTTGCAGGCGCTGAAGATGCTGGTGAACGGTTACGCCTATCTGGCCATGTAGCGATGTGCCTGCAATGAAAGGGAAGCCGGTACGAAGTCAAGTGGACACCGTGCAGTTCAGGTTGCGCGTGACGCGGTCCGCGATGCTCAGGGCGGCATGCTGCTGAGGGCGCGTGTCGCGGCTGCGCCAGAAGACGGAAAGGCGAACGTTGCGCTCACCGCGCTGCTCGCAAGAACGCTCGACGTGCTAAAAAAAGCGGTAGCGATCCGGAGCGGCGCAGCGGCGCGTATCAAGCGCGTGCAGATTTTCGGATATCCTGCAGCGCTTTCCGCGCGGCTTGCGAAGCTCGGAGAGGCGCGGTGAGCGCAAAAATCATCGACGGCAAAGCGTTTGCGGCCGGATTGCGGGCCCGCATCGCGCGCGAGTCGGCACGCCTGAAAGCCGAACACGGACTCGTGCCGGGCCTGGCGGTCGTGCTGGTGGGCGATGATCCCGCCAGCGATGTCTATGTGCGCAGCAAGGGCAATGACGCGCGCGAATGCGGCTTCCACGTGCTGGAATTCCGGCTGCCTTCCGACGCGCGCGAAGCCGACGTGCTCGAACGCGTGCAGGCGCTGAACGGTGATCCGTCCGTACACGGAATCCTCGTCCAGTTCCCGGTGCCGCCACAGGTCCGCCAGGAGGCGATTCTCGACGCAATCGACCCGGCGAAGGACGTGGACGGACTCACCCCCACGTCGGCCGGACTGCTTGTCGGCGGGCGTGCCCATCTCGTGTCCTGCACGCCGCTCGGCGTCATGATGCTGATCAACGACACGCTGGGCGACATCGCCGGTGCGGAAGCCCTCGTCATCGGCCGTTCGATCCTCGTCGGCAAGCCGATGGCGCAGCTCCTGCTCGCAGCGAATGCAACCGTGACCATGGCTCATTCGCGCACGCGCGATCTCCCCGGACTCGCGCGCCGGGCGGACATTCTTGTCGCGGCGCTGGGCAGAGCACACTTTGTCAAGGGAAGCTGGATCAAGCCCGGTGCCTGCGTGATCGATGTCGGCACCACGCGCCTTGATCTGGGCGACGGGCGCACGAAGCTCTCGGGTGACGTCGATTTTGCCGAAGTGCGCGAGATCGCCGGCGCGATCACGCCCGTTCCTGGCGGCGTAGGGCCGATGACGCGCGCCTGTCTGATGCGCAACACTCTTGTCGCCGCCGCATCGCAGGCTGAACTGCCCGTGCCGATGGTCTGAACAGCGCCTCGCGGAAAATATCGTCTACAACCGCTGGCCGATATCATTCGCCAGCTTTGCCGGGCCTTCGTGCTCGTCCAGAACCTCTTCAAATCGTCCATTGGGCGCGAGAAGATAGAGCGCGCTCGTGTGGTCGATGGAATAGGAGTTGCCGGGCAGCTTGTGCTTCGCATAGTAGACGCCGTAGGCATGAGCGATCGAGGCGATCTGGGCTGCCGTGCCCGTCAGGCCGACAAATTCCGGACCGAAGGCTGCGAGATATTTCTTCAGCGTCCGCGGATGATCCCGTTCGGGATCGAGCGTGATGAAGACCGGGACGATCTGCGAAGCCCGTGGTCCGAGCCTGCGCACCGTGTCCGCGATCTCCTGCAGCGTCGTAGGACAGACGTCTGGACAATAGCTGTAGCCGAAATAGACAAGGACCCAGCGGCCGTGAAAATCCCTGTCGCTGCGTGCTTGTCCATCCTGGTCCGTAAGTGTGAACGCCCCGCCGATCCGTGCAGCCTGACCGCCGGAATCGAATTCGGCGCCCGTCCCGACAAGCCGCCACGCCAGCAAGGCAGCGCACAACGCCAAAACTGCGGAGAGACCAAAAAGTATGGTTGGTATGCGGTTCATGGGATATCGGACCGCGACGCGCGGAAACCGGGATTGATAGGGTCAGGAATGGCAATAGCAAGCTCCGCAACGTCGCGCTTCGGGAACGACGCATGACTCCACTGCAGCCGGGTGGCACGAAATCGTCCGAGCTGCGCGGCTGGACCTGGCTTTGGCCCTTCGACAGTTCGGTTCTGGGCGGACGCTCTCAGACCATCCGCGGCCGTGTGCGGTTGCGCACCCTCAGCAACCTGCGATGGCTTGCCATTGGCGGCCAATCGGCAGCTTTGTTTGTTGTCCGCTTTGGCCTCGAATATCGCCTGCCACTCTGGCCATGTCTGGTTGCCATCGCGTCGAGCGTGGGCCTCAACGTACTGCTCGCGACACGATTCCCCGCCACGCACCGGCTCACCAATCGCGATGCGACGCTCTTGCTTGGATTTGACGTCGTGCAGCTTGGCGCGCTTCTCTATCTTACCGGCGGGATCGAGAATCCGTTCTCGCTGATGTTTCTCGCGCCCGTCGTAATCGCTGCTGCGACGCTCAATCTGGGCAATACGCTGATCCTCGCTGCACTCGCGCTCGTTTCGGTCTCCGTGATCGCGATCATGCATTTTCCCCTTCCCTGGTCGTCGCGCGAGCAATTGAACCTGCCTCCGCTCTACCAGGGAGGGATTTGGGCGTCGCTCGTGGTGGGAATCGGGTTCACGTCGGTCTATGCTTGGCGGATCGCCAGCGAAGCGGCCCGCATGCAGGCGGGCCTTGCCGCGACCCAGCTGGCGCTTGCGCGCGAGCATCGGCTGGGCTCGCTCGGCGCACTTGCAACGGCGGCGGCCCATGAGCTTGGAACGCCGCTCGGAACAATCGCGGTGGTGGCGCGCGAATTGGAGCGGGCATTGCCGCCCGCTTCGCCCGAAGCCGAGGACGCGCGGCTGCTGAGGGCGGAGGCGGAACGCTGCCGTGGCATTCTCACTCAACTCGCAAGACCCGAGAAGAGCGTGCTCGCCGCGGCCGAATGTCTTCCGCTCGGAGCACTGCTCAATGAGATCGTCAACGAGCACCGCGGCGGCGACATCGCGATCGGAATTCACCTTCCCGCGGGAGCGGAGGCCGGCCCGGAACCGAAGGTCTGGCGCATACCCGAGCTCTTGCACGGTCTCGGCAATCTTGTCGCCAATGCCGCGGATTTCGCCAGGACCGCCGTGTCGATTCACGCGGAATGGACAATGGCGGAACTCATCGTCTCGGTCGAAGATGACGGGCCGGGATTTGAGCCGGAAATTCTCGAACGCATCGGCGAGCCCTTTGTTACGTCCCGACCGGGAAGCTATGCGCTTGGGAATACGGAACTTGGCCCGAGCGACACCTTCGACGGGCAGCATGGAATGGGTCTTGGCTTTTTCATTGCCAAGACGCTCATCGAACAGACAGGCGGCAGCGTCAATGCCCAAAATCGGGAGGAGGGCGGTGCGAGGGTGACGCTGCGCTGGCTTCGCGGCGCCATCGACGGCGAAGTCCCGCCTGGCCGCATCGAGACGTTTTGACCCCAAACTGCCGATCCTATATTGCGCATTCGCGCGCGATGCCGGCCAACAGACAGCGATGAACCAACCCCCCCTTCCCGAAGAGCGTACGCTCCTGATCGTCGAGGACGACCGCCCGTTTCGCGAGCGCCTGGCCCGTGCGATGGAGGCGCGGGGCTTCACGGTCGCCATCGCGGAAAACGTTGCCCAGGGCATGTCGCGCGCGCGCGCGGTGCCCCCGGCCTTTGCGGTCGTGGACCTCAAGCTCGATGACGGCAGCGGTCTCGACGTCGTGGAAGCGCTGCATGAGGTGAGACCGGAGGCGCGCGTCGTGGTGCTCACCGGATTCGGCAATATCGCGACCGCCGTGGCGGCGGTGAAATATGGCGCGATTGACTACATTCCAAAGCCCGCCGACGCCGACGACATTCTTTCCGCGCTGCTCGCCGCCCCGGGACACAAGCCGCAGCCGCCGGAAAACCCGATGTCGGCCGATCGCGTGCGCTGGGAGCACATTCAGCGCGTCTACGAATTGTGCGGCCACAACGTGTCGGAGACCGCGCGGCGCCTCAACATGCACCGGCGCACCCTTCAGCGCATCCTCGCCAAGCGCAGCCCGAGATAGTTCGCCGTTACAAAGATCAAAGGGACAGGGAATCTCGGGGCCGCGCGCATGCGGGCGCAAGGCCCAAAGAGACTTGTGCTAATTCGTAGCGTCGATCTGTTTGACCAGTTTCTTTGGCGCGATCGCGCGCCAGCGGCGTTCGAGCATCGCGCGCAATCTGTCGGTGTCTAGCAACGTCATGCGCGCGAGCACGGCGGGATAGTTGCGATAGTGATTCGTGATGTGAAAGAGCTTCGGATCGCTCTCCAGCAGCATGTCGCGCTCGTCGATGGAACCAACAATCAGGACAAGGGAACCATCCTCGTCTCGAAGGCGCGTAAAAAACTTGCCGGCGACGAGAAACGAAGGCTTCCCGTAAGACGTCCCCTTGCTTGTAGCCGGAAACGACAGCGCGATCTTGCGCAGCTGCGCGTGGGTCGTGCCTGCCGGCGACGCGGGCTTATTCGCACGTTTGATCATTCGGCGATCGCTCCAAGCACTCTGCGCGGCTCAGTCGCAAGCTCGAGTGTCAGTGCGAGGCGTTCCGCAGCGGCACGCGCGAACCTTAACGTCACGGCTTTGCGCCTGCTGGAATGCAGCACCGTAGCCGGCGCGGGCCGCACAATCGCGCCGCCATAGCGATCGGCCACGATCAGGCCTGTTTCGTGCGGCACCAGCTCATCGGGAAACTCGGGGGGAATGGCGAAATAGAACAATTCGCAGAATTCCAGATAGTCGGGCCACTTCGCGTCGCCTTTCAGATCGGGAATTGCCACTTTGATCTCGACGCCCACGACGGTTCCATCCGCACCCAGCGCCGCCACATCGAGCCTGCGCCCGTTGGCCAGCGAGAATTCGAGGATCGGGCTGAATCCTTCCTGAATCAGCAGGCGGCTGACGCCGCGTGCGACTTCGGCCGCCGTGGTCATACGGCCATTCTAAGCACAAAGCAGGAACAGAATTCAATTCCGCGGCGCGAAGCCGCTTCGATCATTCCGCTGCCAGTAATGCGGTCCCGGCGCCGCCGCGAAAATTGACCGTCTTGAGGAACTTGATCCCTTCCTCGGCGATATCGTCGCCGACCATGCGGTCGCCCTCACGCTTCAACTCGTCCATGTCGACATAGACGGCATAGAAAGCGCGGCTGCGCTCGGTGACGATGCCGGCATTGAGGAGCGTCTTGATCAGCACACGGAAGATATTCGCGGATTGTTTCATCTGCTCGCGGCGCTGATCGTCACCGAAAGCCTCCTGGATTGCCGCCATCGCTTCCTGCCAGTGGAGACCGACAGACGCATAGACCGGTTTCTGCTGCTCCGGATTGACGAGGTTGAAGAGCAGGGTCTGAAAACATTGCGCCGCCCAGTCTTCGACCAGGTTGTGTTCTTCCGGAGTGAGCCTCGGGATCGTGCGGTCGGCCCAGATCTTTCCGAATTTGTGGTGAAACGCTTCGTCTGTCATGACGAGCTGGCACAGTTTGACCAGCAATGGATCGCTGGACCTTTGATAGAGAGTGGCAAAGGCGCCCATCGCCAGCCCTTCGACCAGCATCTGCATGCCCACAATCTTTTTGTAGACCTCGGGCGCGAGGACCAACTCCGTCAGCAGGTTCTGGAGAGTCGGGCCGCAGGGCAGCGGCGCTCCCCAGCGCGCCTTGATGTAGGCGCTGAACGCCGTCACGTGACGCGCTTCCTCCCGCGTCTGGTTGGCGGCGTATTCCTGCGCGCCCGGGTCGCTGAGGATGTGACAGAGCGATGCCGACAGCGCGAGCGCGCCCTGCTCCCCATGAAGTATCGACGATAGCGACCAGCGTGCCGACTGGTTTGCAAACCGAATATGATCGCTGCCCTTCAACCGCTCCCCAAGACTCGTCTGGAAGATGGGAAACATCTCGTCCGGCAGGATCTGCTGCCGTTCGAGATCGAAGGGCTGGGTGAAATCGATGTATTTCGGGTTGAGTGGATCCCAGAAATGGTCATGGGTCGCCGAAATGATGCGGTCGAACGCGCTCGAACGCCGTCCGTAGCGCTCGGGCTCCATCATTGCGGGGAAATCGTCCGGCGCGACCGCGTCGTAGGCGCCGTCTTTGGTGATCTGGACCATGGGCCGTTCCCTCGATGACCAGTGGTGCAAATATCCGCGTTGAATGGCCTGATGTCAACAAAAATGACGCAGGCGTCACGATTCGTGACAAAGCGTCACGGCATGATTTTACGCGCGTTCGAAGGGTCCTTTCGCACCAGATCGACAACGGTCGCCCAGTCTTCTCTGGCGCCGCTTCACCAGTTGCGGCGCGAGATGCCCCGCCCTATTTGAGGCCGGCATCAAGGGCCCGACACTATGGACGAGAAAAAGGATCGCTGGCGGTCCACAACAATACTTGCCATCCGCAAAGCTGCATCGGTCGTCATCGCGGGCGACGGGCAGGTGTCGCTTGGCCAGACGATCCTGAAGTCTAATGCCCGCAAGGTGCGCCGTCTCGGTAAGGGAGACGTGATTGCGGGTTTTGCCGGTGCAACGGCCGACGCGTTTGCGCTCTTCGAGCGTCTGGAAACGAAACTCGAGCAGCATCCGGGCAACCTCGCCCGTGCCTGCGTCGAGCTCGGCAAAGATTGGCGCACGGACAAATATCTGCGCCGGCTGGAAGCGATGATGGTGGTGGCCGACAAGAACTCGACGTTGCTGCTTTCCGGAACGGGGGATGTTGTGGAACCTGAGGACGGAGTGCTGGGAATCGGGTCGGGCGGAAACTTCGCGCTGGCCGCCGCGCGCGCTCTCATGGGTTTCGATATGCCAGCCGACGAGATCGCGCGCCGCGCACTCGCAATCGCCGCGGAGATCTGCGTTTACACCAACGACCGGATCGTGATCGAAAGCATCGAAATCGCATGACCTTTTTTACTCCCCGCGAGATTGTCTCCGAACTTGATCGCTTCATCGTCGGGCAATCCGACGCCAAGCGTGCGGTCGCAATTGCGCTGCGCAATCGCTGGCGCAGACAGCAACTCGCGCCGGAATTGCGAGAGGAAGTGCAGCCGAAAAACATCCTGATGATCGGACCGACCGGCGTCGGCAAGACCGAAATTTCGCGACGACTCGCCAGGCTCGCCCAAGCACCGTTCCTCAAGGTCGAGGCTACGAAATTCACCGAAGTCGGCTATGTCGGCCGCGACGTGGAACAGATCGTGCGCGATCTCGTCGAAATCAGCCTCACCCAAGTTCGGGAAAGGCGGCGGCGGGAAGTGGAAACACAAGCGGAGGCGCATGCGGAGGATCGCATTCTCGATGCGCTGGCGGGCGCCAACGCAGGCCAAACCACCCGCGAAGCCATGCGCAAGCGCCTGCGCTCCGGCGAGCTGAACGACAAGGACATCGAACTCGAGATGCGCGACGCCGGGGGCGCCCCGATGATCGAGATCCCCGGAATGCCCGGGGCCCAGATCGGAATGGTCAATCTTGGCGACATGCTCGGCAAGGCGTTTGGCGGCCGCCCCCGAACCCGGCGCATGAGCGTCGCCGAAGCCCACGGCCCATTGACCGCGGAAGAAGCTGACAAGCTTCTCGACAATGACGCGATCCAGCGCGACGCCATTGAGGCGGTGGAGCAGAACGGAATCGTGTTTCTCGACGAGATCGACAAGATTTGCGCGCGCAGCGAATACCGCGGCGGCGGCGACGTGAGCAGGGAAGGCGTACAGCGCGATCTTCTGCCGTTGATCGAAGGCACGACCGTTGCGACCAAGCACGGCGCGGTTCGAACCGACCACATTCTATTCATCGCGTCGGGCGCGTTCCACCAGGCCAAACCATCGGACCTCCTGCCGGAACTGCAGGGTCGTTTGCCCATCAGGGTGGAACTGAAGGCGCTCGGACGCGACGAGTTCCGCCGCATCCTGACAGAACCCGAGGCGAGCCTGATCAAGCAGTATCGGGCATTGCTCGACACCGAAAATGTCACGCTCGATTTCACCGATGACGGCATCGATGCCGTCGCCGAAATAGCCGCCCACGTCAATGCGAGCGTCGAGAACATCGGCGCCCGGCGACTTCAGACCGTGCTGGAGCGCGTGCTCGACGACATCAGTTTCTCGGCGACCGACAGGGCGGGAGAAAAGCTCGTGATCGACGGCACTTACGTGCGCTCGCGGGTTGAAGAGCTGGCGAGGGACCAGGAGCTATCGCGGTTCATCCTCTAGCGTCCCGTTGACGGGGAGCGCGTTCCTTGCAAGGAGTCGCGCCTCGCCCGAGGATCGACGGATGCCACCCGCAGACTATCTTTTCACCAGTGAAAGCGTGGCTGAAGGCCATCCCGATAAGGTCTGCGATCGCATTTCCGACGAGATCGTGGACGTGTTCTTTCGAGAAGCATCGAAAAACGGATTCGCCGCAAAGGATCTCCGCGTCGCCTGCGAGACGATGGCGACCACGAATCGCGTCATCATCGCCGGGGAAACGCGGGGTCCCAAAAGCATCGCAATCGAGATGATCGCCGGCGCCGCACGCGACGCCATTCGCGATATCGGCTACGAACAGGAAGGCTTTCATTGGCAGAAATGCGAAGTTGACGTGCTTCTTCACGCGCAATCGGCCAATATCGCTCAAGGCGTCGATGCTTCGGGCAACAAGGATGAAGGTGCGGGCGATCAAGGCATAATGTTCGGTTACGCCTGCCGCGAAACCCCCGAACTTATGCCCGCGCCCATCCTTTACAGCCACAAGATTCTGCGGCTGATGGCCGAAGCGCGGAAATCCGGCCGCGAACCCAAGCTTGGACCCGACGCCAAGAGTCAGATCACGTTGCGCTACGCGAACGGCGTGCCGGTCGAGGCCGTCCAGATCGTGATTTCAACGCAGCATGTCGATGAGGCGCTCACCTCTCACGATGTGCGCGAAATCGTCGAGCCGTATGTGCGCCGCGCATTGCCGCCGGATTGGATCACCGCGGATACGGTTTGGCACGTCAATCCCACCGGAGCTTTCGTCATCGGAGGACCCGATGGCGATTGCGGTCTCACCGGGCGGAAGATCATCGTCGACACCTATGGCGGCGCGGCGCCCCATGGCGGCGGCGCTTTTTCGGGCAAGGACCCGACCAAGGTCGACCGTTCGGCGGCCTATGCCGCACGCTATCTGGCGAAGAACATCGTAGCTGCGGACCTCGCCGACCGCTGTACGATCCAGATCTCCTATGCGATCGGCGTTTCCGAACCGCTGTCGCTTTATGTCGATCTGCACGGCACGGGGCGCGTGAACGAGGCCAGGTTGCAGAAGCTGCTGCCGGAGCTCGTAAGTCTGAAGCCCCGTGCAATTCGCGAAAGATTGGCACTCAATCGCGCGATCTACGCGCGTACAGCCGCCTATGGCCATTTCGGGCGCGAGCCCGACAGCGATGGCGGCTTCTCGTGGGAGCGCACGGACGAGCTTGCGCCGGAGCTCGCCCGCACGTTCTGACGTGGATCCATCCAGCCACGCCGAACGCAGGCGGCGTTTGCTCTTTGGCCGCCGCAAAGGGCCCAAGCTCTCTGCGCATCAGGCCAATCTGCGAATAACGTTGCTGCCGCGGCTGCGGCTGCCCCTCAGCCCCGATATCGACCCGGCTGCACTCTTCGATTCGAGCGTTGCCGATGTCTGGCTCGAGATCGGCTTCGGTGCCGGCGAACATTTGCTTTGGCAGGCACAAAATCATCCCGATGTCGGCATCCTCGGCGTGGAACCTTACGAAGCAGGCGTCGCAAAGCTTCTGTCGAAGGTCTTTTCGCTTTCTGCCCAAGGAGAAACCCGCAATCCGATTCCCAACCTGCGCATCCACGAAGGCGACGCCCGCGACGTTTTGGAGACGCTGCCGGAAGCGTGCCTGGCCAAAGTGTTCCTTCTCTTTCCCGATCCCTGGCCGAAACCCCGGCACCACAAGCGACGCTTCATTCAGATGGATGTTCTCGACGCCCTTGCTCGCGCGATGAAACAGGACGCCGAGTTTCGCTTTGCAAGCGATGATGCCGGCTATGTCGAATGGACTCTCGAACGTTTGCTCGCGCACGACTCATTCGTGTGGATGGCGGAACGACCACAGGATTGGCGTAGGCGCCCCACGGACTGGCCCCCGACACGTTACGAGCAGAAAGCACTTCCTGGCGTGCCCGTATTTCTGAGATTTCGAAGAGGCGAAAGACGTCGCGGGCTCTTGCAAATGGACCGGTCAAAGCGTAGATAGGCCCCCATCCCCGACAACAGAAATGCTGTTGTGTGGCAGTCGCAAGACCGCCGCGGGGGAGGGGTTTTGCCTTTGCCGGCGCCCGGAATTCCTGTGATCGAAGGAGACGCGCGATCTTAAGCGCAGTGTCGCATTTGGAGCCCATCATCTCTCCGGCCGTCGAGGCAGCGGGCTATCGGCTCGTACGCCTGAGGCTGATGGGTGGGACACGCAGGACCTTGCAGATCATGGCGGAACGCGCCGACGGACAGATGACGGTCGACGATTGCGCGCGGCTGTCGCGCGAGCTTTCGAAATTTCTCGAACGTGAGGATGCCATCGAAGAGGACTTTGTACTCGAGGTGTCATCGCCGGGGATCGATCGGCCGCTGACGCGCCTCATTGATTTCGCGCGCTGGGCCGGGCACGAAGCGAAAATCGAACTCATGGCGCCAGATTCCGGCGGGCGAAAGCGTTTCAAGGGTTTGCTGCTGGGCCTGGACGGCGGCAACGTCGTCATCGAAGTCGAAGGTGGGCGACTTGCATTTCCGTACGGCAGCGTCGCCGAAGCCAAACTCGTGCTTACCGACCGGCTGGTTGAAGAAGACTTGAAGGCGCGCAAACCGAGCGCGTGAACGGGAGACGCATATCATGGCCGCGATTGCCGCCAACAGGACCGAACTTTTGCAAATCGCCGACGCGGTTGCACGCGACAAGTCCATCGACAAGTCTGTGGTGCTGCATGCGATGGAGGAGGCCATGCAACGCGCCGCGAAGGCGCGCTACGGCAGCGAGAACGAAATTCGCGTCGAGATCGACGACAAGACAGGCCAGACGCACGTCTCCCGCTATCTCCACGTCGTGGAGATGGTCGACAACGACAAGATCGAGATTGCGCTCGAAGACGCGCGCGTGCGCAACCCGGCGGCGCAGGTGGGCGACATCATCGCCGAGACGTTGCCGCCGGTCGATTTCTCGCGGATTGCCGCGCAGGCCGCAAAGCAGGTGATCGTGCAGAAGGTGCGCGACGCCGAGCGCGAGCGCCAGTATGAGGAGTACAAGGACCGCATTGGAGAAATCATCCACGGCATCGTGAAGCGCGTGGAGTTTGGCTCCGTCGTCGTTGACCTTGGCCGTGCGGAAGGAGTCGTGCGACGCGACGAGATGATTCCGCGCGAGAGTTTCCGCACAAACGACCGCATCCGCGCCTACATTTACGACGTGCGGCGCGAGACGCGGGGGCCGCAGATATTTCTCTCCCGCAGCCACCCCCAATTCATGGTGCGCCTGTTCGCGCAGGAGGTGCCCGAGATCTACGACGGCATCATCGAGATTCGCGCCGTGGCCCGCGATCCCGGCTCGCGTGCGAAGATTGCGGTGATTTCGAAGGATTCCTCGATCGATCCGGTTGGCGCCTGCGTCGGAATGCGCGGCGTACGCGTGCAGGCCGTCGTGCAGGAATTGCAGGGCGAGCGTATTGACATCATTCCCTGGTCGCCCGAATCGGCGACGTTCATCGTCAATGCGCTTGCGCCCGCGGAAGTGACGAAGGTGGTGCTCGACGAGGATACGCATCGCGTGGAAGTCGTCGTTCCCGACGAACAACTTTCGCTCGCGATTGGAAGGCGCGGGCAGAACGTGAGGCTGGCGTCGCAGCTCACCGGCTGGCAGCTTGACATCCTGACGGAGCAGGAAGAATCGGAGCGGCGCCAGAAGGAATTTGCCGAGCGCACCCAGCTGTTCCAGGAATCGCTCGATGTGGACGAAACGGTTGCGCAGCTTCTCGCTTCGGAGGGATTTGCGAGCGTCGAAGACGTTGCCTATGTCGCTTTGAACGATCTTGCCGCCATCGAGGGTTTTGATGAGGAAACCGCGCAAGAGCTGCAGAACCGCGCCCTGGAATTCATCGACGCCCGCAACGAGAAGCTCGATCAGAAACGCCGCGAACTCGGTGTCGAGGACGAAATCGTCGAACTCGGCGGAATAACCCCTCCCATGCTGGTTGCGCTTGGCGAAGCCGGCGTCAAATCGCTCGAAGATCTGGCAGGTTGCGCCACGGACGACCTGCTCGGCTATTATGAAACAAACAAGGACAAGGAGCGCGTTCGCGTGCCAGGTGCATTGGACGGATTCAACCTGACGCAGGACGACGCCAACGCAATCGTCATGGGGGCGAGAGTGAAAGCGGGATGGATCGAGGCGCCCGCGCCCGAGGCAACAAATGAGCAATTGCAGGTGCAGGGCGAAGCATGACGATTGCGCCGAGCCTGGAATGCTTCGACACGCCGGCCGGCGTGCGCGAACGTCGCTGCATCGTCACGCACGAGGTCCAGCACGAAGCATGCCTCATCCGTTTCGTCGTGGATCCGCAAGGCAACGTGGTGCCCGACGTTGCTGCGAAATTGCCCGGCCGCGGCATGTGGGTCTGCGCCAAACGCGATATCCTTGAACTGGCGATTGCAAAGCGCCATTTCTCCCGTGCCGCTAACACCCCCGCCGAGGCGTCTGCCGACCTCCCGCAGCGGGTGGAAGCACTGCTTGTGCAACGCATGTCCGGTGATCTGGGCCTGGTGCGCCGGTGTGGCCAGCTGGTGCTCGGTTACGACAACGTCACCCGTGCACTTTCTGGCAGGATCGCCCCGGCCGCTCTCGTCGAAGCCGCTGACGGGGCGCCAGATGGCAGGCGAAAGCTGCTGGCTGCCGCCAAAGGGTGTCCGCCTGTCATCATCGACTGCCTGACGAGCGCCGAATTGAGCTTGGCTGTCGGGCGGGAGAATGTGGTACATGCAGCCCTCAAATCCGGCCGGATTTCGGAGAGGCTGACGGCTGACGCAGGCCGGCTCGGTGGTTTTCGGCCCGCACGTGAATGCGGAGCGGTGTCTGCGCCGTCCGCCACAGACAATGTCCCTGCCGGACTCAAGGGAGTGGAATGAGCGAGACGAACGATACAGCGACGCGACCGGCGCATTCCGCCAAGACTCTGTCCCTGAAAAAGACAGAAACGTCGACGGTCAAACAGAGCTTTAGTCACGGCCGCACAAAGGCGGTCGTTGTCGAAAAGAAGCGTGCCCGCGTGCTGCCGGGGACGAAGGCGACGGAGCAGGGCGAAAGACCCAAGGGCACATTGCCGGACGCCCCCGCGCCACAATTCGTTCCGGAAGCGCAGACAACGGCTCGCGACGCTCAGCCGAGGGCTGGCGTTGTCCTGCGGCAATTGACCGATGAGGAAAAAGACGCGCGTTCGCGCGCATTAGCCGATGCGCGCGTCATGGAAGCGGAAGCGCGCAAGCGCGCCGACGAAGACGCGCGTCAGCGTGCAACCGACGAAGCAAGACTCGCGCGCGAGCGCGTCGCAGCGGAGCGGCGCAAGATCGAAGAAGACGCACGCAAGGCCGCTGAAGAAGCGGCGCGCCGCCATGCCGAGGAAGAGGCCTCGCGCCGGCTTGAGAGGCGGGACGACGGGACGGTCAAGACGGAGAGCGTCCCCGAAGTTGCGCGCAGAGCGCGGCCCGTGGCGGAGGAGGAGGACGAGCAGGCTGGCGCCAAGAAGGTCGGTAAAGCTGCACCCAAGGCGCCAGCGGCGCGCAAGGGTGTGGACAGCCGGCGCCGCGGCAAGCTCACCGTCACCAAGGCGCTTCAGGCGGACGATGAGCGAATGCGTTCTGTCGCAGCCTACCGCCGTCATCTTCAGCGGCTCAATCGTGCCGGGCAGCAGCAGCCGGCGGGACCGGCCGGTCCGCGCGAGGTTACCATTCCCGAGACGATCACCGTCTCCGAGCTCGCCAATCGCATGGCGCGCCGCGCCGTCGACGTCATCAAGGTGCTGATGAAGAACGGCCAGATGGCGCAAATCAACGACGTCATCGATGCGGACACCGCCGAGCTCGTGGCAGCGGAATACGGTCACACCGTGCGTCGTGTCGCCGAATCCGATGTCCTTGAAGGCCTGAAGGGCGAGGTCGACGCGCCCGAGAAACTGGAATCGCGGCCGCCTGTCGTCACCGTCATGGGCCATGTCGATCACGGAAAAACGTCTCTGCTCGACGCGCTGCGAAAAACAGACGTGGTGGCCGGAGAAGCCGGCGGTATCACTCAGCATATCGGCGCCTACCAGGTCCGGCTGAAGGGGGGCCAGAAGATTACGTTTCTCGATACGCCGGGCCACGCCGCCTTTACCGCGATGCGGGCACGCGGCGCCAAAGTCACCGACCTCGTGATTCTCGTGGTCGCGGCAGATGACGGCGTGATGCCGCAGACTGTGGAGGCGATCGCGCATGCAAGGGCGGCCGAAGTCCCCATGATCGTTGCGGTCAACAAGATCGACAAATCCGATGCCAATCCGACGCGCGTGAAAACCGAATTGCTTCAACACGAAATTCAGGTTGAGGACCTTGGGGGCGAAACGTTGGCTGTCGAGGTTTCGGCAACCAAGGGCACCAATCTCGACAGGCTCGAGGAAGCCATACTTCTGCAGGCCGAACTGCTGGATTTGAAGGCAAATCCTGATCGAAGTGCAGAGGGCGCCGTCATCGAGGCGAAACTGGACAAGGGCCGGGGACCGGTCGCAACGGTGCTTGTGCAGCGCGGCACTCTCAAAGTGGGCGACATCCTGGTCGCCGGCTCCGAATGGGGACGCGTGCGGCTCCTCATCAACGACCGCGGCGAAACCATCGACCAGGCCGGACCGTCGACACCCGTCGAGGTGCTTGGACTGTCGGCTGCGCCGGAGGCCGGCGACGAATTCGTCGTGGTCGATTCCGACGGGCGCGCTCGCGAGGTCACGGAATATCGCGCGCGCATGCGGCGAGAGTCGCGCCAGGCGAACGTGTCGCGGCAGACGCTTGATCAACTGCTGAAGAATCGCAAGGACGGCGAAAAACGGCTTCTGCCTCTTGTCGTCAAAGCGGACGTGCAGGGGTCTGCAGAGGCGATTGAGGGTGCGCTGATGAAGCTCGGCAATGATGAGGTCGGCGCCCAGGTGCTGACTGGCGGCGTGGGCGGAATTACCGAGTCCGACGTGATCCTCGCGCATGCAAGCGGCGCCGCGATTCTCGGCTTCAACGTTCGCGCCAACAACCAGGCGAGGGATCGCGCCCGCAGGGATGGGGTCGAGATCCGCTATTACAATGTGATCTATAACATCGTGGATGACGTGAAGGCCGCGCTCTCCGGCCTGCTTGCGCCGGAAACGCGTGAAAAGTTTCTGGGCAACGCGGAAATTCTCGAGGTCTTCTCGATTTCCAAAGTGGGCAAGGTCGCGGGCTGCCGCGTCACCGAAGGTGTCGTGCGAAGGGGTTCCAAGGTTCGGCTCATTCGCGACAACGTCGTCATGCACGAAGGCGAACTTTCGACGCTCAAGCGGTTCAAGGATGAAGCACGTGAAGTCCAGGCCGGGCAGGAGTGCGGAATGTCATTCGCCAACTACCAGGATATCCAGAAGGGCGACATCATCGAATGCTACGATGTCGAGACCCTGCAGCGCACCCTGTAGGCGCGCACGGACGGCGGCCGTGCCGTGCTCGTACCAAAAGGCTTGAATCCCAATTCCGGATCGTCCGCTCTGCATCGCGAATGACGAGCTAACAGCATGGCGCGACATCAAGGTCACTCCCGCAAAACCGGACCTTCGCAACGCCAATTGCGCGTCGGCGAAGTGCTGCGTCACGCTTTGTCCGACATTCTTTCCAGAGCCGACATACGGGACCCCGATCTGGACGGTGTATCGGTGACCATCACGCAGGTACGACCATCGCCCGACATGCGGCACGCCATGATCTATTGCGAGCCGCTGGGAGGCAGGAACGCCGAGCGCGTGATTGGCGCGCTCAATCGGCATCGCGGTTTCCTGCGCGGCCTTCTCGGTCACGAGATCACGCTCAAATTCACGCCCGAGTTGCGCTTTGTCGAAGATACGTCCTTTGCGGAAGCGGAAAAAATCGAGACCCTGCTCAAGTCCGCGCGAGTGCAGCGAGATCTGAAACCGGCCGGCGAAGGCGGAGACAATGATGGCGCGTAGCCGCAAGGGCGCGCCGGTCCATGGCTGGGTTGTCGTCGACAAGCCGGTGGGGACCACGTCGACGGATGCCGTCGGCGTGGTCAAGCGCGTCTTCGACGCGCAAAAGGCCGGGCATGCCGGGACGCTGGACCCCATGGCATCTGGCGTCCTTGCCGTGGCGCTTGGCGAGGCCACAAAAACCGTGCCCTTCGCCATGGAAGCCGAGAAGGCCTACCGCTTCACGGCCTGCTGGGGCGAAGGCCGCGATACCGACGATGCGGAAGGAAAGCTGACCGGGACCTCTTCGAACCGTCCGTCCCGGTCGCACATCGAGGCGGCGCTACCGCGGTTTGTCGGCGAGATCAGCCAGGCTCCTCCCAGTTTCTCGGCGATCAAGATTCATGGCGAGCGGGCTTACGATCTGGCCCGGGAAGGCGCGAATCCGAAGCTCGAGCCCCGCAAGGTGCTCGTCCATGAGGTTCGTCTTCTGTCTGAACCCGACGCCGATCACGCGGAATTCGAGATGAAATGCGGGAAAGGCGCCTATGTGCGCGCCTGGGTGCGCGATCTCGCTCTCGCCCTGGGCACGTTGGGCTACGTTTCCGGTCTGCGTCGCCTGAGAATTGGCGGGTTCTCGGTGGAGGACGCAATTCCTCTGGAAAAGCTCAGGTCATTTATGCATAGTCCCGCCGCTTTCGAGCACCTGAGGCCCATTTCGACCGCGCTGGACGGCATCCCGGCGCTGGCCGTGACGGGCTCGGACGCAGTTCGCTTGCGTTGCGGTCATTCGATTTTGATGCGGGCCGGTCTTTTTGCCCGCATCATGGATAACGCAGCGGCAGGCGAGGGTCTTCAGGGGCTTACGGTCTATTTGTCTTCTGCAGCAGGCGAGCCAATCGCGTTGGCCGAGCTATTGGAAGGGGAACTCAGACCGTTTCGTGTCTTCAACTTTGGAACTGGATGACCGTATGTCCATTACGCCTGAACGCAAGCAATCCGTTATCGCAGAATTCGCCACAGCTGCGGGCGACACCGGCTCCCCCGAAGTGCAGGTGGCCGTGCTTTCCGAGCGGATCAATAATCTGACGGGCCATTTCAAGACTCACGTCAAGGACAACCACTCGCGCCGCGGGCTGATCAGGCTCGTGTTCCAGCGCAGGCGCCTCCTCGACTATGTGAAGGCTGTCGACGGGAAGCGCTACGAAGCGCTGATTTCCCGGCTGGGTTTGCGGCGCTGAGTTTTTCCTGGGAGCGCGGGCGTCTCGCCCGCATTCAGCCGCGCGAAAACGGCGCGGTCTCGGGAGCAACAACTTCTTTGAGATGTCTCAAAGAATGGGAGCCCGCGCCAAGCGCGGGCGCCCGACTAGAGACCTGCCGCAATCCGGCGGCGGGAAGGAAGGATCAATCGTATGTTCAAGACCATAACTGAAGTAATCGAATGGGGCGGGCGCAAGCTCACCCTCGAAACCGGAAGAGTCGCGCGCCAGGCAGACGGCGCAGTCCTCGCCACCTATGGCGAGACGGTTGTGCTAGCAACTGTCGTCGGCGAGCGCGAGCCACGACCGGACCTCGACTTCTTTCCTCTGACAGTCAACTACCAGGAAAAATATTTCGCCGCGGGAAAAATCCCGGGCGGCTATTTCAAGCGCGAGGGCAGACCGACTGAACGCGAAACGCTTGTCTCGCGTCTCATCGATCGTCCGATTCGGCCGCTCTTTGCCGAAGGCTATCGCAACGAGACGCAGGTGATCGTTACGGTCCTGAGCCACGACATGGAGAACGATCCGGATGTGGTGGCAATCGCCGCCGCGTCTGCGGCGCTCACCATTTCGGGCGTGCCATTCATGGGGCCCATCGCCGCGGCGCGCGTGGGCTACATCGGTGGGGAATACAAGCTCAATCCGCAAGTGGACGAGATGCCCGAATCCGGCCTCGACCTCGTCGTCGCCGGAACCGCCGATGCGGTGCTGATGGTGGAGTCGGAAGCAAAGGAACTCTCCGAACAGGTCATGCTGGGTGCGGTGATGTTCGGTCATCGCTCCATGCAGCCGGTGATCGACGGCATCGTCCGGCTGGCGGAACGCGCGGCGAAAGAACCCCGCGCTGTTCCCGTCAGTCAACACACGTCGCTCGCCGGCGAACTCAAATCGTTTGCGGAATCGGACCTTCGGGCAGCCTACCAGATAGCCGAGAAAGGCGTCCGCCATGAGCGAATCTCCGAAATCAAGGATCGCGCCAAGGTGCACTTCGCCGCGGAAGCGGACGAGAAAACCATCAAGCAGCTATTCAAGGATCTCGAAGCCGACGTGATGCGCTTTGCCGTGCTCGACACGGGCCAGCGCATCGACGGCCGCGACCTGAAGACGGTGCGGCCGATCCGTGCCGAAGTCGGCGTGCTGCCGCGCACCCATGGCTCCGCGCTGTTCACGAGAGGAGAGACTCAGGCCATTGTCGTGGCAACTCTGGGCACAGGCGAAGATGAGCAATATGTCGATTCGCTCGAAGGCACCTACAAGCAGCACTTCATGCTACACTACAATTTCCCGCCTTATTCCGTGGGCGAAACCGGGCGCATGACCGGCCCAAGCCGGCGCGACATCGGTCATGGCAAGCTCGCCTGGCGCGCATTGCATCCCATACTGCCGGCGCGCGAGCAGTTCCCTTATACAATCCGCGTCGTTTCGGAGATCACCGAATCGAATGGTTCGTCATCGATGGCAACGGTCTGTGGAAGCTCACTGGCCTTGATGGATGCCGGCGTTCCAATGCGGCGTCCAATCGCCGGGATTGCAATGGGGCTCATCCTCGAAGGAGCTCGCTTCGCCGTCCTGTCGGACATCCTGGGAGATGAGGACCATCTTGGCGACATGGATTTCAAGGTCGCCGGCACGGAAGAGGGTATCACCGCGCTGCAGATGGACATCAAGATCTCCGGCATCACCGAGGAGATCATGCGTGTCGCGCTCGATCAGGCGCGAGAAGGCCGCCTGCATATTCTGGGCGAGATGAGCCACGCGATAACCCGCGCCCGCGACCAGCTCGGCGAACACGCTCCGCGCATCGAAGTGATTCACATTCCGACCGACAAGATCCGCGAAGTGATCGGTACCGGCGGCAAGGTGATCCGCGAAATCGTGGAGAAGACGGGCGCCAAGATCGACATTCAGGACGACGGGACCGTAAAGGTCGCCTCCGCCGACGGCGAGTCCATCCGCGCAGCGCTCAAATGGATCAAGACCATCGTCGCTGAGCCGGAGATCGGCGAAATCTATGACGGCAAGGTGGTCAAGGTGATGGATTTCGGCGCCTTCGTGAATTTCTTTGGGCCGAAGGACGGTCTCGTTCACATTTCCGAACTCGCGCCGCGTCGCGTCGGCAAGGTCACCGATGTCGTCAAGGAAGGCGACGCGGTGAAGGTGAAGCTGCTTGGCTTCGACGATCGCGGCAAGGTGCGCCTCTCCATGAAGCTGGTCGACCAGCAGACGGGCGAGGATCTGAGCAAGAAACCGCAGCCGCCTGAAGAAGGTCAGCAGCAGGCCGGCTGAACTGCTTCCGTCTGGACATTACAGAGCCTCCGGGTACCCTTAGCCAAATTGGCTAAGGGTACTCGCGTTTTGGAGAAGACCGTCATCATTCACGAAGCGAACGTTTGAGGAATTGAATCCATGCCCAAGATCGATATCCGTTCGGTTCCAGAACGAAAAGGCTCGGGCTATCCAGCTCCGTTCCATCTGAAAGCCGGCGATCGCGTGCGCCAGGCCCTTGGCGACGCGGGCGGACTAAACGATTTCGGCATCAACCTGCTTCGCCTGCCTTCGGGCGCCTGGTCGAGCCAGCGTCACTGGCACAACGCCGAGGACGAGTTCGTGTATGTCCTGTCGGGCGAAGTCACGCTGGTTGCCGACGAGGGCGAGCAGGTTCTTCGCGCGGGGGATTGCGCGGCGTTTCCAAAAAATCAGGCGAATGGACACCACCTGATCAACAAGGGCACGGGGCCAGCGATCGTTCTGGAAATCGGCATGCGCTCGACGGAAGACGTTTGCGAATACCCCGATATCGACATGCGGATCGATGCCCGTATCGGCCACTACACGCACCGGGACGGAACGCCCTATCCCGAACGCAAGTGACGAGCCGGCTCCATTCGGACGCCATGAGGACAGCCAGCCGCTTTCTTGCGCTGCCATTCCGCGCCCGATAGCGTTTGCAACGAACGCGCGCTTGAGGTGGCGATGGGCGTGGTCTTGCGTTTCGTCAGTCTTGTCCTGCTGGTGATGGCCCTCATGCTTCTGGGCGCCGACGCGGTGACCTCGCTCGAAAAGGGCGGCCAGGTGACTGTTCGCTCGATCGACCAGGTTTGGTCCCTGCTAAATCCCGCCAGCATCACATCATTCAAGGCGTGGCTCGGGCACAGTCTGCCATCTCCGCTTCCTGGGTGGTTCTACGCCGTGCTCGCACTGCCGGCCTGGGCATTGACCGGTGTCCTGGGGGTGGTGCTGGCGTTTCTTTTTGGGCGGCATGTGCCCGAACGGGCCTGATCAGCGGTTGGCGCCGGGTATCCAGAGCACGTCTTTGCCACCCTTGTCGTTCACGAACCGGCTGACGACGAAAAGGTGGTCGGACAACCGGTTCACATATTTGAGGGCGCCGGCGCCCA